>Ga0031654_10000126_pt1 | contig 16106 bp, 19 predicted proteins | sample FrelakmetCRP12CR_FD_55268 | JGI IMG/M metagenome (GOLD analysis project Ga0031654, IMG submission 55268) | Freshwater lake sediment microbial communities from the University of Notre Dame, USA, for methane emissions studies - CRP12 CR | ecosystem: Environmental > Aquatic > Freshwater > Lake >...
CCAATGCGTCTCACCGCTCACTCCGCTAATGACAATCCGGAAGTGACGGTCATGATTGCCAAACCTATCATTTTTTCGAACCAGAAGTATGAGGTTGTATCGGTGCCTACAAAGGCCGGGCGCGAAGTGCGACAAGAAATTGCACAGCAGGTGAGGGCGCGAAGGAAGCAACGCAAAGCGAGGAAGCGCTGAATTGCGTCCCAGTCCGGTCGTCAAAAGTCACGATACCTCTCGATCGATTGAATCAGTTTACGAAACAATCGAGAATTACTATACGGCGAGAGTATCGAAACACGGCGCTACACCGCTAGGAGTTGATTGGAATTGCATTGCTACGCAGGAGTTGCGTTTCGTACAGCTCCTCAAGATTTGCCGATTTGGCGCTCCGTTTTCTTTGAATGACATCGGATGCGGCTACGGCGCGCTTGTTGCCTTTTTTTCAGAACACCACGCGGGTGCTGAGATTGATTATTTCGGCGTCGATATTTCCGCTGCAATGATTCGTCATGCTAGGCAGCTTTATTCACATCGACCATCCACCCGTTTTTCGGTTGGGAGGAGCTGTTCGCGAGTCGCCGATTATTCCGTTGGAAGCGGCATTTTCAATGTTCAACTCAACCAGGATTTTGAGGCCTGGGAGTGTTTCATCGGCCAGACCCTTCTTGATATGAAGGCGAACAGCCGACTTGGCTTTTCGGTCAACTTTATGCTGCCTGAAGCGTCCCCTGACGTTCCGAGAGAAATGCTCTATCGAACCTCGCCTGGGCGCTGGATCAAATTCTGTGAGGATTGCCTTGATTGCAGCGTCGAGACAGTCGGGAACTATGGCTTGCGTGAGTTTACGCTACTCGTCCGGTCGCGGAATGCGGGACAGCTTGCGGGGATAAACTAGCTCGCACGTTTGCTAAGAGCGGACTGAAGAGTAACGTACCCGTTGTCTGCAAAAGTTCCTGAGCGCGATGTAGGAATTTTACTGCAGCCGCTTTGTCTTGGCCCGCGAGCACGGCCGCGCTGATAATCGATGCATGGCATTCGGCAACACGAGCAGTTCGCCGGTCGGCCAATTGTAGTGCTTCGGTTGCTGCCGCCAATGCCTTCTCGCGTTCGCCCATCTGAAAATATACACCTGCAAGATGGGCCAAGAGACCCGGTTCATTCTCCAGCCCTGCATTCGCGCCGCGAGCGAAGTCAATGGCGCGAGTAAGATTCTGCACTGCTCCTAGATGGTCGCCCGCCGTTGATCGGGCAAGTCCGATGGAAGCCAAGGCATGTACCTGCAAGTATGGAATGGAACTGTGATCGGCGATTTCCGAAACGTGCGAAGCATGCTCTGTCGCCAGCGCTGCATCTCCGCGACACCAGGCCATGTCTACATATGAAACGTGAGGTATGAATTGCAGCACGGGATTGAGTGTCCCTGCGGGGATCCGCAAAACTTTGACCAGCCATTCTTCGGCTTCAGAAAATCGTCCGAGCAATACGAGAATCCGTCCTCGCAAGCTCATAATCCAATGTTCGACATTAAATCCAAGCATTTCCGAGTCATGTTTATCCATAAACGGAACGCTTTGCAGAGCGTCCGTGTTGGCATTGAGCGCATCGTTGAGTAAACCCGCGAAACAATAGGCTTGGCTAAGTGTCGCATTGAGCATTGCCAGACGACCGGATTTTTTATCGTTCGAAATAAGTGATAAAGCCTCACGGGTCAGCCGGACATATTCGTCGGCGGCCCCGGACGCAGCGATAATTCGTCCATAAGCGATTAATATCATCGTTTGCGCCATCTTATGGTCAAGCTCGATTGCCAATCGGCGAGCCTCTTCTGCAAACGGCTTTGCTTCATCGGCGGTCATTCCCTGGCGCCAGCCGAAGTTCAAGATCTGCAGAGTCGCGGATAGGCGATAAGGATCGATCGCCTTTGAACTCGGTTCGCCTTCGAGGAGTGCGCGGACTTTTTTGTAAAGTTTTAGGGCCTGTGCTGAATCGTTTTTACCGAGCCATCGAGCGGCCCTGGCCCCATATTTTGCTGCTTGAACATGCTGCCCTGCCGCCTCACAGTGATAAGCGAGGAGGCCCGCAAACTCGTCTAAACGGTCTTGATAGAATGTCGCGAGAGCAGTCGCCGCCGTAGCATGCAGCGCCGTCCTTCGATTTTTCAGTTGCGTCGCATAGGCAACTTCATGAATTAGCGGATGGCGAAACATGAATTGCCTAGCGCCCGCGCCGGCCCGATGCTGGATCAATTCGACGTCGCAAAGCCGATCGATCGCCTCTTCTACCTCTCCAATCGGCATTTGTGCCATTTCTTGTACAGCAGTCAGGGGAAATTCTGCGCCGATCACCGCGGCGATTTGTAATAGTTCCTTGTCCTTCGGTTGAAGCCTATCGATACGTGCGCCGATCGCCGCCTGAACCGTTGGGGGCAGAGTCTCCTGCGAGCCAGCGGACCCTACCTCGTAATTACCTGATTCACCGCGGAGCGCGCCGCTCTCGACCAGTGAATTGATCAGCTCTTCGACGAAAAACGGATTCCCACCGCTTCTGTCCGCAATGCGCTGGCGAATTTCCAACAGTTCCGGTTTGTCTCCAATTAAATCTGTTACTAATTCGAGTGCGCTTTCAGAATCGAACTCCGTTAGAGTTAATTCTGTATAGTGATGTTGTCTCATCCATAATGCCGAGTACGACGGCCGATAGGTGAGTACCAATAAGATACGAGTGCCCTCGACAGCTTCCACCAATGTCTCAACAAGATCGCTGCTGGCTTCGTCGAGCCAATGCAAATCCTCAAAAATGACAATCGACGTCCTGACCCCAGCCGATTGAACGATTCGACGCAGGATGTTTCTTATTCGGGCTTGCCGAGATATTGGGTCGAGGGGAGGTGAAAGGTCGTCAGGATTCGCCACACCCAAGAACTCGTAGATCAGTGATAAATCCGCCTCGAACGCGCGGTCTGCGTCGAGCAATACCTGAGCAATACGAACGCGCGCAACGACTGCGCTATCCGATGATTGGATTCTGAAAAACGAGCGAAGAAGCTCGAGCACCGGTTGATAGGGAGTTGCGTGCGAATAGGCCAGAGCGCGAGCCTCGATGAGCGGGATGCTCTGGCCTCGGCATCGTTCACCAAACTCATAGCAGAGGCGACTCTTACCGACACCGGGTCCAGCCACGATGCCAATTGCACAACCGTTGCCGTCCGCGGCATGTGCAAGACGGCGCTCGAGTTCTGCAAGCTCTCGGGCTCGTCTGCGAAAAGGAGTTAGGGTCGCACTCCGAAATTGTTCGCTCGCGACTGCGCGCTTTCGTCCAAGAAGTCGATAAACCTCGATTGCTTCGCTAAATCCTTTCACCGATCGATGTCCGAGCGGATGCACGTCGCAATATTGGCGCACCAGGCGATAGCAGTCGGATGTCAGGTAGATCTCCCCCGCGCCGGCAATTTCCTCCATTCGCCGCGCGAGAAAAACCACAGGTCCGCGAGCTGCCTCCGACGCCGGCTCCGTCTCCAGGGCGCCAGCAACAACGAGGCCGGAATGGAGGCCTATCCGGATCGGGGGACCACTTTCATTGCGGCTTGCTGCTTCCTGCATTGCGAGTGCAGCTGTGCACGCCAGAAGCGCGTGTCGCTCGTCCGCTTGAGGAGCGCCGAACACGGCCATGATGCCGTCTCCTAGAAAGTGCACGACGGAACTACCAAAGCGTTTGGCCGTGTTACTCATTAATTCGATCGTTGGTCGTAGACGCGTTATTGCCTCTTCCGGGTCCAAGCCCGCGACTAGCTCAGTTGAGCCAACGATGTCAGCAAACAGAATGGTCGCCTGCTTACGCTCCCCCTGTGTTTGGGGTTGAGCTCGCGCGCCCAGCTGTTCATCTTGCAGGTTTATTTCAAGGCTAGCGCCACATGCTCCGCAGAATTTTGCCGTTGGAGCGTTCGAATGACCGCATCGGCTGCAAGACGCTATGAGACGCATTCCGCAGCTCTCGCAGTAACTGTTACTGCGGGGATTATCTCGCTCGCATCCTGGACACCGCATTTACGCGCCTCTGCCTGCGACCTGAGGCTAGTCGATCAACGGCCTTAGAGGTTACCGCTACATATCACGATCAATCAACTGCTTACACGTGATCGCAATCCGCGCCATACTTTCGAAATTCATTAACATGACAGACTCTGCGATTCTCGAGATTATAGGCGGTTTTGATGGACGTTGATCTGCACAAAATTGCAGCGAGCGTTGCAATGCCGGAGACATACGCTGACCCTGCAAAAATAAGTAAGGCCTTCAAGGTACTACGGCTGCGCTCGCCCGTTCACTCGGTCGAGGCTGAAGGCATTCGACCTTTCTGGGCCGTCACCCGACATGCAGATGTGCTTGCAGTAGAACAACAACACCGAAATTTCTTGGCCGCGCCACGCACTGTGATTTTTAATCAATTCGCTGATATCGCGCTGTGCCAACTTACCGGCAGAGAGCCTGCGCTCCGACCTCTTACTCACATGGACGACCCGGATCATCGCGCTTACCGCGCGATCACGCAGGCATCCTTTGCGCCCGAGAATTTACGTTTACTTGAAGGGCCATTAGCAAAAATGGCGCGGGAGACAGTCGACGGACTATCAAACGCCGATCGAACATGCGACTTCGCAAGCCTTGTGGCTCTATATCCGTTGCGAGTGATCATGAGCCTTCTTGGTGTGCCGAAGGCCGATTTTCCGCTCATACTCGAATGGAACCGCAATCTACTCGGCGTCGATGATCCTGATCGGCGTTCGAAAGACGATCCCTTTGAAGCGATTCGTACGGCGCTAGTCGGATTTCGTGATTATTTCGATAAGCTTACCGAAGACCGAAGAGTCAGACCGCGGGACGACCTCGCAACCATAATCGCCAACGCTACCGTTATGGGAAAACCAATCCCGGACTTTGAGCGATTGTCGTATTTCATCATTCTATCGACTGCAGGGCATGACACGACGACCTTCGCTATTGTGGGTGGTCTTCATGCCCTCATCGAGCACGAAGACCAATTAGCGCTCCTTAAAAAACATCCTGAACTCCTAGACCGCGCAGTTGACGAGATACTTCGATGGAGTTCACCGGTACGACATTTCATGCGCACCGCGCGGGAGGAATGTGATGTAGGGGGAACGAAGATCCGTTCGGGCGATTCACTCGCTCTATTCTTCGTATCTGCGAATCGCGATGAGAAAGTGTTTTTCGATAGCGAGAGTTTCGTCGTCAGCCGTACCCCGAATCCGCAAATCGCATTTGGGCATGGTGTCCACTTCTGTTTAGGACATCACTTGGCAAAAATGGAGATTCGCGCTCTATTCAAAGAGTTGATTAATCGAGTTGAACACATCGAATTTGCGGGCGAGCCGCAATGGGCAAGATCGAATTTTGTCGGCGGCATTCGATCGCTTCCAATTCGCGCTAAGCTACGAGCGGTGTCTCGCCATTCATTAAAGGAGCCACTGCCACGGGTCGATTCGCTATAGGACGTGGCGATTACTGTGACGCGTCGTTGAGTAAGCGCTGGGTTCGCAAGAAAGTGGATGTAGATTAGATATCAGTCCAAGGCGAAAGGGGGACTGCTATGGCGAGCAAAAGCAGGCCGGCAGGTACAGCAAAAGACAAATTTTCTGTCTTACGGCAACACCCCCTTTTTCATGATCTTGAACCGTCGGCCCTTGAACGGCTCTGTCGCTACGTGAAGAGTCGAACCGTGAAACGTGGTGCGACGATTTTTTCGAAAGGCGATTCCGGCAATAGCCTTTTTGCTGTGAGAAGTGGCACGGTTAAAATTGGAGTTTCTTCGTCTGACGGCCGGGATGCGATCTTTAATTTGATCGGCGCTGGCGAGATGTTCGGTGAAGTGGCGCTGCTTGATGGCCGACCGCGGACGGCCGACGCTATCGCGACCACCGATTGCGATCTGCTTGTGATTGATCGTCGCGAATTCATTCCTTTTTTGCAAAGTCAGCCCTTGCTTGCGATGAAGTTCATCGAACTTCTCTGCACACGATTACGCTGGATCAGCGACCATGTGGAGCAGATTATTTTACCGCACTTATCGGGTCGGCTCGCAAAAGCACTGAGCCGCTTGGCCGAAAAGGATCAAGCAAGGGCAGTGAATGGTCAGCTGAAGGTTACTCAACTGGAACTCAGTCAGATGGTTGGCATGTCTCGGGAAAGCATCAACAAACAGCTTAGCATCTGGGCCAAGCGCAAATGGGTTCGCCTCGAACGCGGCGGTATTGTGGTACTAGATAAGAAGGCCCTCGAGGCGATTGCCGAGACAGGCTCGGAAAATTAGCCTGGATCATATTGCAGAAAGTATATGCATTCCGATTCTTGTGTGATCCAGTTCATACAGAGAAGACGCCGCGCGCAATAATGAGATCGGTATCACCTTAGCAGGAGGTACCAATGCGCACACGGAAATTAGCATTTACCGCCACTTTCTGGCTTACAACAACGATTTTGGCGGCCGCCCAGCAAACGCTGCCAAGTTTGCAGACGACCAATGATCCGCAAGTAACCGGCGCGGTTGTGCAATCCTATACGGCAATCGGCGCACAAAATGACGTTATCAATCGGCCCGCTACAACTTCAGCAAACAGCGGCCCGACAGCCCTAAGCGAGAATTCGTGGGACTTTACCGCTCCCGGAGGTGTGCCAGGATTCGAACCGATGCGCCCGAGCGACAATTATCCGGAACTTATGACTCAGGCCTTGGGGAAATAGCTCTTTGAATTCTGTACGATCCAAGATCCGACCATACAAAAAAACGGATGGGGGCTACCCAATCTGATCAAAAGAAGCTTCCGATCAGGGTTATATCTCCATCCGTCCTTAAACGGTATTTGTCGACGACGTCTGTCGTTGGTCACAATCTGAGAACAGCTGAATCAATTTCTCATCGAAAGCGGCCAAGGTCCTGATATGATTGGCGCGCCCTGCGGGAATCGAACCCGTCTTTCCAGCTGTGAAAATAGCGGTAANACCTACGCCGGCTGACTTCGGCGAACGTANANCCCTTGAAAACATTGAAGTTTGTCCGATCGAACCATTAACCTTTCATTAACCTAATAAGGTAAATGGCATTTAAGAATTCTTACCGATTTGTTAACGCAGCTTTCGAGGTAATCGAAGGATTTGATGCGGGTAACAACAATCGGCGCGACCGCATGACTCCTCCGCGGCACATGTATCAATTCACTCGTCCTCGTTTGTCGGCCCGATACGGGTGTCGAAAAAGCGCTCTGCGTTTTTGTATCGTACAAGGAGTGGCTTTGTGACGGCAGGGAACTTGATTTTGCTGAGCCGGCAATCGGGCGGCGAACACGTTGATTTTGCCGCTACTGGATCATGGACGGCCGAAAACGCGAGATCGCTCGAGCCTCTGCTAGACGCGGCGACCGATCCCGATTCCGNCGTGCGCAGCATCGCTATCGACGCNGCAAAGATCGACCGGCTCGATTCGTTCGGCGCCTGGTTGTTGGAACGCGCGCTGCGCACATGGAGTGGTCAAGGGCGCGAAGCCAAACTTGTCGGCCTGAGCGAGAATTACCAAGACCTTGTCAAAAAGGTCCATTCCGGCAGCCAGAAATTGACGCCCGAGCCGGCCAAAAAGAACTTCATCACCGCCACATTGGAAAATGTCGGACGCAAAATGGTATCGGTCGGCGATGACCTTATTCTGTTGGCGCAGATGACGGGATCATTGATGGTCGCATTAAAGCGGGTCCTTTTACGGCCGTCCACATTCCGGTTCACTTCCATGGTGAACCATCTCGAGCGCGTGGGATGGCAAGCCGTGCCGATCATCCTGCTTATCACTGTTCTAATTGGTGCCATCCTCGCCCAACAGGGCATCTTCCATTTCCGCAAATTCGGCGCTGACATCTACGTCGTCGATATGGTGGGCGTGTTGGTGCTGCGCGAACTGGGTGTGCTGATCGTCTGCATTATGATGGCCGGCCGGTCCGGCAGTGCCTACACCGCCGAGCTCGGCGCGATGAAAATGCGCGAAGAAATCGATGCGCTTCGCACAACGGGGTTCGATCCTGTCGAAGTTTTAATTCTTCCGCGCATCATTGCGCTGGTTATTGCGGTGCCGGCCCTGACCTTCCTTGGATCGATGGCTGCACTCTATGGCGGCGGCTTCGTGTCCTGGCTCTACGGCGGAATCCTCCCGGAGGTATTTCTGTCCCGCCTGCGCGAATCGATCTCGGTCGAGACGTTCGAAGTCGGCATCATCAAGGCGCCATTCATGGCGCTCGTCATCGGCCTCGTCGCGTGTGTCGAAGGATTACAAGTGGAGGGCAGTGCTGAATCGCTCGGTGAGCAGACTACTAACTCAGTAGTCAAATCGATCTTTCTTGTCATCGTGCTCGATGGGATCTTTGCCATGTTCTTCGCCTCGATCGGAATGTAGCGATGCCAAAAGTTCCCCCAGATGCTGTCATTCAAGTGAAGGATTTGGTCGTCGATCTCAAGAGGCATCGGATTCTTAACGGCATCACGCTCGACTTGTTTCGCGGCGAGATCCTCGGCTTCGTTGGGCCGTCGGGCGCTGGCAAGTCGGTCTTGATGCGCACTATCGTTGGCCTTCTGCCAAAGCGGCAGGGTCGCATCGAAGTGTTTGGCGTCGACCTCGACCAAGCAGACGAAAGTCAAAGGCGGGCGATCGAACGACGGTGGGGCATCCTATTTCAGCAAGGCGCTCTGTATTCGTCGCTAACCGCCGGTCAAAATGTTGAGTTTCCGATGCTTGAATATCTCGGTATTTCGGGTCGACTCATGACTGAAATGGCAATTACCAAATTGGAAATGGTCGGCCTGCAACCCGATGTGTATCGGAAATATCCGTCCGAGCTGTCNGGCGGTATGATCAAGCGCGTCGCGCTTGCTCGCGCGCTCGCACTTGATCCTGAAATTCTGTTTCTCGACGAGCCCACGTCGGGGCTCGATCCGATTAGCGCTCACGAATTCGACGAATTGATCCTGACGCTGCAGCGAACATCGGATATGGCGGTTTTCATGGTAACCCATGACCTCGACAGCCTGTATACGATCTGCGACCGGATTGCAGTCTTAGGGGATGGCAAGATCACCGAAGTCGGCGCGATGGATGCGATGCTGGCTTCGGAGCATCCCTGGCTGAAAGCTTATTTCCATGGCGCCCGGGCGCGTACCGACCGGCCGGCGGCAGCGAAGCGTTAACACTGGAGTTGATCGATGGAGCGAAAAGCCAATTTCGTTTTGATCGGGTTGTTCACGTTCGCCGTGATCGCCGCCTCATTTGGTTTTGTCTTTTGGATCCATTATTCGGGTGACAAAAAGCAAGGCGTTGCTTATCGCGTGATCTTCGACGGCCCGGTCTCCGGGCTGAGAGTTGGCAGTTCAGTATTGTTCAATGGAATTCGCGTCGGTGAGGTGACTGCGTTGCGGCTCAACGCCGAAACCCCCTCGCAGGTCACAGCGCTGCTGCTGGTCAACAAGGCAACACCGATACGCTCGGATACTTATGTCGGTCTGGAATTCACCGGCTTGACGGGGATTGCCTCGGTCTCGCTAAAAGGCATCTCAGCCACGACGCCATTGCTGGAAAAGGAAGAGGGCGAGCCTCCAACTTTGAAAGCTGACATCACTGCCAGCCAAGACATGATGCAGGCCGCACGTGACGTGCTTGCTAAGGTCGACGCGGTCATCGCTAGCAATCAGGGTGACCTGCGTATAGCAGTTCAAAATCTGAAAACTTTCAGCGATTCCTTGGTACGGAACTCCGAGTCACTCGATGAGATCATGAGCAATAGTAAGGAAGCAACTGCGTCGGCTCGTGACCTGATGGACAATCTCGACAAGCGCACCGCAGAGATGAGCGCCGGGTTCAACAAACTTACGTCCACGGCAACCAAACAGGTTGAGATCGTTGGGAAAGCCGTGACGGATCTGACAAAAAACCCGCAACGCATTCTGTTCGGCGGTAGCGGGACCGCGACGCCGCGCTAATAAGCTCGCTTACTCATAGCCAACGTCTCACTCTTGTTAGTTTGGTGCCTCGGCCAGCACGGTTTGAAACCTTGCGGGCACGGCAGATTTCGACGGCGATGGAAAGTCGGATCTTCTGTGGCGCAATTCCACCACTGGCATGCTGCCCAAGGCGTCCTAACGAATCGAGCTTGATCTAGGACGATGTCATCGTATCTTATTCGTTCCGGCGTCGACGCTACGGTACGGCCTGATGAGCATCGATTGAGGAAGAGGGGCGGTGATGAATAAACTTCTCATGATTGTTTTGATAGCTTTGATCCCAGGTATCGCCGACGCTGCGCCCGTAAAGAACCCCGACGATATCGTGGCACAGGTCCTCAATTACACTTTATTGGGCAATGACAAAGGAGATGATGACTTCTTTTGGTACAAAGACCCTTCCAGCAAATGTCGCTATAATTTATATGTTCCCGATGTACAGTTTCAACTTCTCAAAAATGGCATAGAACTGTACGGCGCTACATCTAGCAACGAATCTATCTATTCGCCGAGAGGTCTTCGCGGACAAGTTTATATTGACCTTGATAATATTGATTCACGCAACATTGAATTTAAGCATAGATCAAGTGGGATCGCTGTATTTGATGAGGGTAAGCTCCTCATGCCCGTCAATAGTTATGGTCCCATATCTGTTGAACGTCTCGAACGAGGATGGGAGCTGATCTACAGCAAATACTGCACAGGTAAAAAGAAAGCATGGTGACGGCTGAATCATTTTCTAACCGGATGCCAGCAACTCATTGAAAATATTGGCGCGCCCTACGGGAATCGAACCCGTGTTTCAGCCGTGAAAGGGCCGCGTCCTGGACCGCTAGACGAAGGGCGCCCGGCGCATGCCGCGCGAAACGCTCTTATAAGGAGGGGTACGTTTGGCGACAAGCTAGTGATCCGGGCATTTCTCCACCAACCAGGCTATTTTTCGAAGGATTTGCGGCTTACGGCCCAGCCAAATCAGAAAATGCTGAGCTGGCTTGACCGAAATATGGAGTGCAATCGAATGCGATACACCGGCGCGGAGGGTTGAGCGCTAGATTTGTAACCGATCATTGCACTCCAAATCGATCTGACCTTCGCAGCTAAAAATAAGATGCGATACAGCATTCTCGTCCTGCCCTGAAAGCGGGCGCCTGTTTCATCACTGCGAGATTTCCGGATGGATCAGATGTCAAGCAAAGGCAGAACGTCCGAGACGAAGGTCGCATACCAAGCAGCCTGGTGAGCTTTATTATGAACAAAAATTCATCTTGAGATCAGAAACCGCAGCTATTTTGCTGAAGAATCAGCCAGATACGAACTAGGCGTGGCAAAGAGGTCACACGTTTTTTTCAGTTGCTATGGGTCGATCGCAATCGCTTGTTTCTCACCAACGAGCTGTGCAATTATTTTCCCCGGCCTTAATAGGGGGGCCTGATAGGATTACGAACATGATGAAAAAGCTAGTTCTCGCGATCGCCGTCGCAGCGATTGCGGTTGCCTTCGCTCCGACATTGTCCCATGCGAAAAAAGCGAAAGCGGCGGCGGCACCGAAACGCTGTACGGCAGGCACTCTCAGCACCGGCCCAGCCAATCAATGGAATTGGGCAATGGTGTCGATGTGCGGCGCCGATGGCAAAATGTATCCGACGCTCATGGCCTGCTTCGTGCCGAGCGGCATGTGTCCGAAGTAATCGAGCTGCTCTAGCTTCTTAGGGTAACGGCGAGCCCGCGGACTGGAATGCTTCATGCATTCCAGGCTGCTGGCTCGTTTTCTCGTCACCAGTGACCAGTATTTTTCATCGACGCCCACGGTTCTTGTGGAGCGAGCGCCTTACCTTTTTGTAATAGCTCGATCGAATGTTTGTCAGGCGAGCGCACAAAGGCCATTCGTCCATCGCGTGGCGGACGGTTGATAACCACGCCAGCTTTCATCAATTTCTCGCAGGTTGCGTAGATATCGTCGACTTCATAGGCAAGATGACCGAAGTAGCGCGCCTCGCCGTAATCCTCATCGCCGTCCCAATTATACGTGAGTTCGACGAGAGGCGCCGCGAAGCCCGACGGCGCGCTCGCCGCCACCAATGTTTCATCTTGTGGTGCGGCAAGAAAAACGAGGGTGAATCGTCCCTGTTCGCTCTCAACGCGGCGCACTTCTTTCAATCCAAATTTCTTGACATAAAAATCGAGCGCCGCATCGAGATTGCGTACGCGTAGCATAGTGTGAAGATATCGCATGGAACCTCGCAGAAGCGGGGGAGTGGCTTGCTGTCGGGACCTAATCATGATCGCCACTGTGCGCAAGAGATCCAATCGATCTGAGGTAACGAACGTAGGCTGTGAAGAGGCCGCCATGCGCGCGGGTCACCCCAGCGCGCGGCAGGCATACCGATTTACCATCGGTATCTCGGTCCACATTGGGTTGGACTTCGAACGCCTCGGTGGAGAACGTCAATTAATGCAAGCCTTGCTTGCCGAATGTTAGAAGAGGTCATTCCATTTGGCGATTGTTGTGACTGGCGATCGCGCTAATACGGTCTGCGTCGAGCTCTACTGCAGTCTAGGAATTCGCACATGATCGGCAATTTGCAATTGATAGGTTATAAATTCGATCGTTGGCTCGATAGCGTCTTGATACAGAAGGAACTGGGCGCCGGGCATCGCATCGAACGGAGCCTGACTGAGCTCGAAATGGTATCGATATGATCGCTTTCAACCGCCAGTCTGCCATCGAACGCCTAAGCGAGCTTCTCACCCAGTCCTCAAATGGTGTCGCCTTCACGGGAGCGGGCATCTCGACTGAATCCGGCATTCCCGATTTTCGCTCGCCGGGAGGTCTCTGGACCAAGAATCAGCCGATCCCCTTTGACGAATTCGTCTCGAGTCAGGAAATGCGCAATGAGGCCTGGCGGAGGAAATTCGCTATGGAACAGCAATTCCGTGCCGCGAAACCAGGTCGCGGCCACCGAGCACTTGCGAGATTAGTGGAGCGCGGAAAGCTTTCCGCGATCATCACCCAGAATATCGACAATCTCCATCAAGAGTCAGGTATTGCATCGGAAAAAATAATTGAGCTGCACGGCAATGGTAGCTATGCCATCTGTCTCGATTGTGCGACGCGCTATGAAATCGATTGGGTGCGTGAGCGTTTTATGGCCGCAGGTGGCGTCGCGCCTGATTGTCCGGTCTGTGCCGGCCCTGTAAAGTCCGCGACCGTCTCGTTCGGCCAAGCGATGCCCGAGCGAGAGATGCAGCGGGCCGAGCAAGCGACTCTATCTGCTGATCTTTTTCTCTCGATTGGCTCTTCGCTCGTCGTCTGGCCGGCCGCCGGGTTTCCAATGCTCGCTAAAAAGAACGGCGCGTGCCTCGTCATCATCAATAGGGAGCCGACNGACTTCGACGAGATGGCAGATCTAGTAGTCCGNGATGACATCGGCGAGGTCATGCAGCCCTTTCTCGCAATCTGATGTATTCGGGTGACAGTCTGGGGGAAACTTCCGAATCTCGTGAATTAGGGGTTTTCGGCGAGGGAACCGGTGATTATGTTTGCCTAGTGCGAATCGACGCCCATGACGGGCGTTAAAAGCGCGACGTTGGCGGCGTCATGGGGTCGGATCGGCTGGGGCCTAAGCTCGGAGTGAACGAGCAGCAGGCGCGTATCGAGGATCTCACCGAAGAAGTACCGGTGGGATTGGTCGAGATCACTGGATCAATCAAGTGGTTCGACGTCTCAAAAGGATACGGCTTTATTGTTCCTGATAATGGAATGCCGGACGTGCTGCTGCACGTGACCTGCTTGCGCCGCGACGGTTTCCAAACTGCCTATGAGGGTGCGCGCGTAGTCGTCGAGGCGGTCGAGCGTTCTAAAGGCATGCAGGCATTCCGCGTTATCTCGATGGACGAGTCGACGGCGGTACATCCCTCGCAACTTCCGCAGCGTACACATGTAGCCGTCACGCCCACGAGCGGTCTCGAACGAGCCTGGGTGAAATGGTTCAACCGCCTGCGCGGCTTTGGCTTTCTCACACGCGGCGAGGGAACACCCGACATTTTCGTGCATATGGAGACGCTGCGGCGTTATGGCCTGACGGAATTGCGCCCTGGCCAGACGGTTCTAGTGCGCTATGGTAACGGTCCAAAGGGCCTTATGGCCGCCGAAGTTCGACCCGATACAGGCGGCAACGCTCCCTCATCGCACTGACTTTTTCATGCTCTCCACGTTTGAGTTTGATCTGCTCCAGCGGCTTCGCCGCGCCCTCGTGGTTTTAAGCCTGCTTATGAGCACGTTGGATTGGGCGCAAGCTGCCACCATCGAACAGGTTGAAATTGTCACAAAAAACGGCGTTCGGACATTCGAAGCCGAAATCGCTGCGACTGATCAGGAACGCATGACCGGCCTCATGTACCGCAAGGAATTGCCTGATGGTCGAGGCATGCTGTTTGATTTCGGCCAGCCGCAATTGGTTGTGATGTGGATGAAAAATACATATGTCTCGCTCGATATGATCTTCATCCGCGCGGATGGCACCATTGCGCGGATCGCTGAAAATACGACGCCACTCTCCGAGGCAATCATCCCAGCCGGAATACCGGTAAAAGGGGTGCTCGAAGTTGTCGCTGGAACGGCGCGCAAATATGGAATCGCGCCCGGCGACAAAGTCGCTCATCGTTTCTTCAGTGGCCAGTAAGAATGAGGCTCTATATTCGCTGTCTTGCAGGATGAAGCCTGGGCGGTGTAATCGAGGGTATCCGGCCGCTCTCGGCCGCATGCGAAAAGACGGGGCATAGCGCAGTCCGGTAGCGCACCTGGTTTGGGACCAGGGGGTCGCAGGTTCAAATCCTGCTGCCCCGACCACTCGCCGAAGGGTATATGAACGGGAAGGACCATGGCCGCACGCATCTTCAAGCCCGCTCGCAACGCAATGCAGTCCGGCGCTGCCAAAACCAAGCAGTGGGTTCTCGAATATGAGCCTGAGCAGCCGCGCGAGGTCGAGCCGCTCATGGGCTGGACTGCTTCGGGCGACATGAAGCAGCAATTGCGTCTGAGGTTTGGAACGAAAGAACAGGCGATTGCTTATTGCGAGAAGCGAGGAATTCCCTTTCAGTTGTTCGAACCGCACAATCCTACCCGCAGGAAAATCGCGTACGCGGATAATTTCGCTTTCAGACGCATCGGCCAGTGGACACACTGAATTCGTAGCGTGGCCCCGTAGCTCAGGGGATAGAGCAACAGCCTTCTAAGCTGTGGGTCGGAGGTTCGAATCCTCCCGGGGTCGCCAATGTTTTCAAGGACTTGAATCAAGACCCTGAGTTTGGGCTTGCACCTTGCCAACCAACCACCAAAAACGCGAGCCGGAACGCGGCGCGTAGGCGAACATTTGCTGAAAGCTGTGCTCTTCCGCCCAAACCTCTAAATCAACCTTTCGGTAGCGAACGGCGCGACCCAGCTTCATGTAGCGCGGGCCGCCGCCGGTTCCAATATTGCATTTTAGGGCGATCCAGCGTCCATGCCGGATCGAATAGCAATAATTTGCTAAATTTGCGAAAGTTGACGCACATTTTAGATGCGCATAGCAAAAAGGCTGCAGTTAGCGTGACAGTCCATGAATATTATCGAGCCTATCCTTTTTCAGTGCAGGAGTAACCCGCCGGCCGCCGCACTTTGCGTGCCGGGTAAATTTTTTAACGTGGTAAGTTATGCGCGCTTGGAGCGTTTCATCCATAACGTCGGCCGTAAAGGCGAGCAACTCGGTCTGACAGCCGGCAATATTGTCGCGATATTTATTTCAGACGCGGTGCTACATGTGGCCGTGATGCTCGGTTTGACGCGTTTGGGCGTCATCACATTTTCTGGCAGGAATCCCAAGCTGCCGAAAGAGCTGCGTGTCGACGCCCTAATCACCGATAGTTTCTTTCCGTATGAGGCGGCGCGTATCATCCGTGCTGACCGTGGCTGGATGGAGGGCGATGGCAATCCCCTCGGCCAAGATAAGATCAGGCGCGGAAACATTAAAGATATTTGTCGAATCGTCCTAACATCAGGAACCACGGGCGATGCCAAGGCCG
>Ga0031654_10000132_pt1 | contig 15898 bp, 11 predicted proteins | sample FrelakmetCRP12CR_FD_55268 | JGI IMG/M metagenome (GOLD analysis project Ga0031654, IMG submission 55268) | Freshwater lake sediment microbial communities from the University of Notre Dame, USA, for methane emissions studies - CRP12 CR | ecosystem: Environmental > Aquatic > Freshwater > Lake >...
GCTGATTGCACCGATTGCGATGGAAGAGGGGCTGCGCTTTGCGGTGCGCGAGGGCGGCAGAACCGTCGGCGCCGGCGTCGTGGCTAAGGTGATTGAGTAGATTCAAGCGGGCCGCGACGCCGTCGCGCGCAATTCGATCAGCGCAGGGGCATAGCTCAACTGGCAGAGCGTCGGTCTCCAAAACCGAAGGTTGGGGGTTCGATTCCCTCTGCCCCTGCCAAGGCAGTACTGGATGAATACGCAGAACGTTGAAACCGTAGGCAGCAAGGCAGATCTGGCGCTGGTGACGCTGGCCATCTTCATCGTGCTCGCCGGCGTGCTGGGATTCAGTTTCCTTTCGGACCAGCCGATGCTGGCGCGCATTGGCATCCTGCTGGGTGGCATCGTGCTTGGTCTGGCCACTGCCTGGTTCTCCCTGCCGGGCAAGCGTTTCATAGGTTTCGCCCGCGAGTCGTACGAGGAAGCCCGCCGCGTGACCTGGCCGGCGCGCAAGGAAACGGTCAACACGACCGGAATCGTGTTTGCGTTTGTCGTCGTCATGGCAATCTTCCTGTTCATCGTCGACAAATCGCTTGAGTGGGCGCTGTATGACCTGCTGCTGCGCTGGAAGTGAGGAATGAGGCAACGATGACTGAAGCCGCACAAACGTCGGGAACCAAACGCTGGTATGTGGTCCATGCCTACTCTGGCATGGAAAAGAGCGTGGCGAAGACGCTGCAGGAACGGATCGATCGTGCCGGGCTGCAGTCCCACTTCGGGCGGATTCTTGTGCCGACCGAAGAAGTGGTCGAGGTCAAGGGTGGCAAGAAGGCGATCTCCGAGCGACGCCTGTATTCCGGCTACGTGCTGGTGGAGATGGACATGGCGGACGATGCCTGGCATCTGGTCAAGAGCACGCCGAAGGTCACGGGGTTTCTTGGCGGAACCGCAAATCGGCCGTCGCCATTGCCCCAGCGCGAGGTCGACGAAATCCTGCTGCGTATGCAGGAAGGCTACGAGAAGCCGCGCCCGAAGGTGTTGTTCGAAGTGGGCGAGATGGTGCGCGTGAAGGATGGCCCATTCACCGACTTCAACGGCAACGTCGAAGAGGTCAACTACGACAAGAATCGCGTGCGCGTTTCGGTAACGATCTTTGGTCGGTCCACACCGGTTGACCTCGAGTTTGGTCAGGTTGAAAAGGTCTGATTTGTAGGGCCCTCAATCGGGGCAACGCGAAGGAGTCGGCGCAAATGACTCCGGGACCGAGGAGCGCCAGTAGAGCAATCGAACGCGCGCTTGAACTCAAGAGGATGCTGACATGGCAAAGAAGATCGTCGGCTTTATCAAGCTGCAGGTGCCGGCGGGCAAGGCCAACCCGTCGCCGCCGATCGGGCCCGCGCTCGGTCAGCGCGGCTTGAACATCATGGAGTTTTGCAAGGCTTTCAACGCGCAGACGCAGGGCATGGAGGCGGGCCTGCCGATTCCGGTGGTGATCACGGCCTTTGCAGACAAGAGCTTCACGTTTGTGATGAAGACGCCGCCCGCGACCGTGCTGATCAAGAAAGCGGCGAAGATCGAAAAAGGTTCGCCCAAGCCGCACACGGACAAGGTCGGGAAGATCACGCGCGCGCAGGCCGAAGACATTGCCAAGGCGAAGATGCCGGACTTGACCGCGGCAAACCTGGACTCCGCGGTGCGGACGATCGCAGGTAGCGCGCGCTCGATGGGCATCACGGTGGAGGGGATATAAATGGCGCATCTCTCCAAACGGGCCAAGGCGATCCGCACCAAGGTCGAGGTGAACAAGAGCTACGCGCTGGCTGACGCGCTCAAGCTGGTTAAGGAAACGGCGACAGCCAAGTTCGACGAATCTGTCGACGTGGCGGTCGTGCTCGGCATCGACGCGAAGAAGTCTGACCAGTCGGTGCGCGGTGCCGTCGTGCTGCCGGGGGGCACGGGCAAGACCGTGCGCGTGGCCGTGTTCTCGCAGGGCGCGAAAGCCGAAGAAGCGAAGGCTGCCGGTGCCGACATCGTTGGATTCGAGGACCTGGCCGCGAAGATCAAGGACGGGTTCATGGATTTCGACGTCGTGGTGGCATCGCCGGATGCCATGCGCGTCGTCGGCGCACTCGGCCAGATCCTCGGCCCGCGCGGATTGATGCCGAATCCGAAGGTCGGCACCGTGACACCGGACGTCGCCGGTGCGGTGAAGAACGCCAAGGCCGGCCAGGTTCAGTTTCGCGCCAACAAGGAAGGCGTGGTCCATTGTTCGATCGGTCGCGCCTCCTTCGAAGTCGATCGGCTCAAGTCCAACATGACCGCGCTGGTCGACGCGTTGAACAAGGCGAAGCCGGCGTCGATCAAGGGGATCTTTCTGAAGAAGCTTTCGGTTTCATCGACGATGGGGGTCGGCGTGCGCGTCGATCCCGGTTCTTTGAGCGCTTAGGAAACCCGCCCGGCTGCGACCGGGCACGAATTCGGTGAGGACGAGATTTCGGACTCACCCAGGACTTTGGGCCGCGCGTGACGTCGAGTGGATTTCGATACGGACGCGTTGCTGTCAAAGACCGCTGGGAGAGGGCTGTGATGTCGCGTAGAGCGTTTCAACTAACGCGGTGGCATGACCCTCCTTAATGCGACGACGCGCGTTGGGCTCCCTGCTCGGGACCCGGCGCTCAACGGCGTCGGTCCAGCGCAGACGGTGTCCCGAAGAGAGGAATTTGCGTTGTGAGGCGGTCGCGCCAGCAACTCGAAGGTCTCTCGCATCGGTCGCCGGTTTAGCAACCGGTGCAAGGCGTGAGCTGTGCACCTTTGAGTGGAGCCAGTACCGTGGGTATGAATCGAGAAGACAAAGCGGCAATGATCGACGAGGTCTCCGCCCTTGTGGCGAAGGCACAGACGATCGTCGTCGCTGAGTACCGTGGTTTGAATGTGGAATCGGTCACCAANCTGCGCAAGGAGGCACGCGCACAAGGTGTCCAGCTGCGCGTGCTCAAGAACACCCTGGCGCGCCGCGCCGTCGGTGGCACGCCGTTCTCCGGACTGGCCGACAAGCTTGTCGGCCCGCTGGTGTACGGCTTCAGTGCCGACCCGGTGGCAGCGGCCAAGTTGATCGCGAACTTCGCCAAAGGCAACGACAAGCTCGTCGTCAAGGCCGGCGCGATGCCCAACTACGTCATGGACGTGAAGGGTGTCACCGCGCTGGCGACGATGCCGAGCCGTGAAGAGCTGTTGGCAAAGCTGATGGCGACCATGCAGGCACCGATCGGCCAGTTCGTCCGTACCCTCAACGAAGTGCCGTCGCGTCTTGTTCGCACCCTTGCTGCCGTGCGGGATGCGAAGGCGGCGGCCTGATCCGCATTCAGATCATCGAACCCGAAATCACAACGCAATAGGAGCTACAAATGGCACTCTCGAATCAAGAAATCCTCGACGCGATCGCGGCGAAATCCGTTCTCGAGATCAGCGAGCTGATCAAGATGATGGAAGAGAAGTTCGGCGTTTCTGCGGCAGCTGCGGCGGTCGCTGTCGCGGCCCCGGCAGGTGGCGCAGCCGCCCCGGCTGCGGAAGAGAAGACCGAGTTCACGGTCGTTCTGGCCGAGATCGGCGCCAACAAGGTCAATGTGATCAAGGCGGTGCGAGAACTGACGGGCCTCGGCCTGAAAGAGGCCAAGGACCTGGTCGATGGCGCGCCCAAGCCTGTGAAGGAAGGCGTGAACAAGGCGGACGCCGAAGCTGCCAAGAAGAAGCTGGAAGACGCCGGCGCCAAAGTGGAAGTCAAATAACCCGGAATAGGTCGGTGCGCCTGCAGCGCACCGACCCCGGAAGCCTTTGATTTGGGCCCTTGCGTCCCCAAATCAAAGACTTCCCCTGATGAGCGAACAACTCGGAACGCGTATTTCCGCGCGGGCACCCTCGCCCGTGCGGTTTTGCGCGTCCCGGTTGCGCGCGCGCTGCTAGGCCTTTCCGAACGGAGCGTCCATGCCGTACTCCTTCACTGAAAAGAAGCGAATCCGCAAGAGCTTTGCCAAACGACCGGCTGTCCAGGCCGTGCCATTTCTGCTTGCGACCCAGCTGGAGTCTTACATGCAATTCCTGCAGGCAGAAGTCCCGCCGACGCAGCGCAAGCAGGAAGGCCTGCAGGCGGCATTTCTGTCGATCTTCCCGATCAGCAGCCACAACCAGATGGCGCGGCTCGAATTCGGCGGCTTCAATCTCGGTGATCCGCCATTCGACGTCAAGGAATGCCAGCAGCGTGGTCTGACCTACGCGTCGCCTTTGCGCGCCAAGGTGCGCCTGGTGATCATGGATCGGGAGGCTGCCAAACCGACGGTGAAGGAAGTCAAGGAGCAAGAGGTCTACATGGGCGAGATTCCGCTCATGACGCCGACGGGCTCGTTCGTGATCAACGGAACCGAACGTGTGATCGTTTCACAGCTGCATCGCTCGCCGGGCGTTTTCTTCGAGCACGATCGCGGCAAGACGCATTCGAGCGGCAAACTGCTGTTTTCGGCGCGGGTAATCCCGTACCGCGGATCGTGGCTCGATTTCGAGTTCGACCCGAAAGACATCCTGTACTTCCGCGTCGATCGCCGCCGCAAGATGCCGGCCACGATTCTGCTGAAGGCAATCGGACTCACGCCGGAGCAGATCCTGGCGCATTTCTTCACCTTCGACGCCTTCAGCCTGGCATCCAACACGGGCGGCTACATGGAGCTCGTGCCGGAGCGGCTGCGCGGCGAGATCGCGCGCTTTGACATCGCCGACAAGACCGGCAAGGTCATCGTCGCCAAGGACAAGCGCATCAACGCCAAGCACATGCGCGATATGGAAGCGGCGGGGATGAAGCGCATCGAGGTGCCCGAAGACTATCTGCTCGGCCGCGTGCTGGCGGGCAACGTGGTCGACCCCGAAACCGGCGAGGTGATTGCGCACGCCAACGAGGAGCTGACCGAAGACCTGATGAAGAAGCTGCGGGCAGCCAACGTCAAGGACATCCGCACCATCTACACCAACGATCTGGACCAGGGCCCGTTCATTTCCAATACCCTGCGCATCGACGAGACCGGCGATCAGCTCGCCGCGCGCATCGCGATCTACCGCATGATGCGCCCCGGCGAGCCGCCAACCGAGGACGCGGTCGAGACCCTGTTCCGACGCCTTTTCTTCGACGAGGAAACCTACGATCTGTCGCGCGTCGGGCGCATGAAAGTCAACAGTCGATTCGGTCGCCCCGAGATCACCGGCCCGATGGTGCTCACGCACGAGGACATCATCGACACGATGAAGGTCCTGGTTGAGCTGCGCAATGGTCGTGGCGAAATCGACGACATCGATCACCTCGGCAACCGCCGTGTCCGCTGTGTGGGCGAGCTGGCCGAAAACCAGTTCCGCGCCGGTCTTGTGCGGGTCGAACGCGCGGTGCGCGAGCGGCTCGGCCAGGCCGAGACCGAAAACCTGATGCCGCATGATCTGATCAACAGCAAACCGATCAGTGCATCGATCCGTGAATTTTTCGGCTCATCGCAGCTCTCCCAGTTCATGGACCAGACCAATCCGTTGTCCGAAATCACGCACAAGCGCCGCGTATCTGCGCTCGGACCGGGTGGGCTGACGCGAGAGCGGGCCGGCTTCGAGGTGCGCGACGTGCACCCGACGCACTACGGTCGCGTGTGCCCGATCGAGACACCGGAAGGTCCGAACATCGGCCTGATCAATTCGATGTCGCTGTATGCACGCCTGAACGAGTACGGCTTTCTCGAGACCCCATATCGCAAGGTGGTTGCGAGCCGGGTGACCAATGAGATTTCGTACCTTTCCGCCATCGAAGAAGGCAAGTACGTGATCGCACAGGCCAACGCGCCGCTCGACAAGACCGGCAAGTTCTTGGACGAGCTGGTGTCATGCCGTCAGGCCGGTGAATTCGTGCTGATGTCGCCCGAGCGCGTTGAATACATGGACGTGGCGCCGTCGCAGATCGTTTCGGTCGCCGCGTCCTTGATTCCATTCCTTGAGCACGACGACGCGAACCGCGCGTTGATGGGCTCGAACATGCAGCGCCAGGCGGTGCCGTGCCTGCGTCCGGAGAAGCCTTTTGTCGGCACCGGTGTCGAGCGCACGGTCGCCGTCGACTCCGGTACGACGGTGCAGGCTCTGCGCGGGGGCGTGGTCGACTTCGTCGACGCCAATCGCATCGTCGTGCGCGTCAACGAGGATGAAAACGTCGCGGGAGAAGTCGGCGTCGATATCTACAACCTGGTCAAGTACACGCGATCGAATCAGAACACGAATATCAACCAGACACCGATCGTCAAGAAGGGCGACGTGATCGCGAAGGGCGACGTGATTGCCGACGGTGCATCGACCGATCTGGGCGAACTCGCGCTCGGTCAGAACATGCTGGTCGCGTTTATGCCGTGGAACGGCTACAACTTCGAGGACTCGATCCTGATTTCCGAGCGCGTGGTTTCTGATGACCGGTATACGTCGATTCACATCGAGGAACTGAACGTCGTCGCGCGCGACACCAAGCTCGGACCCGAGGAGATCACGCGCGACATCTCGAACCTTTCCGAGAACCAGCTCGCCCGCCTGGACGAGTCCGGCATCGTGTACATCGGCGCCGAAGTTCAGGCCGGTGACGTGCTCGTCGGCAAGGTGACACCGAAAGGCGAAACGCAGCTCACGCCAGAGGAAAAGCTCCTGCGCGCGATCTTCGGCGAGAAGGCGAGCGACGTGAAGGACACGTCGCTTCGCGTGCCGTCGGGCATGAACGGCACGGTCATCGACGTGCAGGTCTTCACACGCGAAGGTATCGAGCGCGACAAGCGTGCACAGCAGATCATCGACGATGCGCTGAAGCGTTATCGCCAGGATCTGAACGACCAGCTGCGTATCGTCGAAGCCGACGCCTTTGCGCGGATCGAGAAGCTGATGCTGCGAAAGGAAGCTACCGGCGGGCCGCGCAAGATCGCCAAGGGCACGGTTGTCACCAAGGACTATCTTGATTCGCTCGAGAAGTACCACTGGTTCGACATTCGCCTGGCAGATGAAGCGGCGGCGGGGCAGCTTGAAGGCCTGAAGGAGTCGATCGAAGCCAAGCGTCGCCAGTTCGACCAGGCATTCGAGGACAAGCGCAAGAAGCTCACACAGGGCGACGAGCTGCCGCCGGGTGTGCTGAAGATGGTCAAGGTGTATCTGGCCGTCAAGCGCCGCCTGCAGCCGGGCGACAAGATGGCGGGCCGGCACGGCAACAAGGGCGTGGTGTCCAAGATCACGCCGGTCGAAGACATGCCGTACATGGCGGACGGTCGTCCGGTCGACATCGTGCTCAATCCGCTCGGTGTGCCGTCGCGGATGAACGTCGGCCAGATCCTCGAGACCCACCTGGGTTGGGCCGCGCGCGGCCTGGGCCTGCGCATCGGCGAACTGGTCCAGGAAGCCAAGGCGACACAGCTGCGCGGCCTGCTGCGGGACGTCTACAACAAGTCCGGCAAGCCCGAGGAAATCGATGCGATGTCGGAAGAAGAAATCCTGCAGCTCGGAGAAAACCTGAGCGATGGCGTGCCGTTCGCCACGCCGGTGTTTGACGGCGCGTCGGAGTCGGAGATTCGCGCCATGCTCGAAATGGCCTATCCGGCCGAGGTGGCGAAGCGGCTGCAACTGACGCCATCCAGAACGCAGACGACCTTGTACGACGGTCGTACCGGGGATGCATTCGAACGCCCGGTGACGGTTGGCTACATGCACATGCTGAAGCTGCACCACCTGGTCGACGACAAGATGCACGCGCGCTCGACCGGCCCTTACTCACTCGTCACCCAACAACCGTTGGGAGGCAAGGCGCAGTTCGGCGGCCAGCGCTTCGGCGAAATGGAGGTATGGGCACTGGAAGCCTACGGGGCGGCATACACCCTGCAGGAGATGCTCACCGTGAAATCGGACGACGTTAACGGCCGCACCAAGGTGTACGAAAACATCGTCAAGGGCGAGCACTCGATCGACGCCGGCATGCCGGAATCGTTCAACGTGCTGGTCAAAGAGATCCGGTCGCTCGGCATCGACATCGACCTTGAACGCATCTAACGCGGCCCGACAGATCTATCAGGAGTCAGCATGAAAGCGCTACTCGATCTATTCAAGCAGGTTAACAAGCAGGACGAGCAATTTGATGCGATCAAAATCGGCATCGCATCGCCGGACAAGATCCGGTCCTGGTCGTTCGGCGAGGTGAAGAAGCCGGAGACGATCAATTACCGCACGTTCAAACCGGAGCGCGACGGGCTCTTTTGCGCCAAGATCTTCGGGCCGATCAAGGACTACGAGTGCCTGTGCGGCAAGTACAAGCGCCTGAAGCACCGCGGCGTGATCTGCGAGAAATGCGGCGTCGAAGTGACGCTGGCCAAGGTGCGCCGCGAACGGATGGGCCACATCGAGCTGGCCAGCCCGACTGCGCACATCTGGTTCCTGAAGAGCCTGCCGAGCCGGATGGGCATGGTGCTCGACATGACCTTGCGCGACATCGAGCGCGTGCTGTACTTCGAGGCGTTCTGCGTCACCGATCCGGGTTTCACACCGCTGAAGCGCGGGCAGCTGATGACCGAGGACGACTTCATCGCGAAGACGGAGGAGTATGGCGATGAGTTCCGCGCGCTGATGGGCGCGGAAGCGATTCGCGAGTTGTTGCGCGCGATCGATGTCGACAAGGAAATCGAGACGCTGCGCAAGGATCTGTCGGAGACGGGCTCGGAAGCAAAGATCAAGAAATTCGCCAAGCGCCTGAAGACGCTGGAGGGCTTTCAGCGCTCCGGCATCAAGCCCGAGTTCATGATTCTCGAAGTGCTGCCGGTACTGCCGCCGGAGCTGCGCCCGCTGGTTCCGCTGGATGGCGGCCGCTTTGCGACCTCGGATCTGAACGACCTGTATCGACGCGTCATCAACCGCAACAACCGCCTGAAGCGTCTGCTCGAGCTGAAAGCGCCCGAAATCATCGTGCGCAACGAGAAACGCATGCTGCAGGAGGCCGTCGATTCGCTGCTCGACAACGGTCGGCGCGGCAAGGCGATGACCGGCGCCAACAAGCGTCCGCTGAAATCGCTCGCCGACATGATCAAGGGCAAGGGCGGCCGCTTCCGGCAGAACCTGCTCGGCAAACGGGTCGATTACTCGGGCCGCTCGGTGATCGTCGTGGGTCCGCAGTTGAAGCTGCATCAGTGCGGGCTGCCGAAGTTGATGGCGCTTGAACTCTTCAAGCCATTCATCTTCAACAAGCTCGAGCTGATGGGGCTCGCCACCACCATCAAGGCGGCGAAGAAGATGGTTGAATCGCAGGAACCCATCGTGTGGGACATTCTGGAGGAGGTCATCCGCCAGCACCCCGTGATGCTGAACCGCGCGCCGACGCTGCATCGTCTGGGCATTCAGGCGTTCGAGCCGGTGCTGATTGAAGGCAAGGCCATCCAGCTGCATCCGCTGGTGTGCGCGGCGTTCAACGCCGACTTCGACGGCGACCAGATGGCGGTGCATGTGCCGCTGTCTCTCGAAGCGCAGCTCGAGGCGCGCTCGCTGATGCTGGCGTCGAACAACGTGCTTTTCCCGTCCAACGGCGATCCGTCGATCGTGCCGTCGCAGGACGTCGTGCTGGGCCTGTACTTCGCCACGCGCGAGAAGATCAACGGCAAGGGCGAGGGTGCGTTCTTCACGGACGTGGCCGAAGTCCATCGCGCGTACGAAAACAGGCAGGTCGAGTTGCAGACGCGCATCACCGTGCGCATCCGCGAATTCGACGTCGACCGGGAAACCGGTGAAAAGACGCCCAAGATCACGCGCTACGAGACCACGGTCGGACGTGCGCTTCTGAGCGAGATCCTGCCGGCAGGACTGCCCTTCAGCGTGCTGAACAAGCCGCTGAAGAAGAAGGAAATCTCGCGCCTGATCAACACGGCATTCCGCAAATGCGGGCTGCGCGAGACGGTGATCTTCGCCGACCGGCTGTTGCAGTCCGGTTTCGCGCTGGCCACCCGCGCGGGTCTGTCGATTGCGATCGATGACATGCTGGTACCTGCGCAGAAGGAAGAAATCATTCGCGCCGCGGAAAAGGAAGTGAAGGAAATCGAGGCGCAGTACACGTCGGGCCTGGTCACGCAGGGCGAGCGCTACAACAAGGTGGTCGACATCTGGGGCCGCGCAGGTGACCAGGTCGGCAAGGTGATGATGGAACAGCTCGCCACCGAGCTCACCGTCGATCGCCATGGCAGCGAGACCCGGCAAGAGTCGTTCAATTCGATCTTCATGATGGCCGACTCCGGCGCGCGCGGCTCGGTCGCCCAGATTCGCCAGCTGGCCGGCATGCGCGGCCTGATGGCGAAGCCGGACGGTTCGATCATCGAGACGCCGATCACCGCCAATTTCCGCGAAGGGCTGAACGTCCTGCAGTATTTCATCTCAACCCACGGTGCGCGCAAGGGCCTGGCGGACACGGCGCTGAAGACCGCCAACTCCGGCTACCTCACACGCCGCCTGGTCGATGTGACACAAGACCTGGTGGTAACCGAGGATGATTGCGGCACCACCAACGGCGTCGCGATGCGAGCGCTGGTGGAGGGCGGCGAGGTGATCGAGTCGCTGCGCGACCGCATTCTCGGGCGCGTTGCAGCGATCGATCTGATCAATCAGGATACGCAAGACGTGCTGCTGGCGGCGGGATCGCTGCTGGACGAGGATGCGGTCGATCGGATCGAGCAGGTCGGCCTCGACGAAGTCAAGGTTCGCACCCCGCTGTCGTGCGACACGCGTTACGGCATTTGTGCCAAGTGTTATGGGCGCGACCTCGGCCGTGGCTCGCTGGTCAACGCCGGCGAAGCAGTCGGGGTGATTGCGGCACAGTCGATCGGCGAGCCGGGCACCCAACTCACGATGCGCACGTTCCACATCGGCGGCGCGGCGTCCCGCGCGGCGGTGGCGAGCAGTGTCGAAGCGAAGAGCAACGGTACGGTGCGGTTTACCGCGACGATGCGTTACGTCACCAACGCCAAAGGGGAACAGGTCGTGATCTCCCGCTCGGGGGAGGTGATGATCGTCGACGACAACGGTCGTGAGCGCGAGCGCCATAAGGTGCCGTACGGGGCGACCCTGCTGGTGAGCGACGGCAAGGCAGTCAAGGCGGGCACACAATTCGCCAGCTGGGATCCGCTGACGCGTCCGATCATCACCGAGTACGCGGGCACGGTGAAGTTCGAGAATATCGAAGAAGGCGTGACGGTCGCCAAGCAGATCGACGAGGTGACAGGCCTCTCGACCCTTGTCGTGATCGACGCCAAACGGCGCGGCTCGACGACGCGTGGCGTTCGTCCGCAGGTGAAACTCATCAATGAGGCGGGCGAAGAGGTCAAGATCGCCGGCACCGATCACGCCGTCACGATCAGTTTCCCGGTCGGGGCGCTCATCGTCGTGCGCGATGGGCAGCAAGTCGCCGTCGGTGAGGTGCTGGCGCGCATTCCGCAAGAGTCGCAGAAGACACGCGACATCACCGGCGGTCTGCCGCGTGTGGCCGAGTTGTTTGAGGCGCGTTCGCCGAAGGATGCCGGCATGCTGGCCGAAGTGACCGGCACGGTCTCCTTCGGCAAGGACACCAAGGGCAAGCAGCGGCTGATCATCAGCGATCTGGACGGCAAGGAAAACGAGTTTCTGATCCCCAAGGACAAGCATGTGCTGGTGCACGATGGCCAGGTGGTGAACAAGGGGGAACTGATCGTCGACGGCCCGGCCGATCCACACGACATCCTGCGCCTGATCGGTGTCGAGGCGTTGGCGCGCTACATCGTCGATGAGGTTCAGGATGTATACCGCCTGCAGGGCGTGAAGATCAACGACAAGCACATCGAAGTGATCGTGCGTCAGATGCTGCGCCGTGTGCAGGTGACCGAGCCCGGCGATGCGCCGTTCATCACCGGTGAGCAGGTCGAGCGCTCCGAACTGCTGGACGAGAACGACAAGGCGATTGCCAAGGGAGGGCGCCCCGCGCTTTACGAGAACATCCTGCTTGGCATTACCAAGGCGTCGCTCTCGACCGACTCGTTCATTTCGGCGGCCTCGTTCCAGGAGACCACGCGTGTGCTGACCGAAGCGGCAATCATGGGTAAGACCGATGGCCTGCGCGGCCTGAAGGAAAACGTGATCGTTGGCCGGCTGATTCCGGCTGGCACCGGCATGGCGTTTCACCGCGCGCGCAAGGAGAAGGAAGAGGCCGAGGCCGCGGAGCGCGAAGCGCTCGCGGCCCTGGAGGCGTCTGCGGCTCCGGCGGAGGCGTTCGAAGGCGGGGAGGATGCCGCGGAGGTCTCCGAGCCCTGATTGACCTTGTGAGGCGTTGAGATCGCGGCCGGCGCTTTGCCGGCCGCTTCTTTTTGCAGATACCCCTCGCCTTGACACTGGTGCACCGAAAAGGCGAAAATCCAAGGCTTTCTGGAGCCCGTCCGGGCCCGGTGTTCTTTCCGTCTCGGCGCTTTGACGCAATCGATCAGGCGCGCGATCGTTCAGGGCACCCCATTTCCGGTGCCGGTTCTCCAGGCAAGACCCTTCGGGTGCCATCGCAGAAAGGCGATGCCCCTGTTGCACGGAACCTTTGCTACTGAACCTCAGGCGGACGAAACAAGATGCCGACAATCAATCAACTGGTGCGCAAACCGCGCGAGTTCGCGCGCGTCAAGAGCAAGAGCCCGGCGCTCAAAATGAGCCCGCAGAAACGCGGCGTTTGCACCAAGGTCTACACGACCACGCCCAAGAAACCGAACTCGGCCCTGCGCAAGGTGGCGAAAGTGCGCCTCGTCAATGGGCACGAAGTGATCTCATACATCGGCGGCGAAGGGCACAACCTGCAGGAGCACTCGGTGGTGCTGATTCGCGGCGGTCGTGTGAAGGACTTGCCGGGTGTGCGTTACCACATCGTGCGTGGGTCGCTTGACACGCAGGGCGTGAAAGACCGCAAGCAGAGCCGATCGAAGTACGGCGCCAAGCGTCCGAAGGCGACCTGATTGAAACGACCGGCTGCGCCGCCTGCGGGGCGTGCGTGGCCGAGTAAGTCGCGGCCCGGAGCCATGGGGCTGCAACCGCCGCCCGCGGGCGGCCAATGACTGAAGCCAGAAAGGAAAGCCATGCCCCGTCGTCGCGAAGTACCCAAGCGCGAGATCCTGCCGGATCCGAAGTTCCATAGTTCGGATCTGACCAAGTTTGTCAACGTGATCATGCTCGACGGCAAGAAGGCGGTTGCCGAGCGCATCGTCTACGGCGCGTTGTCACAGATTGAAACGAAGGCCGGAAAGAACGCGATCGAAGTCTTCACGCTGGCGTTGAACAACGTCAAGCCGCTGGTGGAGGTGAAAAGCCGACGCGTCGGTGGCGCCAACTATCAGGTGCCGGTCGAGGTTCGTCCGGTGCGCCGCATGGCGCTTGCCATGCGCTGGTTGCGCGAGGCAGCCAAGAAACGCGGCGAGAAATCGATGCCGCAGCGGCTGGCGGGTGAACTGCTCGAGGCCGCGGAAGGTCGCGGCGGCGCGATGAAGAAGCGTGAAGAAGTGCATCGCATGGCTGAGGCCAACAAGGCCTTTGCGCACTTCAGGTTTTGAACGCATAGATAAGCGAGGCGCGCAGCACGCGCCTCGCACGATGAGTTTCAGGAAGGCTTTATGCCACGCAAGACGCCCATTGAACGGTATCGGAACATCGGTATCTCTGCCCACATCGACGCCGGCAAGACGACGACGACGGAGCGCATTCTTTTCTACACCGGCGTCAATCACAAGATCGGCGAGGTGCACGACGGCGCCGCGACGATGGACTGGATGGAGCAGGAGCAGGAGCGCGGCATAACGATCACCTCGGCAGCGACCACCACCTTCTGGAAGGGAATGGACCTGTCGTTCCCCGAGCATCGCATCAACATCATCGATACGCCGGGCCATGTGGACTTCACGATTGAAGTCGAGCGCAGCATGCGGGTGCTCGATGGCGCCTGCATGGTGTATTGCGCGGTGGGAGGCGTGCAGCCGCAGTCGGAAACGGTATGGCGTCAGGCCAACAAGTACCGGGTTCCGCGACTGGCATTCGTCAACAAGATGGATCGCACCGGCGCCAATTTCTTCAAGGTGTACGAACAGATGCGCGCACGCCTGAAGGCCAATCCGATTCCGATTCAGGTACCGATCGGTGCCGAAGAACATTTCAAGGGCGTGGTCGACCTGGTGAAGATGAAGGCGATCTTCTGGGACGAGGCCAGTCAGGGCATGAAGTTCGAGTATCGGGACATCCCGGCCGAACTCATGGACACGAGCAAGGAGTGGCGCGAGAAAATGCTCGAAGCGGCGGCCGAGGCGAACGAAGAACTGATGAACAAGTACCTCGAAACCGGCGACCTGACGGAGGCGGAAATCAAGCGCGCGCTGCGCATGCGCACGATTGCGCACGAAATCACACCGATGCTGTGCGGCTCGGCCTTCAAGAACAAGGGCGTGCAGGCAATGCTCGACGCGGTGGTCGAGTACATGCCGTCGCCGGTCGACATTCCACCGGTGACCGGGCTGGACGATGCGGAGAAACCGGTCGAGCGTAAAGCCGATGACGGTGAAAAATTCTCTGCGCTCGCGTTCAAGATCATGACCGACCCGTATGTCGGGCAGCTGACGTTTCTGCGCGTCTATTCGGGCGTTCTGAATTCGGGCGACACGATCTACAACCCGATCAAGGATCGCAAAGATCGCATCGGTCGCCTGCTGCAGATGCATGCGAACGAGCGCGCTGAAATCAAGGAAGTTCGCGCGGGAGACATCGCCGCAGCTGTTGGATTGAAGGACGTGACGACTGGAGACACGCTGTGCGATCCGGGCAAGGTCATCACGCTCGAGCGCATGGAGTTTCCCGAGCCGGTGATTTCACAGGCGGTCGAGCCCAAGACCAAGGCCGACCAGGAAAAGATGGGCATCGCGCTCAGCCGCCTGGCGCAGGAAGACCCGTCGTTCCGCGTGCACACCGATGAAGAGTCCGGACAGACCATCATCTCCGGCATGGGTGAGCTGCACCTCGAGATTCTGGTTGACCGCATGAAGCGGGAATTCAGCGTCGAGGCTTCGGTCGGCAAGCCGCAGGTGGCGTATCGAGAGACGATCCGGCGCACGATCGAGAACGCCGAGGGCAAGTTCATCAAGCAGTCCGGCGGCCGCGGGCAATACGGTCACGTCGTGCTCAAGCTCGAACCGCAGGCGCCGGGCAAGGGCTTCGAGTTCGTCGATGCGATCAAGGGCGGCGTGGTGCCACGCGAATACATTCCTGCAGTTCAGAAGGGCGTGATCGAGACGCTGAAGGCCGGTGTGCTTGCCGGCTACCCGGTCGTCGACGTCAAGGTCACGTTGCACTTTGGGTCGTACCACGAGGTCGATTCGAACGAAAACGCGTTCAAGATGGCCGCCTCGATGGGATTCAAGGACGGCATGCGGGCGGCTGCACCGATTCTGCTCGAGCCGATCATGGGAGTGGAAGTCGAGATGCCCGAGGAAAAGATGGGCGACGTGATGGGTGATCTTTCCGCGCGTCGTGGCGTGATCCAGGGCATGGACGACATCGCCGGCGGTGGCGGCAAGGCGATCAGGGCGGAGGTCCCGCTCGCCGAGATGTTCGGCTACTCGACGACGCTGCGTTCACTGACGCAGGGTCGTGCGACCTACACGATGGAATTCAAACATTACGCCGAGGCGCCCAAGAACGTCGCCGAAGCGGTGATTTCTGCGAAGACGAAGTAGGGCTGACGATTTAACCGTTCTTTGGGGACTGAAATGGCAAAAGGCAAATTTGAGCGGACCAAGCCGCACGTGAATGTGGGCACGATTGGGCACGTGGATCATGGCAAGACCACGTTAACGGCGGCCATGACGCT
>Ga0031654_10000134_pt1 | contig 15719 bp, 15 predicted proteins | sample FrelakmetCRP12CR_FD_55268 | JGI IMG/M metagenome (GOLD analysis project Ga0031654, IMG submission 55268) | Freshwater lake sediment microbial communities from the University of Notre Dame, USA, for methane emissions studies - CRP12 CR | ecosystem: Environmental > Aquatic > Freshwater > Lake >...
GCGGTTTCCTCCCTGGAGGCTTGTCCAACACCTGCCCCCAAGCCTCACCGGGCTCGGACAGCTCAGCGCGCACCGGCAGATGTCGGACAACCCTTAACCGATGCGGTCCTTCGCCACCGTTTGCTATTGGGACCACCGACGCAGACCCTGAGCGAGGTGACGATGGGCAGGAACCGCCAGTAACAAAACCCCAGCGCGAGGCCGGGATCGTAAGTTATTCGCCAAATGCCAAATGTGGCCGACTGGTTGGCTAATTAGTGCTGGCGAACTGATGAATTTCAGCGCCTTCCTTTGCGGCGGCGCCGAGAATGACATCACAGCGATGTCCGCATTCCCCGCGATCAACGCGTCCGCGGCGAGTCATGATCNGATCGATCCCCGGATTTGAATTTCTCNGCAGGGAAATTCTTCGCCTGGATCAAGGCTCTTCAATGTCAGTTCNATCGCCGAAAGTGCNACCCTACGCAGAGCCTGCTGTCTATGGACCGGTTGCCGCTTTGCCGAATTTGAGACAGGGCTCAGACCGTGAAGCGGCGGCGGTGATCACCACAGCGTCGAATGTTCTTGCAAGGGAAGTATTTCCCTTCTCGAGATAACCCACCGAGAATACGCGCGATCGCAGCGGCGGACTTAGCCAGCGGGGTACGCCAATGTCGCGCCTGACATGACCGTTGCCTGCCAGCAATACCAGGCCATGTCCTGCATTCGCATTCGCCTTCACCGCCGACGCCATCACGGCATCCCGTGCGAATTGCGCTCTGGCCATGGCTGGCAGAATGGATGGAGGTAGCTGGTGACAGTGACCGGCCTCGATCTCGCGCTCCTGGGCGCTCTCCCAATCCAGTGCAATCGACTCGTTCAAACCAAGACTCATCAGCGTGTCCGGGTTGAAAACTGCTGAATATCCGTCTTTGACAACCTTGCCGGCGTCCGCCCTCGAGAGATTCACCGCGATTAACGGCACGTCGTATTCAAGCGCGAGCGCCACGAACGGCCTATAAAACTTCCAATTCCAACTCCCCCCTTCGGTATCGCGTGGCGCCGCAAGATCGAGCAGGTATTGCACATCCTTGGGCCTCTTTCGGCGGGCACGTTCAATGTCATCCTGATGTTCTCGATCGAATTGTTCCATGGCGATCACCGGCCGCCATCCTTCCGCAAAGGCCTTCCGCAAACGCTCCAGTCTCAAATGATGTTGCTCGGCGTTATCGTGCACCTCGCCGAGCATCACGATGGCGTCACCCGAAAATCGGGACTGCCAATCACGATGGGTGGCGGCGCTGGTGCACGCGCACAGGCTGACGAGCAGTGGCGCTGCGATGTACCGTCGGCTACGTAAATTCCCGGCTGGTCGTAGCGAGTGCATTGTTATCGCACCGAGGGCAACGAAGATCGCAAATCCTCCAAGAGCATGAAAGTACGACATTCGTTAGACACTACACCAAGCCGCAGGCGACCGCATTCGGGCTGTAATTCCAATTCAGTCTACGACGGGTCATCGGCCGTTCTGCGACCGTCGCCCACTCGAAATCCGCAGCGCACACAGTGCGCTTCTCTTCGCGCGGATCTCACGTCAGCCATTGCCGCAAGTGGGCGTAAACCGCGGCGCTGCTCAGCAATTCAAGGTGATTCACCCCGTAGGCGACCCATTGCCTGTCTTCCGGGAAGGTCAGCGTTCGGTTCGGGTCCGAGTGGCGGCCCAGAGCGCTGTCCAGCGGCACCAGGCCGTCCCCAAGAAAAAGACCCTTCAGATCGCCGTTCTGCTGGCCTGTGCTGCCCGCCACTGCGTAGCTGCGCACTGTGGGTGGCAACGGCAGGTGCTGCCGACGATCAACGCCACGCGCGAAGCGATCGCGGCCGACCCAGTCCTCATTCAACAGATTGCCGTGACGCAGATCGGTGATGCCGGCGCTGCGCACCTTGCCCAGGCGTGCGAACGGCGCAGCGTAAGGGGTCGCGCCCAGCACGATATCGATCCAGTGTCCTGCGCGCTCCAGCGGTGCACCGTGGTGAGGCGTTCCAAGAAACACNATGTCAGTCGTCTTCTCTGGCCAGCGGTGATCTGCCTGCGTACCGTAGTGCAAGGCGCTACGTGCAAGCAGACCGCCCATGCTGTGGCCCAGTAGCGCGAATCGCTCCACCGGATGGGGCCACTGACTCAGCAACAGTTCCAGCCGATCGGTTAGTAGGTGTCCATTGATCGAGATGTGCAGGCCGCTGTTGTAGTGCAGATAAACAGGTGTAAAACCCAGGTCGCGCGCCAGTGCCGCGCCGTGATCGTGACCGTCGCGCGACCACTGTCGGTCGTTCGTGCACAAGCCATGCAGGAGCACCAGCACCCGTGCTCCGGCTTCCGGCAACGCTGCGGCCAGCGCTGAGGTCTCCAGCGCCAACGGACGGCCATCCAGGCGAAACGCCATTGGCGTGGCCAGAGGGTTGGAACTCGCTGCAAGGTAGTCACCCAGTACTCCGTTCAGTACCGCGACGACGGCGTCCCGTTCCGCACCGGTTTGACTTTCTCCAAGCGCGGGGGCCAGCAGCGACAGCAGTGCGTCGATGCTGCCACCGGTCACTCTCGTCACACCGCGGATCGTCTTATAGACAAGACCCGTGATGCCGCTGGTGCGCCCATCCAGTCTTGTCAGACTGAATCCCGGAACGCGAGCGATACGTTCGTGCATCGCCTCGACAAGGTCTACGAGGCCGGTGGTGGCGGCGGTCGCCAGGCGCACGGCACCACGCAGGTCCGACGCACGTACGGGNGTGCGTTTCATCAACGTGGCCTTGTGGTCCCGCGTGGCACCCGCGGCGGGTAGCGATGGCTCCTCAAAGTTTGCCAGCCCTTCTGTTTTGCGCATTACATTGCCCGCACCATGCTTGGCAACGTCCCTGCGAGTTTTAATCTCTGCATTTGGTTTCTGCCTTCCAGACTATCGTAAGCCGCGAACGTCCGCTTCGTGGCAACCATTTCGGAACCGTCACTGACCGGAGTTGGCCGATGGACCTGCCGCATGCGCTCCCCGAGACCGGACATTCAGCGCGAAGAACCCAGGACCATCGACCAACGACGCCTGTCGCCCTAACCGGTCCTCGGAAGCATCCGGGAGCAGTCGGTCAGATCTGCGCGAGCGGTCATTCAACAGTCTAGTCGGACTCTAATCCGGGAGTAGCACGAGCCGAAGCTAGGGGTGCTATCCCCCGGTGCCTACTGGCAGCCAGCCAGTCGCGCCGACCAGCCTGGTCGGATCATACTGAACGGCGATGCATTGGCTCACCATTCTCTTCATTGTCGCGGTTACCGCGAGTACAACCTTGGAGCTGTGGCTTGCGCACCGCCAGGTCGAGGCGGTTGGCGCCCACCGCGATCGCGTGCCCGAGCCTTTTGCGGGCCGGATTTCCGTGGAAGATCACCGCAAAGCCGCCGACTATACGATCGCCAAAGTCAGGGTCGGCCGCATCGGCACCGTGCTCAACGCGGGGCTCACGCTAGCCCTGACCGTGGGGGGTGGCATCGCGAGCCTCGATGGCCTTTTGCGCGGCACGGGGTGGGGTCAGCCCTGGCTCGGCACGGCGGTGATCGCGACCGTCGCCTGCGCGGCGGGCGCCGTCAATCTGCCACTGTCCCTGTGGCGGACCTTCCGGCTCGAAAGGCGCTTCGGGTTTAACCGCACCACCCCGATGCTCTTTCTGGCCGACCTCGGCAGAGGGCTGCTGCTCGCAGTGCTGCTCGGCGGCCCGCTGCTGCTCGCGACGCTCACGCTGATGGAACGCGCTGGTCGCTGGTGGTGGGCGTGGGTCTGGTGCGTCTGGCTCGGGTCGACGCTTCTCATGACATGGGCCTGGCCGGTCTTCATCGCGCCGCTGTTCAATCGGTTCTTGCCGCTCGAGGACCCCCCGCTCAAGGCCCGGATCGAGGCGCTGCTAGAGCGCTGCGGTTTCAGCTCCAACGGCGTATTCGTCGTGGACGGCTCACGCCGCTCGAGGCACGGCAACGCCTACTTCACCGGCATCGGTCGGCACAAGCGCATCGTTTTCTTCGATACACTCCTGCAGCAGCTCGGACCTTCGGAGGTCGAAGCCGTGCTCGCCCACGAGCTCGGCCACTTCCGGCTGAGGCACATCCGCCAGCGGCTCCTCATCTCGGCCGTCACCACCCTCGGGGGCCTTGTGCTGCTCGGCTGGCTCGCGGCCAGACCAAGGTTCTACTTCGCACTCGGTGTCCCGGTCCGCTCAGCGCACGCCGCCCTTCTGCTCTTTGCCCTGGCGGCGCCGGTGCTGACCTTCTTTGCAACACCGATCGGCGCGCTTTGGTCGCGCCGCCATGAGTTCCAGGCGGACCGCTTCGCCTCACGCCATGCGAGCGCGCAGGAGCTCGCCGCGGCTCTCGTGAAGCTCTATCGCGACAATGCCGGCACCCTCACACCTGATCGGCTCTACGCGGCGTTCTACTACTCGCATCCACCCGCGCTCGAGCGGATCCTACGGCTCCAGGGGGCCGCTTGAGTGCCCGCGCACCTGGGCCTGCGAGTCACTCCGACTCTCATCGTGTGAGTCGGATATACGGTACATCAATGGCTTATGGTTGATTTGTACACCGTTGTCACCGATTCCGATATCTCTCAGAAGCCCTGATCGCCGACTGTGTTTTGGGCTGGTCAGAGTACTCCGACACACACGCACATAGACACNTTTAACCGTCGCGCATATACTCACACCTCCCAATTCTCTAACGTGAAGGCTGTGAGATGGCAACGAAAAAAGTGACTGTACCGGTGTCCAGGCGGGCGTTGCTTGCGCGACTGAATCGCAAACTTGTCCCTGATTTGGAGACCGTCAAGAGGACCCGCGATAATACGCGGGCGCGGCAGGATCTCGGCGAGTTTTACGTCGTGGACGAGCAAATTAACGGGATCGTCGAGCACGATATCGACCTCGAAGACTTCGCACGCAAGCGCGGCGTACTCGCTAAACACGAGCATCTTGCCGATGGTTGAGCGTCGCCGGTTCCCATGCAAGTCTGTATGGTAGCGGGGGCGTGATTCGGAATTCTAGGAACCTGAATTCTCACGAGATCTTCTTCGACCACGGGCCTACTAAGCTGCCGGGAAAGCCTGCGGAGCGGCGCCGGATGGGTTGAGAGCAAGCGCCCAATTTCAGCCGTTCATATACGCCCGATTGCCGTGCGCTCGTCTTCCGGGAGAAATCGGAGAACGACAGCTACGCGACGCAGCTGCGCTCATCCGCAGCGATGGCGGTTTTTGTCGGTCCGCGCGCCTTTTAACGAGTGCCTTGGTATCGATTCACAGCAACCCGACTTGGTAGTGCGTCTCGGCCGCGGCCCGCTGCTGCCGTGTTCATTGCGACGGCCCATCGCCCCGTCGCGACCAAGGCCTGTGACCCCAGCGAACTGAAGTCGGCGGACCGGGCGATCGCGCTCCGACATGGCNCCATCGGCCCAACAGCGGTCAGTAAGCTTGCAGAGTTCGCCGCTCCGAAACATGCCTTTCCCACTTGCGGTTTCTACGAATTGCAGAATACCTGGATCGTGGTCAGAGTAAGTTCAAACGTCACATGCATCGATCGCGCAATAAGCTTAATGAGGTCGGTCACGAAGGAAGTTTGAACTGAATCTTCAAGAGGTGATACACATGACGACGAAACTGGCGATCAGCGCAGCGGTCCTATTTTTCTCGCCGGAGCCATGACTCCCGGGTATGCGCAGGGCCAGGAACACGAACAGGCCAAGGGCCAAGAACATCAGGAGCAGGCTAAGAAACCTGCGGCTCGACCGCAACAATCCTACGGCGCCGCCTATCATGGGGGCGTCCGGGTCGACGACACCACGCATGGTGGCGTCCACCATAGCGGCGTTCCGCAACATGTAGAGCAGGTGCATAGCGGCTTTACGCAATCGCGCGCGCAATCATGGAGCAGCGAACACCGAAGTTGGGCGCAGCGCGGGGGCTATAACGGCTACCGAATTCCTGACGACCGCTTCCGAATGTACTTCGGGCATGAACACTTCTTCCGCATCGGCAGGCTACCGCTGGTCTTCGTCGGCGGGTATCCGCGCTTCCAGTACGACGGCTATTGGGTGACGTGCGTGGATCCGTGGCCGGAATCGTGGGCTGCGACGTGGTACGAGAACGACGACGTATATCTCGATTACTCCGGCGATGGGTATTACCTGTATAACCGCAATTACCCCGGAGNCGGGATCGCAGTCACTGTCTCGTTTTAAACAGGATGGAAGGGAACTACACGGGCCTCGTGATTGAGCCGAATTCTAAGCGAGAAAGCGAGCAGACGATAACATGCAGGAGCCGTCATCCACACGGGGTTCGTGCACGCGCTCTATACGATTGCTGTCGTATTTATCGTCCTTTGGCTGCTTGGTCTAATCACCAGGGTCACGCATCCGACCTGATCGATACAAGCCGCGAGGCGCGACTTAGCAGCGAGCGTGATGATGACTGGTCATGGCCTGCGATCGATTGTCGATCGACCCCGCTAGCGCCTATTCGTAGTGAAGCGCCTCGATCGGATTGAGGTTCGCAGCCTTGCGAGCCGGATAGAATCCGAAGAAGATCCCGACCGCAGCCGAGAACGCAAAACCGCCGAGGACGGCGGTGAGGGAGACTTGCGTCGGCCAATGTGCAAACTTGGAAATGATGAACGACACCAGCAGCCCAAACCCGATTCCGGCCACGCCGCCGGTCACACTCAACAGCACGGATTCGGCAAGGAACTGGAGCAGCACCTGCAGGCGACGTGCTCCAATCGCCATCCGGATGCCGATTTCCCGGGTCCTCTCTGTGACAGACACCAAAAGGATGTTCATGATTCCAATGCCACCGACCAGCAGCGAGATGGATGCGACCATGGCCAGAAGCGCAGCCATGACCTGGCTGCTGCTCTCCTGCGCTTCTGCGATCTGACTGAGGTTTCGGACGCTGAAGTCGTTCAGTTGTCCGAATTGGATATGGTGGCGCCGCGCGAGAGTCGCGGTCACCTGGGTGATCGCCGTCTTCACGAGGTCCGCCGCTCCGGCCTGGACGTAGATGCTGTTGACATAGCCGGTCATGCGGGGGCTGATGCCGAAGGCGTTAGGCGCCACTGGATAGTTGGTGCTCACCAGGTTCTGGGCCGTTTGCGGCGCCGCGACCCCCAAGACTTTGCGCTCGGCCGTACTGAACGGAATCATCACCACGTCGTCTTGATCCTGTCCAAATCCGGTTTGGCCCTTGCCGGCGAGGACCCCAATCACCCGCATCGGAACGCCCTTGATCAGGATGATCGCACCAATGGGATCCTCGCCGGGCGGAAACAGGTTCTGATAGACCGTCTGGCCGAGCAAACAGACGGTCTCCGCGGCATCATTTTGTTGTTCGGTCATGGAGCTACCGCTGGCGATGTGCCATCCGACGATGTCAAGATAGCTCGGCGTCACGCCCTGGATCGCCGTGCTCCAGTTCTGGTCGCCGTACTCGACCTGGCCGGTCTGGCGGGTCAGGTAGCTGACCCGTTGGACGGCGGGGTCGTCGCGCAGGATGATCGCGGCGTCGACCACGGTTAGAGTTGAAGCACTGCCCGCCCCGGCGCGAACGCCGCCGGCGGTCGTGGCCCCCGGCTGCACGACGACCATGTTCGTACCCAAGCTTTCCAACTGTTTCCTCACCGCTGCGCTGGCGCCGTCTCCCACGGCCACCATGGCAATGAGTGCAGCCACTCCGATAAACACGCCCAACATGGTCAAAGCCGAACGCAGCTTATTGCGTGCCAGGGCCTGCAAAGAGGCTGAAACAATCATTGACAGGAAGGCCAGGGGAAGGCCGGAGGTGTCTGCAGGAAGCGCGGTGATGGTCGCCCCGGCTGCGACCGCAGCCGGGGCGCCGGTGTCTGCCCGGTCGGGCGTTACGACCGCGACTTGATGCTCATCAGAAAGGATTCGGCCATCGCGCATGGTGATCACCCGATCGGCATATGCGGCGATATCGGGTTCGTGGGTTACCACGACCACCGTGACGCCTTGCTCGCGATTGAGCCTGCAAATGATTTCCATGATCTCATGGGAGGTGCGCGTATCGAGGTTGCCGGTCGGCTCGTCGGCAAGCAGTACAGCGGGATGGTTGATGAGCGCCCGGGCCAGTGCGACGCGTTGCTGTTGTCCCCCGGAGAGCTGATTAGGCATGTTACGCGCGCGCTCCGCCAGACCCACGCTCGCCAGCATCTCGCGGCCGCGATCGTTCCGCTCGCTTGATGTCAGTGCCGCCGCTGACCCGTAAAGCAGCGGCAATACGACATTTTCGAGCGCGCTCGTGCGAGCGAGCAAATTGAAACTCTGAAACACGAAACCGATCCGGTTGCTTCGGATGTTTGCCAGATCCGGTTCGGACAGCCGCGCCACATCGCGACCCTCAAAAACGAATTGGCCGCTGGTCGGCCGGTCGAGGCAGCCCATGATGTTCATCATGGTCGACTTACCCGAGCCCGACGATCCCATAATGGCGACGAATTCGCCCCGATCGATCGAAAGGCTGATCCCCTGCAGTGCGTGAACTTCCGTCTCTCCAAGCTGGAAAGACCGAGTCAGGTCGATAAGGTGGACGACGGGGTCGGTCACGCCGGTCGTTCTTCTACAATTTCAGCGACGGAGTGGATGACACCTGAGGCGCACCCGCCGCAGCCTCAGATGTGGCGACCTGATCGCCGAGATGCAGATCTCCCGCCTTGATCTCGGCGAAGGTGTCGTCCACGAGTCCTACCGTGACAGGGATCGAGAGCAGCTTGCCGGCCCGTTCCACCCAGACTACCGCCTGCCCGGATCCCGCGGTTTTGGCAAGCCCAAGCTTGGCCGCAGCGGCCGGCGTAAATCGCAGCGCCTGTGATGGGACTCTGAGCACATTAAGCGATTGGGCCGTGACGATCCTGGCGGTCGCCGTCATCCCGGGTTTGAGCGCCAGATCGGGATTATCGACCGTGATCACCGCATCGTAGGTAATCACGTTCTGCACGCTGACGGGGGCCTGCCGGACCTGGGCCACGCGTCCCTGGAACGTACGTTTAGGGAAGGCGTCGACTGTGAAACTAGCTGAAGCGCCTTCAACGGCACCGGCGATATCGGACTCGCTGACGTTGGTATCGACCTGCATTTTGGTCAGATCGGTGGCAATAAGAAACAAGGTCGGTGTTTGGAAGCTCGCGGCCACGGTTTGACCGGCAGTGACACTGCGCGACACCACGGTGCCGTCCACCGGCGAGACGATATTGGTGTAATTCAAATTGATCTGAGCGGCCTTCAGCGCCGCGGCCTTCTGGGCTATCTGAGCGACGTCAAGGTCGGCCAGCGCAGCCGCTTGATTATAGGCGTTGAGCGCGGCATCGGCGGCATCGTGGGAGGTTGAGTCCTCGCTGAACAGAAGATCGGCGCGCTCGTGAGTGATCTTCGTGTAGACAACATTGGCCCGGTCCTTGACGAGTTGCGCCTTGGCAACGTCCAAATCGGCCTGGTCCTGATCCACCGTAACCTGATAGGGCTTGGGGTCGATCTTTGCACACAGCTGACCCTTATGAACGCGGGTGTTGTAGTCGCAGCTGAGGGTCTCGATAGTGCCCGAGACATACGTCCCCACCTCGACGACAACCACCGGATTGACCGATCCACTGGCGGTGATGGTGGTGACGACGTCTCCTTGTGTCACCGCTGTGGTCACGTAATTTGGTGGCGCGGCTCGGTTCGCTACCCAATACACCGCCGCGGCGCCGACGACGACGGTCCCAGCAACCAGGATGCCGATCAGTTTCCAACTCACGTGTTTGAACATGATGCGGCGCCAATAAGGTTGGAATCATTCTCAACTTTCATCGATGCTGCAAGCAGCTTGTTTAGACCCATTTTACGCTAAGAAGCAGCATCTAGACGCTCTGTGTCAGCAGCCATCGCGATCGCACCCTTCGACAGGCACACGGTCACGATCATCGGCAGCATTTCCGGTGTCAGGCCGACGGCTACCGCCAACGCGAAAAAGAAGGCCTGTATCCAATTGTGCTTGGTCAGGCTATTGAGGAGAAACACTAACGGCACCATCACCAGCATGAAGCGCAGCAGTTGTGTCTGCCCTGGGATTCACCATCTGAGTGACGTGCTTGCGGCAGCGTCGGCGGTCCTAGGTCTTCCGGCTGCCAACGAGTAGCAACCCGGCGCCGAGCACTATCGCCCCAACGCCCGCCCAGGCCGGGATATTGATCGTCTCCTTCTCTTTCACTGCCATCTCGAACTGGCCAATCTTCGCCTGATGTGTCTCCTTAGTGTATGTAAGGCCACCGTACATCAAGCCCAGAATGCCGGCCGCGATCAGCGCAAGAGCGGCGAACTTAAGCGCGTTCATAGTGTTCCTCGAGCAGTTCAGTTATGAACGACGGCCTTGAATGACTTGAATCAGAATCATCACAATCGCGATGACCAAGAGGACGTGAATAACGCCGCCCATCGTGTATGACGTGATGAGACCTAAAAGCCAAAGGACGATCAATACGACTGCAATGGTATAGAGCATGGCGTGATTCCAGTTGGACAAATTTTTTTGAAGTGCATCGACAACTGCCAACCAGAATGCACGTTAGATCAACGCCAGCTAGTTGCACAATCGTGGAAAGCCACTATGTAACTATGTCCGGAAGCGTACAGACGAAGGCGGGTCTCCTGGGCAAGCGCATAACTTCGCATTGCCCGTCGCTGTCAAGAAACGAGCAGTTTGACGATAGTAGGTGAAGGCGCGATCGCATTGGGGCCGTTGGGCCGTTCAACACGGAAGGTCTCCGGGACTTATTTCAATTGCCGAATTGGCGCCTGGCGGTAAGGTGCAGGTTGTCGCGCATCAAGCAGATTGCGCATCATATAGCGGTAGTCGTGGATCCGTTCTGACGCTTCTTCGACTGGCCACGTTAACAATGCCTTTAAACTCAATGGGTTATNTTGTAAAATGGTCGCGGNGGCGCAATTCGGAATTCTAACCGCGAGTGTTGCGAGATATTCTTCAATGGGGTCCGCGGGACAGCGGCGAAGAAAGGTTAAGATTGATGAAAAATGAGCCGGCGCCGTTCAGTCGGCGATTGTATTTGCGTGCAACGCTCTCGGGACTCTTCGCGCCAGTCGACGGCGCACATTAAAGGGCGATCTGCGGGCCTAAAACGACAAGTAGTCGAGTCGCGGTACTCGCTCAAACGCCTTCTCACGTCCGATTAGAGTGGCTTCATAAGATAACGCCGTCGCCGCGATCCAGGCGTCATTTTCCCCAAGTCGGCGGGAGAGCGAGCTCTGCAGCACCGCCGTTCGCCAGGCGATGGCGCGCGACAGAGTTACGACGCGAAACGGCGCGAGAAACTCAACGAGTGCGCGCGCGTCGGCAAAGCCTTCCGCAAACTCGCCGAGCGTTATGATGCTGATCGCCGCTGTTTGCCGGCGATGTGCGGCCAACACTCCATGTGCGGATCCCACCTTTCGGTGGGCCAACTCATCCTCGAACTCGATCAGGAAGCTGGTATCAAGCAGCAGCATCGCGCGACCGCCGCCGCCGCGGCCCGGCACCTCGTCCCTCGAAGGCCTTCATGGCATCGAGCAAATCTCCGGCGGTCAGTGCCGGTCGCTCCGAAAGCAGACGGCGGATGACACGTGAGAACGACTCCTTGGGGTCCTTTCTCTCCCGCACCAGGAGTTCGTAAGCGTCGATTTCGATAGAGATGGTTTTGGTCGCCATACACAGATCATGCATGGACTGTGTATCGAAGTCAAAGATTGAGAGCGCGGCCTTAGGACGTGGCCAAACTGGCTAATTGGTAGCGGGGGCAAGATTCGCCCTTACCTACAAGGTCATCGAGCTTGAGCAGATATGGGTCTAAAAGCCTGGAACTTACCGGAGATCCTGACGCCATACCTTTGCCCCGCTCTCGGATCCCGGCCGGTCTGCACAGGCCTCACCTTCTCGGTCCGCGCAATGCAGTCCCCGCTTCAACAACAGCAGAGACACCAGCGATGAAAGTTATATCGGGACTCAATCACACGGCTTCGGTATCCGCTGCCTACGCTTCAAGTCGTGCGTTGCCGCACACGCATGCAAGGCTCGCTTCCGGCTGGTGGTTAGCCTTTACCGGGAGGGAGTCGAACCCTCTGGATTCCACCGAAAAGTTTCCGTCCTCTACATCGGACTTCCTCCTCTCCCAGGCTGATCCTGGCGCTATGTTGAAAAACTCCATGTGCAGATCCAGCCAGAAATTTAAAATGCTTTAGAAAGGCTGAATTTTGAACGGGCCGAAGGAACAGTGGATTCCGACGATGTGTCCAGGCTCAAATGTTTGTACGATGTTAGATTACGTATTTATGGCGCACTTTCAACAGAATAGACCCGAAGCGGATCTCGGTGACTGGCAGCTTAGCGGCATTGAATCGACCATCGTTCGAACTTTTCGGCCGCTAAAGGTTGTTTTCGCTGAAGGCCGACGCGGATCCCGTAACCTCCCAGCCGCCTTTTGCCCGCAGCAAGGTTATGGTCCAGGTGCCTTTATAGACGACAGATTTTCCATTTTGCGTGTTGGCAAATGTTACAGGGTAGATTACGTAAGCGCGGTTTCCGTTGAACTCTTTGTATTTCGGTCCACCGATCGACAGCGTGCCGAGAGGCGCGTGAGCCGGTTGGTTATTTTCGTTGTAGTCTTTACATCCAGTCTGCGCATGTTTGCCAGGCGTAAGGCGGAAAGCCATCAACCACGGCCGCGTGAGGCGCGCAAGCTGCGACAGCTGATTTGAGGTCGCCCTTGTTCATGTCAGCTACCCACTTTTCAATCAGTGATTGTGCCTCCAACTCATCCGACTCCAGGGCGGTCCCCGTAGTTACTATGAACAGTGCCGTCGACGCAGCCAGTGTGGAGGCTGTACTCAGCTTTCTAATGCGGTTCACGTGATTCCCCTTTAACGTTGCCAGGCTGCAATTGAACTGTCAAAATACCAATCAAAATACGATTGTCGTTCGTAGATTTCCACGCAATCCAATTGCCCTTTTGACTTCAACGCTGACCATGGTAACGCGAGCCATGAATGTCTGCTGACGAGAACGCAAGCTCGACTGCTTTGAGACTGGAGTTGGCCGATAGCGCCAATTCGGCAGCAAACCAGCGGTAATCCAAGCAATCCGACCGGGGTCGACCCCATAATAGGGGCCGGACACCGGTCACTGCTAATGGGGAACCTGAACTTATTCTGCCCCGGGGCCCTGCAGCGAAGGAAATGCAACCGCGCGTGCCTTTGAGCGCGAATGCGGGGACAATGCAGCAAAGGACACCACACAGTGGGGAGCGCCGTGGAAGCAAGTAACACATTGCAGTCGACGTCCGCCAGCGGCTCTGTTCTGCGCTCCAGCGAGCGCCATTTCTATTTGTGGATGGCCGGCGTCTTCGTGCTGATCGCATTCGGCGGCTTCACGCCTACCTATTGGGCCCCCGTCGCCCGCGGCACTTTCCATGGGCCGCCGATCCTTCACATTCATGGTGTGCTGCTTTTTAGCTGGACACTGTTTTATTTCATGCAAACCGCATGGGTCGCATCGGGGCACACGCCCACCCACCGCGCGTGGGGCCTGGCGGGAATAGCCCTGTTCAGCGTCATGATGTGTTCGATCCTCGTCACGAAGATAACCGTCATGCGCCTGGACGACGCGCACGGGTATGGAGAAGTGGGACGCCGATTCGCTGTCGTGCCGCTTTTCGCTTTGCCGGTGTTGATAGGATTCTTTTCCCTGGCGATCGCCAACGTGCGACGACCGGAAACGCACAAGCGGCTGATGTACCTGGTCATGGTCGGGCTTATGCATCCTGCCATCGGGCGCGTAGTGCTGACCCTTTTCGCCCCGCCGGGGGCGCAAGGACCGCCGCCGGTGTTCGTTGCGGTACCACCGGGCTTGATCGCCGACCTGCTGATCGTCGTAGCTATGATCTACGATTGGCGAACACGGGGACGGCCGCATCACGTATATGTCTACGGCGGTCTGGCTCTCGTGGCCGCCCAGTTGCTGACCGTACCCGTTTCAGCAACCCAAACCTGGATGAGCATCGCCGGATTCCTCGAGGGACTCGCGGGCTGAGGCGATTGCCGCGCGCTGCGGCTGGTATTTGCGCGCCTGACGGACTGCGCCCTGCGAGGCGTAGCTCGTGAAGACGGGGGGCGTACTAGCCGACTAGAGCCTGTCGTCAGTGCTCCCTGCGCCCATCGGCGGGTCTCGACCGAGGCTAATGGGATAGACCCATCCCCACTTTAAACGGCGTCACGTAGTGCGCCAGGATGAAGGTGTGTCGAATACTTTCATACCAGAGAGGAGATGGGTCCGTGAATAAGATTACGACTTTGGGTGTCGACTTGGCAAAATCAATCTTTCAGCTGCATGGCATCAACTTGACGGGCAATATGGTGCTGCGCCGGAAGGTGCGGCGCGCGCAGTTAATGAAGACCATTGCGCAATTGGAGCCTTGCCTGATTGGCATTGAGGCATGCGGTAGCACACATTATTGGGCGCCCCGATTTGGCGAGCACGGCCATCAAGTCAAGATGATGAGTCCGCAGTTTGTGCAGCCGTATCGCAAGAGCGACAAGAACGATCGCAATGATGCGGAGGCGATCTGCGAAGCGGTCACTCGTCCGAGCATGCGATTTGTTGCGGTCAAGAGTGCCGAGCAACAAGACATGCTGACCCTGCATCGAGTGCGCGAAGAGTTGATGAAAGAACGCGTTGCACTGATCAATCGCATTCGTGGCTTGCTGTCGGAATACGGCATTGTGATCGCAAAGACCGCGTCGAACCTGCGGCGCCAGCTACCCGGCATCTTGGGCGACGCCGGGAACGGGCTGACGGTGATGGCTCAGTAGATATTCGCCGAACTGTACGATGACTTGAGTGCCCCTGAAGAGCGGATCGCACAAGTCGAGCGTTCGATCCGCACGCTCGGTTCGCGCCATGAGGTCGTGCGCCGGTTAGAAACGGTACCCGGCATTGGGTATCTGTCGGCGACCGCGTTATTTGGCGCCGTGGGAGACGCGAAGCAGTATAAAAATGGTCGGCAGCTAACGGCCTGGATGGGCTAGTGCCTCGGCAGTCCTCGAGCGGCGGTAAACAACGATTATTCGGCATTACCAAGCGCGGCGACAAATATTTACGAAAGCTTCTGGTGCACGGAGCGCGCTCGATTACGACGCGCGCGGAACACAAGCCGCCGCCACAAGATCACTGGCTCGATGAGATGCGCGTGCGTCGCGGTAAATTTCGTAGTGACGTGGCGCAAGCGAATAAGACCGCGCGCATCGCCTGGGTGATCATGGCCAAAGGTGAGGTGTACAAAGCGCCGACTGAACCTCTGGAAACCAGCATCGCGGTCGCCGCGTAATCAGAATCGGCAATGGAGTTGTAGCAACAGAGATTTCCCTTCAACGGTTGCAGAGGCGATGACAATCTGAGGGCGTAATTGATCAGATCAGCTCGGTGCAAACCTGCTTTTTACACAGGTCGTTAAGACCGTGAGGCTGTTTAGGTCACCGAGAGCAGATTCCATCAGGGCCAGAGAGCGTGCCCTCATAAACAGGCCGGATATATGGCTGCAATCTTGATCAACGCAACATCACAGAAACTTCGTCTTGCAATAGGGGATGGGCCCATATATGTAAACACCTTCGGCACTTT
>Ga0031654_10000136_pt1 | contig 15697 bp, 29 predicted proteins | sample FrelakmetCRP12CR_FD_55268 | JGI IMG/M metagenome (GOLD analysis project Ga0031654, IMG submission 55268) | Freshwater lake sediment microbial communities from the University of Notre Dame, USA, for methane emissions studies - CRP12 CR | ecosystem: Environmental > Aquatic > Freshwater > Lake >...
GCATCCGACGACCTCGCCCATGCAATTTCTGTTCGTGATGATGGTTGACGTTCGAGTTCGGTCGCGCCCATGGGCCGCCGGGGAACGACGGGTCAGGCGGTATCGGCCTGCGCTCGGTCGCCAGACTTGGCGGACCGGGCCACCGCAGGTGGCCGCAGCCCCTTTAGCAGAAGCCAAGAGCCCATTGTCAATTCAAAGATGAAGATTGGCCCACCGTAGTAGCCCACTGTAACGACCTTCGCCAGGTCGGGGAAAATGACGAAGGCGAAAGTACAGGCCGCCAACAGCAACGACGAAAACACTCCCCACGCTGCCAATACTCGCGGGATGTAGTTCGATTTGAACCACAAGTAGCAGAAGACGGCGGATCCAAGCCCTGCAAACACCAGGCCGACGTTATACCCGGCGCCATGCGCGCCAATCGCCAGTCGCGCCAGCGCCTGCAACCGATCCGCCTCGAATACGCGCAGGTAATCCGCACCGCTCAGGATCCGCAATACGTCCAGGTTCGTGAGGGTAATTACGACAAAGAGGGTCGTCTCCAACAGCCTCCAGGATGCCGCGAGCAAGGCAAGACTCCGATTTACGGGACCGAGAACGACGTACAGCGCCGTGAGCAGTACGACATCGGCCGCGAAGGCAACGAGATCGCTGGCGATTCCCAGACGAAAGAGCCGTTCGTGAGCGATGATGTTCCGCGCGGTTTCCGCGGCATTGTCGACGACGATGAGCTGGGTGGGGATATAGATGCCGGGGAACATTGCAAGTACGAGGACAATCAGGTAGGTGAATCCCACGACTCGCGCGGCCTTGCGTTGTGACTCGCTGATCGGGCTGATCGTCATTGTGCTTCCTCGCAATGGGGACGAGGCTTCTGCTGACACACCTTGTGCTGCGGTCCCGATATGTCGACAGTCGCGTTGACGCCTGACAGATGAAGTTGACTGGCCGCCCTGGCGACGCCCTGCCAGCGGCCGTCCACGTTGAACGGCAGGTCAGTCGCCACGTTTTAGGACCGTCACGACTCTCTCTCGAAGCTGCGGAAGCAGTTCACTCGCAAACCACGGGTTTCGACGGAGCCACATGTTGTTGCGCGGGCTGGGATGCGGCAACGGAACAATGCCAGGCCAGTGTCTGCGCCACGCTTGAACGGTCTCGGTAACCGACGCGCTGGTGCCCGGCAGATGATACGCCTGAGCGTACTGCCCGATAACGAGGGTCAGCTCCAGATTGGGAAGTCGACGCAACAGGTTCGCGCGCCACGTGGCTGCGCATTCGGCGCGTGGCGGAAGGTCGCCGGCTTTGCCGGTGCCCGGATAACAGAAGCCCATTGGCAGGATGGCCAGGCTCCCGGGGTCGTAGAAGACCTCGTGCGACACACCCAGCCATTCGCGCAGCCGATCACCGCTTGCGTCGGCGAATGGCACTCCGGACTCGTGGACCTTTCGACCGGGGGCCTGGCCCGCAATCAGGATACGTGCGTCCGGATGCAGCTGTATCACCGGCCTTGGACCAAGGGGCAGATGCGCGGAGCAGATCGTGCAGCCGCGCACCTCGGCGAGCAGGGATGCCAATGAGGTCAGTGGGTGCGCCGCGCGTGGGTGCTAGCGTTCGAGCCAACCGGCCGACTGGGACGAGCAGTGGACGGTCCGGTCGAGCGAGGGCTTAAGCACCTGCGGGACCGACCGGTTTGAACAGGCTGATGTTGGTGGGCCTAAAGCCGAGCTTGGCGTAGAGGGCTTGTGCGCCCGCGTTGTGCCCGAAGACGTGCAGGGCGATTCCAGCCAGGCCCATCTTCCGGGTCTCGTTTTCCAGCGCGACGAAGGCCCGATACGCGTGGCCCTCACGCTGACGCTCCGGCCGGACATTGACATCGAATACGTAAGCGATGCGAGCATTGAACCTCGTCTTCACCGCGAACCACAGCACGCCCACAGGTTCGGACCGGGGATCGACAATGGTGAAGAAGTAGTTGTCGGGAGTCGCGAGTCCTTGCGGGAGGAGCTCGTCGTACTCCTTCCGCGAGAGGTCGAGCGAGGCTTCCTCCGACCACTGGCCGGACGCGACCTTGTCCGCAGCGTACGCCGGGATCGTCGCCGACAGCCACGTGGCGTACTCGGACTCGGCCATCGGGCGGAGGACCGACATGGTGTTCGGTTCGGGAGCCTAACGAAGAAATTCGACGGGAACGGGTCCACTCGAACCGAGGTTGGGCGTCATTGTTTCAATGCCCCGGCGGCTCGACCGCGGCGCCCTTCTCGACGAGGAGCGCCCGTAACGCGGAGCGATGGCAGCGCGCCTCGGTTTCGCAGTAGCACCCGACCGAGAAGTTCGTGTGGTGTGAAAGCGCGGCGAGCAGCTCCAGGCTGTGGCTCGCATCGGGGACGGCCATTTCGGCGCGGTACGTCCGCATGAACGCGGCCCACTGCGCCGGCGTTGCGGCCTGCTGCCCCAGTTTCAATGTTTCGACACTGGGCGCCAGATTGGGAAACCAGACGTCGTACCAGTTCTGCGAGGCGAACTCGGACTTGGGCACGCCGCGCGGAGGGCGACGCACCGTTCCAATGCGCGTGCCCTCGCCTTCGGTTCGCGTGCTTCCAAGTCTCACGATACGGATGGCCATTGCTCGCTCCTGGAATTGGCATGCGACGACAAAGGTGAGCGGTCATGGCGGAGGGCGCCGTATTCCAGAGGGCAACGAGCGACACCGCCAGCAGCATGGGGTAGATTGCGAGCAGGTCGACGCGGATGCTGCATTCGCCGGAGCACAGGATGCGAGCGTGCATGAGGTACTCGTAACAGCCGTACAGGAGCCAAGTCACGGCGGCGATCCCCGCACTGCGAGCACGACGCCAAGACCACGCACCAAGAAAGACGCCGCCGATCGCCAGTGCAATCAACGGAAAGGAGATGAGGGTGGACACGATGCAATAAATGCCGCCTGACACCGACATCGGCCGTCGAAGGCCCGGTAGAGGGCGAGGTCACGCGGCATTCTCGCTCGTGCCAGCCAGCGCGTGCAACTTGAGGACAGTGGCCCAATTGCGCATGGTGACGGCGTCCGAGGCGACACCGGCGAGAGCCTTCAGGTGTCTGGACATGAGCGGCCTGCAGCAGGCAGAGCCGCTTGATGGAAGGGTTGGGCGTGACTTTCACGATGCGCGTCGTCCTTCCAACCGGTGCTATGGCAGTTGGCGCAGATTGATGTCTGCCTACAGGGGCAGAGGACTGAACTCGGAGAACGGATGCTGCGCCTCCGCAAGTACGGCGAGTGGAATGTACTCACAAGCCGGCTCGAACTCGGCCCAGAGGGCCAGAACCGCCGGCGTGTGGTGCGCGCGATCGATCGCTTCGGGAGACCGCCATTCGAAGACCTCGATGATTGTTCCGTCGCCCGCCTTCATGGCATACCGCGGGCGGTCCGTGACCAGATCTTCGGCGCGCAGGATTCGCCAATGCTTCTCGACGGCGGCAGCGAGTTGGGCATCCATTCCGGGCTTTGGCTTGAATGCTGCGATGACGAAGCGACCCATTGCTGATCTCCTCTGCTGTGATGCGCGACGAATCAAGTCAACCGGCCGGCGCGGCAGCAGGTCCGGCGGCGGAGGTCCGGTTGACTGCAGGGTTAGACGGCCGGGACGGGGGAGTGCGCATCGCAATGAGTATTGCATACGCCATAGGTTCGTTATGTCCTTCCGGGTCCCTTGCAATCGTCGATTCTCGCTCTTCTCCGTCACTCCAGAGGACGATTACCGCACGGCCGTACGGTTGGCCCGGGAACCGCTGAACAATAATTGCGGATATTGACGGGCGGCCCCGGCACCGACGCGAAGCGCACCGACCACGCACCAGAAATGACTCATTGCACGCGGCCGAGCAACGCGCGAGTGCGCTCCGGGACGGCGTGCAAGCAAGTTTCGCAGGGAATGGGTCAATCAATGCTGGTGTTGCGGCAAGCCGTCCGCGATGTCGTAGTAGTCACCCTTTTCGGCTACGTAAATATGAATCCCAAGGTGGGTGTCAGTGGGCAGATCGAATGCACCCATGGCGACGCCGATCCAGTCCCGTTTGATCGGGTCCCAGAAGAGAGAAGAGCCGCACGTGGAACAGAAACCTCGTTGCACCTTTTCGGAAGAGCGGAACCAAGTGAGATTGTCGGCGCCGTGGATCGTCAAAGCGGCGCGGGGAACGTCTGTGGACGCAAAGAAGTGACCCGATTGCTTGCGGCATTGCGAGCAATGGCAGGCATCGGGCGGGGGCAGAGTGCCGGTGACCTCGAAACTCACGGCCCCGCAAAGGCAGGATCCTTTGTGCATGGCGCGCTCCTTCTTTGAAACGAACTCGACCCTCGGGTTAGGCGTCAATGCACCGGGCGGAACTGAACCGCTGTACATGGCCTTGCCACCAACCTGTAGTGAGGCGCTCCTCCGCATACGCACCAACGGTGTACGAGCCGATCAGCTTGCGCCAGAACGCCAGTGCGGCATGATTGTCGGGCATTTCACCTACCTGCCAGCGGCCGCGATGCGAGTCCAGTACCGCAATGGCTGCCAAGCTGCCTATGCCCCGGCGCCTGTACTTCTTCAGCACGAAGAACTGATCCATCCAGAATTCGTCGCCCGGGACTCTGACACGATCGTCGACGAGGGCAAAGCCTGCGTGTCGGCCGGCGACACGGAAGACGTACGGCCAGCAATTCGGACGCTCCCAGAACCTGTCGAGGGCGTAGCCGTACTCGCCGTGCGGATCCAAGTCCTGATCCCAGATGTCCGACAGGTCGTGCTGGTACAGCTCCAGCATCCGATGGATGGGAAGCCGCTGGTCGGCGCTCGCAATCGTGACTTCGAGGGCGGGGAGCGTGTAGGACATCTCGTAGTTTGACGCCTAAAGAGTAAGGTACACCAGCGCGCCGCGCCAATGCTCGCCAGGTTGAAGCCTCGAATCGGCGCGTCCGGTCGACCCCCGGGTCAGGCCGCAGCATGCAGCTCGTAAGGCTCAACCGTCCCTGCGCGCGCGATCGGAGGCGCGGCCGCCGCGAATGAAGCCCACTAGGAAGGCCACGACGGCACCAAGTGGGCCGAACACGAAGGCACTGGTCATCGCGGCCTCGACGGCCCGATCATGGGTATTGGACGATAACTGTCCGATCAGGAAATAGCCTACCACCGCGGTGGCCAGGTAGCCGCAGATCGCATAGAGCAGCCCGAGTCCCAATCGCTTCAACGTCTGCAATCTCGACTGATTCCGCCTAACGAAACCAGCCAGCCGCCGGCACGCTGCGCGGGCGAAGCCCCGCACTTGGGATGTTCGTGTTGAGCGACGGGTCAGGCGTCGGTTTCCTCATACGAGGACGCTCGTGACTCATTGCCCGTCGGGAGGTTGCCAGAGTTCGACTTTGTTACCCTCCGGGTCAATGACCCACCCGAACTTGCCGTGCTCGGAGTCGTCTGTCCTATCGAGAACTTCGCAGCCCTCGCCACGCAAGGCCGCCAGGAGGCTGTGCAGGTCCGCGACTCGGTGGTTGATCATGAAGAACGACTTGCTGGGCGGGAATTGGTCGCCCTCAGCTCTGCCCGCGGACCAGATGGTCCTGCCCTTCGCGGGATTGCCTGCGGCGCCTGTCCAAGTGAACGCCGCAGCCTCGCTCACGAATACTGCACGGCCGGCCGTGGGTGCCTGCACGACGTAGCGGATGACGTGCCCCTCGCTATCGGAGTAGTCCGCCCGCACACCACCAGGGTCCACGCAGATGATCATGGGGTCATCATGCTGTGATCCGGGCTTGCCGCCGACCGGGGGATACTCCGCATGGCTCGTCCGCATGGTTGGGCCGCGTTCCCCAACTAGCGAATCAGCAGGTCCAGCTGGCGCGCATCGAGACCCGCTTCGCGATAGTACTTCCGAGTCAGTTCAAGAAGGGTGAATCCGTCCTCGTAGGCAGCAACACCACCGTCGGTCGGCTTGTCCAGATAAATGAGGCCGCCCTCGACTACGAACATGATCAATGCCGGTTCCGGGGAGTCCGCCGTGATCACCAGCGTGTGCGCCTCGCCGGCCGGTTCATAGATGAAGGTCCCGGGCTTTGCGACCCAGTCGTGTTCGAGGTATCGCCAGTGCCCGCGCATTGTGTATCCACGCACGGTGCCGACATGGTAATGAGTTCCAAGCATGGCGCCGGCGAGACCCTTCAGGACAACGCTGAATCCGCCGGACGTAACGTTGAAATGGCACGGCTGGAACCAGACGCCATCGGCATACGGCACCCAGCGACGGTCGTCCGCGATGTCGATGTTGGTAACGAAGTGCTCGCGGCTTCTGCGACTCGGATCGAGGCCATCGGTAAAGCTGTTGAAGGCAGTGATCGGCACGAATCTCTCCTCTGTGAGTCAAAGTTTGACGGTCAGGTCAGGCCTCGGTCCCATGGCCGTTAGTCCGGCGGTGTTACCACCACAGAGTCAGCAGATCTCGACGCGGGGCCATGGAATACAGCCTCAATGTTATTCCCGTCGGGATCCTGTACGAACGCTGCGTAGTAGCCGGGATGGTAGTCGCGCTCGCCCGGCGGAGCCGCGACAGGCGAAGCGGCATCCGCGACGGCACTGGTGCTCCCTCATCCGCTTCGCTCGACGACGACCGCGGTGCCGTAGCAAAGAACTTCCGTAACACCATTCATCACTTCCGTGGCGTCGTAGCGAATACCAACGACGGCGTTGGCGCCAAGCTTCTGGGCATGGGCCACCATCAAATCAAACGCCTCGGCGCGAGTCTTCTCGCACAGGCTCGTGAACAAAGAGATGTTGCCGCCGACCAGGGTTTGCAATGAGCCGCCGATGGTGCCAAAGATGGACCTGGACCGCACCATGATGCCGCGAACCACACCAAGGGTTCGGGTAATCTTGTAACCATCGAGTGTGAACGCGGTGGTGGTAAGCGCGTGATCCACGATTGACCTCCTAGCCGTTGCTGCGGCTGTTGGGACCTAACGAACCAAGTTAACCGGCGACCTCCGGACGGCGCGCAGCGCCGCCGAGGAGCGTCCGCGTTGAGCGAGAGGTTAGGCGCCACCTTCTAGCCCGGGACTTGGGCCTCGACGAGCATGGCCAGCAGTGTGAGTGAATCCTGCCATCCGAGATAGCAGGCCTCAACGGGAATGACCTCCGGGATTCCTTCCTGCACGATGTCCAGTTGAGTCCCGCAGAAGACCTTCTTCAGCGACACGGTGACCAGCAGCGTGCCGGGCAAGTTTGGGTCGTCGAACCTGTCCGTGTGCCGGATGCGCTCGTGAGGAACCAACTCAAGGTACTCGCCGCCGAAGGAGCGGCTGGCACCTGTCGCGAGATTTGTGAATGACATCCTATAGGTGCCACCGACTTTGGCGTCCAGGTGGTGGACCTTGCCGGTGAAACCATTTGGCGGGACCCACTTGGCCAATGCATCAGCGTCGAGGAATGCGCGATAGACGCGTTCCGGGGGCGCACGAAGCACGCGGTTAAGTCGGACTGTACCTGTAGCCATTACGACGGTGCCTTTCGATGTTCGATAGTCAGGCGGCCAGGGAACTGCAACGCCTAACGATCAAGGTGAGTGGTGCGCCCCCACGATGCTGCGAAAAGGGAACGCTCGAGCCGGCGTGTCCGCTCGACCGTTTAGTTAGGACTCATTGCGCCTCCCTTCTCGCCCGACGAATCGTTCCGTAACCAGGATACTCACTCGTCCACCTCCCTTCAATCACGTTTTCTTTGGGGAATGGAAACACGACCTGCGCTGGGCCGCATGGTCTGCCAATTGTGTACATGCCGTGGATCTCGTCGCCGCCGATCGTCCCGGAAAGCGCGGTCGATCCAACGGTGCGTGCTTGTGCCTCAGGGTTGACCCGCCGCGTCAAAATCGCGTCATCAAGAGTGGTAATTTCGAGTTCGAACCGACCACCAAATCGATTCGATGACCAGTCACCAACCTAACTGCCGATGACATTTTTCGCATCGGCGGCGGCGCCTCCTGTCTGGGGAAGGGTGACCGGTCTAGCCAGCGCGAGAAGAGCGAAGCACACAAGTCCTTTCACGCCATCTCCCTTTCGCCGCTCAATCCGAATGAGCGGTATTCCGACGAGCCCTAACGTGCCAGGTAACCGGCGACCGCAGCGGAGGCGAAGCCACGCCGGCCGGCGTCCGTGTTGACCGTGGGGTCAGGCACATTCATGGGAAGTGAGCCTTCTGAACCCTGCGCGCAAGAACAGCCGCTGGGAGGCCACGTTTCCTTCAGTGATCACCGCACGAACCTGGCTGAAACCGGCTTCCTTCAGCCGGCGCAAAGACTCCGCGAGCGCCGACACAGCAAGGCGGCGCCGCTTCCAAGCAGGATGACACATGACGTAACCCACCAAGGGGCACTGCCGACGACGCCATTGCTTGACCAAGCATGCGCAGTGGAGCGTTGAGCCGGTGCACACCAACACGGAGTGCGCCAAGAGGGGTGGGTCTTCTGCGACGGGTGAAAAGTAGTGCTGAACTTCCTCGATCGCCTCGGGCAACCCTTCGCCTTCGTAGTCAATCGTGTTCCGATAGGCCTCGAGCATTAGCTCCGCCAAGGGCGACAGGTCCGCCGGTTCGACCATCCGCATAACGAAATCTGCGGGGATTGCACTGGCCAGCGGGGTCCCCCAATTGGCAAGAGCGCGAGCGTACTCGTGACGGTGGTGCTGCATGACATTGCCAACGGGGCGATTGGAGTGCCGCGTGCCTCAATGTGCTGGCTTGACGTTCATCAACACATTCATGGCGAAAAGGGTGAGTCCGATGATCACCACACCCGCGGCGACCCCGACAAAGGGGCCGGCAGCGTCGTGCCCAGTGAGCAACATTCCGAGCGCAAGCATGAACGCCGGGAGGCCAAGATTGTGGAGCCAGAAGTGAATGCGGGCGAGCAGCGTTTCCGCCGCCGCGGGGTACAGGTGGTAAACGAGTCCGGCAAGTGCGAAGGAAGCCCAACCGAGTAGCAGCAAGTGCGCATGGACGGGCGCCAGCGTGAATTGCTGCGAGAACCCCATGAACCCCCCAAGCAACGCGCCGATGAATAGATAGACGACCGCAATTCTAAGGAAGCGCAATCCCATGGGTATGCTCCTGTGATTTGGCGAACGGCGGACTAACGTCCAATGTAACCCGCGCGCCGGCACCGCGGCTCGCCAAATTCAAGACGCGTATCGGCGCGTCCGCGTTGGACGCAGGGTTAGGCCGCGCCTTTCGATGCGGACCATTCATATTTGATGTCATCGAGACCCCATATCGGCTCGCGGCCTCTCGCAATGATTTCAAATCCGGATTTCTCGTAGAACCGCTGGGCGTTGAGATTACGGGCAAAGGTAAAGAGCCAAAGCTTTCCGTTTGACCGATCCTTTGCCCAATTGAGGAGGCTAGTTCCTATTCCATTCCCAATTTCGGATACCCGAACGTACAGCGCGTCTATTGAGTCCCCATCGCTGGCGATAAAGCCAACAATCGCATTGTTTTTCATGGCGACTCGCAGATCAAACTTGGGCAGTATTTCATCAACAAAATATTTGCGCTGTTCCTCAAGGGAATGCGTATCGACGATTCCAACGCCATGTTCGAAGCTCTCGCGCCACATACGGATAAGGTCATCGGTGCGCTGAGGCTCGAAGGTCGTGAAAATGGTGGCGTCCATGGTTCTTGCGCGGCCTAACGGGTAAGGTAACCGGCGCCGACGACACCTTCACCCGAAGCAGTAACGCCGACCGGCGTCCGATTGACCGCCCGGTTAGGCCGCACTACCCGTACGTGGAAAGTCAGAACCAATGGTCCGTTACACATCGCCCGTCTCTCGGCAGATCCTCAAACGTGTTGAGTCCGTCGAAATGGTCAATAGGGACCTTGGCGATAGGGTCGGGCTCGGTCAGGCGTAGGTTGACTGCGATCCGGCGACGACCATCTTGGCCCGGTGCCTGCGACCTCCAGTACGCAACGCATCCGCAGGTGGGGCAGAAGTGGAACTCGATAGCCTTGCCTCGCACGTACGCTCTAGTTGCGCCTGAAACGCCGACACCTTCGCCTTCATAGTCATAGGCCCATAGGCTGCCGTAGCGCCGACAGACCGTGCAGTTGCACGCCGTGGCCGACTCGGGCATCCCTTTAAATTGCCAGTTAACAGCGCCGCAGTGACAGGAGCCGTAGAGCACTTGGACCTCCATATGAAGCCGTATTGAGACGATAGGTTAGTGCCGATTGTGTGGGCGGTGTCGGCCGTTCTCGTGCAGGCTAGCCCGAATATTTCATACTGAAACGCGAAATGAGGTCGGCGGAATCATGGCTTCCCACGTTGAATCGGTTGTCGAGACTGATCGCCGTGGAGATTCCGCCGATGCCAAATTGTACCGCGACCCAAGTGCCGTTTGCGAAGCTCGGACGGCGTGAAATTGATGTCCGCTTTGATGGCGGCGATGTAAGTTCCGACGGGGCTTGTTGTTGCTGCGCCAAGTCGAACGGCGGCTCGGCTTGCTGAAGGCGGTGGCGCAAGCGCGGCCTGATCCGCGCGACCCGTGTCTGGTGCAGCACACGACGGAACAACTGCTGCGGCAGCGGGTGTTCGCTCTGTGCCAAGGTTACGAAGATCTCAACGACCACGATCGGTGGCGTGACGATCTGGCGATGCAAGCGGCGGTGGGTAAAGATCAAGCGACGGCCTCCAGCCCGACGCTGTGCCGGTTCGAGAACCGCGCTGATCGCGCCGCGGCGGTGACCACGCAGCGGATTCTGGTCGAGCAGTTCATCGCGTCGTTCCAGCGCGCGCCGGAAGAGCTGGTGCTCGACTTCGACGCCACCGATGACCTGGTGCATGGCAGCCAGGAAGGCCGCCACTTCAGCGGCTACTACGACAATTTCTGCTTCCTGCCGCTCTATGTGTTCTGCGGCAAACAAGCAAGGTAGCCGGCGCGCCACGTTGCCGCTCGCCAAGTAGACGCCATGAATCGGCGCGTCCGGTTGACCGCAGGTTAGGGGGCGCTGCGATAGACCTCACGGCGATGCCCAACCTTTATGACTTCAATGGAGTGGTGCGTGTCATCGACCGTGTAGATTACGCGATACTGGCCCTGACGGACGCGGAAAAGCGCGCTTGGCCCGACGAGTTTTTCGCAACCGAAAGGTCGCGGGTCTGTTGCCAAAGACTGAATACGGCCGACGATACGCTGACGATCCCGCTTGGTCCCGATCGCGTCGATCTCCTTTGCGGCCGACGGCTTGATCAGCAGCCTATATTCGGCCACGTTTCCTCAGATCGCGAACCAGCGACTCGAATGAAACGCTGCGCTCGGTCTTACGCCGATCAAAGGCTTCGAGGTCCTCGGCATCTTCCGCCAGGGCGACCTTCACCGCATCGTTGACCATATCTGAAATCGACCGATCCGTCGCCGCGGCCTTCAAGCGGAGCGCCTGATGGACCGATGGGTCGAAATAGACAGTGGCGCGCTTGGAATCTTCCATGCATTTAGCATAACGCCATGACGTCAAAACGTCAAGGTGCCGCCAACCCCAGGCCCCCTAACGTGTAAGGTAACGGGCGCGCCGTACCAATGCTCGCCAAGTAGAAGCCATGAACCGGCGCGTCCGGTTGACCGCCAGGTTAGCCGTTACTTGGATATGAGCCATCGATCAACGGTCCCGTCAGCGTCGGTTGCTCGCCGACCGAGATGGCAAAATCCAACCTTCTCGACAACCCGCCGTGAAGGTACATTGTTGGTGGCGGTTTCAGCGTATACCTCCACAACAACCGGATCTGAGAAGGCTACTTTCAGTAGCTCACGAACGGCCGCCGTGGCAAGACCTTTGCCTCGGAGTTCCTCCGCAACACCGTAGCCGATCTCGACGCGCCGGTCGACGGGGGAACCCTTGAATCCACCAGTTCCAACTACTTGGTCCAGTCGATTTTCTATAAATGCGTAGGGTGAGAACCAGACGGATGGCTTGCCTTCGTGTAGTGCACCCACGGCCCCCTCAAGGATGAACCGAGGCGGGAGGGCCCCGATTGCGACTCGCATCCCATCGAGGTGCAACGCATCGACCTCCAGAGACTTCAGCTGCCGTAGATCTAACGGAATGACGGAGAGAGACATCTGTTCGTGACGGCTAACGAAACAAGCTAACCGCACTGGACGGAGACGGAATTGGAGTGCCATCCTCACGCAGGCCTTCGAGATGAAATTCGATGGCCTCGCGGATTTTGCGCTCCACTTCCTCCAACGTCGCGCCCGTGGCAACACAAGCAGGAAGATCTGGCACATATGCCGAGTAGTTGGGGCCTGCGTTCTCGATCACGATTGCATAGCGCATGGTCGACCTCACTTCTTGAAACTTGCCTGTTTCCGGATGCCATTGAGCGTACCCGGAGCAAGTTCGTCACTGGGTTTGCCCGGAACGGTCACTCGTCCGGGTTTCGCAGGGTCCTTGAACTGGGGATGACTGCCGCGCGTCGCAACCAAGACCCAGCCATCGTCCGAGAGCGACCGGAGAATTTCGCCGACTTTCACGCCGGGAATTATGCGCTTGCCGCTCCGCTTAGCTCAAATCGCGGCCTAACGTTTGAGTTGAGCGGCACGCTGCGGCAGGACGCGCTTGGCGGAGACTGAAATGACCGCCAAGCGTGGCCTGCCGTGGAGGGTTCGCTCGAACGGTGGGTTCGGCGTCGCTGCGGTGCGGTGTAGGATACCGCAAACCTTTTGGAGACACTATGCGAAAGTTCCTAGTCATTTTGACCATTTGCCTGTCTTTCGGTTACGCGCTGGCACAGGCGCAGCCCTCGCCGCCGCGGCAGGACTTTGACGCCGAGCTGGCGAAGACGGTCGGCGCGGACGAGTACGGTATGCGAGGGTACGTGCTCGCGGTTCTGAANACGGGACCGACCCCGATGCCCGCGGGAAAGGAGCGCGACGAGATGTTCAAAGGGCACTTTGCGAACATCAATCGACTGGCTTCGGAGGGCAAACTAGCTCTTGCCGGGCCGTTCGATGGAGTCAACGGTTGGAGAGGCTTGTTCATCTTTGCCGTGTCGGACATAGAGGAAGCCAAGCGGCTTACGGCGACAGATCCTGTGATCAGCAGTGGAGAAATGGTGGCCGAATACCACAAGTACTACGGGTCAGCGGCCCTGATGCTGGTGAATGACGGCCACAACAAAGTGGCAAAGAAGAGCTTCTGATTCAGGCGCGGCGTGAGCAGAGGCATTTGTTCGCAACGCCTAACGCGCCAGGTAACCGGCGCGCCGCACTACCGCCCGCCAAGTAGAAGCCTTGAACCGGCGCGTCCGGTTTACCGCCACGCTAGGCAGCGTTCTCATGGGTCTGCGCCCATGATGGAGGCAAATTGCTCCGCGGTCAGGGACCTGGCTTGAGCAAAGCCCCCGACGAAGCGAACTGAACGGACTCCGACGACGAAGAGCGAGAGGTCGGGGAACGAGAACATCTCTTCGCTCTCCGGGAACCGGGACAGGTAGAGCGCTCGCGCCTGCGAGTAGCCGGGTGAGTCACTTGCCCACTGCTGGGTCTTGCCTGTAATGCTGGCGCGCGGACGTGCTTGTGCTGAAGGAGACGCCGCGGGAGGTGCGATCACGAGCAGCCCGACCGCTGGATTCGAGAGCATGTCTGCCGTGTGCGTGGCCAAGCGGCTGACGTGAATGACGAAGCCTCGTCCCTGAGGCAACAGAACGTATGGAACCATGGAGACGGCTGGCTCGCCTTTGTGCAACGTAGCCAAAGAGGCGACTTGCTGGCTCTCCAGCAGAGACCGAAGTGCGAGTGCTTGGGAGGGCTCCATGCCGGGTTTGACGCGGCCTAACGTGCAAGGTAACCGGCGCGCCGCGCTGGCGTTCGCCAAGTAGAAGTCACGAATCAGCGCGTCCGGTTGACCGCCGGGTTGGGCATCACCGGCCTATCCGAAGAAGCAGCAGTATTCATCGCGATCGACCACGGCAAGAAACGCTTCGAGGCTTCGGACTTCCGCGTTGGGCCCGTATCCGTGCCATTTGAGGTCTCGGCGCATCCAGAATACGCGCCAACGATTTGATGTACGCACGAACGTTGCCTTCGCGACCGGGTGCTCCATCACTTCTTTCGGATTTTCCCAATGCGGACGGATCTCGAAAATCTCCACGCTCTGGCCGGTTATTCTGTATCCGATGTCGAGCTGCGGCCGAANATGCGGTGGAGGGCGACGACGCTCCAGAAACTTTGCGAGGTCGCGCTCACAGCGCATCCTCTCAAGATCGGTCAACGCCACAGGTGGCCTCTGGACAGTGACGCCCAACGTTTGAGTTCAGCGGCTGCCGTAGGCAGTCCGCTGGAACGAAGGATTTGAGCGCATTCTTGCCTGCGCCCAGCCTGCCGGCGGCAGATTGCTTCCCGCCAGAGGCCGGATGCAACGTGCCAGCCCTCCCAAGTCCGAACGGAGGCATGTTTACATAGACGTTTTCGTAGGTTCCTGGCGAGGCCGCGTACGTCTCGTGCCAGATTCCGACCGAGCCGTCGGTTCCGACAGACTTGTTGAAGGCTTGCCAGGCGGGCAGGTGCTCCGCATTCTTGCTCTTCGCATACGCCAGCAACTGTTCCAGTGAGCGCCAATACTGAACGAGGACGATCGTACGAGAGAACCACATTTCGGAGTGGATGAACCCAAGCTCTGGCTGCCGGTAGAGCTCCTTGATCATTCTCGGCATAGCGCGCGCGACCGGCAACCACTTGTGTACCTTCAGCGGGTTGTTTATGCGCATGCCAACGAGAAAGACGACGAACTCGCCTTCTAGGTTTGCTGTGAGACGCTCGCTGCGGATCATGATTTCATGCGCTCTAACGCTGCGGTTCAGCGGCGACGCGCAGCGCCGTCCGCTGCAACCGGTTGTTAGGCGCCAGGGCGCCGAAGTACAACATGGGTGGCCTTCTCCGAGGCCACGAACTGGACACACTCGTAACCTGAAGCCCGCAAATCGACGCCTTCGAACAGCCGCTCTCCACCGCCCAACACGATCGGCGCAATGGCAATGTGCAACTCATCGATGAGGCCGGCACGAAGATACTGCTGGACGGTGTTAGGTCCACCGCCAACGCGCACGTCCTTCCCTTTGGCTGCATCACGCGCCAGGTCAAGTGCNTCGTGAATGCCGCCGGTCACGAAGTGAAACGTCGTATTACCCTCCATCTCGATGGGCGGGCGCGTGTGGTGGGTCAAGATGAATACCGAGACGTGATAGGGCGGATTGTCCCCCCACCACCCTTTCAAGTTCGTGTCGCGCCACGGTCCGCGCATCGGGCCGAACATGTGCCTTCCCAGAATCCAGGCACCAATATTCTTGAAGCCCCGCGCGGCGAAATCATCGTCAAGCCCCGTCGTGCCACCGTCAGCTCCAAACAGGTTTCGTTGGAACGTGTGGGTCGGAAACGCCCACTGGTGCAAGTCTGTCCCGCCCACGCCGAGTGGATTATCGATGTTCCGATTCGGCCCTGCACCGTATCCATCAAGCGAGATGGTGAAACTCTCAACTCGTACTCGTGCCACGTGCATGTCTGCGGACTTGGATTGGCGCCTAACGTGACCAAGCTAACCGGCCCGCCGCCACCGACGCACGGAAGAAGAACACACGTACCCGGCGGGTCCGGTTGAGCGCGTGGTTAGGCCGCTGTTTCATAGCGCAGCTT
>Ga0031654_10000137_pt1 | contig 15554 bp, 17 predicted proteins | sample FrelakmetCRP12CR_FD_55268 | JGI IMG/M metagenome (GOLD analysis project Ga0031654, IMG submission 55268) | Freshwater lake sediment microbial communities from the University of Notre Dame, USA, for methane emissions studies - CRP12 CR | ecosystem: Environmental > Aquatic > Freshwater > Lake >...
CGGCGAACGGCATCCAAAGCCGATCAGCGTTTGGAGAACTGGGTTCCGCGACGAGCCTTGCGGCGACCGACCTTCTTGCGTTCGACTTCGCGCGCGTCCCGAGTCACAAAGCCCGCCTTGCGCAGCGGCGAACGCAGCGCCTCATCGTAGGCCATCAGCGCACGAGTTATGCCGTGGCGAATCGCGCCGGCTTGGCCCGTGATTCCGCCGCCTTCGACGTGCGCATCGACGTCGAACTTGCCGTCCAACTGAACCGCGCCGAAAGGCTGCTGCACGATCATGCGGCCGGTCTCCCGCCCGAAGAATTCATCCAGAGAACGGCCGTTGACGGAGACCTTGCCGGTTCCCTTGCGTAGATATACCCGCGCGCTCGAGGTCTTGCGGCGGCCGGTGCCGTAAAAAGTATTCGCCGCTGTGTTTGATGCCATGCTTGATTTCCTACGAAGCTCTTAGAGTTCCAGCGCTTTGGGCTGCTGTGCTTGATGGGGATGGGTGTTGCCGCCGAATACATGCAGCTTCTTGTACATGCGCGTGCCCAGAGGTCCTTTCGGCAGCATGCCCTTGACTGCGAATTCGATCGCGCGCTCGGGGTGTTCCTTGAGCAGCTTGCCGAGAGCGATGCTCTTCAGGTTACCGACGTAGCCGGTGTGCTGATGGTAGAACTTGTCGGTGAGCTTGGCGCCGGTGACGCGTACGGTTCCGGCGTTGATCACCACGATATGATCGCCGAGGTCTTGATGGGGCGCATAATTGGGCTTGTGCTTACCCTTCAATCGATGCGCGATCTGCGAGGCCAGGCGGCCGAGCGTCTTGCCGCCGGCGTCGACCAGATACCAGTCGCCACGGGTTGCTTCAGGCTTGGAAAATACGGTGTACATGGAAATACTCAGATGTGTCGGGCCGATAACCAAAGGCGCGAAAGTGTACAGAACCAAGCGGCCCGTTACCAGCCCGCCGTGCCGGTAGCTGCCTATAATATAATGTGTCCATGAATTCTCGCATATTCAGCCTGGCCGACCGCGTAATCGGCGAAATTGATAGAGCAATCAAGGTATTAGCGAGCCCCGTGTACACCGTTCGCGAGGCCCCGGCGGCCCCCGGCGGCGTGCCGGCCCTGCAGGAATCGGAGCGCCTGGAATCTATTCGTTTGATGCGGGTGAACCACGCCGGCGAGGTCGCGGCCCAGGCGCTCTACCGGGGACAGGCGCTCGCCGCCCGGGATTCNACCGTGAGCGACGCCATGCGCCAAGCGGCCGCGGAGGAAATGGACCATCTGGCGTGGTGCGAGCAGCGGCTTCAGGAATTGCACGGCCGAACCAGTATTTTGAATCCGTTGTGGTATGCGGGCTCCTTCGCCATCGGCGCCGTGGCGGGCGCCTTCGGCGATCGCACCAGTTTGGGCTTCATCACCGAGACCGAGCGTCAAGTCGAATCGCACTTGCATGATCACATGGAGCGCCTGCCGCAAGCCGATCGGCGCAGCCGCCTGATCCTCGAGCAGATGGCCGAGGACGAGGTGAGGCATGGCGCCACGGCACTCGCTCTAGGGGGCAAAGAGCTGCCGATTGCGCTGCGCGGCGCGATGCGTCTCGTCTCCCGAGTCATGACTCGCGGTTCGTATTGGCTGTAGCGAATTCCCGTTAGTGCTTGCGATTCCGGGACTTATGTAATAAAACGTGCGCCAGAACGGGCGTTTTCACGACCTCGAAGACTTAAAGACTGGGGAGAGACCATGGAAGAAGTGGCAAAGGCCTTAAGCGATATCCCTGCGATCAATCGTTTCTTGAGCTACTGCCGTATCCGGACAGTCCCTTCCAAGACCGTAATCATCCACGCGGGCGATCTGCCGGACATCCTCTACTACATCATCTCAGGCTCCGTCGAAGTCATGATCGAGGACGAAGACGGCAATGAAATGGTGTTGGCGTATCTGAACAAGGGGCAATTTTTCGGGGAAATGGGCCTGTTCTACGAACAACCCACCCGCAGCGCCTGGGTTCGCACCCGCCAACAATCGGAACTCGCGGAAATGACCTATCCGCGATTCAGGCAGATTGCCGCCGAGAGTCCGGGGCTCATTTTNGAATTGGCCACCCAGCTCGCCACCCGACTCGATCGAACCAACCGCAAACTCGGCGATCTCGCCTTCGTGGACGTCACCGGCCGCGTCGCGCACGCGATCATGGACCTGTGCGGCGAACCCGATGCGATGACGCACCCGGAAGGGATGCAGATCAAGGTCAGCCGGCAAGAATTGTCGCGTTTGGTGGGCTGCTCGCGCGAAATGGCCGGACGCGTCCTCAAGGTGCTGGAAGAACAAGGGCTGCTGCGCGCCACCGGCAAAACCATCGTCGTATTCAACGCCCGCCCGAAGGTCAAGACGCGCCCGTTGATCGTTCCGGTGAAGCCCGGCACCAGCGCGGGTGCGCCTGCAGGCAAGAGCGTGCGTGCCGCAAAGCCCAGTGACGACGAAGACGACGAGGACGAAGAAAGCTACGAGTAGCGCCGGCGCGAGGCCGCGTCATGCCCGCTTGATCAGTGCATGCCGCGCGCGGATCGTACGGCCTCGTAGGCTTCTTGGATTCGCTGCGTTTTTTCCTTAGCCACCTGCGCCATGGACTCCGGCAACCCGTTGGCAACCAGCTTGTCAGGGTGATGGCGGCTCATCTGCCGGCGATAGGCCTTGGTGACTTCTTGATCGCTCACCTCCGCCCCGACCTCGAGTTCCGCGTAGCAATCGGCCAACGGCTTTTGCGAAGACGTCGGACCGGCGGATCTGCCGCCGCCCTGCTGCCGTGCGCGCACCGCCGATTCCATGTGTGCGAACTCGAATCCCGACATGCCGAGCTCTGCTGCCACGCGCGTCAAGACCCTGCGCGCGGAAGGTGAAATGCCGTTGCCGGCCAGCGCGGCTCGCAATTGCAATTCCATGAAGGCGCGCAGCAGGTCGTGGCGCAGTCCGCAGGCCTCGCGCAGTTGTTCCACGCGCAAGCCGGCGTCGTAGCTCGGCGACTTTCCGGCCCTAAAACACTCGATCGCGATGCCGACGTCGCGCGAACTCAGGCGCAATTCGTTCATGAGGCGGCGCGCCGCATCGATCTCCGCCTCCGACACCCGGCCGTCGGATTTGGCGACGTGGCCCATGAGTTCGAAGGTCGTGCGGAAAAAAATCTCGGGTACCGCGGCGGTCGTGGATGCGTCCGCACCCGCGCCGGCGGTAAAGCGTGCGCTCTGATCGAACATTTGCCCGACGATGGCGCCGAACACGGCTCCCCAGACGCTTCTGGTGATCAAAAAGCCGCCCAACGCCCCAAACAATGTACCGTTCCAAGCCATTCGCGTTGACCTATGCGATCCGCCCCGCCACAATCGCCGACCTTCCCTTTCGCAATGGTAGCAGCGTGCACATGCAACCGTTTTCGCAATCGCCGCCGTTATTCGAGTCCCAAATCCGCAGTCTGCGCCGGATTCACCAGGGGAAGGTGCGCGATATTTACGATGTCGATGCCGATCATCTGCTGATCGTCACCACCGATCGATTGTCGGCGTTCGACGTCGTGCTGCCGGATCCCATTCCGAACAAGGGCGAGGTGCTCACCAGAATCTCCTTGTTCTGGTTCGGCAAAACCCGCCATTTGGTCGCCAATCACCTGACCGACTTGCGGGTGGAGGACGTCGTCAGCGACCCCGCGGAGCGGGCGCAACTCGCCGGCCGCGCGATGATGGTGAAAAAAGTGAGTCCGTTGCCGATCGAAGCGGTGGTGCGCGGCTATCTTATCGGCTCGGGCTACAAAGACTATCAATTGCACGGTTCGGTGTGCGGCATTGTCTTGCCGGCCGGATTGCAACTGGCGCAAGCGCTGCCCGAACCCATCTTCACGCCGGCCTCGAAAGCGCCCGCGGGCCAGCATGATGAAAACGTCGATTTCGAGTCAATGGTCAAGACGGTGGGCCGGGAACATGCGACCGCCATTCGGCGCATCGCGCTCGCGGTCTACGGGTTCGCGGCACTGCATGCGCGTGCCCGCAACATCATCATCGCCGACACCAAGTTCGAGTTCGGAATCGACAAATCGGGTGATTTGCTGCTGATCGATGAGGCGCTGACGCCCGACTCCTCGCGGTTCTGGCCGGTGGCCTCCTATAGGCCCGGTGTCAGCCCGCCGAGTTTCGACAAGCAGTTCGTGAGGGACTATTTGGAATCCATACATTGGAACAAAAAGCCCCCGGCGCCGCATTTGCCGCCCGAGGTTCTCACGCGCACCAGCGATAATTATCGCAAGGCGCTCGAATTGCTGACCGCCTGAGCGCCAAAGCCCGGCATGCTCGCGTTGCTGGACCGCCTCGAAGACAAACTGGCGCAAAAATCCCGCGATTTGGGCCGCCCCTGGGCGGCGGCGCTGCACGTCCTGCGCTACCTGAACGCCCTGATTCGCGACTGGTTGGCGGGTGACATCGACAACCTGGCCATGAGCTTGGCGTACACCACGCTGCTCGCTCTGGTGCCGCTGATGGTATTCATCCTGTCCATTCTGAAGCTCCTCGGTGCGCGCTCCAACTTGAGAATCATCCTGCATGAGTTCTTCCGCCCCTTGGGCACTGCGGACAATCTGCTGACCGAAACCGTCATGCAGTTCGTCGCAAACATGCGCGGCAGTGTGCTCGGTTCGATCGGTCTCGCGATGCTCCTCTTCACCGCCGTCAGCACGATCCAAAAAGTGGAAGCGAGTTTCAATTTCGTGTGGCGCATCAATCGGCCGCGCAGCTTCGGGCGGCGCATCGCCGAATTCCTGGGAGTCATGATCGCGGGACCCATTCTGTTGGCTGTTGCGCTCGAAATATTGGCCTCGGCCGTGCAAAGCCCCGCCGCACAGTGGCTCGGCTCCTTCGCGCATCTCGCTTGGATTTTCCGTGTGCTCGGCCGGCTCTTGCCCTACGCCATCGTCACCGTCGTCTTTACGTTCATGTACGCGTTCATCCCCAACACCCGCGTCGAGTTTCGCCCGGCGCTCATCGGGGGCGTCACGGCAGGCGTCACCTGGGCCCTGGTCGGCTATGCGTTCAGCGAGTTTATCGTCTATTCCTCGCACATGATCGCGGTCTACACCGGTTTTGCGATCGTGCTGAGCGCCTTGATCTGGATTTACGTGAGCTGGCTCATCCTNTTGATCGGCGCGCAGCTCGCATGCTACGTGCAATTCCCGCAATACCTGCGCCACGGCCGCGAGCGCATCGAGTCGCCGTGAGCTGATCGAGCTGCCGTACGCCTCACTCGCCGGCGATGGTCATTTCCTTCAACAGCACCGATCCGACGCGGNTGCCGCCCCGCGCATCGATGTCGTCGCCGACCGCCACGATATCCTTGAGCATGTCGCGCAGGTTCCCCGCTATGGTGATCTCGGCCACCGGGTATTGAATGGCGCCGTATTCGACCCAAAAACCTGCCGCTCCGCGCGAATAGTCGCCGGTCACCGGGTTCACGCCGTGACCCATCAANTCGGTCACCAGCAGTCCGCTGCCTAGGCGCCCGAGCATCGCCTCGAATCCTCCGGAGGTGTTCGGCGCCACCAGAAGATTGTGGGCGCCGCCCGCATTGCCGGTGGTCGTGAGCCCCAGCTTGCGCGCCGAGTAGCTCGAGAGAATGTAGCCCGTGAGCACCCCATCGGCGATGAGGTCGCGATCGCGGGTGGCGACTCCCTCCTCGTCGAACGGCGCGCTGGCCATCGCTTTGAGTATGTGCGGGCGCTCGACGATCGAAAAGCCCGCGGGGAATACCTGCTGGCCGNCCGCATTCAGCAGGAACGAGGATTGCCGGTATTGGCTGCTGCCGCGGATCGCTCCCGTGAAATATCCGAAAAGCCCGCGCGCGATCTCGGGGGTGAACAACACCGGCGCTCGCCGCGTGCTGAGCTTGCGAGGCCCCAAGCGCGCGATGGTGCGCCGCGCACTTTCGCGCCCGACCGCCTCTGCATCCTGCAAGTCGCGCCAGTCCCGGGAACTCGTGTACCAGTAGTCGCGCTGCATGTCCTCTCCGGTGCCGGCGAGCACCACACAGCTCAACGTGTGCGAGGTGGTCGGATAACCGCCGATGAAGCCGTGAGTATTCCCATAGACATGCAGCCCTTGATGGGTTGCGAGCGTGGCGCCCTCCGAATTGTTGATGCGGCGGTCGAATCCCAGCGCTGCCGCCTCGCAACCCCTCGCGATCTCGATCGCNCGGTCAGCGCTGATATTCCACGGATGCGCNAGGTCCAAATTGGGGGGCGAGCGCGCCATCAGTGCCGCATCCGCCAAGCCCGAGCAGGCATCTTCGGCCGTGAACCGCGCAATGCTGCAAGCCTTGGCGACGGTCGCCCGAACCGCCTCCANGGAAAAATNGGCCGTGCTGGCCGAACCCTTGCGCTGCCCGAAATACACGGTAATGCCCATGCTGCGGTCGCGCTGATGCTCCAGGGTTTCGACTTCGCCGAGTCGCACACCGACCGAAAGACCGGTATCCTGGCTGACGGAGGCCTCGGCCTGAGAGGCGCCGCGCGCGCGCGCCTCTTCGAGGGCCCGCTCGATGATCGATTCGAGGTCGCCCCGGGCCAGACGCACGGACTCACTGGACACGGACATCGTCATCTCCAACACTGTCTTCGAGGATTCCAGCCCGTGATTCTACCGGCCTGAGTGGTAGCATGGAGCAATATGACGACCGAGAGCCAAACCGACGATTCCGGGGAAACCGAGGAGCAGCGCCAGAGCAAAAGTGCGCGCAAGCGGGAAGCGGCGTCTTTGCAGGAATTGGGCGTCAAGCTCGCCGCGCTTCCGGACCAGGAAATCAAANCCCTGAATTTGCCGGACAACCTGTTCGTGGCGTTACGCGACCTGCGGCGCCTACCCTCGCACGGGGCNCAGGTNCGGCAGCGGCAGTATATCGGCAAGTTGATGCGCAACATCGACCCGGAACCNGTATTGGCGAAACTGGCGGAGCGCAAGCAGCGCCATGACTTGGAGATTCGGTATTTTCAGCAAATCGAGCGCTGGCGCGATCGGCTGCTGTCCGAACCGGCGACGGCCACGGCTGAATTGCTCAAGGAATATCCGCAGGCGGACCCGGCGGAACTCAAGAGACTGCTCGACAAGGCCGAACGCGAACGGCTGGAACAGCGCTCTCCGGTGGGTGCGCGCGAGCTTTTTGCGTTTCTGAGACAGTTGCTGGGGTAGTATTTGGTAGACTGCCGATCCATGAAAGCCGTGGTGGGAATCATTATGGGCTCCGCGTCCGACTGGGAAACGATGCAGGGCGCGGCTGAAACTCTCGAGTCGCTCGGGGTCGCGCATGAGGTGCGNGTGGTGTCCGCGCATCGTACCCCGGACTTGNTGTTCGAATATGCCNCCTCCGCGCGCAAGCGCGGCCTCAAAGCCATCATCGCCGGTGCAGGCGGAGCCGCTCATCTTCCNGGTATGACCGCCGCCAAGACCTCGGTTCCGGTGCTCGGCGTCCCGGTTCAAACGAAGACCTTGAACGGCATCGATTCGNTGCTGTCCATCGCGCAGATGCCGAGCGGGATACCGGTTGCGACCTTTGCGATCGGCGCGTCGGGCGCCCGGAACGCGGCGCTGTTCGCGGCCGCGATCCTTGCCAACGAAATGCCCGAAGTGCGCGCCGCATTGGATGCGTTCCGTGACGCGCAGACGGCGGCCGTGCTCAACAAGCCCGATCCGCGTCAGCCTTGAGATTTTCGCGCGTTGGTATCGTCGGTGCCGGACAATTGGGGCGCATGCTGGCGCTTGCCGGCTATCCATTGGGCATCCGCTGCTCGTTTTTGGATCGCAGCGCCGAGGCACCGGGCGCACAGGTTGCGCCCATCCTGGTAGGACCGCTCGAGGATGCGGCCCTGCTCGCCGAATTGGCGAAGGCTAACGATGTGGTCACATTCGATTGGGAAAACATTTCGGGCACCGCTCTCGCGCCCTTGGAGAAGCTCACCTCGATCCGCCCCCCGCGTGCGGCCCTTGAGGTATCCCAAGATCGCCTGCGGGAAAAGGCGTTGTTCAAGCGTTTGAAAATCCCGGTGGCCGAGCACGCGGAAGTCGACACCCGGGAGCAGCTGGTGCGCGCCGCGGCCAAGCTGGGGGTGCCGGGCGTGCTCAAGACGCGGCGCATGGGCTACGACGGCAAGGGCCAATTCATAGTGCGGCGCGCGCAGGACATCGAGCCCGCCTGGGATCGCCTCGGCGCCGAGGGCTTGATCTACGAAAAATTCCAATCGTTCACGCGGGAGGTGTCGATCGTCGGCGCCCGCTCCGCGGCCGGGGACATCGTCTACTATCCGCTGTCCGCCAACACCCACGCGGGCGGGATCCTGCGCTATAGCGTGGCTCCCTATACCAGCCCCGCCATTGAGCGCAACGCCAAGATCTATTTGAAACGCGTCATGAGCGCGCTCGACTATGTCGGCGTGCTCGCGATTGAGTTCTTCGTCGTGAAGGGGCGGTTGATCGCCAACGAGATGGCGCCGCGCGTCCACAACTCGGGCCATTGGACGATCGAAGGCTGCGTCACCAGCCAATTCCAAAACCACCTGCGCGCCATTTGCGATTTACCGCTCGGCAGTACGCGTGCTTTGGGGCACGCGGCCATGATCAACTTTCTGGGGGAGCTGCCCGACCGCAAGCGCCTATTGGAAATCGACGGTCTCGCCTTCCACGATTACGGCAAGCAGGCGCGGCCGGGCCGAAAGCTCGGTCATTGCACCATTCTCAAGGCGGGCATCGCGGATCGAAACAGAGCGCTCGCGGATGCTCTCAAATTGATCGAATGGTCGTAGTAATAGAACTCGAAATTCACCCAAAGGCACTCATTCCCGTAGACTGACCGCAAGATGTATCTAGAGCTGTTCAAACTCCGCGAGCTGCCGTTCCGCTTGAGCCCGGACCCGCACTTCCTTTATCTAAGCAAACAGCACGCGCGCGCCAAAGCGTACATGGAGTCGACGATCTGGTTCACCGACGGGTTCGTGGTGATNACGGGCGAAATCGGTTCCGGCAAAACCACGCTGATCGAAACATTCCTGCGCGAATTGCAAGGCGACGTGGTCGTTGCGCAGGTAAACCAGACTCAATTGTCGCCGACGGAGTTTCTGCAGACGATCCTGGTGCAATTCGGCTTCACTCCTTTCGACATGAAGAAGCCGGAGGTCCTGGCGACCTTGAACCAATTCCTGGTTGAACAGCACGTCAATGGCCGGAAAGTCCTGTTGATCATCGATGAAGCGCAAAATTTGAGCCTCCGTGTGCTCGAGGAGCTGCGCATGCTGTCGGGCGTCGAGACCACGAAGGAAAAAGTCCTGCGGATCATCTTGGCGGGCCAACCGGAACTGAGTGACAAGCTGAATTCCCGTGAGTTGATCCAGCTGGCGCAGCGCGTTCGACTGCGTTTTCACTTGAGCACGCTGTCGCAAGCCGAGACCAGCGCGTATATCGATCATCGACTCGAAGTCGCCGGATCGCAGGGACGCAGAATCTTCGAGGAAGACACCTACCCCGTGATCTACAAATATACGGGTGGCGTGCCGCGATTGATCAATACGCTGTGCGACACGGCCATGATGGCGGCCTCCAACCGGGACCGGGATACCGTGACCCTTCACGATCTACAGGCCGCGCTCGACGAATTGCAATGGGTCGAATTCAACGCCAACACCGATCGCATGCATGTGCTAAGAATGGAGAACGTGCCTCCCCCCCGTATGAATAATGGTCCCGTCGTCGGCCGCATTCTGCTGGCAAACGGCGGCAAGACGGTGCTGGAGCGCGAGCTCCGGCCGGGCCGGTTGGTGATCGGGCGTACGGCCGACAACGATATACAAATCGACAGTAAATTCATCAGCCGGCATCATTGCCAAATCGTGACCCAGCTCAATTCGTGCCTCATCGAGGATCTGAACAGCACCAACGGCATCTTCGTGCAATCGAAGCGCGTTCGACGACACAATTTGAACGACGGCGATGTGGTTCAGGTTGGCCAGCACGAAATCATGTATATCGACGAACGCGCACCGCGTCCGCGCGACGGCGCGGATCCGCCCGGCGCCGACAATGCCGACGAACGCTGAGGAGCGTCGGCGGATTACCGGTTGAGCGTCGGCGACAACTCGATGCTCTCGCCCGGATATTCGCGGCTGTGAGCGCGGCAATCCTGCCGGTGCAGGAACACGGTGAGCGCCGCGATCTCGGCAAGCAATCCGATACCGAATGCGATCAAGGCGAATGGACCCGCGGGATCGACATACACGAGCAGAATCGCCAACGCGCCGATCGCCACGTACATCAACGGCAGGGTTTCATAGACTGGTTTAGCAAGGCGCATGGATGCGGACCTCCATGCGCCATGGTAATGCCCCAGCCACCGCAGTGGCGGCCCAATTTGACTTAAGTCAGAAGGCTCTATTCCCGGCCGACCAACAGCTCCGAGAGACGCGACAACCAGGAATTGCGCCACCCCTCGATCTGCAGCTGCTCCTTGTGGCGCTTCGACTGGTGCGCCGACTCCGACAGGAGCTCCTTCGGCAGATTGAGCTGAAACGTACCCGTCATTGAATTGTCGGACATGGGATCTCCATCGAGGATGAAACTGCGACCCAGAGTATCGGGACCGGCGGGTCCCGAGATGCGACGCGCCGCACGCTATTGTGTTCCATCCGCGAAACCCGACGAATACGTCGCCAAGAAGCGACGAAGCCGCAGAAATATTTTTGCCATAATACGCGGCCCCCGCAACCAGGCTGCGCTCCTCCATGAATGAATCCCTCCAAACCCTAGGATCCCCTCATCGCCTGGGATCCCCTCATCGCCTGGGGTTTTTGCTCGTCACCGGGTCGGCGGTGGCCTGGAGCTTGGGAGGTTTGTTCACCCGACTGATCCCTCTGGACAGTTGGACCATGGTCGCGTGGCGCGGCCTCTTCGGTGCGGCCGGGCTCGCTGCCTTGCTGTTGGCCGCTCCACAGCGCGGCATGTGGAGCAGCCTCAAAAAAATGGGTTGGCTCGGCTGGCTCTTCGTCGCTCAATCGGCGGCGGGGATGACTTTTTATCTCGCCGCGCTGCGCCACACGACGGTTGCAAGCGTCGCGGTGATTTACGCGACCGCACCGTTTCTTGCCGCCGGCTTGGGTTGGCTCGCGATGCGGGAGAAACCCTCTTCGAGCGCGGTCTANGCCAGTNTCGCCGCGCTCGCCGGCGTCGCGATCATGGTTGGATTCGGCGGCGAGGGAGGACTCCTCGGCGATCTGCTCGCCTTCGGAATGACGTTATCGATGGCGTTCGCGACGGTGGTGGCGAGAAATTATCGCGAAATTCCAATTCNGCTCACCGCCTGCCTGGCGTCGCTCCTCAGCGGTGTGATCTGTTGGCCGCTCGGCACGCCCTTGAGCGTATCCGNCCGCGACCTCGCGCTGCTGGCGCTGTTCGGCATCGTCAATTTCGTGGTCGGGCTNCCGCTATTCGTCTTGGGCGCGAGGCATTTGCCTGCGATCGAAACCGCCTTGATCAGTTCGGTGGATGCGCCGCTGGCGCCGTTGTGGGTGTGGCTCGTATTCGGCGAAACACCGAGCGCCAGCACCCTCGTCGGCGGCACGATCGTCTTTGCGGCGGTGGCGATACAGTTGGGCGTCGTTGAATCGGCGTGGCTGAAGAAATCCNCGGCATCCGGAGCGGCACAACCCTAGCCGGAACTATTCATGAACGAAAGTTGTTNGCGTGGACGAGGGCCGATCCGGCCTTCTGCGCGATTTCCTGTAATTCATGAATTGTTCCGGCAAAGCTNNTACATCCACTGGTTTTTCTTGGGCAGATCGTCGTTGATCTCGTAGTAGTCCGATTTGTCGGCGACGAATATGTGCTCGGTCAGGGTGAGGTTGGTCGGCGTGTCGAGCGTTCCCGCGGTAATGGAGATCGCATCCGATCCGAACAACCGCCAAAATAAATTACCCCCGCAAACGCGGCAGAAGCCACGCTCGGCCGCCTCCGAGGAGCGGTACCAGCTCAAGGTGTCGGACGAGGTCAGCGATAAATTCACGGACCGCACATTGGTCATGGCGACATGGTGCCCGCTGGTTTTGCGGCATTGCATGCAATGGCAGGCGATCACCCCGCGCAGCGCGCCGCGGATGCGGTATCGGACGCCGCCGCAAAGGCATCCGCCGGTGTGTGTCGTATCATTTTCCGGCACCTTGCCTCTCCTCCAAATCAAAGGGATATATTCTAAAGTGATGGAGGCGCCCGCAATATCCCGCCAGCCGTCACGGCGTTCGCGCATTCTCAAGCCGCTTGGCCTCGAACTCATCGCCCGGCAGCCAATTCACCCGCTGCTTCGCCGTCAACGCCTCCCAGCCGAGCGCAAAGCCGAACTTCGCGAGCGCCGCGTCGGTGGAAAAATCCATGTCCGGCGAATATTGGTCGCTCGGTTGATGATAGCGCTTGGCGGTGTACTCGGCGCGCTGCGCCTCACCCCATTCCGCAGGGTGTCCTGCGAACTTGATCCCCGTGCCGATGGAGAACGCGGGCACGCCAACGCGCGCCAAACTGAAATGATCGGAGCGGTAGTAGTGGCCGGCGCCGGGTTCGGGATCCGGTTGGATCTCGAAGCCGAACGCCGCGGCGGTCCGCTCGACCAACGGGTAGAAGGTGGTGCGGTGCGCGCCGACGACGCTCACCGATTCGGGCATGCCGATCGGCTCTATCGCGTCGAAATTCAGTCCAAGGGTAATCTGCGCCGCGGGAATCGGCAGATGCTTGCCGAGATAATTGGACCCGAGCAAACCCTTCTCCTCGCCGGTGACCGAGACGAACAGCACCGGATGCGGCGGTCGCGCGGCCGGCGTAGCGAATGCGCGAGCGAGCTCGAGGAGGATGCCGCAGCCGGTCGCGTTGTCCACGGCGCCGTTATAGACATTGTGGTCGCTCATCGCCGGATCGATGCCAAGATGATCGTAATGTGCGGTGAACACCACAGTCCGCGCCGCGGCGCCGGCCTGCGTTCCCGGCACCAGGCCCACCACGTTATAGGACTTGAATTGGCGCACACGACTCTCGATATGGGCCTTGAAGCGGACCGGCAGCTCGCGCGCCTTGAAATTGCGGGTACCGGCGATCGCCAGCATCTCGTCCAGATTGAGGTCCGAGGCGGCGAACAAGCGGCGGGCCACCTCCCATTGGATCCAAGAGGCCGCTGCGAGCTTAGGGTCGCGATCGCCCGCCAGGTACGCCTCCTCGTTGCTCCACGAGTTGCGGACCACCTGCCAGCCATAGCTCGCGAGGTCGGTACGGTGGATGATCAACGCGCCGAGCGCCCCCTTGCGGGCCGCCTCCTCGAATTTGTAGGTCCAGCGCCCGTAGTAGGTCATGGCTTCCGCGTTGAAGAAATTGGGATCCTTCGACGGCGGTTNGTTGACGATNACCAGAACGATCTTGCCCGTGACGTCGACGCCTTTGAAGTCGTCCCAGCCGTACTCCGGCGCCTCTATTCCGTAGCCCACGAAAACGATGGGCGCATCGACATCGACGCTCTCGGTCTGGGTCTGATTGCCGAGGACGTAGTCCTCGCCCAATTTGAGATCGATCGGCGCGCCGTGCGAGGGCTGAAGGGATGCAGTCGTCCCGGGCAGGGTTTTTACCCCCGTGAATTGCACCTCTTGCAGGAACGTGCCGTTGTCCCCGGCCGGCTTCAGCCCATCGAGCGCGAATTGGGTGGCGATATACAGTGCGGCGACATCCCCGCCTCGCGCACCCGTACCGCGCCCCTCGAGCAGGTCATCGGCCAGAAATCGCACGTGTGTACGAATGCGCTCCGGATCGATTCCCTGCATCGCATCCGCGACAGTGCGCGAAAATCCGAGCTGCATTGGCGGGTCTTGAGCCGCCCACGCGACCGGCATCAATCCTGCGGCCATCACCCAGGCGAGGGCCGACAACCGGTACGATTTCATCGCCGCATCTCCCGTTCGGCACGTGGAGGACGATGTGTAACACACCGACCCTGCAACTAAAAGCGCGGGCAAGACACTCGCGACCTTGAGCATCCCGCCCGCGCTGCGGCAAGCGTCCTGCCACCCCTCGTCCTTGAGGAGCCGCGCCCTGATTCTGGCCGCAGGGGATCGACGGCGACAGAGCCGACTTCGATGTAAATGCGCAGATTCGCGCCCAGGAGACAGGCTCCTAGCCGGTACCGCCCACCGTGAGCGCATCGATGCGCAGAGTGGGTTGTCCGACTCCCACAGGCACCGATTGACCTTCCTTGCCGCACGTCCCGACGCCGGCGTCGAGCCGCATGTCGTTGCCCACCATGCTGACGCGGGTCAGCACATCGGGTCCGTTGCCGATCAAAGTCGCGCCTTTGACCGGCGCGCCGATCTTGCCGTTCTGGATCAAGTAAGCCTCGCTCGCCGAAAACACGAATTTTCCCGAGGTGATGTCCACCTGGCCGCCGCCGAAGTTCACTGCATACAAGCCCTTCTCGACGGATGCGATGATCTCCTGCGGTGCGCGCGAGCCGGCGCGCATGTAGGTGTTCGTCATGCGCGGCAAGGTCATGTGCGCAAAGGACTCGCGCCGGCCGTTGCCGGTCGGCGCCATGCCCATCAACCGCGCATTCATCTTGTCCTGGATATAGCCCCGCAGCACTCCGTTTTCGATGAGCACCGTGCACTGGGTCGGCGTGCCTTCATCGTCCACGTTCAGCGAGCCGCGCCGCCGATCCAGCGTGCCGTCGTCCACCACGGTGATTTCGTCGGCGGCGACCTTTTGGCCGATGCGGTTCGAGAACGCGGAGGTGCCCTTGCGATTGAAGTCTCCCTCCAATCCGTGCCCGATCGCCTCGTGCAGCAAAATTCCCGGCCAGCCGGATCCCAACACAACGGTCATCGAGCCGGCCGGCGCCGCCACCGCCTCGAGATTCACCATCGCCTGGCGCACCGCCTCGCGCCCGTATCCGAACGGCTCGTCGCCGCGCAGCAATTCATCGAGGCCAAAGCGCCCTCCTCCGCCGCTGTATCCCTGTTCGCGCCGGCCATTTTGCTCAACGATGACGGACACGTTGATCCGCACCAGCGGCCGAACGTCGGCCGTCAGCGTACCGTCGCTCGAGGCGATCAAGATGACCTCATGCACCGCCGCCAACGAGGCCATGACTTGCTTGACTCGCGGGTCGATGCGCCGCGTGTGCGCGTCGATGCGCATCAGCCAATCCACCTTGTCCTCGTCGCGCATGGCATCGAGCGGGTCCACGGGCAGGTACAGCCGGTGCGCGAGCGGCCGCTGCCATGCCCGGACCGAACCGCTGGCGCCGCTGCGCGCGATGGCGCGCGCCGCATCGGAGGCTTCCACCAGCGCGGGCAAAAACACTTCGTCCGTGTAGGCAAAGCCGGTCTTCTCGCCGCTGATCGCACGCACGCCGACGCCTTGCTCTATGTTGTGGGAGCCTTCCTTGACGATGCCGTCCTCGAGCGACCACGATTCCTCGCGCGACAGCTGGAAATACAAATCGGCGTAGTCCACGCCCCGGCTCATCACCT
>Ga0031654_10000138_pt1 | contig 15546 bp, 14 predicted proteins | sample FrelakmetCRP12CR_FD_55268 | JGI IMG/M metagenome (GOLD analysis project Ga0031654, IMG submission 55268) | Freshwater lake sediment microbial communities from the University of Notre Dame, USA, for methane emissions studies - CRP12 CR | ecosystem: Environmental > Aquatic > Freshwater > Lake >...
AAGCGTGTCCACGCCTGCACCAGGCGCTTGCCGTCTTCGTCATCAGGATGCGCCTTGCCCGCCACGATCAACTGGACTGGACGTTCTGGATGACCCAGCATCCGTGCCAGCCGATCAGGATCGTGCAACAAGAGGGTTGGCCGCTTGTACTCCGCGAACCGTCTGGCAAGACCCAAGGTGAGTGTATTGGGATCCAGGACGTGTTCGGCCTGTTGGAGCTGCGCGGGCGTGGCGCCGCGCACTTGCATCTGATGAACCAGGCGGCGGCGCGTAAATCGGATGAGCGTGCGCCGCTGGGACGCACGCAACGTCCACAGATCTTCATCGCTGACCTGCTCGATGGGAGCGCATCCGTCATCGAGTGGACCCAGCCAGTGGTCGTTGCCGCAGGCCTGTGTCCAGAGTGCATGCGCCTCCTGTGAGTCCCAGGACGGCACGTGTACGCCGTTGGTGACATGTCTAACCGGGACCTCATGCGACGGCCAGTGGGGAAAGAGCGGCTGAAAATTCCCTCGGCTGACGGCTCCATGCAGCGCGCTCACGCCATTGACTACGCCACTGCCGCGCATGGCCAGGAAGGCCATGTTGAAGGGCTCATCTCGGTTACCGGCGTCCTGGCGTCCCAAGGCGAGCAGCTCCTCGAGCGGCACACGAATGACGTCGGCGAACGCGGTCGCATAGGGGCGAATCAACTCCGGTGAAAACCGGTCAAAGCCCGCCTCGACCGACGTATGGGTGGTGAACACGTTGCCGGCTCGGGTGGNCCGGAGCGCCACGGAGAAGGGAACATGAGCATGACGCATGAAGCTGAAGGCCTGCGCGAGTACCGCAAACGCGGCATGTCCTTCGTTGAGATGACAGATCTCGGCATTGAGGCCAAGGATATGGAGCACGCGCCACCCTCCGATACCCAGAATGATCTCCTGGGTGAGGCGTGACCCCGGTTCCGAGGGGTAGAGATGCGCCGTGGCGCCGCGGTCGGGAGGGGTATTGAGGGGATCGTTGCTGTCCAGCAAATACAGCGTCACCTTCCCCACGCGGGCTTGCCAGACCCGCAAGAACATCAGTCGCCCCGGCAAGACCAAGCGGATCCTCAGCCAGCCTCCTTCACTGTTTGCCACCGGAGTGACAGGGAGCGTCATGGGATCGTTATAGGGGAAGGCCTCGCCTTGCCGGCCATCCGGATCCAGCATTTGCCGAAAGTAGCCTTGTTGGTAGAGCAGTCCGATCCCGACGACCGGCACCCCTAAGTCGCTCGCCGTTTTCAGGAAGTCGCCCGCCAAAATACCCAGGCCCCCGGAATAGATCGGGAGTGCCTCCCCCAATCCGAATTCCATACTGAAATAGGCAATCCCGTTGGGGCATCCTGCTCCTCGTTCGCGTCCGAACCAGCCTGGGTCCTCCAGATAGCGGCGGCGCTGCGTCAGCCATCTCTGCAGTTCCTGTGTAAATTCTGGATCAGCTGCGGCTTCTTCCAGACGGGCTTGCGAGACATGCTGCAAGATAAAGTGCGGGTTCCTGGTGCGCTCCCATGCCTCGGGATCCAGCCAGGCCCACAGCCGGTCGGTGGCATCGCTCCAGGCCCAGCGAAGATCGAGCGCAAGATCGTCTAATCCTTCGAGCGCGGGCGGCAGGGGGCGATGAATAAAATACCCTAACATGTGTCGTGACTCCTTGAGACGCCGGACTCGGCTCGGGTGTTCGCCCACAGCTGAAGTTCATGACAATAGCGTTGCGCACACCCTTTCGAGACTTCAGGCGAGCCCCGCGTTCTTAAGACCAACGGCTTGCGCCGGAGATCTTCCCAGGCCCTTCAGATCCCGATGGACAGCTGCTCGCAAGAGCGAGCGAGGCAATGATTCCGAATAGCGGGACTCCAAAAATCGCGGTCCGGTTAATCAGAGGAAGACTTACCGTAGCCTGTATCAGCCCTCAGCTTCGGGATATCCGATCTGATGCCTCCACGGAGGGGAATGAATCTAGCAATCCGTGCAGCCCAGAATGTTACACGTGCGTTAAACATTTCTTTGGACCACGTAAAAAATCTATATCGCATAGGCGCCGAAGACTTAAGGCCCAACGAGAGCATATTCTTGAAAATACTTCTCCAGTGCCGGGAAACCAAAACCTTTTATCATATCTTGGGTTCCGCACTCCCTCAATGGGCGAACGCTACTGTAACAGCATGACTCCGGTGAGAGAACGATGGTGGAGTGAACCCCTCTGCTGAGACAGTTTGGAAATCTTGGACGGGCGGGAGAAGGTCGAGATATTTGGCAATTGACTCTGTATGGTAAGTCCAGTATTCCGGACATATGGATATTAAAGAAGCGCTCGCCGCCTTCGATTCGCTGTCGCAGGACACCCGCCCGCGGGTGTTTCGGTTGCTGGTCGAACATGGCCCGTCCGGCGTGCCGGCCGGGACGCTGAGCACGTCCTTACAGATTCCTCACAATACGCTGTCGTTCCATCTGTCGCACATGGCCATGCGGGTCTCGTCGTGTCACGACGGGTAGGGAGGTCCGTGATCTACCGTGCCAATTTCGAGTTTTTTCAGGACTGATCCGCTATATGGTCGAGGACTGCTGTCGCGTCGAATTTGCCAGCATCCGCACTGATACCAATCGGAAATGCTCGATCATTGAACTCTCACACTGTTGCGAGCCAAAGGAGAACGCATCATGAAACGGTTTCATATCCATGTGGGGGTTGAACAACTCGATGAATCCATCCGCTTTTACAGTGCCCTGTTCGGCGCGGAGCCGGTGAAAACGAAGACTGACTATGCGAAATGGTTGCTGGAAGACCCCCGCGTGAACTTCGCGATCTCCACGCGTGCGAAGAAAAACGGGATCGATCACCTGGGCATCCAGGTCGACGAAGAGAGCGAACTGACAGAGCTGCGCGAACGCCTCAAGGCTGGAGACATGGCTGTGGTCGAGGAAGGCGAAACGGTCTGCTGTTACGCCCGGTCGGACAAATCTTGGATACAAGATCCCGCCGGAATTCCATGGGAGGCCTACCGGACGATGGAGGATGTCCAGCTCTTCTCCGGCCAGCCCGATCAAGCTGAAAGTGCCTGCTGCACACCGGAAACGATGGGGGAGCCTGATGGCTCAGCTCCGTCTGAAAAATCCGCTGGGTGTTGCGGCTGATGAAGTCGGATGCGCTCAAGGTGTTGGTCCTGTGCACAGGTAATTCCTGTCGCTCCGTCATGGCTGAAGCGCTGATCAATGATCTCGGCCGTGGCCGGTATCAGGCCTGGAGTGCCGGAAGTCTTCCAGCGGGAGCTGTTCACCCGAAATCGATCGCGACATTACACCGGCATGGCATTGATCCCGGTCAGCCTCGCAGCAAGTCATGGGACGAGTGTGCTGAACAATCGTTCGATCTCGTGATCACGGTCTGTGATCAGGTTGCGGGCGAAAGCTGTCCACGATTCCTCGGCAACCCTAAGAAACTTCATTGGAGTACGCCTGACCCAGCCAAAGTCCTAGGATCAGAGACCGAGAGAGATGCGGCGTTTGATCAGGCGTTTTTCCTGCTCAAGAACCGCGTCGAGGCATTCATGAACCAGATGGGTCCGGGGAAGGAGTAGTGTGTACATCCCTACCTCTCTCATGGTCGAGAGCGGAAAAGTCGATTGTTCTAGGGCTTTGACGTATCCTTATCTCGTCTTCCAAAAACAACAGTGTTATTGCCCGATACAAAAAAGGTCAGGGGTTATTTCCCCTGGCCTGTTCTTCTCACGCCTTTCCGACTAAGAGCACGAGGAATAGCACACGTTCTGCCAGGTGAAGACATTCGGGGTGCTGGGATCAATGGTCAGCCTCAACCATTCATTCGGGACGTTCTTGGAACCTTGCACGGTGATGCGGGTCAGGTTTAGTACAGCCTGAGTCGGATGTATTGGAGAAAGAACCACTCCACCCGTGCACCCGGTTGTGCCCGTCGTATCCACACAACCGGTTCTGTCGGTCGGATCAAGCGGCCTGTCCGTTTCAAAGAGGTGGGAGTCGCCATTGAGCAAGAGCACTGGGCGTCCAAAGGCGACCGCCTGAGTGGCCAGAGCCTGGACGAATTCATCATAGCCGTTGAGTCCATCGCCACCGGACACCGTCGCCGCGAGATCCCACATATCTGCTTGAATCGCGATCACCACGCCCGCGGCTTCCTTGGACTTGGCGCTCTGGAAGGCGCGATTTAACCATCGCAGATTGGCCGCGTTGCGTTCCGTCACTTCCTGTTGACGAGCGGATTCGTTCAAAAACGGCAACCCCGTGCCGCCCTTCCAGGGCAACCCGTCGTTGTTGGATCCGGGGATGTTCAAGGTGACGAAGACCACATTGGACTGCGTCCACATGACGTTCTCCACGAACTGAGTGTCGATGAGATACTCCTCATCAAACTCATTGGCCTGAGACTCCACCTCCTTGCCGACGCCACCCAGGGTTACACCCGGATTGGGAAAAAACAGACTGCGGATGGCCGCCAGTTCCTTCAACGGATCCCCGCTGCTGCCTCCTTTTGTCTTGTGACAGTCAGCCCATTCATTGTCGCCAGGCGTGTACACGACCGGAGCCTTGAACTGCTGGAAGATATTAAAGATCCCCTGATTCCAACCGGGGGCGGCGCCAGCCGGAATTGGACTCAATCCCGCGCCTGTACAGGGCATGCTCCCTGAGTGGATATCGCCGACGTGGATCACGAGGCTCACATCCGGATCGTTGTTCACAGAGTTGAGGAGGAGTGGCGCATTATTAAGCAAGGAGCTGCTATACGGCCAATCTCCAAACACGGCAACCGTCAGCGGCGGCTTGTTGGAAGGAGCCGCAATAGCCGCGCTATTCATAAGTGACATACTGGCAACAGCCCCATTGACCGCCAGCAGAAGACACATTCTTATTGTTCTAAACCTCCCTTGTTGTATGAAGAATTGGATGCTATCAGCCACGTTGCCAACGTGATACCCCAGCCAGATGAATGTGTCGTCAGGGCAGGATTAAGATGTGATTACGTATACAGCTGGCACATGCGAGGTGATCGTGATGCAGGTATGAGCAGGGCGAGGGAACTCAGGCTCACCCTATTAGTCGTAGCAGAGCCATGGTAAGTGGAATGAGTGGGTCCGATGTAAGAGGATCGATCAACGGATTCACTCATAGTTGATTTCGGACTTCTCTCAGCGGCTCAGAATCCTTTGCAATGCCCTCCGACCAAGGAAGACCAAACCTGGAGGATTGGGTGGGCACCGGCAACATTCATTTCTAAGACCATCCTCGTACCGTGAACTTCCCCCCCGAACAGTACACCATTGGCGTACATCCGCGATTGTGCTGTCATGGGCCGACAGAAGAAGGCCTATGACGCGGAGGCGCCATACCGAGACAATGTTTTCAGGAGAGGGACGGGACGGGTAACCGCAGCGTCTAGTGATATCCTTCCGTACGACTCGTCAACGACGATCTCCGCCTTGGCGGCAAGCACGCGCCCAGAGTGGCCATCAATATACATCTTGACCCGGCCCTCTGACGTTAGGAGCTTCACCCTCCATACGACCTGGCCGCCCACTTCTTTGAAATGTGCATCGAACACGGTGCCGCCGATGCTTGACTGCGCGACGTTGATCGCCCGCTCAATCGAAATCGATGAGTCGTGCACCAGAGCGACGGTTCGTTTGGCCTTCTTCAGCCGGTCATGGTTGTCCTTCATGCTAGTCCCTTTCCAGCCCTGAACGTATATCCAAACCGCTTCAGATTTGCTTATGCGTCATCTGCAGGCGCCCTTGAGAAATGATGGGCAGGCCACCTGTATGGAGGGAGGAGAGTCTAGCCTCGGAGCACAAGAAGTTCCAGAGAAAATTATCCCACGCAGAAACTTCTCATGGGATTTAACAGGGACCCTATTATCCTGCGGCCTGAGGGAAAGAACACCTAACCAGTTGTGGGTCACTCGTTGCACTCACTGATCTTTTCAGTATCGGAGAGTTGCCTGGTATGAGACGAAGCCTTAGCTGAAGTGGGCCCGAGTGAGTCTGATAGGCTTGAAGGGGGTCGTGAAAACAGTTTTCTAAACCGCTGGTCCTACGGCTAGACCTGTCCTCCAACCATCTCGTTTCTGGAAAGAGGTTCCCGTCAGATTCACGGCTACGACAAGTAAAAGCGTAGGATTGGGGTCGTGCTCCTGCCCGATGGGATGAACCTCGATCAGGAACTCCTCAAGGAAGGCTGGTACTGGTGGTATCGGAAGTATGCGCCAGGAGATACGGCGCTAGAAGGCCTGGAGAAGGATGCACGAGACGCCAAGAAAGGGCTGTGGGCTGATCCTCACATCACGCCGCCGTGGGAGTGGTGTGCTACAGCACTGCCATGACGACCCGCTCCAGGACCTGTTCAGTCACTAACCGGAGAAGGAAGTGTGATACATGATTGTGACAGCGAGGAGACACGAAGGCCTACCCGGTCAAGCAATTGAAGTCGTTGATCACGGCAAAGACCTGATAGTGGCTTATGACCTGAGAGTCGAAGAGGACCTGGACATCACCCGTCAGTGGGTTAGCCTTCACATGGGCCACACCAGTCAACCTGGCCAACAGGCTCTCCATTTCATCGGCCATTGCGGGGGAGCCTTTGACTTCGGGGAACGTGATCCGGATCCTTCCATCAAGGATCTGACAGTCCTCAGTTCTATCCATCAGCGGGTCGTATCCTTGCTAAGAGATTCCACAACCTGTTGGCTACCCTCTTCAGGGGATAGTCCTAATCGTACCCTACTAGAGATAGCGTACAAATCCATTGTTACGTAAAGCGGAATATTGGATTGCTGGCATGTAAATTTTCCCACCCATCTGGATACGATGCTTTCCCTTAAATACGGTTCCGTCTTGGTCAGCGGGATTCTCAGTTTCGCTATATTTGAGGAATGACGAGATGATGCCTATCGATCATCTGCTTTTATGGAGATCACACTGCCAGTGTTGGCAAGCGTGAATGTCGAGGGTTTGAGGGACAGAATTCTTGCAGGGTTTGTAGGTGTCGCAACACCTCACCAACGTTCTCCACTCCTTGTGCCTGCTGCACCGGATTCGGGGGAGACGGGGCCAGCTGTTTGCTGGAGTCCGTGGTGCGAGGAATTGGGGGGGCAGATCTGAAGCCCTTAGGCCCGCAGCTTGTAGCCCACGCCCCTGACGGTCAAGAGGAAGGTCGGATTGGCCGGGTTCTGCTCGATCTTCTGCCGCAGCGAATGAATATGCACATCCAGCGCGTGCTCTTCGAGCGCATAGCCTTCTCCCCAGACCCGGTTGAGCATCTCCTGGCGAGAGAACACGCGGCGGGGCGATTCGAGGAATTGCTTGAGAATTTGGAATTCCTTTAGGGTGAGCTCGACAGCATGGCCGTTGACCAGGACTTCGTGACGATCGAGGTCCATCCGAAGTTTCCCCGCGCTGTACAGGGTATTTGTCTCGACGCCAGCCCCTCGGCGTCGAAGGATGGCACGCACCCGCGCAACCAGCTCACGGATACTCTGGCCGCACAGGATCAAATCTACCTCCTGATCATATTCTTGAAGACAATCCTCATCCTGGTAGGAGATACCTCCCTCCTGCACCGCGACGATCGGAACCGTGTGCAGCTCTCTCATACGGCGGAAGTTCGCGATGGAACCGGAGCGACGGTCGAGCAGAATCAAGGAGGGGACATGCGCTTTCACCTCTGTGAGGGCCAGAGACTCCGTGGTCACCGCCGTGCTGCGATGACCGTTCGCCTCTAACGCCTTCTTCAGCGACTGCGCGAACGGCTCGGATTGAATAAAAATGAGCACGGAATCGCGTGCGATGACTATGGGGGCTTGATCGGTCAACATTCTTGATCAGTATAAGGCCAGGATAAAAACACATCGTTAAGACGATATTAATTGTCGGTTAAAACGAAGAGGGATTTCTACGCAGATGATACCGTGTGCAACATTGATGAGCATACCAATCGCGAACCTTGAGCATTTCAGATGGCTGGTTTGCCATCGACTGACGTCGGATGCGGACCGAGAATGTCGTGCGGGTCCCAATGTTCCGCTTTGTGGAGTCCTTCGATCTGCTTGACGGTATGGTGTTGCATGGACCCCTCCTGTTTCTTCGTCACTCCTTCGTCGCTAGTGTCATGGAGCAAACCTCCTGTTTGGTTGTGGGGTGAACACGGCACAGCCATGACTGCGCCGTGAATCTGGTTGAAACTAACGGGAGGTGGGGTGGGGGTGTGACCAAGGGTGGAGCGATGGTGGGCATCCTCTCCGTCCGCGACCTGCTCCGTCCCGTCTCCATCGACGAATTCTAGCCGCTCCCCTCCGCACCAACGTCCCCCACACCTCGTTACCTCCGCACCGGATGCGGAGGAGACGAGGCTCTCCGTTTGCCTGCCTGTCTCGTGTAATTGGTGTGTTTGGTCTGTCTGGTTGATCTGGTGAGTTTCGTTCAACCAACAAACCAGTCAGACCGAATAGACCAGATGAAGCAGATTAGGCCCGCAGCTTGTAGCCCACGCCCCTGACGGTCAAGAGGAAGGTCGGATGGGCCGGATTCTGCTCGATCTTCTGCCTGAGCGAATGAATATGTACATCCAGCGCGTGCTCTTCTAAGGCATAGCCTTCTCCCCAGACCCGGTTGAGCATCTCCTGGCGAGAGAACACGCGGCGGGGCGATTCGAGGAATTGCTTGAGAATTTGGAATTCCTTTGGGGTAAGCTCGACGGCATGGCCGTTGACCAGGACTTCGTGACGATCGAGGTCCATCCGAAGATTCCCCGCGTTATACTGAGTGCTTGTCCCGACGCCGGGCACTCGGCGTCGCAGGATGGCACGCACCCGCGCAACCAGCTCACGGATACTCTGGCCGCACAGGATCAAATCTACATCCTGATCATATTCTTGAAGACAATCCTCATCCTGGCAGGAGGTACTACCCTCCTGTACCGCGACGATCGGAACCGTGTTCAGCTCTCTCATGCGGCGGAAGTTCACGATGGAACCGGAGCGAAAGTCGAGAATAATCAAGGAGGGCACGTTCGTTTTCGCCTCTGCAAGGGCCAGAGACTCCGTGGTCACCGCCGTGCCACGATACCCACTCGTTTCTAACGCCTTCTTCAACGACTGCGCGAAGGACTCAGATTTCAGAAAGATGAGTACCAAGTCGCGTACATCTGCCATGGTTGATTTAGCGGTCGACATTGCATAGTCATAATCACCCAGGCTGAACAACAAATCGTTACACCGGTATTAATTGTCCGTTAAATCGAACAGACGTGGGTTAGCCAATCGAACGGGCGTTCAGACCTGAGTTAACACGGATTTAACAATTCATTGATCTCACGGCAACAATACTCCGATACCCTCTGATCGAAGATTGAAAGGTCTGTCTGTCTTGTTCATTTGGTCTATCTGGTCGGTCTCGGTTGTTAGGGTTATCTTGGTTTGTCTTGTATATTTGGTTGAACCAGACTAACCGGATAAACCAAAGAGACCAGATAAACCAATCAGCCCAGACAGACTGGGCATCTTTGGAGGACAAGGGGAATGGACATCCGACAGAGCCTATCGCAATATCGCCGTCCGGCCACGGTGGGCGTCCCTATTTTCCTTGGGCTGCTCTTTGCTGTAGCCTTCCAGGTCTCGGGACAAGTCACGCCCGCGCTGGATCCCCAGATCCCCCCCTATCAGCGCGTGAGCGACCTGTCTGGCACACTCGCCGTCGCAGGATCGGAAACCATGAAACCGCTGACAGAATCATGGTCGGCAAAGCTCCGACAGCTGTACCCCGGCCTCTCCATCAAAGTGGAAAATAGAGGGTCCGAGACAGGACTGGCTGCACTGCTGGAAGGAAAAGTCCAGATTGCCGCGATGTCTCGACGCATGACGCAGCAGGAGGTCATCGAATTCAAGCGGGAGTTCGGCTATGAACCAACCGAGGTTCCTGTTGCTGTGGATGCACTGGCCGTCTTCGTGCATAAAGACAACCCGATCGAAGGATTGTCTCTCGCCGAACTCGATGCCGTCTTCTCCAAAGAACGGCGACGCGGGCTGGAATACCCCGTCAATGTGTGGGGCGACGTGATGGTCCTAGAAGAAGAGTGGGCGGAAGCGCCCATTCACCTTTACGGACGAAATGGTAATTCCGGTACGGCGTCATTCTTCAGAGAGCACGTCTTGAACGGGGCTGATTTGAAGAAGACCATGACGGTGGGTGTCGGCTCGGCATCGGTTGTGGTTGAACTGATGAAGGATCGATTCGGAATCGGATTCAGCAGCATCGGCTACCGGACATCAGAAATCCGGCCTGTTCCTTTGGCATCAGTCCAGGGCGGACGGTACGTGACACCGACGTTTGAATCGGCGATGGATGGATCTTACCCTTTGAGACGTAATCTGTATCTTTATATCAACCGGCCCCCGAAGGTCGCACCGCCCGGGCCGCTCGCGGAATTCGTGAAATTCGCGCTGAGTCAACGAGGACAGAAAATTGTCTTAGACCATGGGTATTACCCGCTCCCAACGATGGAACTCAACCGACTGACCATGATGTGGTCAACCCCTGTGTCTGTGCGAACTGCAGCCGCTGAAGAACCGGTTAAGACCCGCAACTAGGTCCCGTTGACGGTTGCAGGCCCCCCATGCCAACGTACATACACGGATTCTCCCATGAGCCGATTCATCTGCCTGGCTGTGCTTGCCTGCGTCGGCGCTGGGCTGATCTACGCCTGTAGCCCCAGACAATTCACCACTGTCACGATTTACGACACACCCGCTGCCTATGTCCGGCTGGAGTTTGATCGGACGGTGACGAAGGGAACCGAGCACTCGCATCCGATCTCGCTCACGCCTGAGCAAATCGCCGCGGTCCTGGGCGGGGTGAAGGTCGATGAGCCCATCGCCCTTGTTCGGGGTGACATCCTCCAGAGGAATCCTGTCCCGCGCGTACATTCAGCCTTCACTGATAAAGACATTGAGCTCTTCGCGCCACTGTTAGCACTGGCTCTCAGCAAGGCAACGTCGGAAGAAGTCGTCACCTTCTATGAAACTCGTGACCTTTCGGCCACGAGTCGGGAAGTCACGTCCGGAGGAGTGTTCGTTCAAGGCGAGGAACTCCATCTGATTCTCGCAAACTACCGGTCGCATACCCACTATATGGCCGACTTTGGTGTCGCCGAAACACAGGACGACCGGCTCACGCCAATGCAATCGCTAGCACCGCAAGGCGGCCGTCTTGATTTTGAGCCGGACTCAGCCAAGCGCGAGCCACCTGTTGGAAGCTTGGAAAGACTCTTTCGATGGAATCATCGCGAACTGGCAGTGCGATATAAGCAACTGCCGCCACGCCCACTGGTTCAACCTGCCCCCTAGCCGGTCTTGTTCATGTGGTCTGTTCTGTCGGTCTGGTTTTGGTTGAACGAAACTAACCAGATGAACCAAAACAATCCAGATCAACCAGATAACGAGATAGACCAGAGTTGTCCCAGACGTGCAGGCGAAGAAACTCCGCTAGGCCTATAGAGAGTTTTCCGCAGCCTGTTAGAAGCTCCACTGGAGTTGGAATCTAAGCAGATTGCCGGTTTGGAGCTGGTAGGGGGTCTGCGTGCACGAGACCTGTGAAGTGGAACTGCTGCAGAAGCTGTTGGCTGGAAGGGTGGCCGAATCCCCCGAGGTTCGCTGCGTCCAGGAATACGCGACAGTCAATTCAAGCGCGCGATTGAACTGATACTCAAGCCCCAGCTCGGTTTCCCGCACCGATTGGCGAGGCGCGTTATCGGCAAGCTTGAGGCCGCCGAAATATTCTTGCATGCGCACGTACGGGAAGATGCTTTGGCAGTAGGTGTCGCATTGGTAATTGTAAAACAATTGCACATACCCACCGTGCAAGGATCCGAGCTCCAGCGCCGTCCGCGCCTGATTCAGTTGAGGCCCCCTCCCAATCAGATACTCCGCCTGAAGGCCGAACGGTTGCGGAAAGACGACCATATGCCACGTGACCCGTTCGTCGAGATAATTCCCGCTGTTCGTGACTTGAGGCACGATCGCGACTCCGTCATTCGAATTGGTCGGCACGACGGGAGTAGTCGAAACGACGAGCTGTCCCGTATAGGCATCCATCCCGACCTGCACGATTTGACCGTTGGAGAACTCATAGGGATACGCCGAGTGAAATATCACGTGCTTATTTTTGTTCTTATCTTGCTGATCAATCGCCTGACCGTTGTAGACCCCAATGCCCAACATACCGTAATCTCCGGACCCCTTGAGGCCGCTCTCCACCAACCGACGAAACCGCTCGCGCACCACGGTCGGCGTGTAGTAGAGAAAGACGCCCAGATTGCGCTCATTCGGAACCGCGCTAAAGGTCGCATCATTGCGGTCGAACGCCAGCCGGTTCTGGCTTGACTGCACGGTCTCGTATCCAAACGGGATCTTCGACTGCCCGGGCCGGATCCGCCATTGTTTGTTCTCCGTGAGAAAGATATCGGCATAGGCATCTCTCAGTACCGTCGTGTTTTCCTGATTGTTGACGAGGCCTGCGAATTCACCCTGCAGATAGACGAACACGCGATCGTGAGGCTGGCCGCTCACAATGAGGCGGGCGCGGCGCACGAAGAACTCGTTGTTCTTAACGATCGAACGGTCCCCTGGGGCAGTCAGGAGATTATTATTCTGTGCGAAGTTATAGCGGAACTGGGTATAGCCCCTGACACTGATCTTTTCATACCATCGTTCCCGGACAGGCACATCGCCGACCCCTCGGCTATCTTCCATGACCTTGGCTTCCCGTTTTTCCTCCTCGGCTTTCAGCTTGACCCACTGATCGACGGTAATCTGTTTATTTTCCAAGAGAACATCCTCAAGCGGACCTCCCCACCCATCACTTCCCCAGCACAAAGAACCCAGGGTGGCAATGAGCACGACCGGTAACGATCCTCTCATTGCCCTAAAAAACCATTCACGCATGCATCCTCCAGGCCTCTGTAATCAACAAACCGATAGCCTAGGGGAGGATAGGGAGAAAGGGTTACAGTCAGGTTACGATGGGGTCCAGGATGGGTTAACTCGTGAGGAGATGACCGGTCAGAGCTGCCTTATGGCTGCCGATTACTTGACATGGACGTGCCCCTGAAGTGCTGCCAATTCTCTCTCAGAGACTTGAACCAGGACAGTGGAAACCCGGGTGAGTCATCGACAACGTCGATTCGGAGGGCGATGTCTTTGAACTGTGGGTCGGCGTCATGAATTTCACGGTACTGTTCGTGGGCTTCATCGCCGTGGCCCATCGTATCCAGCGTGAGGGCCAGAACATAGCGGACGTGCAGGATATCGGTCGCCTTCGCACCATTGACGGCGAGGGCATGGCGCAATGACACAGCGGCGTCATCCAGCTTTCCGATCGCCCGCAAACAGAATCCTCGCTGCGCCGACGCCTTGAAACGGTAGGCCGGGTCCCGCTCTGCCGCCTCGAATTTCTTCAGTGCCTCCCGATACAATCGGGCTTGCTTCAAACCGAGCCCTTCCCGATACAACTTGCTGGAGGCATTCTCCTGGACCAAAGCCACAGGCGGCGCCGGAGTATCATGTGGCACTGGAACCGGTACTGGCTTTGGTACCAGCCACTGAGATTCCTCACTGAGCCTGTCCGGATCGAGGAGTATGGTCCTCGGGTCGACAACCGCCGGCAGGATGCTTCCTTGCGCACGGTCGACGGCAGCCTGCAACACCAACCCGGCAGTAATGCGGTCAACCCCTTCCCCGAAGCCATAGGTGAGAGCCAGATCGCACAATTGATTGATCAGGCGTGGATTACCTCCGCTGAGTTCGTGGACCAGCGCACAGGCGTACTCTGTTAAGAGGTCAGGTGCGCCCCCGGCAACGCGGAGCCGATGCTGCACGTAGGCGCTCGCTTCGTCTTCATTGAGCGGCTCGAGCGCATAATCCACTGCCACGCGTTGAGCCAATTGGCGCATGTCGCCTCTGATAAGCAACGTGCGAAGACTGGGCTGTCCCGCCAAAATGATTTGTAGGCCGTTCTGTCGCCCGTCATTGATGTTGGATAATAAGCGAAGGTCTTCCAGCATTTGGAGGTTGAGGTTTTGGGCCTCATCGACCACGAGGAGTACTTGCTGTCCCTCGGTAAAGGATCGCCCGAGAAACGCCGTGAGCGCCCGGAAGTACCCCACCGTATCCTGTCCGGGACAATCCAGCCCGAACGCATCCGCCACCCATGGCAGGAGGCTGCTGGCGTCCGGATGGGTCGTTGCAATGACTCCCACGATACACTGCCCCCGACTCTGGTCAAGAATCTTGTTCAACAGTGTCGTTTTGCCGGTCCCCGGCTCCCCCGTCAGCACGGTGAACACCGCGCGGTTGAACAGTCCGTACTCCAAGATGTTCAATCCCTTCTTATGCCGTGTGCTCAAGAAGAGAAACTCGGGGTCCGGCAACAGCGAGAACGGTTTTGTGCGGAACTTATAGAAAGCCTCGTACATGGAGTGCCTACCTTCTCTGTTTCTCGTCCCCCGCGTTCATACGCTTCATTCGAGACAGGCTTAAGTGTTCGCGGCCGACTTTATTCAAGACGGTTCCCAGAATCGGGACGCTGCCTTTTAAGATCTGTATGGTCTGCTGGAGTTCAGGCTCCGTGGTCTTGCCTTCCTCCACAACCAGAAGCAGCGCGTCCAATTGGGGAGTGAAGGCCAGTACATCCGCCTGGCCGAGAACCGGCGGGAGATCGAAAATCACGATGCGAGACGGATACCGATGTTTCAACTCTTTCCCGAGCGCACTCATGCGCGGGGAAGTGAGGACTTCGGCAGACTGGTCCGTCCCCCGCCCACCCGGCAACATGATCAGCCGACCCAGACCTGGATAGACCAACATGTTCTCGATCGACCGCCCGTCCAGCAGAAACTCCGTCAGCCCCTCGTTGGATTCCAACCCAAGCTCCTCATGCAGGTGCGGCGCGCGAAGATCGGCATCCACCAGGAGCACCGTGAGCGTGGGTTCGGCCGCCAGGGCGATGGCCAGGTTGATCGAGGTGAGGGTCTTGCCTTCTCCATCCCTGGGGCTGGTGATGCCCAACACGTTCCACTTGTTTTCGCGTAGTCGATGGATCACCTGAGTCCTGAGGACTTTGTAGGCGTCCGAAAACTGATTCGAATCTCGGCCGGTAAGAATCCGATGGCGTCGCAACATGTCGTCAGGAATCACAACCGAACGGGTCCGCGAATAGATTACAGCCGGCGGCGCAGCCGCCTGTGACGCGTTCGGCCTGGGAGGCACGTGCATAGCATCGTGTTGCTCCTTAAATCGATCCATCGCACTCTGCAGTTTATCCATGATCATGAGTGGGGGCTCTCTTCCTTCATCCGAGGCCGAACTTTCTGAGCGTCGTCAACCAGACGACATCCAACGGGGGTCCCATCGCCAGCACGGACACGATCAGCAGCACCACCACCCCCGCCCCCGCTACGGCCACCCGGACTCGCTGGCGGACCAAGCGCTGCCGGTCGTCTTGATTGG
>Ga0031654_10000142_pt1 | contig 15375 bp, 14 predicted proteins | sample FrelakmetCRP12CR_FD_55268 | JGI IMG/M metagenome (GOLD analysis project Ga0031654, IMG submission 55268) | Freshwater lake sediment microbial communities from the University of Notre Dame, USA, for methane emissions studies - CRP12 CR | ecosystem: Environmental > Aquatic > Freshwater > Lake >...
ATTCCGGCTTTCGCCGGAATGACAATCGAATTCAGGATTTTTTATTTTGAATTTTGCATTGATTAGGTGCCTTTTATGATCGTTGCCCAACGCAAACCCTTTGAAGAAATCAAGAAGTCTTTGGCCCCCTACAAAAACATCCTGGTGGCCGGGTGCGGGACCTGTGTGGCCGTCTGTCTGGCCGGGGGGAAAAAGGAAGTGGGGCTGCTGGCCAGCCAGCTCCGGATGAGCTTCGGTCTGGATAAGAAGGAAGTGAAAATCACCGAGGTGACCCTGGAACGGCAATGCGACCGGGAATTCCTGGAGACGGTCAAAAATGAGGTGGAACAGGTCGAGGCTGTTTTGTCCCTGGCCTGCGGGGCCGGGATCCAGTTTCTGGCCGAAGCCTATCCCCAGCGGCCCGTGTACCCCGGAGTGAATACCACCTTCATCGGGGTGGCCGAGGCCGCCGGTCTCTGGACCGAACGCTGCCGGGCCTGCGGAGAATGCCTGCTGGCGGAAACCGGCGGCATCTGTCCGCGGACGATCTGTACCAAGGGGCTGAATAACGGGCCTTGCGGGGGGATGGCGGAGGGGAAATGCGAGGTGGACCCGGAACGTTCCTGTGCCTGGGTGCTGATTCATGATCGCCTGAACCAGGAGGGCCGTTTGGCCGCTCTGGAAACGGTCAGGCCGCCCACGGACTTTACCCGTCAAACTCGGCCGGGGAAAATAACCCACGCGGCTTATTTGCGGAGGTATCATGCCGGCTCAAAGTAAATTCACCCAGGCCTTAGCCACGGAGGCCTTCATCGTCACTTGTGCGCTCGATCCTCCCAAGGGGGCGGACTCCACGGTAGTTCAAGGTAAGATTTCGGCGCTGCGCGATAAAGTTCAGGCCGTGGTCGTCTCGGATAATCATTCCGCCCGGATGCGCATGGCCCCCCTGGGTTTTTGTCGAACCCTCCTGGACCAGGGCCTGGAGCCGATCCTGACCCTGACCTGCCGGGACCGCAACCGCCTGGCCCTGCAATCCGATCTGTTGGCCGCTTTCAGTCTGGGCATACAAAATGTATTGGCCGTGACCGGGGATTATCCTTCCTGGGGGGATCATCCCCAGGCCAAGCCGGTGTATGATTTGGATTCGGTGCAGCTCTTGAAAACCTTGAGTGGGTTAAACCAGGGGCAGGATTTCTCGGGAAACCCTTTAGAGGGCGCCAGGCCGTTTTTTACTGTGGGAGCGGTGGTGCCTCTGACGGCCAGTCCGATCCAGCCGGTGGTTATGAAATTCCGCAAGAAAGAGGCCCAGGGCGTTGATTTTTTTATTAGCCACCCCCTCTTTGAACTAAACGACGCGGAGGATTTTTTTAAACAGGTGCCCGCGATCAAGGCGCCTCTCCTGGTCTCGGTCAGTCTGTTAACGTGGGAGCAGGTGGCCGGCTACAGTCCCGGGAATATTCCGGGATTATTCCTCCCCCAGGCGGTGCTGGAACGGTTTAGTTCCCTGAACGAGGAAACCTTCCAGTCCAGGATCTGGGAATTTACCGCTAAGCTGATTGAAGCCCTTAAAAAAGATGGCCGGTTCCGGGGAGTGCATCTGCTGCTCCAGGGGCAAGAGGAAAAGATCGGAGAGTTGGTTTAACATTCAGATGGCACTGACCCGATCCAACGTACTGATCCTCGGCGGCGGTATCGCCGGACTGACGGCGGCTTTGGCCTTGAACCGTTTGGGGTTCTCTGTGGAGCTGCTGGAAAAAGCCGAAGCCTTAGGCGGCGCGGCCCGGAATTTCTGCTGCAAGGCCACCGACATCTGCCGGCAGTGCGGGGCTTGTCTGGTGAACGATGCCCTCCGCTCCTTGACCCTGGCGGCCCTGGCCGAGGCGCCCTCGCTGGGGATCCGGTTGGAATCCGAATTGACGGAAATTAATCGGGAAGCCAAAGAATTTCTCTATAGCTATCGCGGCCCTGAAGGGGCCGGTGAGGGCCGGGCCGAGGCCCTGCTCCTCGCCACCGGTTTTACCCCCTTCAGGGCGGAAGACAAACCCCAGTACGGCTACGGCCGTCTGCCCAATGTCCTCACCGGGTTGGATCTGGAAAAACAAATCAAAGAAACCGGTAAGGTTCTGAGACCCTCCGACCACCAGCCGCCACAGTCCATGGCCTTCATCCAATGCGTGGGCAGTCGTGACCTGCATCTGGGACACCCGTTCTGCTCCCAGGTTTGTTGCGGATACGCCCTGCGCATGGCCAACCTGATTCGCCACCGTAACCCCGAAACGGCGGTAACGATTTTCTACATGGACATCCAGAACTTTGGGAAAGATTTCCCCCGGTTTCTGGAAGAGGCCCGGCAGCAACTGCGGTTTATCCGGGCCATCCCGGGAGCTATTCAGGGGGGGGAGAACGATCGGCTCTTTCTGACCTATCAGCAGGAGGACGGCTTGCCGAGTCAAAAGGAAACCTTCGATCTGGTGGTCCTTTCGATCGGTTTAATGCCGGGAGCCGATTTGAGCGGGCTTAGTCAAAAAATGAATCTTCCCCTGAACGCCGATGGGTTTTTAACCCAAAAAGGGACCCATTTTTCCCTTTCGCCGGCCGAAGGGGTATTTTTCGCCGGGACCGTTTCCGGTCCCAAAAGCATTGCCCGGTCGGTCTCCCAGGCCCAGCAGGCCTCCGAAGAGTTGGTCCAATTCTTAAAGGGGAGGGGCCTATCGTGATTCCCCTCCAGGTATTTCAGAAAAGGCCCAGGGTTTTAGTCGGGGGGGAGGGACTGACGGCCCTGGAAGCGGCCTCCCAATTGATCGCTTTCGGGTATGAGGTGCTGTTAGCCTATCCGGAGGCGGAACTTCAGACGGTGCATTCCCTGCTCGCGGAAGACCAGGAAATGCCGGGTTACGCTCGGGATCTGGCTGAAAGACTGAGAACCCAGGGGGGGGGTTCTTTTTTTCCGGAAACCCGGGTCAGGTCGGTTACCGGGTTTGCCGGGGATTTCGAGGTGCGCTTACAATCGCCGCAAAAAGAATGGAATGANTCCGTGGGGGCGATCATCCTGGCCCCGGAGTTGGTTTCCAAAGGANTATTTTCTTCCGGTCCCTTGAGTCCTTCCAGGCAGATAGTAACGCTGGATCAACTGCTGGGAGAATTAAGCGCCCCTTCGGGCGCGGCTCGGTGTATTGATTCGTTAACCGCCCTTTCCTATGCGGCCTTTCTGATCGGACTGAACGGCGCCGGGGGAGTGGCCGACATGGCCCAGGCCTTGAAGTCGGCGATCATCCTCCGGGAAAAATTTGAGGCCCAGGTTTATTTTTTTACCGGCAACGTCAAGGTGGCCGAGGAGGGANTGGAACGGCTCTACCTGGAAGGCCGTGATGCGGGNTTGGTTTTTTTTAAGTTGGATGAAGAAAANCTGGAGTTTATAAAAAACGGCGATCAGGTTACTCTNCACTTCATTGATCCCCTGCTGGGNCAGCCCTTTGAATTCATGCCGGATCTGCTGGTCATCGATTCGCGGCCTATTCTTTCCGCCGAAATGCAGTCTCTGGCGGTATCGGCCCAGTTGGGAATGGATCCGGCCGGTTACCTGCAATCGGGCAATGTGCACCTCTGGCCCCAGGGGTTGGACAGGACCGGGATCTTTGCCGCCGGTCCGGGGAAAGGCCCGCTAATGGTCTTAACCGCCATCGAAGAAGGCCGGGGAGCGGCCCTGGCCGTTCATCGGTTTTTTCAGGGCAGTCCTCTGGAACCCCTGGACCGGGAGGTGGTGGTCGATACGGGGCTTTGTACCCTCTGCCTGACCTGCCTGCGCTTCTGCCCCCACCAGGCCATCGGCTGGACCCATCGGATTTTCATCCATCCCCTGGCCTGCCGGCGCTGCGGCATCTGCGCCAGCGAATGCCCCATGGATGCCATTCAGATCGCCGGGTATTCGGATCCGGAGGTGGAACAAGGGTTGCTGGAGATCAGCGGGCGCTGGGAAAAGACCGCGGCCGGTGAACCCCGGATCATCGTCTTCGGCTGCCAGCGTTCGGCCGGGGTGGCCTGGGAAGAGGCGCGGGGAGAGGGGCGCAGGGCGCAGGGCGAAGAAAACGGATCGGTGGCATTTATCGGGCTGCCTTGTGCCGGGAAGCTGGACCCGGATTTTCTGCTGAAAGCCCTGTCCCAAGGCGCCGCTGGGGTGCTGGTCCTGGCCTGCCCGGAAGAGAACTGCCGATCCAACCACGGCAACACCTATGCCCGGGATCGATTGGCGGAAGCCCTGGATTATCTGGAAGAAGCGGGCCTCGATCGCCGGCGCCTCCGGTTTGAGACTATTTCCAGTAACCGGGTTTATTTTTTGAATGAAGTCATCCAGGATTTTATTCAGAGCCTAAAAGGGTTGGAATGGAACGAATTGATATAAAAAAACTTGACCCTGATTTCAAGCACCGGGTGGCCCGGGAACTGGGCGGGGAGCATATTCGGAAGTGCTATGCCTGCGGGGTCTGTTCGGCCCGCTGTCCCATCGAAAAGATCGAACCGGAATACAACCCCCGGAAGATCATCCGGATGATTATCCTCGGGCTGGAGGAAGACCTGCTCAAAGAGGAACTGCTCTGGCATTGTTCCAACTGCTACACCTGCCAGGAGAGCTGTCCGGAAAAAGTGAATTTCACCGAAGTGATTTTCGCTTTAAGAAATATGGCGGTTCGCCAAGGAGTGGCCCCCCCGGGTATGGGGGCGGCCCAGAACCTCCTCGTTCAGCAGGGACGGATGTATGAAGTGGGTGATTTTGAAAATGAAAAACGGCAGGAACTGGGGCTGCCGAAGATTAAGATGGATGCCGAATGCTATCAAAAAGTATTGGGGACCAAGGAGTAAAGGCTGCACAGTCTAAGGGCGACTGTGAAGCCTGAACAATAAAAATATGAAATACGCATTTTTCCTGGGCTGCACCGTTCCGGTGCGCAATCTGAATTATGAGCTGGCTTCCCGGCGGGTGGCTGAACGTCTGGGTCTGGACTTGGTGGACCTGGAAGATTTTCAGTGCTGCGGGTTTCCCCTGAAGTCCATCAGTTTTATCGATTCCCTGGTCATCGCCGCCCGCAATCTGGCCCTGGCCGAACTGCGAAACCTCCCGGTCTGTACCCTGTGCAGCGCTTGCGGTGGGTCATTAAGTGAGGCCCATCACCTGCTGGAACATAATCCGGAACTCAAAGCCCAGGTCAATGAGCGCTTGCGTGTTTTGGGTCTGGAATATAAGGGTTCCTCCGAGGTTAAACATTTTGTCCGGGTTTTATATGAAGAGGTGGGCCTGGAAAAAATAGCCGAAAAAATCAGTCGGCCCCTGAACGGATTTTCTTTTGCCCCTCATTACGGCTGCCATTATATCAAACCGGTCGAGGCGACGGGGGGACTGGACCCGGTAGAAGATCCTATTACCCTGACCCGGCTCATCGAGGTTACCGGGGCTTCGGCGTTGAATTATCCGTCGCTGCTTCAGTGCTGTGGCGGGGGCGTCCTGGGCGCCAAAGAGGATCTGGCCAATGCCCTGGCCGGTGAAAAATTAGGGGAATTAAACCGGTGGGGGACTAACGGGCTGGTGGTGATCTGCCCCTTCTGCAACGTCATGTTTGAGGGACAGCAGAAAAAAATTGAAAAAAGGCTCGAGCAGAAACTGAAGGTTCCGGTGCTCTATTATCCGCAACTGCTGGGCCTGGCTATGGGATTCACNCCGGATCAACTGGGNTTCAAGCTGAACCGGGTGAAGGATAAAGAGTTTCTCAAACAGATGGAGGCCGCCTGATAGGGGGATTCCCAGTCATTGAAGACGATCCAGGAATTTAATAAGAAAGACGAAAACTTCCCCTCCCCCACGCGGGAGGGAATGGAGGGGGGGGACTCAGGGTTTTCATCCTTAGCGGGTGCCCGCCCCGGACATGGTGGTTTAACCAGTAAATCCAGGAGAAAAAAGGAGGANGGTTATGGAGATCGAAGGGTATAATTTCCCCGATGAATTGTGGTATGATAAGAACCATTTCTGGGCCCGGATCGAAGGGGATACGGTAGTGATGGGCACCACTGATTTTGCCCAGAAGCTGGCCGGTGAAATCGGATTCGTGGAACTGCCTGAGGCCGGCCAAAAAGTGACCCAAGGCAAACCTTTCGGTTCCATCGAATCCGGCAAATGGGTGGGGCGGATTTATGCCGTCCTTTCCGGTCAGGTGACGGAGGTCAACGAGGCCCTGGAGGACGAACCGGAATTGATCAATAACTCGCCNTATGACCAGGGNTGGATCTGCAAAGTCTCCCCCGAAAATCCCGACGCGGAAAAAGCCAACCTGATGGCCGCCGCCGACCTGAAGCCGTTTATCGATGCGGAAGTCACCCGGGTGAAGGAATTGCTGAATAAATAGAAACAGGCTCAAGACACAAGGTTCAAGGTATAAGGGAAACACTTTCTTCTCCCTTTTGGCCTTAACCGTGTACCGTAAACCGAAAACCCTGGACCGTTATTAGAGGAGTCTGAATATGGGCTATATTGATGAATTGAAACAAGTGCTGGGTGAGGGGAACGTCGAAACCGGAACGATTGACTGTATCAGCGTTTCCCGGGACATGTCGGTTCATGAAGGGGTGCCGGAGGTTATCGTTTTCGCCAGGACAACCGACGAGGTGGTGGGGGTGGTCAAGATTGCCGCCGCCCATAAAGTCCCGCTGGTGGCCCGTGGGGCCGGGACCAGTGTTACCGGCGCGGCCCTGGCCTCCCGGGGCGGCATTTTGATGGACCTGTCGCGAATGAACCAAGTCAAGGAACTGAACAAAAACGACAGCTACGTGATCGTGGAGCCGGGGATCGTCTGCAATGCCCTGAACGCCCAACTGGAGCCGACCCATTTCTTTCCGCCCGACCCCGGGAGCGCCCCCATCTGCACCATTGGCGGCATGATCGCCTGCAATGCCAGCGGGGTCCGGGCCGTCAAATACGGGACGACCCGGGATTACGTCAAGGGACTCCAGGTAGTCCTGGCCGACGGGCAGGTAATTCGCACCGGCTCCCGCGCCCCCAAAAGTTCTGCCGGGTATGATCTTACCCGACTCTTCGCCACGTCCGAAGGAACCCTGGGGATCATTACCGAGGCTACCCTCAAGATCTTACCCAAACCCCCCTACCTGGCCTTCGCCCGGGCCTTGTTCCCTTCGGTGGATCAGGCCGGGGAGGCCGTGGAAAAAATTTTAACCGGCGGAATTCCTCTTTCTTCCTGCGAGATTCTGGATGAGGTGTCGATCGGGGTGCTCAAAAAGGCCATCAACCTGCAGGTGGCCCCGGAAGTCAAATGCATTCTCTTTATTGAGATCGACGGTCACCGCCAGGCCGTGCAAGACCAGATCCAGCAGATCGATGCCATCAGCCAGGCGGTGGGCGGCCTGGGCAACGAATGGTCCGACGATCCGGCCAAACGCCTGATCATGTGGTCGGCCCGTCAGGGACTGGTACCTTCCCTCTCCCGGGTCAAACCGGGATATCGCCAGATCCCCGTGGTGGAGGATTTCGGCATGCCCATCACCCAAATCAAACACGTGATTCACGATATCCAGGACATTGGGAAAAAATTTAATTCCCCCATCGCCACTTTCGGTCATATCGGCGACGGCAACCTGCATGCCGTGCTGCTCATGGATATTCGCCAGCAGGAAGAGTGGGAGACCTTACGCCGCATCGCGAAAGACTTTATCGACCTGACCCTTAAATACGGCGGGACCTTGACGGCCGAACACGGGGTGGGCCTGGCCAAGTCTCCTTTTATCAAGCAAGAACTGGGGGCGTCCCTGGCGCTGATGGAGAAGATCAAGCGGACGCTGGACCCGGACAACATCCTGAACCCGGGGAAAATGGGCTTTTCCGACAGTATCGAAGATATTTATGACAAATTTGCCTTTACCCATCTCCTCCAACAACCGGAGGGGGTTCAGAGTTATGGGGAAAAGGTGGACAACGAGATCCTGGCCTGCATTCAGTGCGGTTTCTGCCGGGCCGGCTGCCCCACCTACGCCCAGACCGGCCTGGAGTCCATGAACGCCCGCGGCCGGGTGGTCCTGGCCTTTAATCTGATGAGCGGCCGGTTGAAACCGTCGGAGGAAATGGCCACCCGGCTCTACCAGTGCACCAATTGCCTGAACTGCAAATACACCTGCCCCTCGCGGGTGGAGGTATCCGATATCGTGCAGGCGGCCCGTAGACGGCTGGTGGACAGCGGGTTCCTGCCCCCGGTTTTTTTGGCCAGCAGCAAGAGCATTGCCCAGTACGGGAACCCTTTCGGGGAACCCCGCGAAAAGCGGACCGACACGTTTCCGGCCAGCTTCAAACCGGCGCAAAAGGGAGCCGAGGTACTGCTCTTCGGCGGCTGCGTGGGGTCCTATCAGGATGTCAACCTGATCCCCAACCTGATGGCTATTTTAGACAAGGCCGGCATCTCCTACACGTCATTGGGTCAGGAAGAGGATTGCTGCGGCTATCTGAGTTACCTGATCGGCCTGGAGGACGATTTCCGGACCTGCGTGGCTGCCAATACCAAAAAGTTCGCGGACCTGGGGATCAAGCAGATTATCACCAGTTGCCCGGGCTGTTACCGGACCCTGGCCAAGCTCTACCCCGGCTACGGCGGGAGTCCGGAGATCAAGGTTCAGCACGTAACGACCTTCCTCAATGATTTGCTGAGCCAGGGAAAGCTTCCCTTGAAGGGCAACGGCGGCCAGAAGATCGCCTATCATGATCCCTGCGACCTGGGCCGCCACATGAACATTTTTGAGGAGCCGCGCAATGTCCTGAATAGCCTGCCCGGCGTGGAGCTGATTGAGTTCAAGCTCAACCGCCTGCTGGCCAAGTGCTGCGGCAGCGGGGGCGGGGTCAAGGGTTTTGACAACCCCCTCAGCCAGGACATCGCCTACCAGCGCGTCCTGCAGGCCCTGGAAGTGGGGGCCGAGGTAATCGTTTCCGCCTGCCCCTCCTGCAAGAGCAACCTGACCCAGGGGGCGGCCCGGGTTCGGAAGGAAAAGAAAGGCAAGATCAAGGTCAAGGACATTACCGAGGTCGTGGCTTCGGCCCTGGCCTAAACACTTATTTTTGCCGCAGACCCACGCGGACGAAGACGGACTTTTTTCCCGGCCGGACCCGGCTGCAAAAAGAATCGTCTGCGTCTGTCTGCGGCAGAAGAGCATAATAAAAAAAAGGATGTACCTATGAAAGACATTCAGTCTGCCAAAATCATGAAAAAGATCATGGCCGATCATTTCCTGGATCTGGACCGGGCTGCCAAGGCGGGGAAACCCAAAGTGGCCTGGTGCACCAGCGTGGGACCGGCCGAACTGCTGCGGGGAATGGGCTTCCTGGTCTATTTCCCGGAAAATCACGGGGCCATGTTGGGCGCCACCCGGATGGCCACGGAATTCATCCCCGTGGCCAATGCCAGGGGCTACTCGCCGGAGATCTGTTCCTATCTGACCAGCGATGTGGGGGCCTACTTGAAAAAAACGACGCCCCTGACAAAGGCCTACGGTCTGGAGTCCGTCCCCCGGCCCGATGTGCTGGTCTTCAACACCAACCAATGCCGGGATGTGAAAGACTGGTTTGCCTGGTACTCACGGGAACTGCAGGTGCCGGTGGTGGGGATCCATTCCTATCGAAATATCGGGACGATCACCCGCTATGAGATTCAGGACATCGCCGAACAGATCAAGGGGCTGATCCCGACCCTGGAGGAAGTCAGCGGCGAGAAATTTGATCCGGACCGGTTCAAGGAGGCCGTGCGCCTGTCCCGGGATACCTCCCGTCTCTGGCGGGAAGTCCTGGAAACGGCCGCGACCGTGCCCTCCCCCTGGACCTTCTTTGACGCCACCATTCACATGGGGCCCGCCGTAGTGGCCCGGGGCACCCGGGAGGCCGTCGATTACTACCAGGTCCTTCTAACTGAGCTGAAACAGCGGATCCAGGACGGAGTGGCGGCTATTGAGGGGGAAAAATACCGGCTTTACTGGGAAGGGATGCCCATCTGGGGGAAGTTGCGGCCTCTCTCGGATCTCTTTACTTCGCTGAAGGCCTGTATTGTGGCCTCCACCTACTGCAACAGTTGGATCTTCGATCAGCTCGACCCCGACGAGCCCTTCGAAAGCATGGCCCGGGCCTATACGGAGTTGTTTATCGTCCGGGATGAAGGCTACAAAGAGCAGTATATCGAGGATTGTTTTAAACGATTTAAATTTGACGGAATTCTCTTCCATGACGCCCGGACCTGTCCCAATAATTCCAACAGCCGCTACGGCCTGCCGGAACGGCTGGCCCGGAAATTAGGGATAGCCACGGTAACCATTAACGGGGACCTCAACGACTTGCGCTGTTACTCCGAAGAGCAGGCCAGGACACAGATCGAGGCCTTTGTGGAACAGTTGGAGGAAAAAAAGTGACGAAAGGAGAGGGACAAGGGAAAAATCCAAACCCGCTTGCGGATAGTTGTTTTGGCCGTCATCCCGGACTCGATAAGCCTGCCCCGGCAGGGTGTAAGCCGGGGGGATCCAGGTAACTCGGTATTCTTCATTATGGAAGGGGTATCATGATCTTCGCCGGGGTTGATGTCGGCTCGTCCACTACCAAGGTGGTCCTGCTGGATCCGGGGAAAAGGCACCTGGGTTGGGCGGTTCGAAAGTCGGGGACCGACCTGGCCCATACGGCGGAGCATTGCCTCGTGGAGGCCCTGGCCAAGGCCGGGATCGAGGAGAGGCCCCATTATTTGAGGACGATCGCTACCGGGTATGGCCGAAAAAACGTCCCCTATCGGGACGGGGATAAAACGGAGATAAGCTGCCACGCCAAAGGGTGCTATTTTTATTTTCCAGAGGCGATCACGGTGATTGATATCGGCGGGCAGGACAACAAGGTCATCCAACTGGATGAAGAAGGCCGGCGGATCAATTTTAAGATGAACCGGAAATGCGCGGCCGGCACCGGGGCCTTTTTAGAGGAAATGGCCCTGCGCCTGGATATCCCGCTGGCCGAAATGAATCGGTTGGCGGTTCAGTCCACCGACGTGGTGGAACTGGGCAGTTTTTGCACCGTTTTCTCGGCCACCGAGGTCCTGGAAAAGATCCGGCAGGGGAAAATGGTCAGCGATATCGTCAAGGGCCTATTTTTGTCGGTGCTCAAGCGGGTGATGGAGATGGACCTGCTGAGCGAGCGGGTGGTGATGACCGGCGGGGTGGTGGCCTATAACCCCTATTTAATTACCATGATGGAAAGCCTTATTCACCGGCCGGTGCTGGTCCCCGAACATCCCCAGTTGACCGGGGCTCTGGGGGCGGCCTTGTTCGCCCTGGAGACTTCGTTTAGGACCGAAGGAAGCGTATCAAAAGAACAGGTGTGATCTCTCAATTCGAAATTCGAAGCATGAAATCCGAAACCAGCACGAATTTATAAAATTAACGATACAGGAGGAAGCAAACATGTTAAAAAGCCGATGGATCCATATGGGGACCGCGCTCAAGATGAATGCCGCCAACTTTCCCGATAAGCTGGGCTGGCAGGACAAAAGCAAGGAATGTACCTTTAAACAGTGGAACGAGCGGGCCTGTCGTTTAGCCAACGGGCTTCGGAAAATGGGGGTCAATTACAAGGACCGCTTTGGCATTCTGGCCTTCAACCGCGGCGAATGGATGGACATCTATGCCGCCTGCGCCAAGGGCGGGCAGATTGCCGTGCCCCTCATGTTTCGTCTGGCCCCGCCGGATATCGAGTATATCGTCAACCATTCGGGCTGCCAGGCCTTGATCGTCGAAGAGTCTTTTGTCCCGATGATCAACGAGATCAAAGACAAACTCCCCGTTCCCGCCGGCAATTACATCTATCTGGGTGACGGCCCGGCGCCCGATGGTTTTATCGGCTATGAGGACTGGCTGGCCCAGTCCTCTCCGGAAGAGCAGGACTATCTGGTGGATGCCGCCGACCCCTGGGTCTTCATGTACACCTCCGGAACCACCGGACGGCCCAAGGGCGTGGTTCGCTCCCACGAGGCCAACATGTCCATGTATTATCTGAACAACGTCAATATGGGGGTTGTGCCCACGGACAAGGTCATGCTGGTCATGCCCATGTGCCACGTGAACTCCATTTTTTACTCGTTTCCCTACACCCTGGTCAGCGCGCCGGTTTTTGTTTATAACATGGTCTCCTTTGATCCGGTGGATCTGCTCCAGACCATCGAGAAGTACCAGATCACTTTCACCTCTCTGGTGCCCACCCACTACATCATGATCCTGGCTTTGCCGCAGGAAGTGAAAAATACTTATGATGTATCCTCTATGCGCCAATTGCTGATTTCCTCGGCCCCGGCCCGCAAGGACCTGAAGCTGGCCATTATGCAGTATTTTAAGAATGCCGAACTCTGGGAGGCCTACGGGTCCACCGAAGGCGGCCTGGTGACTCTGCTGCGACCCGAGGATCAGTTCAAGAAGCTGGGCTCCATCGGCCGGGAAATTTTCGGGACCGACCGGATCAAGGTTCTGGATGAGAACCGCCAGCCCGTTCCGGACGGGCAGGTGGGCGAACTCTTTTACCGGACACCGCACCTGTTCACCGAGTACTGGCAGGCCCCGGAAAAGACCAAGGAGGCCTTTGAGGGTGAATGGTCCTCGGCCGGAGATATGGTCCGACGGGATGAAGACGGCTATTATGTGCTGGTGGACCGCAAGGCCAATATGATCATCACCGGAGGCGAGAATGTCTATCCTTCCGAGATCGAGAATGTGGTCGGCGGTCATCTGGCGGTGAAGGATGTGGCCGTCATCGGTATCCCCGATGCCAAATGGGGCGAGGCCATTAAGGCGATTGTCATCCTGAACGAAGGCTATCAGGCTTCCCCGGAATTGCAGAAAGACATCATGAATTTTTGCAGCGGTAAAATTGCCGGGTACAAGAAGCCGAAAACCATTGATTTCATCAAAGATGATGAGATGCCGCGGACCGGAACCGGGAAAATCCTGCACCGCATCCTCCGCGAAAAATACGGCACCTGGAGCGATCAGCGTTAGATTCTTATATCCATTGTTCTGAGAATTTGTCTCTAACGATGGACGTAAGAATCTAAATTAAAAGACGTTTTCTTTAATTCAGTTAAGTGGTTTTTATTATAGCCAAAAATAATTCAAATATTTTTGGCTAGATATATTTCGCCAAATTCAACGCGCTTCGGGAGACGCCGAGCTTCACCTGGGGTTGGACCAGTTCCAGCGGGGTCCATAAAAAAGGAATGAAAAGCAGGTCCGTCCGGCACCCTTCCGCCAGGGAGCCCGAGGTCAGATCCGGAAAGGCCTCAGGATCCCTGGTTAGCGAGGACCAGATCAGGGGGATCCCTTCCCGGGCCTCCTCGGCCGGGAGGGTGACCGGGTGGAAGAATAAACTTGCCAAAAACCTTATAATGACGTAAAATATAAAATTTATTATATTTCTCACGCTTCTTCCCGCCCCGAGGGTGCTGACAACAGGGGGGAAACCGGGAAAAGCGGCGGAAAAAACCCTAAAGGAGAAATCGATGTCGTATCTGTCCATGAAGCAGTTGCTGGAAGCCGGGGTCCACTTTGGTCATCAGACCAAACGCTGGAACCCCAAGATGAAACCCTATATTTACGGGGCCCGGAACGGGATCTATATTATTGATCTCCAAAAAACGGTCAACCTTTTTAAGACCGCCTATGAGTTCGTCGCGGATTGCGTGGCCCAAGGTGGGGCCGTCATTTTCGTGGGGACCAAGAAACAGGCCCAGGAATCGATTATGGAGGAGACGGACCGCTGCGGGATGTTTTATGTCAATCACCGCTGGTTGGGAGGCACCTTAACCAATTTTGTTACCATCCGCACGGGGATTGAACGCTTGAAATACCTGGAAGGGATCATCGCCGACGGCAGCGTGCACAAATTTACCAAAAAGGAAGCCTTGAAAATGGACCGGGAGCGGCAAAAATTAGAACGCAACCTGGGGGGCATCAAAGAGATGCAGGTCCTGCCTAAGGCCATGTTCGTCATCGATCCCCACAAGGAAAGGATCGCGGTGTTGGAAGCTCGAAAATTAGGCATCCCCCTGGTGTCCATCGTGGATACCAACTGCGATCCCGATGAAATCGATTATATTATTCCGGGCAATGACGATGCCATTCGAGCCATTCGCCTGGTTACCGCCAAGATGGCCGATGCCTGCTTGGAAGGCAAAAAACGAAGGGAAGAAAGCCTTCAAGCCCAGATCGATAAGGAGGGTTTAGAGAAGGAGGACCTTCCGGAAACCGAGACGAAGACCCCGGAACCCGAAATCCGCAAGGAAGCCGGCGGGCCTGAGGTGATTATCATCCGCCGGTTGGAAGAGACAACGAATCAGGGAGGTGCGGAAAGTTGAATATTACACCGGAATTAGTCAAAACCCTGCGGGATAGGACCCAGGCCGGGATGATGGATTGCAAGGAGGCCTTGAAGGAGGCCGATGGCGATATGGACAAAGCGGTGGAGCACCTGCGCAAAAAAGGCTTGGCCACCGCGCAGAAACGGGCCGGCCGGACCACCTCCCAGGGGCAAATCGGCTCCTACATTCATGCCGGGGGTAAGATGGGGGTCATGGTGGAGGTGAACTGCGAAACCGATTTTGTGGGCCGCACGGATCAATTCGGTGAATTCGTGCATAATATCGCCATGCATATCGCCGCCGCCAACCCGGTCTGTGTCCGCCGGGAGGAAGTGCCGTCCGAAGTGGTCGAAAAGGAAAAGGAAATCTACCGGGCCCAGGCCAAGGAGACCGGCAAACCGGACAAAGTGATTGAAAAGATCGTGGAGGGCAAGTTAGACAAATTTTTCAAAGATTCCTGTCTGCTGGAACAGGCCTATGTCAAGAATCCGGATATCACCATTACGGATTACCTCAATGACACTATTGTCCAGACCGGCGAAAGTATCACCATCCGCCGCTTCGCTCGATTCGTTTTGGGGGAAGAGGCTTAAGGAGCGCCCATGGCCGGGACCCGGAAAAAATTTACTCGAGTGCTTTTGAAGATGAGCGGTGAAGCCTTAGCCGGTGATCGGGGCTACGGACTTGATGTCCGGGTAGTGAATAAAATCGCGCAAGAGATCAAGGAAGTGATGGCCCTGGGGACCCGGTTAGGCATCGTGGTCGGCGGGGGAAATATCTTTCGGGGGGTGGCGGCCAGCGCCCGGGGGATGGACCGGATCCAGGCCGATTACCTGGGCATGTTGGCCACCCTTTTTAACGCCGTAGCCATTCGGGAGACCTTGCTGGGCTTTAAGGTGCCGGCGGTCGTCTTGTCGTCCCTGCCCATCCCGGCCCTGGCCGAGACCTACTACCCTCAGGTCGGACGGGCGGCGCTTGATCAAGG
>Ga0031654_10000143_pt1 | contig 15325 bp, 13 predicted proteins | sample FrelakmetCRP12CR_FD_55268 | JGI IMG/M metagenome (GOLD analysis project Ga0031654, IMG submission 55268) | Freshwater lake sediment microbial communities from the University of Notre Dame, USA, for methane emissions studies - CRP12 CR | ecosystem: Environmental > Aquatic > Freshwater > Lake >...
GGTCGCGCCCATGAGCGATGCGTATTGCTTCGGGAGCGACCGGCCCGCCGCCACATTGCCCGCCGATGCCGCGTCGAAACGTTCGCCGCGGCCGGCGGCCGGTACGACTGCAAACACGCGGCGCGCTGCGACGCTCTCGGTCACTGCGCGCGCGCGGTGATTTCGGTCGCTGGCGCGGCGGGCGCGGGTGTAGCCGGAGTCACGATTTGGTAGAANGTCTCGCTGTTGCCCACCATGCCGAGNTCGCTGCGCGCGCGTTCCTCCAATGCGGTGAGGCCCACTTTCAAATCNGNNACTTCCGCGAGTAATTGCCGGTTGCGCTCACGCTGCTCCGCGTTGGCGGCGCGTTGCGCGTCGATCGCGCCGTTCAAGCGCCAGAGTTCGCGCATGCCCCGGTCGGAGACCCATACCCGGTATTCCAACAGGGCCAAGAAAAGCATTAGTACGAGGGCGAAAACTCTCATGAGGACAGGAGCTTAGCATGAACTCTTAAGAAACTGGAACCGCCAAAGCACTCATCCCCGCGAATTTGGCCCGGTCGCCCAGCTGCGCTTCGATGCGCAGCAGCTGATTGTATTTCGCCGTGCGATCCGAGCGCGACATCGACCCGGTCTTGATTTGAGTGGCGGCGGTCGCCACCGCAATATCGGCAATCGTGGCATCTTCGGTCTCCCCGGACCGGTGCGACACGATCGCCGCATAGCGGGCCCCGGCCGCCATGTCGATGGCCGCCACGGTCTCGGTCAAGGTGCCGATCTGGTTTGGTTTGACGAGAATCGCATTGGCGATCTTTCGGGAAATTCCCTCGGCGAATATCTTGGTGTTGGTGACGAAAATATCGTCCCCCACGAGCTGCACTTTGTGTCCGAGCTTGCGCGTCAGGACCGCCCAGCCGTCCCAGTCGCTCTCGCTCATGCCGTCCTCGATCGTGACGATCGGGTACTTGGCGACCAATCCCGCCAAGTAATCGGCGAATTCACTCGCCTTGAACTTGCGCCCTTCCGACTCGAGTTGGTACAGCCCGTCCTTGTAGAGCTCGGTGCTCGCCACATCCAGCCCGAGGTAGATGTCCTTGCCGGCGCGATATCCCGCCTTGTCGATGGCTTCCAGGATGGTGGTCAACGCGGATTCGTTCGACGGTAAATCCGGGGCGAACCCGCCCTCGTCGCCGACCGCGGTATTGAGGCCTTTGGAATGCAGCACCTTCTTCAGCGTGTGAAACACCTCCGCGCCGTAGCGCAGCGCTTCGGACAGCGTGGGCGCGCCCATGGGCAGGATCATGAATTCCTGAATGTCGATGCTATTGTCGGCGTGCGCGCCGCCATTGATGATGTTCATCTGCGGCACCGGCATGGTCATATCGCCGTCGCCCCCCAAGTGGCGGTACAGCGGCAGCGTGCGATCGCGCGCAGCCGCATGCGCGGCGGCGAGCGACACGGCCAATATGGCGTTGGCGCCGAGTTTCGATTTGTTGTCGGTGCCGTCCGCCGCGATCAGCTTTTGGTCCAGTCCGCGCTGATCCTGCGCATCCAAACCCAAGACCACCCGGCGAATCTCCTCATTGATGTGCCCGACCGCCCTGCGTACCCCCTTTCCCATGTAGCGCTTCGGGTCGCCATCGCGCAGNTCGACGGCCTCGCGCGANCCGGTGGATGCGCCCGANGGCACCGCCGCGCGCCCCATCACGCCGGAGTCGAGCATCACATCGGCCTCGACGGTGGGNTTGCCGCGCGAATCGATGATTTCNCGGCCTCGAATATCGGCGATACGACTCATAGCAGGGATTCCTCAAAGGGTTTCTTCTTTACGGCCCGATCCAAATCGACCAGGGTGGCCAACAGCGAACTCATGCGATCGAGCGGCCACGCATTGGGCCCGTCCGACAAAGCCTTGGCCGGGTCCGGATGAGTCTCCATGAATATGCCGGAGACGCCCGCCGCCACCGCCGCACGCGCCAGCACCGGTACAAACTCGCGCTGTCCGCCCGACGCATCACCCCTGCCCCCGGGCAGCTGCACCGAGTGGGTGGCGTCGAACACCACCGGACAACCGGTGGCGCGCATCACCGCCAGCGAGCGCATATCGGAGATCAGATTGTTGTAGCCGAAGGAAAAGCCGCGCTCGCACACCATGATTTGCGAATTGCCGGTGGAGCGGGCCTTGTCGACTACGTTCTGCATCTCCCACGGGCTCAAAAACTGCCCTTTCTTGATGTTTACCGGCTTTCGCTGGGACGCCACCGCGATGATGAAATTGGTCTGGCGGCAAAGAAACGCCGGGGTCTGCAATACGTCGACGACCTCGGCCACCTCGGCGAGCGGCGTGTCTTCNTGCACNTCGGTGAGCACCGGAACGCCGATCTGTCGGCGCACGAGCGCGAGCGCCTTCAGACCCGCCTCGATGCCNGGGCCGCGAAAGCTCCCCGCCGAGGAACGGTTGGCCTTGTCGAAAGACGCCTTGAAGATGAACGGAATGCCGAGCGCCGCGGTCATCTCGCGCAGCCGGCCGGCCACCTCGATGACCAAGGACTCGCTCTCGATGACACAGGGTCCGGCAATCAAGAAGAACGGGCGGTCCGGCCCGACCTCGAAAGAAGCCAGCTTCATGCAGTCGCGCGCCCCGGCTGCAAAGCCGCGCGATATTCGCGCGCGGCGCGAATGAAACCGGCAAACAACGGATGGCCGTCGCGCGGTGTCGAGGTGAACTCCGGATGGAACTGGCTCGCCACGAACCATGGATGAGACTTGAGTTCGATGAACTCGACCAGCCCATCGGCCGAAAATCCCGAGAAGATCAATCCGGCAACCGCCAATTCATCGAGGTAATGATTGTTGAATTCATAGCGGTGGCGGTGCCTCTCATAAATTGCGTCCTTGCCGTAAAGCGTGTGCACCAGCGAACCCGGAACCAGGCGCGCCTCTTGCGCGCCCAAGCGCATGCTGCCGCCCAAGTCGGACTTCTCGTCCCTCACCTGTTGGCCGCGCGCCAAGTCTTGCCACTCCGTGATCAAGGCAATCACCGGATGATTCGTGGCGCGGTCGAATTCGGTGCTGTTGGCGCCCTTCAGCCCCACGACATTGCGCGCATATTCGATAATGGCGAGCTGCATCCCGAGGCATATGCCGAGAAACGGAATGCGGTTCTCGCGCGCAAAGCGAATGGCCTGGATCTTGCCCTCGATGCCCCGGTCGCCGAAGCCGCCGGGCACCAGTATGGCGTCCATCTTGGAGAGCTCCGCCGGGCCGCCGCGCTCGATGTCCTGGGATTCGAAATAATGAATGTTGACGCGCGTGCGGGTCGCGATGCCGCCGTGCATGAGCGCCTCATTCAAGGAGATGTATGAATCTCGAATCTGCACGTACTTACCGACCATGCCGATGTCGACCACGGCTTCCGGATTCTGCTTGGCCGCGACCACCGCGCGCCATTCGGACAAATCCGTCGCCGGCGCCTCCAATCGGAGCTTGTCGACCACGATGTCGTCCAGGTCCTGCTCGTGCAGCAGCATGGGAATCTTGTAAATATCGTCGGAGTCGACCGCCGATATCACCGCGCGCTCCTCGACGTTGGTGAACAGCGCAATTTTTCGCCGCTGCTCGTCGGGCAAGGAATGCAAGCATCGGCACAACAGGATATCCGGTTGAATTCCGATGCCGCGCAGCTCCTTGACCGAATGCTGCGTCGGCTTGGTCTTGATCTCACCCGAGCCGCCGACGATCGGCACCAACGTCAGATGCATGTACANAACGTGGTTACGCCCCAGCTCGACTCCCATTTGGCGNATGGCTTCGAGGAACGGCAGGGATTCAATGTCGCCCACCGTGCCGCCGATTTCNACCATGCAGACATCCGCGTTGCCCGCGCCCATGCGTATCCGGTACTTGATTTCATCGGTGATGTGCGGAATCACCTGCACGGTCGCACCGAGATAGTCGCCGCGCCGCTCCTTGGCGATGACTCTTTCGTAGATCCGGCCGGTCGTGAAATTGCTGTTGCGGCCCGTGGTGGTGCGCACGAACCGCTCGTAGTGCCCGAGATCCAGATCCGCTTCGGTGCCGTCCGCCGTGACGAACACCTCNCCGTGCTGAAACGGACTCATCGTGCCCGGATCCACGTTGATGTANGGATCCAGCTTCACCATGCTGATCTTCAGNCCGCGCGCCTCGAGGATGGCCCCCAAAGAAGCGGATGCGATGCCCTTGCCAAGCGAGGAAACGACGCCGCCGGTGACGAAAACGAATCGAGTCATGATGGGTCACCGCCNCTCACGTCGNAGGCCGCACAGAAACTTNAGCGCCTGCGATCGCAACCAAAANNGAATTGTTGGAATTCGACGGGAGTTCAGATTACCAGATCAGGCCGCTTGCCACAATCGGATTAGGTCATGATCGGCGCTCCCTCCCAGCGGCATGCGAACCCGGGCGCGCCCTCGGCCACACGCCAGCGCGCGTCCTGCCACAGATCGCCGACGGCGATCAGCGCCTCGCCGGCATAGATGAAGGGCAGCGCGTCACGCATCCACGGCAACACGCCCGCGGATTGACAAAGGTGCTGCACGCTTTGTGTCTTCGCGCATAATCCGACTTTCAAGGCCTCTCCTCCCCGGCGCCGCCGCACGCTCAAGGCCCGCGGCAGCCTGCTCGCATCCAGGCCGCCGATTTGCGGCACCCAATGCAACACGCCGAGCCCGGGACCCAAGTCCAGCGGCGATCCGGCGATGACGGCCCATTCTNGCCGCGCGCCGAGCGAGGGCACCGGACCCTTGGTCATGAACAGGCGCCCGCGATAGCGGCGCAGCGCGNACTGACCCCANACGATCGCCGGCAAGCGATCGGGGCGGGCCGCGAANACTTGTCTTAGGCCTTCGGCCAGGCGCGGCGCCGGCGGCGGCGTGACCTCGGCGGCGCAGAGCCATTGGCGCAACGTATTGATCTGCTCGAGCGGGGGCAGCGCNCGCAACCCCGCGACGGACAGCGCGTCGCCATCCCGCAGCCTGGCTGCCTGCACGGCCGCGGTTTGATCCAGCAATTGCCGCGCCTCCGCGAGGTGCCGCGCGGTTCGCGACAGCACGGTGGCCGCACCGGGCCAGCGTCTCTCGATCGGCGGCCAGACTTGCGAACGCAAATAGGCACGGTCGAATCGCGGGTCGCGGTTCATGGGGTCATCGGCGGCCGCAATCGCGTNNGCTTCACCGAACTCGCGCAGATCCCGCTGCGCCACACCGAGCAGGGGGCGCAAATGCCACCCGTTGCCGAANGGACGACGCATCGGCATGGCCGACAGACCGGGAAGTCCGGCCCCGCGCAACAGCTGCAACAGCAGCGTCTCCGCCTGATCTTGCGCATGATGCGCNGTCAACAGGCATTCGCCGGGGCGCAGGTTGCTTGCAAGGCCCAANTAACGCGCATCGCGCGCCGCCGCCTCGATCGACACGCCGCCACCGGTCTCAACGGCGACCGGAACGACGCAGAGCGGGATGCCGAGTCGCGCACAAAGCGCCTCGCTGGCCTCGCGCAGAGCGGCCGCGGCCGGCTGCAATCCATGATCGACGTGGACCGCGCGAATCGGCAAGCCGCTCGCGCTGTGCGGCACATCGCCGTGGGGCGGCGCGGCCAATTGCGCCATCGCGGCCAACAAGCACGCGGAATCGGCACCGCCGCTCACGGCCACCACCAGCCCCGTTGCGGCCGCGGGCACATGCTCGTCCAGCACGGCTTGCAGCAACGCCGCGCCGAAGCTCATGGGTGTTCAGCCTTCGCGGAATACACCGAATCCGCGCAAGCGGGCCTGGCGCGCATCCAGCAACTTCGTTATGGGCTGATTACAAAGTTCAGCTAAGTGCTTGATCATACAATTTTTTAATGTCTCCGCCATGGCTTGCGGGTCACGATGCGCAGCGCCATGCGGTTCCTTCAGAACTTCATCGACCAACCCCAATTTAAAGAGCCGTTCCGCTGTCCCGCCCATGGCATCGGCGGATATCTCTTTCTTCTCGGTACTCTTCCACAATATCGAGGCGCAGCTTTCCGGAGAGATTACCGAATACACGCTGAACTGCAGCATGACCAGTCGGTCACACACGCCAATGGCGAGCGCGCCGCCCGACCCGCCCTCGCCGATGACCACGGAAAGTACCGGGGCCGCCAGATTCGACATCTCGAACAGATTCCTCGCAATGGCTTCGCTCTGTCCGCGCTCTTCGGAGCCGATGCCGGGGTAGGCGCCGGGTGTGTCGATCAGCGTGATGAGCGGAATTCGAAAGCGCTCGGCCATGCGCATCAGTCGCAGCGCTTTGCGGTAGCCTTCGGGTTTCGGCATGCCGTAGTTGCGCCGCACGCGCTCCTTGGTGTCACGGCCTTTTTGGTGACCGATCACCATCACCGGCAGCGAGTCGAGACGCGCCAAGCCGCCCACAATGGCCAAATCGTCGCTGTACATACGATCGCCATGCAGCTCCTGCCAATCGGTGAAAATCATCGACAGGTAGTCGAGCGTATAGGGGCGCTGCGGGTGACGCGCCAGCTGCGTGATCTGCCAAGGCGACAGGTTCGAAAATATGCTGGTGGTCAAGGCACGGCTCTTCTGCTGCAGCCGCTTGACCTCCTCGGAGATATTGACGCTGGCATCCGAGCTCAAGAATTTCAATTCCTCGATCTTCGCCTCCAGCTCGGCGATCGGCTGCTCGAATTCCAGAAAATTCATCGCCATGAAGAGGTTTCCTCGTCTCGGATATCATTTCGCGGACCATACACCAAATACCAGCCGTCGCGGCCGACCAGCGCCGATAGTTTATCCAGAAGTTCGCGCGACGCACGAATCGACCAGGCATCGGCCAAATTCAGCCGCCCCGAATATTCCTTCCGGTTCACCACCACGCTCACCCCGCAAGGACCCTTCAGATGGGGCTTGAGGATTTCTTCGAAGCGGTTCATGCCCTGCGGGCCGTCAAATTGCTCCGGCCAGCGCAACCAAAGCCGCCGCGCGAAGCGCTCGCGCGCGCGATCGATGTGCATCAGCGTCTTGGCCTGCAGACGCCAGGCTTCGATAAAATCATCGAACCGCAGCATCCCGTCCACGATGAGTATGGCGTCTTTCACGATGATGTCGCGATATTGCTGGAATGTCTCCTCGTAAAGGCTCACCTCGAGACGGGCGGTGCGATCATCCAAGATCAGCGTGACTCGATTCGGTCGGCGGCGAATCTCGAGCACGAGACCGGCGACGGTGGCGGGTTTGCCCTGCGTCCAACCGCGTTCGCCGGTCGGTACCGCCGGTTTCGGCCCACCGGCATCCACCAGCCGCGCGCTCGTCAAGAATTTCAGGTCCGGCTCGTACGGGGTTATCGGATGACCGCTCAGGAAAAGCCCCAACGTNTCGCGCTCACCGGCCAGGCGCTGCGCTTCGCTCCACTCNGCGACCACGCAGTCTTCCGCGGCGCTCAATCCGAACAGGTCCACTTGTCCGACGCTCATCGCACGCGAGTTCTGTTCGCCNAGGTGCATGGCGCGATCGAGCTCCGCGGTGAGCGTCGCTCGATTCGGACCAATGCCATCGAGGCTTCCCGATCGGATCAGGGCCTCGAGGACGCGCCGATTGACGCGCTGCAGGTCGATCCGGCGACACAGATCNGGCAANCTGAGATANCGCCCGTTGGCTTCGCGCTCCTCGATAATCGCCTGCACCGCAGATTCCCCCACGCCTTTGATGGCGCCCAAACCGTAACGAATACTGGCGGGGCCGGCGACCCGAAACGCATAGACCGACTCGTTCACGTCCGGCGGCTGCACGCCGAGGTCCATGCTTGCGCATTCGTCGATCAGCGTCACGACCTTGTCGGTCTTGTCCATATCGGAGGAGAGCACCGCCGCCATGAACGCCGCCGGATAGTGCGCCTTGAGCCAGGCGGTCTGATAGGACAATAGGGCATAAGCGGCCGAGTGCGATTTATTGAAACCGTAACCCGCGAATTTCTCCATCAGATCGAATATGTGAGTGGCCTGCCCTTCGCGCACGCCCCGCGCCACGGCTCCGCTCACGAACACCGAGCGCTGCTTCGCCATTTCCTCGGGCTTTTTCTTGCCCATGGCACGGCGCAAGAGGTCGGCGCCGCCCAAGGTGTAGCCGGCCAGTATTTGCGCGATTTGCATGACTTGCTCTTGGTACAGGATCACGCCGTACGTGGCTTCCAGCACCCCCTTCAAGTCAGGATGCAGGTAGTCGATGGTCGCGCCGCTGGTATCGTGTTTGCGCGCAATGAAATCATCGACCATCCCCGATTGCAGCGGACCGGGCCGGAACAATGCCACCAAGGCCACGATATCGCCGAAACGATCCGGCTGCAGGCGGCGGATCAGATCTTTCATGCCGCGCGACTCGAGCTGGAATACCGCCGTCGTCTTGCAGCTCTTCAATAGCCGATAGGTTGCGGCATCGTCCATGGGCAGCGCGCTCATCACCAAAGGCGATTCTCCAGAACTCGCGCGTTCCTTATTGATGTCGCGCACCGCCCAATCGATGATGGTGAGCGTACGCAGACCCAGGAAGTCGAATTTGACGAGTCCGGCCGCCTCGACATCGTCCTTGTCGAACTGCGTAACCGGCGTGGTGCCGCCTTCCTCGCAATACAAGGGGGTAAAATCGGTGAGCACCGACGGTGCGATGACGACACCGCCGGCATGAGTACCGGCGTTACGCGCCAGACCCTCGAGTTTGCGCGCCAGGTCGATCAACTCGCGCACGTCCGTATCGGCGTCGTACAAACGCCGCAATTCGTCTTCTTGTTCGAGGGCCTTGTCGAGCGTGATGCCNATTTCGAAGGGAATGAGCTTCGCGATCTTATCGACGTAACCGTAGTTGTGGCCGAGCACCCGCCCGACGTCGCGCACCACGGCCTTTGCCGCCAGAGTGCCGTAGGTGATGATCTGCGATACCCGCTCGCGCCCATACTTATTGGCCACGTAGTCGATGACCCTGTCGCGCCCTTCCATGCAGAAATCGACATCGATATCCGGCATCGAGACGCGTTCCGGATTCAAGAATCGCTCGAACAGCAAGTCATGTTCGATGGGGTCCAAATCGGTAATTCCGAGGACGAAAGCAACCAACGAACCTGCACCGGAGCCGCGGCCGGGCCCGACCGGGATACCGTTGCCGCGGGCCCAGCGGATGAAGTCCGCTACGATCAAAAAATACCCGGCAAAGCCCATGCTGCATATGACCCCCAATTCGAGATCGAGGCGCGCCGCGTAAGCCTCGGCGTCTCGCACCACGCCCCGCAGAGACTTCGCTTCCTCGAGCCTCGATGCGAGGCCGCGATGCGCTTCCTGGCGTAAATATTCCTCGGTGGTGGCGCCGGGCGGCACCGGGTACGCCGGCAGCATCGAACAGCCCAAATTGATCTCCAGCGAACAGCGCTTGGCGATCTCGATCGTGTTGACCAGCAGTTCCGGAGCGTCGGCAAACAGCTCGGCCATCTCCGCCGGGGTCTTCAGATACTGCTCCTCCGAATACCGGCGCGGACGGCTCGGATCGGCGATCAATGCACCGTCGTGAATGCACACTCGGGCCTCATGCGCTTCGAACTCCGCTCGCGTCAGAAACCGCACGTCGTTGGTCGCAACGGCCGGCACACCGTGTTCGCGAGCCAGGTCCAGCACCGCCTCGCCGTAAGCCTGTTCGCCGACGCGTCCGGTGCGCTGCACTTCGAGATAAAAGCGCTCGCCGCACAAACCCTGCCAGCGCGCGAGGCCGCGGGCGGCCTCGTCCGCCTTGCCGCGCGCCAGCGCCTGGCCGATATCGCCCTCTTGCCCGCCGGACAAAACGATCAGACCCCGCATCACGGCCGGCTCGAGCCAATCGCGTTCCAGCATCGGCACGCCGCCCTTCTGCCCCTCGAGAAAAGAACGGGTCACCAGTTGAGTGAGGTGCCGGTAGCCCACGAGGTTTTGACAGAGGAAGACCAGACGCGAGGGCGGCGTGCGTTCGCCGCCCTCGCGCACCCACACATCCACGCCAATCAAGGGCTTGACGCCCGCCGACAGCGCCTCCTTGTAGAACTTGACCATCGCGAACAGATTGCTTTGATCCGTGAGCGCGACCGCAGGCATCCCCGCGCCGGCGACCGCGGTCATTAGTTCCGGCACGCGCACGATTCCATCGAGCAGCGAGTACTCGGTGTGCAACCGCAAATGCACGAATTGAGCCACGGCGCTCAGGGCTCCGCGCGGGGCTCGAGCAGGAGAGCCTTGACCGGGGCGAAGCTGCGCCGATGCAAGGGGCAAGGGCCATGCAGCGCAAGGAGCCGGCAATGCTCTTCGGTACCGTACCCCTTGTGATGGGCGAACGCGTACTGCGGATAGAGGGTCGCCATCCGATCCATATATTGATCGCGCGCGGTTTTGGCCAGAATCGACGCGGCGCTGATGGCCGGTTCGGTGGCGTCCCCGCCGACGATCGCACGTGCGGTCATCCCGAATCCCAAGCCGTCGAGGCTCGGAACCCGGTCGCCGTCGACGAGCAATCGATGCGGGACATGGGACATCGACAGCACCGCACGGCGCATCGCCAACAATGTGGCATGCAGGATGTTGAGGACGTCGATTTCAGCCGGGTCCGCCCACCCCACCCCGAAACACAGCGCGCGGCGGCGAATCGCCGCACCGACCCGAGCCCGCGCCGCAGCGCTCAGCTCTTTCGAATCGGCGATGCCGGTGATGGCGCGCCCCGGGCGCAGGATCACCGCGGCAGCGACCACCGGCCCCGCCAAAGGCCCGCGCCCCGACTCATCGACTCCCGCGATCCGCACCCTCACGGCGACTCCGCCGCCGGCGAGCGTCCTCGATGCAGCAGCGCCATAATCGCCTGCGCGGCGCGCGCGCTCGCATCCCGCTTGAGTTCGACGTGCAGCCGTTCGAACTCTTGCTCCAACACGGCCCGTCGTGCGCTATCGTCCAGCCACATCAATAGCTCCGCTCCGATCGACTCCGGAACGATTTGTTCCTGAAAATACTCGCCGACCACGCGCCGATCCNCAAGCANATTTGGCTGCGAAAAGAACTTGGATTTCACCAGGTTCAGACGCCTTATGATCCAGGCGCTGATCGCACCCAAACGGTACACCACGACCATGGGTCGCTTGCACAGTGCCGCCTCCAGACTCGCTGTCCCCGAGGCGACCAGCACGGCGTTCGAGGCGATCAGCGCGGTTTGCGCCTGGCCGTCGATCAGCTGCACCGGAACCTGCGGGGCGACGCGCCGCAGCACCCGTCCAAAGATCTCGCGGGTTGCGGCACTTGCCATGGGCGCGATGAACCGCAATCGAGGACGCGTTGCCGCGAGCCAGGCGACCGTCGCAGCGAATTCCTCGGCCAAACGCCCTACCTCGCCACGCCGGCTGCCGGGCAGCAGCGCGATCACTTCGGCATCGGCCGGCAGGCTCAATAGCGCGCGCGCCTGCGGCCGATCTACGGTGAGCGGAATCGCATCCGCCAGCGGATGGCCGACGAATTCGGCCGCCACCCCTCGGTTTTCGTAAAACCGCTTTTCAAACGGCAATAGGCACAGCACCAAGTCGACCGATCGATGAATGCTGTCCACGCGACTCTGCCGCCACGCCCATACTTGTGGACTGACGTACTGCACCGTGGGTATGGAGGCCGCCCGCAAGTCGCGCGCGAGGCCCAAATTGAATTCCGGGGCGTCGATGCCGACGAATACATCCGGTTTGGCGCGCAGGAATTGTCGCCTGATGCGCGCNCGCAGGCGCAGCAANCGAGGCAGNTCGCGCAAGATTTCAANGAGCCCCATGACCGCCAGCGACTCGGCCGGCTCCCANCATTCACAGCCCGCAGCCAGCATTTTCGGCCCGGCCACGCCGAAGAACTGCGCATCCGGCGCGAGGCGTTGCAACGCCTTGATCAAGCCGGCGCCGAGCGTATCGCCGGACGCTTCGCCCGCCACCAAGCCAACGCGCAGCGGCGCCTTCATGCCTACCGGACGAGGCTGCGCGAGCTGTGCTTGAGGAATTCGACGAAGGGCCGGATCTCGGCTTGGGTTTCGGCCGCCCGCTCAAGCTCCTCAATAGCCGAATGCAATTTCAAGCCGGATCGGTACAGCACTCGNTAGGCGCGCCGGATGTTAAGGATCTGTTCGGCGGTGAAGCCGCGGCGCCTCAGGCCTTCCGAATTCACGCTGTGCGGCACGGCCGGCCTACCGACCGCCATGACGTATGGCGGCACATCGCGAGTGACGGCGGCGTTGTGCGCGAGGAAACAATGCGCGCCGATCTTCGTGAATTGGTGCACGGCCGACAGACCGCCCATGATCACCCAATCGCCGATCTCCACGTGGCCGCCGAGCGTGGCGCAATTCGCGAGCACGATCTGGTCGCCCAGTTGGCAGTCGTGCGCGACGTGCGCGTAGGCCATGAATAGATTGTCGTTGCCGATGCGCGTCACGCCCCCCCCCTGGCTCGTGCCGCGATTCACGGTGACGCATTCGCGAAACACGTTGCGGTCGCCGACCTCGAGCCGCGTGGGCTCGCCGCGATATTTCTTATCCTGCGGCGCATCGCCCAGCGAGGCGAATTGATAAATCTTATTGTTGGCGCCGATGCTCGTCGGGCCGTTGATCACGACATGCGGTCCAATCCAGGTGCCGGGACCGATCGTCACGTCTCGACCGATGATGCTGTAGGGCCCGATCGCGACATCGGCCGCAATTTGCGTTTGCGGTGCGATCACGGCGCGTGGGTCGATCACCGCATCGATCATCCGCCCGCCCCCTTGGGGCTGCGCGGCTTCGCCGTCGCTGCCTTGGTATCCGTGGCCACCATGATTTCCGCGGAGGCTACCTCGGCGCCATCGACCTCGGCCACTCCGTGAAATTTCCAAATTCCCTTAAAGGCGCGCTTCAGCGACACCTTGAGCATGAGTTGATCGCCGGGTTCCACCGGCTTGCGGAATCTCGCGTTGTCGATCGCGACGAAATAAAAGCGCGTCGTCGAGTCGGGCACCACGCCGGCGGTTACAAATGCGAGGATGCCCGATGTCTGAGCCAGGGCCTCGATGATCATGACGCCGGGCATGACCGGCCGGTGCGGGAAATGCCCCGGAAAGAACGGTTCGTTGACGGTGACATTCTTCAGCGCGTGAATGTACTGCCCCGCCTCGCAGGCGAGCACCCGGTCGACCAGCAAAAACGGATACCGGTGCGGCAGTTGCCGCATGATCGCTTCAATATCCATCTTGAGTGGTTCGGACATTATTGCTCCTTTTTACCAAATTTCCGCAGGTGGGCCACCATACGCCGCCACGTGCGGCTCGGCACGGCGGGCATGCCGCTCGAATAGCTGCCCGCCTCCTTGATCGAGGCGCTGACCATGCTGAGGCCCGTGATTACCACATCGTCGGCGATCGTCAAATGACCCGCTATGCCCACCATTCCGCCGATCATGCAGCGTTGGCCCAACGTGGTGCTGCCCGAGATTCCCGTGCAGGCGGCGATGGCCGTGTGCGCACCGATGGTCACGTTGTGGCCGATCATGATCAGATTGTCGAGTTTCACACCCTGTTCGACTACGGTGTCCCCGATGGCCCCCCGGTCGATGGTCGTATTCGCTCCGATCTCCACGTCGTCGCCGATGCGCACGCTGCCGACCTGCTGCACTTTCACCCACGTGCCCCGATCAGTGGCAAAGCCGAAGCCGTCGGCGCCGATCACCGCACCGGCGTGCACAATGCAGCGCTGGCCGATCCGCACGCCGGCGTACAAATTGACCCGCGCGACCAGTCGAGTGTCCGCGCCGACACGGGCGCCGCGCTGCACGATACAGCCCGGGCCGACCTCGACGCGTTCGCCGAGTTCGACCTCCTCCTCGATCACCGCCAGCGGCCCCACGGCCGCCGATGAGTCGATGCGCGCGCTCTTGGCGATGACGGCGCTCGGGTGAATTCCGGGCGAAGCGCGAAATTCGGGGTGCAACAGCGCTGCAATGCGCGCGTAGGCCAAGTAAGGATTCGGTGTAATGAGCGCGTCCACCGGGCAGCCTTCGGCTTCGGCGGCAGACACCACCACTGCGCTCGCGCGCGTGTCTTTCAGGCCCTTGCGGTAGCGCGAATTCGCGAGAAAGCTCAAGCTCCCCGGGGTCGCTTGCGAGAGCGTCGCAACGTGCGAAACCTTACTATCGGGCGACCCGCGCAGCGTCAAGCCAAAGCGTACCGCCAATTCGCCCAGGCTGATTTCCTCTTGCACTTGCGCACATCCTCGTGCGAAAGCCTCGAGACGCTATTTGATGCTGCCGGCGGGCTTGGCCGGCTGCGCGCTCGCCGGAGGCGAAGCGGGCAAGGTTGCCGGCTTGGTGTTGAGCACCGCCAACACGTTCGCCGTGATGTCGAGCGGCCCCTTCGCGAAAAACACGCCGTCGCCCAGCACCAGATCGTAGCCCTGCGCATTCGCATAGCCTTGGATCTCCTGCACGAGGTAGCGCTGCACTTTGCCGATTTCCTCGTTGCGCCGCGTCGAAGCGTCGTCCTGGAATTCCCCGGCCTTGCGCGAGAACTCGCGCTGCTGGTCGCGCAGGGTCTTTTCGGCCTTGGCGCGATCGGCCTCCGCCATGACCGCGCCCTCCTTCTGCAATTTCTCGTCCTTGGCCTTCAGGTCGTTCTGTATCGTCAACAATTCGCGGCGGCGCGGCGCGAATTCATTCTCGAGGGCCTGCATGGCGGTCTTGGTCTGCGGCGCCTCTTCCAAGAGCTTCTGGAAATTGACCACGCCCATTTTGATTTCCGCGCTCGCCGTGCCGGCCATCATGAGGCCGCACAGGCCGAGAGCCAGGAATGAAATACTGCGATTGAAAGTCGACATGTTGATTTCTAAGACCTCGAAAAATAATGGGTCAAAACGCCTGACCGATAGAAAACTGAAACCGCTCCGTTTGGTCGCCGAAAGTCACCGTGTTGCCCTGATACGCGTTCAACGGTATCGCGTATGAGAAGCGGAACAGCCCCAACGGCGCGAGCCACTGAACCGCAAGGCCCGTGGATTGCTTTAGATTAGCATAACTTAAGTGATAGTTGACCGGCGTAATGTCGTCCACTCCCAGGAACTGAACCTTGTTTCCCGTATAGAACACATTTCCCATGTCAAAGAACCAGCTGACCCGGGCGGCGCTCTTCCACTTGTCCGGCACCGGAAACAGCAGTTCCCACCGGCTCACGACCCGCAAGTTGCCGCCGAACGGGTTGCCGTTTCCGATGTTGTCCCGGGGCCCCAATGTGCTCTCGCGAAAGCCGCGGACGCTGTCCGGGCCGCCGGCGAAATAATTCAA
>Ga0031654_10000145_pt1 | contig 15279 bp, 13 predicted proteins | sample FrelakmetCRP12CR_FD_55268 | JGI IMG/M metagenome (GOLD analysis project Ga0031654, IMG submission 55268) | Freshwater lake sediment microbial communities from the University of Notre Dame, USA, for methane emissions studies - CRP12 CR | ecosystem: Environmental > Aquatic > Freshwater > Lake >...
GGATCGGAATCGTAAATACCGTTCACCTTGGTCGCCTTCAGCAGAATATCCGCATTGATTTCGATGGCACGAAGACTCGCCGCGGTATCTGTGGTGAAGAAAGGATTGCCGGTGCCGGCTCCGAATATGACCACGCGGCCCTTCTCGAGGTGGCGCACCGCACGGCGACGAATGTAGTCCTCGCACACCTCGTTGATGCGCAGCGCGGACATGACACGGGCATAAGTGCCGAGACTTTCGAGCGCGTCCTGCATCGCGAGCGCATTGATCACGGTGGCCAACATGCCCATATGGTCGGCGGTGACTCGATCCATGCCGGCCCGCGCGAGNCCGGCGCCGCGAAAAATGTTNCCGCCGCCGAGCACCACGGCGACCTGCACGCCCANTTNCGTCAGATCCCTGATTTCCCCTGCGATGCGCTTGAGGATCTTTGGATCGATTCCATAATCCTCGCTGCCCAACAATGCCTCGCCGGACAATTTGACCAAGATTCTGCGGTANCGTGCCGTCGGCGTTGTGTCCGTCATGATTCCGTACCCTACTACAAAAAACCCCGCCGGCGCGGGGTCCTTAGGCGATGGAGACTAGTGTTTCTTGGGCCCGTCGCCGCCGCCCTGCGCGGCCTTGTCCTGCGCCTTCACCTGCGCCATCACCTCGCCGACGAAATCGTCCTGCTTCTTTTCAATGCCGGCGCCGACTTCGTAGCGCACGAATTGCACCACTTTGGCTCCCGACTTCTTGACCAGCTTCTCGACCGTGGTTTCCGGATCCTTGACGAACGGTTGACCGAGCAGGGTAATCTCCGCCAAGAACTTGCGCAGCCGCCCTTCCACCATTTTGGCGATGATATCCGGCGGCTTNTTTTCGCCCTTGGTCTGATCGGTCAGGATCTCGCGCTCCTTGTCGAGCACGGCGGCGGGCACNGCGGTCGCATCCANGTAGGCGGGGTTTGCGGCNGCCACGTGCATCGCCAGATCGCGCGCGAGAGCTTCGTCTCCGCCCTCGAGGGCAACCAAGCTGCCTATCCGCGAGCCGTGGACGTAGGAACCGAGCGCCTTCGGCGCNGTGATANGCACGAACCGGCGCACCGCGATGTTCTCGCCGATTTTCGCTATCAATGCNCGGCGCCGGTCTTCCAAAGTACCGGAGCCCTGCTTCAGCTGCAGCAGTCCCTGCAGGTCGGCGGGCGCATGCGCCAACGCCGCCTTCGCCAGGTCGCGCGCGAACTCCTGGAACTCGGGGCTGCGCGCCACGAAATCGGTTTCGCAGTTGACTTCGATCAGAACCGCGCTGTTGCCGGCGCGCTCCGCGACGACGGTACCTTCCGCCGCGATCCGGGCGGCCTTCTTATCGGCCTTGGCCAGGCCGCTCTTGCGCATGAGCTCGGCCGCCGCGTCCAAATCGCCCTTGGTCTCGACCAAGGCCTTTTTACACTCCATCATGCCGGCGCCGGTGCGTTCACGCAGCTGTTTGACCGTATCTGCCGTAATATTCATGGTCTTTCCAAACGNCCGTTGGGCAGTTTTCCTTTCAGTAAATGAACGTTGGACAGCTAAAGAGGGCGGATCTTCGCCCGGCCCTGCTCAGTCGAAACCTTAAGCGCCCCGCGCCGGTGTACGCCGCCCGACGGGTCGGCGCCGCGGCGCGCTCGCGGGTCGCGTTTCGGCCGGCGCAGTGTCCGGTGCGTCGACCTCGTCTGCTTCGACTTCGACCTCGTCGAGCTGGGCAGCGACCGCGGCCGCTCCGGGAATGACCGTCACCGCCACCTTGCGGCGCGGTGCCGGCTTCTTGCCGCGCCCGGTGGGTGGCGGCGCCCGGCGCCCCGCCGCCGCCCGCTTCTTCGGATTGCCCTCTTCATCGAGTTCCACAAACTCGTCTTCGCCGACCGGCACCTGCGGGAGCGAAGCCTTGCCTTCCAGCACCGAATCCGCGACACCGGCCGCATAAAGCAATATCGCGCGCATGGCGTCGTCATTGCCCGGAACGACATAGTCGATTCCATCGGGCGAACAATTGGTGTCGACCACCGCGACCACGGGGATTCCGAGCTTACGTGCCTCNTTGACGGCGATTTCCTCGTGGCCGACGTCGATCACGAACAGCGCATCGGGCAGCGCGGTCATGTTGCGAATGCCGCCGAGGCTGCGCAGCAGCTTGTCCATTTCCCGACGCAGCATCTGCGCCTCTTTCTTCCCGCGGCGATCGAGCGAGCCGTTTTGCGCCATTTCATCAAGCTCATTGAGCCGCTTGATGGACTGACGAATGGTCTTGAAATTGGTCAACATCCCGCCCAACCAGCGCTGGTTGACATAGGGCATATTGCAGCGCGTGGCTTCCTTCTCGACCGCATCGCGGGCCGAACGCTTGGTGCCGACGAACAGCACCTTGCCGCCCTCGGCCGCCACACCCTTGATGAACGCAGCCGCCCGCGCATACAGGGGTTGAGTCTTCTCGAGGTTGATGATGTGAATCTTGTTGCGCTCGCCAAAAATGAACGGCGCCATCTTCGGGTTCCAGAAGCGGGTTTGATGCCCAAAATGGACGCCCGCTTCCAGCATTTGTCGCATTGACACGCTGGTCATATATAAATCTCCTGTCGGGTTGAGCCTCCGCGTATCCCAATCGGCAACCCGGGAAGCCTTGAAATCGCAGGCTTAGCCTGCAAATTCTAGAAGCCGCGCCGGGCACCCGGCCGATTGTGACGACACGCGTGCGGGGTTGTTAAAAATAGCCGCGCTTTATACCATGAACCCTTGTCAGAAACAAAGTCCAAGCCCCATATGAACGTGACCATCAAGACCCCCGCCGAACAGGACAAGATGCGGGCGGCCGGGCGCCTGGCGGCGAGCGTGCTCGATATGATCGAACCGTTCGTTCAGCCCGGGGTCACCACCCAGGAACTCGACCAGCGCTGCCATGATTTCATCGTGGATGAGCTCCAGTCGATTCCGGCCAACCTCAATTATCGCGGCTTCCCGAAGACCATTTGCACCTCCGTCAACCATGTCGTCTGCCATGGAATCCCGGGGGACAGGCGCCTTAAGAACGGCGACATCATCAATATCGACGTCACCGTGATCCGCGACGGATTCCACGGCGACACCAGCCGCATGTACTTTGCCGGCCCCGCCCCCGTGCTCGCCCGCCGCCTCACCGACGCTTGCTACGAATCCATGTGGCGCGGCATTCGCGCGGTAAAGCCCGGCGCGCACCTGGGCGACATCGGCCATGCGATCCAGGCATACGCCGAAAGCAACAGCTTTTCGGTGGTACGAGAGTACTGCGGGCACGGCATCGGCCGGGTCTATCACGAGGATCCGCAGGTGCTGCACTACGGCAAACCGGGAACCGGCCTGGAACTGCTGCCCGGCATGACTTTCACCATCGAACCCATGATCAATGCCGGACGCCGCGATGTGCGGCTGCTGCCCGACGGTTGGACGGTGGTGACCAAGGACCAGTCGCTCTCGGCGCAGTGGGAACATACGATTTTGGTCACCGAGGAAGGGTATGAAGTGCTCACCCTTGGCGCGGCCGCGGCGCTGCCCGTCGCCGCGGCGGCCTCTTGAACGCTGGGGCTAGATTTCTCGAGTCCGCGGCCGACTGGGCCTACCTGGCGACGGTGCCCGCGGCGCTGCAAGACGGCCAATTCTCTCCCTCCGCGTTTCGCCAGGTGCTGGATCACGGCGGCGAATTGCTGCGGGAGCGCTTCCTCGCCGACGACGTCATCGAAGATCTGGTCCGGGACCGCGCGCGCCTGGTCGATATCGCATTGCGCACCGCGTGGGTGCGGCACGCCGGCAAATTCGCCGAGGACTTGGCCTTGGTGGCGGTGGGCGGCTATGGGCGCGGCGAACTGCATCCGAGTTCCGATATCGACATCATGGTGCTGCTGCCGAAGAGCGATTCGGCAGACTGGCANCCCGATATCGAGAAATTCCTGTCGTTTCTCTGGGACATCGGCCTCGAGGTCGGTCACAGCGTTCGCTCCATCGACGATTGCCAGCGCGAGAGCCTCGCGGACATCAGCGTTGCGACCACGCTGTTCGAGGCGCGCCTGCTGGCCGGGCCTGAGGCGCTGTTCGCCGGCATGCGCCGCGCACTCGCGTCCGATCGGCTTTGGTCGTCGCAGGATTTCTTCGAAGCCAAGGTGAAGGAGCAAACCGAACGCCATCACCGCTATTTCGATACGGCGTACAACCTCGAACCGAACGTGAAATCAAGNCCCGGCGGCCTGCGCGACATTCAGACCATCGGNTGGGTCGCAAAGCGCCATTTTGGCACCGACACCCTCGACGAGCTGGTGGCGCACGGCTTTTTGACGCGCGACGAGTTGCGAAATCTCAAGGCCGGCCAATCCTTCCTGTGGAAGGTGCGATTCGGCCTGCACGTGCTCACGGGCAGGCGCGAGGACCGCTTGTTGTTCGATTATCAGATCAAGCTCGCGAAACTGTTCGGCTACGAGGACGCCAGCTTCACCCTCGCGGTCGAACAGCTCATGCAGAAGTACTACCGCACGGTCATGGATATCAGCCTGCTCAATGAAATGCTGCTGCAGCTGTTTCGCGAGGCGATCCTCACGCAAAGCGAGCCGCCGGTACCGATCAATCCGCGCTTCCAAATCCGCAACGATTACCTGGAAGTGACCAATCCGGAGGTCTTCGCACGCTATCCATCGGCTCTCTTGGAGCTGTTCGTGCTGTTGCAGCAGCACCCGACGCTGCGCGGCGTGCGCGCCGAGACCATCCGTTTGATCGGCGCCCATGTGTGGCTGATCGACGAGGAATTCCGNCAAAACCCGCGCCACCACCGGCTTTTCATGGATATTTTGTGCGCCCCCGTNGGAGTCACGCACGAGCTGCGCCGCATGAATTTGTACGGCGTTCTCGGCCGCTATATTCCCTCCTTCGGCCGGGTCGTCGGGCGCATGCAGTACGATCTGTTCCATGCGTACACGGTGGATGCGCACACCCTGTTCGTGGTGAGCAATCTGCGGCGATTGGCGATTCCAAAATTCAACGACGAACTGCCGGCGCTGAGCCAAATCATGCAATCCCTGCCGCGTCAGGAACTCGCTTACCTCGCGGCGCTCTTCCACGACATCGCCAAAGGCCGAGGCGGCGACCACTCCGAACTCGGCGCCGTCGACGCGGAAGCGTTTTGCTTGGAGCAGGGGCTCGGCCGTTACGAGGCGCGCCTTGTCGCCTGGCTGGTCCGCAATCATTTGATTTTGTCCCTTACGTCCCAGAAGAAAGATATCAGCGATCCNGACATCATTCATGATTTCGCGCGCCGCGTCGGCGATCAAGCGCATTTGGACTATTTGTACGTGTTGACCGTCGCGGATGTCCGCGGCACCAATCCGAAACTGTGGAATGCCTGGAAATCCCGCCTGTTCGAGGAGTTCTACGAGCGCACCAAGCGCGCGCTGCGCCGCGGCTTGGAAACCCCGGTCGACCAGGAAGAATTGATCCGGGAAACTCAAGAGCAGGCGCGGGCGAAAATGCCCACTATCCCGCCGGAGCAGATCTCGCAAGTATGGTCGCAGTGGACCGAGGCGTACTTCCTGCGCTACACGCCGGAGGAGATCGCCTGGCAGACCGCGGTGCTGGCGAGCCGCCACCCCGCCGACGATGCTCCCCTGGTCGCCGTACGGCAATTGGCCGACCGCGGAGGCACCGCGGTGCTCACCTATACTCCGCATCGTCTGCACAGCTTCGCGCGCACGACGGCGGTGCTCGATCAGATGGGGCTCAATGTCGTGGATGCGCGTTTGATCACCAGTGCCAACGGATTCAGCTTGGAAACCTACGTGGTACTCGAAGACAACGGCGCGGTGATCGCCGATCCGGCCCGCATCAGCGAAATCGAGCGCGAACTGTGGCGCAATCTGCAGCAACCGGAGGATTCGCCGTTGCACGTGACGCGCCGGGCGCCGCGCCAAGTGCGTATGTTCTCGACCCCGACTCAGGTCAATTTCAGCTTGGACAGCCGCAATAATCGCACCATTCTCGAATTGATCGCCGCCGACCGCCCCGGATTGCTCTCCGAAGTCGGCAAGGTGTTCAAGACCGGAGGTATCGCGATCAACGGCGCGAAGATCATGACCGTCGGCGAACGCGCCGAGGACGTTTTCTATATCACCGACTTGGACGGCGGCCTGCTGCAAGAGGAGGCGTGCAAGAAAGTGCACGATTCCCTGGTGCGCGCCCTCGATCGGCGCGACGCGGCGGCGCGGTTGTGAGCCCGAACGTGCAAGAACTGCGCAGCCTCGTTGAGAGCGCCTACGAATCGCGCGCCGAGATCACGCCCGATACGGCCTCTGCGGCAATCCGCGCCGCGGTCGAAACCACTCTCGGACTGCTCGATGCGGGGACCCTGCGGGTGGCGGAAAAAAGGGACGGCGGATGGCGAGTCAACGAGTGGCTGAAGAAGGCCGTGCTGCTGTCGTTTCGCATCGCCCGAAACGCGCCGATGAGTTCGGCGGCCTTGAGCTTCTACGACAAGGTGCCCTTGAAATACAGCGGGTGGACGGAGGCGCAATTCGCGGCGGCCGGGGTGCGTGTGGTGCCGCCGGCGACGGTGCGCCGAGGCGCATTCATCGCGCCCAATGTGGTGTTGATGCCGAGTTACGTCAACATCGGCGCCTATGTCGATTCCGGCACCATGGTCGATACCTGGGCCACGGTGGGATCCTGCGCGCAGATCGGCAAGAACGTGCATTTGTCGGGCGGTGTCGGCATCGGGGGCGTGCTCGAGCCGCTGCAGTCGAGCCCGACCATCATCGAGGACGATTGTTTCATCGGCGCCCGCTCGGAAATCGTCGAAGGCGTCATCGTCGAAGCCGGTGCGGTGGTCTCGATGGGCGTATTCATCGGGCAGAGCACGCGCATCTACGATCGCGAACGCGGCGAGATCCTCTACGGACGGGTTCCGGCCGGCGCCGTCGTGGTGCCGGGCACCCTGCCGTCCGCCGACGGCAAGTATGGTCTCGCATGCGCGGTCATCGTGAAGCGGGTGGACGCGCAGACTCGAGCCAAAACCGCGCTGAACGANCTGTTGCGCAACATCGATGATTGACGATCCCCGCGGCCCAGGCTCACCCGAAGCGGCCTGTAATGTAATCCTCCGTGAGCTTCTGCTGCGGATTGGTAAACACGAGGTCCGTCGGTCCGACTTCAATCAAATCGCCCAAGTGAAAATACGCGGTACGCTGCGANACGCGCGCCGCCTGATGCATGTTGTGGGTCACGATCACAATCGCATAATTCGTCCGCAGCTCGTCGATCAAATCCTCGATCTTCGCGACCGCTATCGGATCGAGCGCGGAGGTCGGCTCGTCCATTAGAATCACTTCGGGATTTATCGCAATGGTGCGCGCGATGCACAGACGCTGCTGCTGGCCGCCGGACAGGCTCGTGCCCGGCTGCGACAATCGATCCTTGACCTCGTCCCACAGCCCGGCGCGTTGCAAACTGACGTGGACCAGCTCGTCCAGGTCGCTGCGATGTTTCGCGAAACCATGGATTCGCGGCCCATAGGCGACATTCGCATAGATCGAGTGCGGAAAAGGCGTGGGCTTTTGAAATACGATCCCGACCCGCGCGCGCAACTGCGCGACGTCCTGAGCACTGTCGTAGATGTCCTGACCGTCCAAGGTAATCGTTCCATCCACGCGTGCGCCGGCAATCGTGTCGTTCATACGATTGAGACAGCGCAGAAACGTCGATTTACCGCATCCCGAAGGGCCGATCATGGCAAGCACCTGATTTCGCCCGATGTCGAGGCTGACATTTCTTACGGCGTGCTTGTCGCCGTAATNCACATTGACGCGCCGTGCTTTCATGACCGGGTCATGGACCGAATCGCGCGCGGCCGCATCACGCTCGNCCCGCGGCGGCACGGCGGGATCGACCGGCAGGGGCTGTTCCTCGTCTGTCACGATTTCCCCGCTCTCCTATCCGAAGCGGCCGGTGATGTAATCGTCCGTCCTGCGATCCTTCGGAGAGGTGAAGATCTCGCTGGACGGCCCGATTTCCACCAGCTCTCCCAGGTACATGAAACCGGTGACATTGGACACGCGCGCCGCCTGTTGCAAATTGTGCGTTACAACCACGATGCAATACTTTTCCCGCAGCGCCTGCAAGGTTTCCTCCACTTTGAGCGTCGAGATCGGATCGAGCGCGGCCGTGGGCTCGTCGAGCAGCAGCACTTCCGGCTGCACGGCAATCGTTCGCGCGACGCACAGNCGCTGTTGCTGGCCGCCCGACAAACTGCGGCCGTCCGCGTGCAATTTATCCTTTACCTCGTCCCATAACGCCGCGTCCTTGAGCGCGGACTCCACGCGCAATCGCAGATCGGCGCCGTGCATACCGCCCGCGAGCCTTAGGCCGAAAGCCACGTTCTCGAAGACCGACATCGGAAACGGCGTGGCCTTTTGAAATACCATGCCGACCCGGTAACGCAATTCCGCCACATCGACCGCGGGGCCCAAAATATCCCGGCCGCCGATCAGCACCTCGCCTTCCGCTCGTTGATTCGGGTAGAGCGCGTACATTCGGTTCAGCACGCGCAGCAGCGTCGATTTTCCACAGCCNGAGGGCCCGATGAACGCGGTGATCGAGCGATCGGCCAAGCTCATGTTGATGTCGATGAGCGCCCGCAACGCTCCGTAAAAAAAATTGAGTTTGCGAATCTCAATCTTCGGGGGCCCCGCATCGACCGTGTCTTGCATGGTGGCTGCCGGCCGCGGCCCGCGAGTCTTCAAGTGTTTCGGCAGCTTCGGCGAAGGTATCATCATCATCTCGCGGACCCGCCCTTTGATTGCAGCAGAGCCAACAATGCGCGGGCGGAAACGCTCAAAATCAATATGGTCGCCGTGATGATCAAGGCCCCGGCCCAGGCCAAATCCTGCCAGTCCTTGTACGGGCTCAGGGCGAATTGGAAGATGACCACGGGCAAATTGGCCATTGGCGCATCGAGATTGGTGCTCCAAAATTGGTTGTTGAGCGCCGTGAAGAGCAGCGGCGCCGTCTCGCCGCTGATGCGCGCAATCGCCAGCAGCAAGCCGGTCACGATGCCGCTGCGCGCCGCCGGGTACAATACGCTGATGATGGTCCGCCAGGGATAGGCGCCGAGCGCCGCCGAAGAATCCTTCATCCCGATCGGCACCAGATTGAGCATGTCCTCGGTGGTTCGCAAGGTCACCGGAATGGCGAGCACCGCGAGCGAAAGGGCTCCGGAAATCGCCGAGAAATGCCCCATTCGAACCACGACGACTTCATAAATAAAGAGACCGACGATGATCGACGGCGCGCTCAACAGCACATCGTTGATGAAGCGCACCAAGACGCTCAAGCGCGAGTTATGGCCGTATTCTGCGAGATACGTGCCCGCGAGCACGCCGATCGGGGAGCCGATCAAAATACCGAGCACCGTCATGACGGTGCTCCCGAAAAGCGCATTGAGCAATCCGCCTCGGCTGCCGGGAGGCGGTGTCATTTGGCTGAACAGATGCCAGGACATGCCGGCGAGGCCGTGGGAAATCAACGTCCATAGGATTGCCGCCAGGCAAGCAAGCCCCGCAAGGGTCGCAATCAGGGACAGAGCCAGGAAGACGCCGTTCTTGAACTTGCGNAAACTGCGCCGGCTCATAGTGCAAGCGACGCTCGCCGCTCGATCCTGCGCAGCATCGCCTGGGCGGCGGCGATGACCGAAAATGTGATCACAAACAGCAACAATCCCAAGGCGATCAGCGAAGAGGTATACAGATCGCCGACCGCTTCGGTGAACTCGTTGGCGATCGAGGATGAAATCGTGGTGCCGGGCGCGAGCAACGATGAACTGATGCGGTGCGCATTGCCGATCACGAAAGTCACGGCCATCGTTTCGCCGAGCGCNCGCCCCAANCCCAGCATGACGCCGCCGACGATTCCGACCCGCGAATGCGGCACGACCACATGCCAGATCACTTCCCAGGTCGTCGCCCCCAGCCCATAACCCGATTCCTTGAGCATGGGCGGAACCGTATCGAACACGTCGCGCATGGTTGCCGCGATGAACGGCAATACCATGATGGCGAGCACGAACCCGGCGGTCAGCACCCCGATCCCGTATGGCGGGCCCATGAATAGTTTACCGACGCCGGGAATTGCTCCCGCATATTCGATCAACCAAGGCTGCACGTGACGCTGCAGCACAGGCGCGAGCACGAATAATCCCCAAATGCCGAAGATGATGCTGGGAACGGCGGCAAGCAACTCCACCGCGACCCCGATCGGTCTTTTCAGCAAGGGCGGGCACAGTTCGGTCAAGAACAGCGCAATGCCGAATCCCGCCGGCACCGCGATCGCCATGGCGATGATCGAGGTGACCACCGTGCCGTATATCGCAGCCAGCGCTCCGAATTCGTCGGTGACCGGATTCCAAATTTCGCGGGTCACGAACGAAAATCCGAAGTGGCTGAGCGCCGGCCAGGATCCGCGCGCGAGCGAGATCCCCACACCGCCGAGAATCACCAACACCAGAGCCGCCGCCGTCAGTGTCGCCGCGCGGAAGACTCTTTCGTAGATCAACTGTTTTGCGGCGTGCCTCGGATCGATGATCGCCACGGTGTCGGTTTCGCTCCCGCTAAACGCGCATCAGCAGCGGTTCGGCCGCTGCCGCGGTCGGTGCAACATAATCGCCCCTGCTGTCGACTGTATCAGACACGCCCGGATCAGCCGCGGCGAGTCATTTGCCGGTCCACACCGGATGACCGTCCGAGGTGATCGACGTGGCCCAGCTCTTCTTCACCTGCTCGATCAACGCCGCGGGCAGCGGCACGTAATCCAGTTCCGACGCCATCGCAGCGCCGTCCTTGTAAGCCCAGGCAAAGAATTTCAATGCCTCGTTGACCGGCGCCGGGTCGGCCGGCTCCTTGTGGACAAGAATGAAGCTGGCCCCCGTGATCGGCCAGCTCTTGGCGCCCGCTTGATCGGTCAAAATGACATAGTACGAATCGGCGCCGGCCCAATCGGCATTGCCGGCCGCCGCTTGAAACGACTCCGCACTCGGAGCTACCGCGGCGCCGTCCTTGTTGGTGAGCAGCGTGAATGCCATCTTATTCTGCTTGGCATAGGCATATTCGACATAGCCGATGGCACCGTCGGTCTGCATGGTCATATTCGCCACGCCCTCGTTGCCCTTCGCGCCGATGCCGATCGGCCATTGCACCGAGGTGTTGGCGCCGATGGTCGATTTGAACTTGGCGCTCTCCTTGGACAGATAATCGGAGAACAGAAAATTGGTGCCGGAGCCGTCGGAGCGGTACACGGGGGCTATCGCGGTACCGGGCAGCGCCAACTTGGGATTCAGGCGCTTGATCTGCGGGTCGTCCCACTTGGTGATGTCTCCCAAATAGATGCTTGCCAGCGTGGCTCCGTCCAAATGCAGCTGACCCGGCCCGACCCCCTTGATGTTGACCACGGGGACCACCCCGCCAATGATCATCGGGAATTGCAGCAGCCCGGCGGCCTTCAAATCGTCCGGCTTGAGCGGCATATCGGAGGCGCCGAAGGTCACGGTCTTCGCCTTGATCTGCTTGATGCCCCCGCCCGATCCGATGGACTGATAGTTGAGACCGATGCCGGTGAGCCCTTTATACGCGTCCGCCCATTTGGCATAGATCGGGTAGGGAAAAGTGGCACCGGCGCCCGAGATATCGGCCGCCGCTGCGACCACCGCAGCTAAACCGAGAGCCGCCGCGGCCCCTGCGATGNCGAAGCNTTTGCGCATATTTGTAGACATGATNACTCCCCAATTGAATTAACCGCGAGCGTGATCGATCGTGGCCGACCGCGCCGTAAACCTCAATTCATCGATCNACCGCTGATTATCGGTTCCGCATATGTCTCTTTGATGAAACANTCATTCATGAGCGCCACCGGGGGCGACTCCGTTCGAGTCCGCGCGGAAGCGAATATTATAGGGATAGTGGCGCGAGGATAGTAGCGAACGCGATGCCGACGAACCACGAAGGGAAGCTGTGCAGCAAAACCCGGCCAGGTAATGAAGCCGAACAGCAGCACGAACACGACGAGCGCAACCCAATTCACGTGCGGCAAGTCACTCCCCCGCGGCGAGCGGACCTCATGGTTCAATCCGACCCATGAGATCCGCCTGTGCTCAACGCTTCAGAACGAGTACCGGACACCGATCGTCGGGTCGATATTGGATGTGTTGAGATACCCGTTGGAGAGGCCATTCTTGACGCCAGAATACATGGCGCCGCCGTAGGCATCAAAATGCTTGGTCAGGTGATAGACCGCCGCGAAGGAATACGCCCAAAGATTTCCGCTGCAGGCGGAGCTGATGTTGTTGCTGCAGCCGGCTTGCTTGCCGGTGGCGTAGCTGTTCTGCTTGTAGCCATAGAAGGCGGCCGTCAGATCGAGATTCTGGATGACCGGGTATTTCACGCCCGCCCAATACACCTGCAGCACCTTGTCCTCCGTCGTGAACGGAGCATTGTTGACAAACGCCAGCACGTAGCCGCCGATGGTGTTGAAGCCGACCGGCAAGGGGATCGACGGGTTTGAATAGCTGACGTGCTCGTAGCCGACGTACGCCTTGGGGCCGCCGAAATCGTACGACCCCAGGATGCTCCAAGTCTCATTGTCCGTGATCGTCCCGGACAGTGAATTGCTCAGCGAAAAGACCGAAGGAAGTTTCGGGCACACCCCGGGAAGGTTGCCGCACTGTTTGGTGCTGATCGCGGAGGCCGAGACGGCATCCTTGGTCTTNAGGTAGTACCCATCGACGGACGCGCCCGCATAATTGAAGCCGAGTTGCGCCTGAAGAACGGTATAGGCCTCGCCGCTGCCGCCGCCGTTGCGAAACGCTTCGGCACTGCCGTTGGCGAATTTGTACATGAGGCCGACGTGGGCGCCCTTGTAATTCACGTTGTACTTCAACGAGTCGTCGAGCCTGCGGTCCTGCGTGTCGCCCCCGCCGGCGGGGGTTCCCGACAATCCGATCACCGAGAAGGCCTGCGCAGCGCCCATCGGGTCATACTTGGAGATGCCGTCCGCGTACAGCGTGTTTTGACGACCGAACGTGAAGGTGCCGAAGGTTGGAGAGCTCAATCCCGCGAACGACTGCTGGAACGCCTGGCCTGCCACACTCGAGTCGATATTCGTGCTTTGGGATGCGAGCGGCCTGTTGTTGTTCTGGACCAGGGATTTCAATCCATCGCTGAGTTCCCCGGATTGCGGGTTGAAAAACGTCTCGAGCTTGAATACCGCCGACCAATCCATGAAGGGCAGCGCTTCNTTGCCTTGCAGGCCGATGCGCGACTGGCTCAAGTTGCTGGGCGTGATTCCGGTCACCGAGCCGTTGCTGAACTTCTGCACCACGTCCCCGCCGCCCGCGGGGTAGTAATCGCTGATCGGAGCCATATGACTGTTGTATTGCAAGCCGATGTCGACGATGCCGTACAAGGTGATGCCGTGCCAGGTCAGGCTGTCGTCGGTGGCAGCGCCTGCCCGNGCAGTGCCCATCGACTGCGCCTGTGCGACGCCCGTCGCGGCCAGGGCCAGCAAAATCGCCGGCAAAAAGCCAAGTCCGCGCAGAGCAGAACCGCGACGGTCGCGGTCCATCGATGCCCTACTCCGAGAGGCAATTTTCAGGTCAAGGTTACGCACAAGTTTTACTCCGTGAATGATTATAAATTGTTGCAACGAGCTTACAGGGATCGGAATACTTTGGCAGCAAGCGAATTTTCAATGTAGCTCTTTCGCAACAAACGCAAGGGCGCGCCACGATGGCAGACGCTCAACATGAGGGTGCCTATGGTCAACAATCAATGTTTCATTCCTATGACATGGGCCAAAAGAAAGTCCCCAACTATGGGCAGGTTCAAGACAGCTTGCACTTTTGCGGCCGAGCTAATTCTGACGGGCGTCCTTACCGGCTGCGCTATATTCGACTTCTTCGGGAAAAGCATGCCGACACCGGACAAACTGATGAGCCTGCGCAGGAAACCCGCTGTAGCGATTTATGTCTGTGTGCTTTTCGGCGCGCAGGCGGCGCCGGCCTTGGCGCAGGATCCGTGCGCGGGATTCAAGTGGGACGTGAGCCGCGAGCGCGCCCTGTTTGGTTCATCGGCGCAGGAGCAGCCGGCGGGCAAGGACGCCGCGACGGCGCCTGCGCTGGTGCCCAATCAACTATACCGGTTGCGGCTGCTGCCCCGTGGCCAGGTGGCATTTGCGGTGCCCCCGGGCAAAGAGACGCTTGCCGCGGACACCTACGCCGGTCTGGCCGCATTGCAAATTCCGGCTTCCGGCAGGTATCGCATTTCGATCGACTTGCCGATTTGGATCGACGTCGCGGCGAACGGAAAGCTCGTACCGGCAAGCGACTACGAAGCCGAACATGGCTGCGATGCACCGCGAAAAATCGTGGTATTCGACCTCGACAACAAACGGCGGCTCACGCTGCAATTGAGCGCAGCGAGCCAGGCGGTCGCCCGATTAACGGTTACTCGGGTGTTGGTGGAATAATGAGGCGGTATGCAGCCTGCCCTCACCGTGCGTTTTCGCGTGGACATCGGTCGCCGCTGCTCCATCGGCATCGGCAAGATCGAGCTGCTCGAGGGCATCGCCCTCACCGGCTCCCTGTCGCAAGCGGCCCGCCGGATGCGCATGAGTTATCGGCGCGCTTGGCTGTTGCTCGCGGACCTGAACAAGAGCTTCGACCGCCCCGTTGTCCACACCAGCACCGGTGGCCGCGGCGGCGGGGGTGCCGTATTGACGCCTTTCGGGGTGCGGCTGGTGGCCGGATACCGAAAACTCGAGGCCAAGGTATTGCCGCTCGCCAACAGCTGCCTGCGCGAGGCCGGCCAGCGAGGCCTGTCCGCGCGCTCCAGCAAGATTATTCATCCCACTTCCCTGAAGCGCAGGACCCCGGCCCGTTGAACCAATGCCACAATTGAACCGATGGGAGATTATGCGGTCGAAAACGCTGACAAGAGTTCACGCGCCAGGACAGTTTCTATATTGGATTCGCTCAAAATGGTGACGTCATGAAAAGTCGACCCTCGGTCCGTAAGTTCTCGATCCTGCTGGGCGGCTGTCTTGCCGCGCTCGCGTTGAGCGGCGGCGCGCTGGCGCAATCGCACGGCGGTGGCGGTCATGCGTCCGGAGCGGCCGGCGGCGGGGCGCATGGAGGCTTTTCTGCAGGCTACGGCAACCGAGGCGGCTACGGCTACCGAGGCGGCTACGGCTACCGAGGCGGCTACGGCTA
>Ga0031654_10000150_pt1 | contig 15200 bp, 10 predicted proteins | sample FrelakmetCRP12CR_FD_55268 | JGI IMG/M metagenome (GOLD analysis project Ga0031654, IMG submission 55268) | Freshwater lake sediment microbial communities from the University of Notre Dame, USA, for methane emissions studies - CRP12 CR | ecosystem: Environmental > Aquatic > Freshwater > Lake >...
TGGTTGCGCACGATGATCGCGTGATCGGACATGGCCGGCACGTACGCGCCCCCGGCGGTGCAGGATCCGTGCACCACCGCGATCTGTGCCACCCCCTGAGCNGACAGTCTCGCCTGATTGAANAATATCCGCCCAAAATGCTCCCGATCCGGAAATACCTCGTCCTGCTTCGGCAAGAAGGCGCCNCCGCTCTCCACCAGATAGATGCACGGCAAGGCGTTCTCGCCGGCGATCTCCTGCGCCCGCAGGTGCTTCTTCACGGTGAGCGGGTAGTACGTCCCTCCTTTCACGGTCGGATCGTTGGCGACCACCATGCAGGCTCTTCCCGAGACCCGACCGATGCCGGTGACCAGCCCCGCGCCCGGCAAATCGTCGTCGTAGACGCCCTGTGCGGCGAGCGCCGAAAGTTCCAGGAACGGCGAGCCCGGATCGAGCAGGGCATCCACCCGCTCGCGCGCCAAAAGTTTGCCGGCGTCACGGTGCTTTTCCCGCGCCGCAGCGCTTCCGCCCAGCGCGTTGCGCTGCAATATCNCACGCAATTCCCCCACCAAGGCCTGCATGGCGGCGCGGTTGGCGGAGAATTCGGGNNACCGGGGGTCGATATTCGAGCGGATCTTGGCCATCGTCTTGCTTCCCGCCATTGTCAATGCAGCCAGCGAAGTGGCACAATTGTCGGACAGTCCGATTATCCAACGATTTTGGGTCCGATGACAATGGGTATGTTCACCATGGCGATCCTCTGACCATGTCCTCCGGNGCCGCCTACCGCGAGTTCAATTTCGGCTTGGGCGAGGTGATCGATGCCGTGCGCGATCAAGCCCGGCGCTTCGCGCACGANCGCCTTGCGCCGCGTGCCAACGAGATCGACCGCAGCAATCTGTTTCCGCGCGATTTATGGCGGGAGTTGGGCGACCTCGGCTTCCTGGGCCTGACCGTCGCGCCCGAGGACGGCGGCGCCGGCCTCGGCTATCTCGCGCACACGGTGGCCATGGAGGAGATATCGCGGGCATCGGCCGCCGTCGGCTTGAGTTACGGAGCGCACTCGAACCTGTGCGTCAACCAGCTGGCGCTGAATGGCACTTCCGAGCAGAAGCGGCGCTATTTGCCGAAGCTGATCAGCGGCGAACACGTGGGCGCACTCGCGATGTCGGAGCCGAGCGCCGGGTCGGATGTCGTCTCGATGCAGCTCAAAGCGCANAAGCGCGGCGATCGCTATGTGCTCGATGGCCGGAAAATGTGGATCACCAACGGTCCGGAGGCGGATGTGCTGGTGGTGTATGCGAAGACCAATCCCGAGGCCGGNGCGCGCGGCATCAGCGCCTTCATCATCGAAGCGGGTTTCGCCGGCTTCCGACCCGCACAGAAATTGGACAAGCTCGGGATGCGCGGCTCGAGCACCAGCGAGCTGGTGTTCGACGCCTGCGAGGTTCCCGCCGAGAACTTGCTCGGCGAGGAAAACCAGGGGGTCCGCGTCCTTATGCGCGGCCTCGACTTTGAGCGCGTGGTGCTCTCCGGCGGTCCCTTGGGCATCATGGCCGCCGCACTCGATGTCGCCGTTCCGTACGTGCGCGAACGCCGTCAGTTCGGCCAACCGATCGGCACCTTCGAGCTGATCCAAGGCAAGCTCGCCGACATGTATGCCTCGCTCAACGCCTGCCGCAGCTACGCTTACACCGTCGCCGCCGCCTGCGACCGCGCCGACGCGACCCGCAAGGATGCCGCCGCCTGCATTTTATTTTGCGCCGAAGCCGCGACTCGCGCCGCCCTGGACGCGATTCAACTGCTGGGAGGCAATGGCTATATCAACGATTATCCGACCGGGCGCCTGCTGCGCGACGCCAAGCTCTACGAGATCGGGGCCGGCACCTCGGAGATCCGCCGAATGCTAATCGGCCGAGAGCTGTTCGGNGAGACCGGATGAGCGACTTGTTCGAACCGCTGGACGATCATCCGGCCTACCGGCAGATAGCGAATGTGATCGAGCAACGAATCGTCGAGCGTTCGCTGCGCACCGGCGATCCGCTGCCCTCCGAAGCCGATCTCGCGCGCCAATTCGGCGTCAACCGCTCCACCGTGCGCGAAGCCATCCGCGAATTGGAGACCCAGGGCCTGCTCGGCCGCGGCCGCGGCGAAAAGCGCTTGCGGGTCACACGCCCCGAACCGCGGCACGTGAGTTCCGGGGTGAGCCGCGCGCTCGCGCTGCACGATGTGACTTTTCTCGAGTTGTGGGAGGCGATGATGGCCATCGAGCCGGCGGCGGCGCAATACGCGGCCGCGCGACGCACCGCGGCGCACTTGCGCGACTTGGTCCGCGCCAATGCACGCTTCAAGCGCAATGCGGCGGATACCGAAGCGGCCGTGTCCGCGGTGGTCGATTTCTTCACGGTGGTGGCCGCCGCGAGCGGCAACCAAGTTCTCGCTCTATCGCAGGCGCCGCTCAATCTCTTGCTCGCGCCGACGCTCACGCGGCTCATCGATCGGGTACCGCAGGCGCGTGCACGAATNGCAGAGGCNCAGGCGCNGATCGCGAGCGCCATCAAACTGCGGCGCAGCGAACTCGCGCGCACCTGGATGGAGAAGCACATCCGCGACTTCAAGCGCGGATACGAGCTCGGTTTTTCCTAGAGTATTTGCTCGCGCACGNTATCGCTGCCCGCCGGGTCATGCACGCGGGTGCTGAANGAAACGAGCAGCATGACCTCATCGCCGGTATTNCGGAAGGCGTGCACCACGCCCGGCGGTATGGTGAATCGCCAGATCTCGCCGGCCGGCACCTCCACATCACGAATACCCTCCCCCTCCTTGAGTCGCACCAGGCAGGGACCGACGACGGTGGTCGTCTCAATGGCCGATTGGTGAACGTGATTGCCGCGTACCTCGTTGGGGCGGGTCAGCACCACGTGCACGTTTTTTTGCTGCGCGAGTTCCGCATCGTTGAGCGGCTCGAATACGCCGCCGCGCGCGTCGCGGTGGGTACTCACGGATTCGATCAGGGTGCGCATTGCGTTCGCCTGGATCATGCGGCCCGTTCTTGGCGGCGCGCCAGCAGAATCCCGCCCGCAAACAACAGATCCAGCCATCCCAATGCCCCACCGCCTCCGCCGCCGCCGCTGCTCGGCGCCCTCACCGTCAGTGTGGCGCTCGCACTCGCGCTATTGCCGCCGGCGGGCACGGTGCTCAAGGCTTGCGCCGGGATCACGCTCGCGTAACTTCCGGCCGANGTGCTGGTGACCGGCACCGTGATCGTGCAACTGCCGTTCGCCGGTATGTGGGCACCGCTCAGCTTGAGCGAGGTCGTGGTATTCGTCAGCGACATCCCGGTACCCGTACAGGTCGTCGCCGCCGCGGGTGTGGTCGGAATCCGCAGATTGGCGGGCAGCGTCGTGCTGAAGCTCGATTGGATGAGCGTGAAACCGTTTGGATTCGACAAGGTGATCGCCAGCGTGGAGAGCACTTTCTCACCGACGCTCGCCGGGACGAAGGACTCCGCAACGGTCGGCGCGGCCGGGTTCACGCGCAACTCGCTCGGGCACGCCGTGGATTTGGTGCCCGCGGATGTGGGCGCGCTGCTGGTCGCCGAGTTTGCGGTGAGCGCGACCGATTCCACCTCGACATTGCCGGCGGAGTCGGTCACCGTCAAGGTCAGCGTACCAGCCATGGGATCCACCGTGACTTGCGGCGTGTGGGCGCCGCTCACGATGATCTTCGTCGGGTTTGCCGTCCAGAGGTAAGAGGCGATGCTGAGCGGCACCGGAGGCGCCACACTCGTGTCGCAAGCGGCAACGCTGCCGCCGGCATCGAATACGCTGCCCGGGGCGACGACGGCCGGGATCACGATGACGCCGATCGGCTGTTGCGCAGCCTGCACCGCNNGGTACGCATTCACCATGCCGGCGCCGCATTGGCCGGATCCTAGGCAGGAGCATTGATCGGTGGTCGGATCCAAAGTCGGGCACATCGGGAGGCCGCCGGTGTTGGGCGGATACGCAGTGGCGCTCGCTTGAATTCGCGCCACCAATTGCTCCGGGGTCAGATTATTGTTGACCGACCGCATGAGCGCCGCGATGCCCGAAACGATGGGTGCCGAGAAGCTNGTGCCGACGTTGGNATTGGTTTCGTTCGTGTAGCTGTAACTGGATCCGCCCAGCGGANCGGTNAGTCCGAGGTCGGTCGTCGTGTCGATCGATCGCAGGCAGGGGCCGGGGGTGTTGATGCAATTGCCCGCGGGCGCACCCACACCGATTTCGGGCCCGGCGCTGCTGTAGCCCACCTTGGTGCCGACATTTCGCAGACCGGCCACGGCAATCAACCCGGGCACCGACGCGCTGCAATTGGCGGGCGCCTCGACGGAGGAGGTCCCGGTCACGGGCGTGACGCTGTTGCCGGCGGAGGCGACCACCAGCACGCCCATACCGGTGACCGCGGCAAGGGCGGTTTGATAAGCGCTCGAACAGGGGCTCTCCCCGCCCAAGCTCAAATTGATGATGTCGGCAGGGTACGGGTTGTCGGGAACGGCGGGACCATCCGGGTTGTTGACCGTCATGCCCGCGGCCCACTCGATACCGGCGATGATGTCGGAGTCGTAGCCGCCGCCTTTGCCGAGCGCGCGCACCGGCAGAACCCACGGTCCCGGATGACTCGGCGACCCCCAGGTCATGCCGGCCGTGCCGACATTGTTGTCGGTGAGCGCGCCAAACACCCCGGCCACCCGGGTACCGTGCCAGGAGCTGTTGGAAACCGTATCTTTGGCGAATAGCTGGTTCGGGTTATCGATGTCCGTTTGGCTGATCCAATCGCCGGGATCGGACGGATCCGGGTCCCATCCGTCGCCGTCGTTGGCGATGTCAAAGGTACCCAGCGCATTGTAGGGACTCTTCGGATTNTAGTCCGGACCCACGAAATCATAGCCCGGCAGCAGCCGCCCGCCGAGACCCGCCCGCAGCAAATCGGGGTGCTCGAAGCGCACGCCGGTGTCCACATCGGCGATCACCATGCCGGGGCTGCCGGTAGTGATGTTCCACGCGGACACGGCGTCCGTCGCCGCCAGATCCGTGGTCTGAACGCCCTCCACCGTTTGCGGGCCCGGCGTATTCATGTACCACTGGCCGTTGGCCACGCCCGGCGTGGGGCCGAACAGGGGATTGGTGGGCACGAGCAGCGGGTAGCGCAGCGCGTCCACGTCGGCGAATTGCACCGCCGGATCTGCGCGCAGCTTCAGAAGAGCGCTGAGGACGTCCGCGCCGTACAGGGTCTTATGCAAGAACAGGACGTGCATGCTGGGTGTAAACTGGCGCGAGCGCGCCGGGATCAAGCCGACGCGCTGCGCCAAGGCCGTGACGTCCGCTGCCGAGGTCTGCGCCTGCGCGATGCGGTAGCGGCGGCTCCTCGTCCGGACAATCACCGTCTTGGTCACCGCGTTTGCCGGTGTCGCTCGAAATCCGACGATCAGGCGATGGGCTTCGGGACCGATTGCGACCAGGTGCATGGGCACCGGGTTGAATTCCGGACCCGCCGCGCGCGACTGCCCCGCGATGGACGCCGCACAGCACGCAAAGCCGCATAGCAAAACCAACCGTGCCCTACGCGGCATATGTGAAAACTCCCACGGCGCTTCCAGGACGCTTCGACAACTCTCGCCGGCATCAAGGCTAATTCGTTTATCAAAGCAACAGAATTGCCAACTTGAAGAAATGCGAACTGCGACCGCAAAGTCCGGGCGAAATGATATGTTTGGGCGGTCCCGCCGGTCACCCGCGGTCGGCCGATGACATTAGACGCAGCGCGACACGGGGTCAACGAGTAGAATGAAATTGGGGATTTCACCATTCGGAGAGACAGTTTGATGATGTACGACAATCGACGTTTTTATATCGATGGCGCCTGGGTCGATCCGATCGAAGCCACCGAATTCAAGGTCATCAATCCCGCCACGGAATCCGTCGCAGGCGTCATTTCCATGGGTGGACCCAAGGACGTGGACCGCGCCGTGGCTGCGGCACGGCGTGCCTTCGACAGCTATTCGCGCACCACTCCGGCGGAGCGGCTCGCCCTGCTCGAACGCGTGCTCGCCGCCTACAACGCCCACTACGACGAAATTGCCCGGGCGATTTCCACGGAAATGGGTGCGCCGATCAAGCTCGCCAAGGGCTCGCAGACCCGTATCGGCGTTGGGCATATCAGCGCCATGATCGAGGTTCTGAAAAACTTTCAATTCGAACAGATGCAAGGAACCACGCGGCTGGTGCTCGAGCCGGTCGGCGTGTGCGCGCTGATCACGCCCTGGAATTGGCCGATGAACCAAGTCGCCGCCAAAGTCGTTCCGGCGTTGGCCGCCGGCTGCACCATGGTCCTCAAGCCCTCCGAATATTCGCCGTTCAGCGCGATTATTTGGGCCAAGGTGATGCACGAGGCGGGCGTCCCCGCCGGCGTATTCAATTTGATCAACGGCGATGGACCGAGCGTCGGTGCGCCCCTCGCCTCGCATCGCGACATCGACATGGTGTCCTTCACCGGCTCGACGCGGGCCGGCACCGAAGTGGCGAAAAACGCCGCGGCCACCGTCAAGCGCGTGCACCAGGAGCTGGGCGGCAAATCGCCGAACATACTGCTGGACGATGCCGACTTCGAGCGCGCCGTGAAGCAGAGCGTGCTGCACGTGTTCCAGAATTCGGGGCAATCCTGCAATGCGCCGACGCGCATGCTGGTGCCCGCGGCGAGACTCGCCGAAGTCGAAGCGATTGCGAAGCGCATCAGCGCATCCGTGGTCGTGGGCGACCCGACATCGGAGGGCACCACGATGGGACCGGTGGTCTCCAAAGTGCAATTCGATCGAGTCGAGGGGTATATCGAAAAAGGCATCGCGGAGGGCGCGAAGGTCGTCGCCGGCGGCACCGGTCGCCCGGAGGGATTGGCGAAAGGCTACTTCGTCCGGCCCACGATCTTTTCAGGCGTGCGCAACGACATGACGATCGCACGCGAGGANATCTTCGGTCCGGTGCTGTGCATTTTGCCGTACGAGAGCGAGGAACAGGCTGTGCAGATCGCCAACGATACCCCGTACGGGCTTGCGGCCTACGTGTGGTCGCAGAACAATATCCGGGCGCGGCGCGTGGCAAGCCGCATCCGCGCGGGCCAGGTGGCGTTGAACGGAGCCTCGGGCGACATGAAGACGCCGTTTGGCGGTTTTAAAATGTCCGGCAACGGACGCGAATACGGAGAATTTGGACTGCGCGACTTCCTGGAGGTCAAGGCCATGATTGGCGTCGACGCCGCTTGACCGCAGGGTCATGGAGGCCGAGAACACCGTCGTACGGCTCGAGAATCTAAGCAAACGCTTTCGGCGCGACCGTCCGCCGATTTTTGAGGGCTTGAAACTCGAACTGCAGCGCGGCGAATACCTCGCCATCATGGGCGAATCGGGCGTCGGCAAATCGACGCTGCTGAACTTGCTGGCCGGGCTGGATCGCCCGGACTCCGGCCGCATATGGCTGGAGGGCATCGATCTGTCGCTCCTCGATGACGACGCGATCACCCTGCTGCGCCGTCGCTCGGTGGGATTCGTGTTTCAAGCCTTCCACGTCCTGCCGTATCTCACCGTGGAACAAAACATCGCACTGCCCCTCGAATTGTTGCGCGTGGCCGAGCCGGAACGCACAGAACGAACGGCGCACATGCTCGAGGCGGTCGGAATCGGATCTTTGGCGCGGCGCTTTCCGCGCGAGTTGTCGGGCGGTGAATTACAGCGCATTGCGATCGCTCGTGCGCTGGTGCACAGGCCGCGGCTGGTGCTCGCGGATGAGCCGACCGGGAACCTCGATCCGCGCACCGCGGCGCAAACGCTCGCGTTGCTGCGCACCCAAGTCAAGTCGAACGCCGGAGCCGGCATATTGATCACGCATTCGCGCGCCGCCGCGGACACCGCTGATCGCATCCTGGTGCTCGACGGACAGGGACTCAAGCCGCTGGTGCCGGCGACATGAACAATACCGGGCACAGCGGCGCTTCGTTGACNATNTGGCGCGTGTTGCTGCTGTCGCAATGGCGCGAGCAGCCGGTGCGCCTGTCGGTCACGGTGCTCGCCATCGCACTCGGCGTGGCGCTCGGCGCCGCGGTCTATCTGATCAACACCGTCGCCGTTGGGGAATTCAACGTGGCGGCGAAACGGCTGGTCGGTGAGCCCGACATCGTGGTGCGGGGTCCTCGTGATGGATTTGCGCAAGACCTCTTCGTTACGCTCGCGCAAGACCCGGCCGTGAGCCTGGCAAGTCCGATGCTCGAACTCGAGGTCGCTTTGCCCGGGCGCCGCGATACACTCAAGGTGCTCGGTTTGGACACCTTTCGCGCCGCCGCTTTGCAACCCGCGCTCATCGGCGATATCGCGGGCGGCGTCTTCGACCTCCTGCAACCCGATGGCATTTTTTTGAGCACCAGCGCCGCGCAACAGCTNGAGCTAAAACGCGGCGATCGGTTGNCGGTCATCGTCGGCGATGCGCCGANGTCGCTGCGGGTGGTCGGCATCTTATCCGAAGCAGCCTACGGTCAAGCCTTGGGTGTCATGGACATAGNCTCCGCGCAATGGNTATTCCAGAAGATCGGCCGCGTCAACCGCATCGACTTGCGCTTGGAATCGGGNGTGAACGTCGACTCGTTCCGCACGGCGCTTAGGCGAAGGCTCCCCGCAGGGATCCTCGCTCTCGCACCGGAAGTCGAGCGCGACCGCACCGTGACGGCCACGCGGGCGTACCGGGTCAATCTGAATATGCTGGCGCTGGTTGCCCTCTTGACCGGCGCATTCTTGGTCTTTTCCACGCAGTCCCTCTCGGTGCTGCGCCGGCGGGGATCCTTAGGCCTCTTGCGCGCACTGGGCGTGACGCGCGGCCAGTTGCAGCTCGCACTGATCGGCGAAGGGGCGGCCTTTGGGTTGGTGGGTTCGCTCGCCGGCATCGTCCTCGGCCTGGCGTGCGCCACCGCGGTGTCGCAATGGGTCGCGGGCGATCTCGGCAATGCGCAACTGCATGCCGCGGGATCCGCTCTGCACAGCGTGAGAGCGATCCTGCGCGCCGCGCCCTTGAGTCTTCTTGTCTTTTTGGCGATCGGCACCGCGGTCGCCACGCTGGGGGCGTGGCTGCCGGCGCGCAATGCCGCCCGCCAGGAGCCGGCACGTTCGCTCAAGGGAGGCGATGCCGATTACACCGTGGTCGCTTCGCGCAGCTGGCGCATCGGCATCGCACTGCTCGCGGCGGGCGCGTTGCTGACGACCCTCCCTGCCCTTGGCGGGCTTCCGGTATCCGGCTACGCCGCGATCGCCGCGCTGCTTTTCGGCGCGGTGCTGTTGGTGCCCGTTCTGTGGGTCAAGATTCTGCAGATCGCGCCGCGCACCGGCGTGGCCGTTGCGGACACGGCGATCGCGCAGCTCCGTGAGAACGTCGGACTCTCGACCTTGAGTATTGCATCGGTCATCGTGAGCTTCAGTCTCATGGTGGCGATGGCGATCATGGTCTATTCATTTCGGGCCTCGTTCGAGCATTGGCTGGGTAAGCTGCTGCCGGCCGACATGCAGATGCGCGAACCGCTCGGTAATGACACTGCATACTGGTCGCCCGCGGATCAAGCACGGCTCGCCGCAGTCCCGGGAATCTCGAGAATAGACTTCCGGCGGACCCGGCAAATGATGCTCGACGCCGCGCACCCTCCGGTCACGCTGATCGCACGCAACTCGACCGGCGCACAGGTCGCCGATGCCTTGCCGCTGCTGCGACGCCTGCAATCGCCGATGCCCGCAGATACGGAGCCCGCCTGGATTTCCGAGGCGCTGCAGGATCTTTACGGATACCACTTGGGCGATACCCTGGCTCTGCCGCTCGGGGGCCGGACCCGGCACTTCACCATCGCCGGAATATGGCGAGATTACGCACGCGCGTTCGGCGCGATCGTGATCACCCGCACGGCCTATGTCGAAGCGACCGGCGACTCGAGCGCCAACGAAGGAGCGGTTTGGCTCGACGGTCGCACCACACCGGCCGCCGCTGAGGCCGCATTGCGCGGCTGTTTCGAACGCCCGGATTCCCTCGACATTCTGACCAGCACCGCCCTGCGCGAGCGCTCGCTCGGGTTGTTCGATCGCCTTCGCGATCACCTATGCGCTCGAAGCCGTCGCCGTCCTCATCGGCCTCGTCGGCGTGAGCCTGACCGCGAGTTCAACCGCCCTCGCGCGCCGCGCCGAATTCGGCATGTTGCGCCACATCGGCATGCTTCGCAGACAGGTGATCGGCATGCTCGCCAGCGAAGGCGCGTTGATGAGCTTGTTCGGCGTCGTTTACGGCCTGATCTTGGGCGGCGTGCTGAGCCTGGTGCTGGTCTATGTCGTCAATCGCCAGTCGTTCAATTGGAGCATCGATTTGGCGCTACCGTTCTGGCAGCTGGCAATTCTCGCCCAGACTTTGATAGCCGCAGCCGCCGTCACCGCACTTTGGAGCGGCCGTATCGCCACGAGTCAGGACGCGGTGCGCGCCGTGCGTGAAGACTGGTGAGCCGCCGCGCGACGTATTCGACCCTTGCGGCCTGCGCGGCCCTCGCATTCGCGGCGCAGCCCGCCCCCGCGGGCGTACCCGCCTACGATGCCGTCACTCCGGGTCGCATCATCGAATTTCCCGCGGACTTCGGCAGCCACCCGGAATTTCGCACGGAGTGGTGGTATGTCACCGGTTGGCTCACGACCGACACCGGGGAAACGCTCGGTTTTCAAATCACGTTCTTTCGCACAAATCCGGGCATCGCGGGTGACAACCCGAGTTCCTTCGCAGCGCATCAGCTGCTCATCGCACACTGTGCCATCAGCGATCCAAAGCGCGGACGGCTGTGGCAGGACCAGAGAATTCGCCGTGCCGGCTTGGGGCTGGCGGACGCGGCCCGCGGCGATACCGATGTTTGGATCGATCGTTGGAGGCTCAAACGCGATGCCGGCGTTTACGTCGCCGACCTCGACGCCGGCGAGTTCTCGTTGCATCTGAAGCTTTCCGCCACGCAACCACCCCTGCTCAATGGAGATTCCGGGATGAGCCGCAAGGGTCCGGCTCCGCGCGCGGCGAGCTACTACTACAGCCTGCCGCACCTGCGCGTCACGGGAACCGTCGCCCGCAACGGCCGCCGCGAGGCGGCGAGCGGCGAAGCGTGGTTCGATCACGAGTGGTCGAGCGAGTACCTCGACAGCGAGGCGGTCGGTTGGGACTGGATCGGCATCAACTTGAATGACGGCGCGGCCCTGATGGCCTTCCGCATCCGCGGCCCACACGATGAATCGCGCTGGGCGGGTGGCACGTTGCGCAGCGCCGACGGCAAGGTGCGGATTCTGGAACCCTCCGATGTCNCATTTACATCGACCGGAAGCTGGCGATCGCCGCGCACCGGTATTTCCTATCCCGTGCGATGGCGGGTGCGCGCAGGATCACGGGAGATCGATCTCGAACCCTTGATCGACGATCAAGAAAATGACACACGGCTCTCGACCGGCGCCCTTTATTGGGAGGGTGCGGTGCGGGCGTACCAGGCGCATCGACTGGTGGGTCGCGGCTATTTGGAGCTGACCGGATATGGCGAGCGACTGCGCTTGCGTTGACGCCGGCCGCCGCGCGCTATTTGAATCGATACTTGGCCTGAAAACCGAGGGTGCACGGTAGATTGTCATCCGGGATCGGCGGGACCAGGATGACGTTCAAGCCGAATCGTCCGAATTGGGCGATCGCGGTCGGCGCGGTCACGAGCCCGGTGCGCGAACTGCGGCGTATACAGCGCGCCCGCATAAAAGGAGGGCCGATCCAAGGAGTTGCGAAAATAACCGAGCGTCGCCGCCCACTGAGGTGTGACCGAACATTCGAAGCCGACACCAGGATTAAAATCGTCGAATTGCCGATACGGATGAATGTGATGCGATGCAATCATGACATCGGCCGACCACCTGGGACACGGCGCGCCCGCGGCGGCCGTCGAGGCTGCCACAGCGGCAGCTGCCGCCCACGCGGCAATCCGGATGCAACGCCTCGATCGCCTCTTCAAGATCTTGCATCCAGGCGGAACATTCATCGGTGACCATTCAAAAGCAGCCGCTAATGCGCGGTTCCAACGCATGGTACCAGTCACTCAGGTGCTGTTTTCAGGGAGGGTTGCCTGAACACCGGAAGTTACATAGATCGAGCATACAAGTAGGTAAATCCCCTGAATGTGGGATCCCGTAGGACGATTAAGCTAACGCTATGCGAAGCTCCAGTCGGCAATGTCGGGCTCATGTGTTCAAGGTCGTGCTGACCTTGGCATTCGTTGGCCTAGCGCAGGCGGCGCCGACTTTATCGGACGGCAGCCGACTCTATAGGCCTTGCGTAGTTTGCCATCAACCGAATGCCTGGGGCTCGCCGGACGGCGCCATCCCGAGCCTCGCAGGCCAGCAAGAGCGCTATTTGGAAAGACAACTGGCCGTGTTTCGATCGGGAGCGCGGGTGGATACCGCCATGCAGATAGTGACGGCGCATCCCTCGGTGAGCAGCCAGGATGACATCATCGCGCTGGCACGCTATCTCGCCGCTCTGGATCCGAACCCTAATCCGGTTGAAGGCTCGGGACAACATCTGCGCGTGGGACAGGAGCTGTACACTCACATCTGTGGCGATTGTCACGGCGTCGCCGGCCAAGGTGAAGCGGCCAATCGCATACCCCGCCTAGCCGGGCAAAACTTCCCCTATTTGAAACGGCAGATCGAGGCCGCTGCGACCCTGCACAAGGGCCTCGCACCGCCCGAAATGACCAGTGCGCTTCGCACCATGCGCCCTCAAGAAAAAGAGGCGCTGGCGGATTACATCTCGCGTCTCGGCAACGCAGAACCGTTGCTGGATTCCAGCGGCCCGGATGGAGCCGGGAAATACCCGCCGCCCCACTCGCCGTAGGTGCCCGTAATAGTGCCGCCCGGAACGGCGCCGCATTGGGTTAGAATCGGCGCCTATCCGGCACAGTGAAGACCGGTGGCAGGACTTCGATGCGCAGCTTAAGAATTCTGGGATTGCTCATCGCCGGGATCATCGGTTGCGCCCTGCTGCTGCTGCTCGGAGTGACCCTGTTCGTCAATCCCAACGACTACAAGGGACGCATCCAGCACCAAGTCAAGACGAGCACCGGACGGGATTTGACCCTCCAGGGTGATATCAAGTTTTCTGTTTTTCCGTGGATCGCGCTGCAACTCGGACCCGCGAGTCTTGGCAATCCCGAGGGGTTTGGCACCGAGCCGTTTCTCTCGCTGCAAAAGGCCGCATTGCAAGTCAAGCTGCTGCCCCTGCTGCGCAAGGAATTGCAGATCGGACGGATCGAGATCGACGGATTGGATCTNCGTTTGAAAAAGAATGCCGCCGGCAAGGGCAATTGGGAGGATTTTGGCCAAAAGCGAGCGCCATCCACACCCATGCGGGAAACCGGTCAGGCATCCGAAACGCTTGGGGACCTGGCCGGACTCCTGATCACGCAAAGCCGCATCAGCTATCAGACAGCCACGATTTCCAANTTGAACGTGGATGTCGGCAACCTTTCGCAGCACGCGGCGGTCCCGGTCAAGGCCAGTTTCGACGTCGATACCGGCGCCGGCGGCAATAGCCTGAGCTTTGTCTCCTCGTTCACCGTCACGCCCGATATGCCGGCGAAGCGCTACCAATTTGCCGGCGTCACGCTCAGCGGCAAGCTCCAATTGAAGAGCGACAGTCGCGCCCTGCCCTGGGAATTCGTCGCGCACTCGCTGGACCTGGATCTGGCGGCGCAGACCTTAAAGGTACCCGCATTCACGGCGCAGGCCGGGCCGGCTCAGCTGTCCGGCTCGATGAGCGGCGAAAAGGTCCTCGACGCGCCCGCAATCAGCGGATTTTTCAAGCTCGAACCGTTGGTATTGCGTGAATTCCTGGCCCGAATCGGCCTCGATGTACCCAAGACGCGCGATGAACACGCCTTGTCGAAGCTCGCGTTTACGTCGCGCTTCTCCTACGCGCTCAAGACCTTGCGCCTCAGCCAACTCGATGTGCAATTGGACGATTCGCAGCTTCGCGGCAGCCTCGCGCTCACCAATCCGGATACTCTGGCGAGCGAGTTCGATTTGAACGTGGATCGCATCAATTGGGATCGTTATCGCGCTCCGGAACCCGCCGAAGCCAAGACCAAACAATCCCCGCCCAATTCGGCTCCGAATCCGACCGAATTGCCAACCTCCGCCGTCAAAGCGCTGAACCTGAAGGGCAGCTTCAGCATCGGCAGCGCCAAGGTCTCCGGCATGTCCTTGTCGAACTTGAAATTGGGGCTCAACGCCGGCGGGGGCATCGTTCATCTTTCGCCGATCAAAGCGAATCTGTACGGCGGACAGCTGTCGGGCGANATCACCTATGACGCGCATGAGGGCACGCCGCGCCTCGCACTCGANCAAGCGGTNACCGGCGTCGACATGGCGGCGCTNCTCGAGGACAGCGTCAAGAGCGATCGGCTTTCGGGGCGCGGCAATGCAAGCGCCAAACTCGCGGGACAAGGGCGCACCAGCGATGCGCTGATCAAGAATTTGAGCGGACGGGTTCAGGCGGATCTCGCGGACGGTGCCGTGACCGGCATCGATCTGTGGTACGAAATCCGCCGCGCGCAAGCCCTCCTGAACCAGCAGACGATTCCGTCCGCAAGCGATGACCGGCGGACCAAGTTCGATAGCTTCAAGATGTCGGCCGATATCGCCGGCGGCGTTGCCACCACGAAGGATCTGATGATCGCCTCGCAATTCCTACGCGTGACCGGGACCGGAACCGCGAATCTGCTCAACAAGGCGATCGACTATCACATCGTCGCGACCATCCTGAAGGCCCCGCCGACCTCGCATGGCACGGATCTGTCGCAACTGACGCTTGCCGGCATCCCGATTGAGATCAGCGGCACGATGAACGATCCGAAGGTGCGGCCGGATCTCGCCGGACTCTTGAAGTCGAACGTGAAGCAGAAACTCGAGGACACGCTCAAGAACAAATTGCAGGGACTCTTCAACAAGTAGCGCCCGGTGCGTGCAGCAAGGCCTCCTCGAACTCTTCGCGCAGCTCCGCTTCGCGCCCAAGGTAGCGCGGCGAGAAGTGAAACGGCACGGCGGACTTGATCCCGGCGGCCCGGGCAATGGCGCCGGCGCCGCGCGCGGTCAGATGTGCCTT
>Ga0031654_10000152_pt1 | contig 15160 bp, 13 predicted proteins | sample FrelakmetCRP12CR_FD_55268 | JGI IMG/M metagenome (GOLD analysis project Ga0031654, IMG submission 55268) | Freshwater lake sediment microbial communities from the University of Notre Dame, USA, for methane emissions studies - CRP12 CR | ecosystem: Environmental > Aquatic > Freshwater > Lake >...
GAGCATTTTTATGCGTTTCCTATTCATTTTTGCGGCAACCGTGCTGGTCGCTTCAAGAGCTTTTGCTCACGACTACAATGTCGGCTCGATCCACATCGATCNTCCCTGGTCGCGCAAGGTTCCGAAAGGCGCCAATGTTGCAGGTGGCTATCTGACCATTGAAAACAGAGGCGCGACTTCCGACCGTCTCATCAGCGGCTCATCGGAGATCGCGGACCGTTTCGAGATCCACGAAATGAGGATGGAGGGCACCGTCATGAAGATGCGGCCGCTAGAAAGAGGCGTCGAAATCGCACCAGGCAAAAGCGTGAAGTTCGGACCTGGTGGCTATCACCTAATGTTTCTCGATCTGAAACAGTCGCCCATGGAGGCGAAAAGCTTTAAGGGCACGCTCGTGTTCGAGAAGGCAGGCAAAGTCGATGTCGAGTTCACAGTCGAAGAAATGGGCGATATGGGCGGAGGTAGTGGCGATATGCGTCACTAATGTTTCCGCGGCGGTGGCCTGCTCAGGAATGGGCCGCTGTCGTTGCAAAGATCTTACTATGCTGTAGAGAAACGGGCCATCACGCCAAAATCGAGGGAAGCGCTATGAAGAGCAGTGCAAAGGCCAGTTGGTCCGGTTCGATGACGGAAGGCGCCGGCAAGATCACAGCGTCCAGCGGTCTATTCAAGGACGCGCCATACAGCTCGAAAGGCCGCTTTCANGGTGGCGTGAGGGAGACGACGCCGGAAGAGCTGATCGCGGCNGCGCATGCCAGTTGTTACACGATGGCGCTCGGTTTTGGCCTGATGCGGGCGAATATGCCTGCGAAATCAATTGAAACCAGCTGCGAGGTTGAAGTCGTGATGGGTTCGGCCGGAGCCGACATCACCAAAAGCGCGCTGACCTGCAAGGTCGAAGTGCCGGGCGCCGACGCTGCCAAAGTCCGTGAGGCCGCCGAAGGCGCCAAGAAAGGCTGCCCGGTTTCCAAGGCGCTAGCGGGCGTGAAAGAGATCTCGTTAGCCTTAGACGTGAAGGTCTGATCGGGCCTGGGTTTTTGCTCCTTACCTAGTCCATTGAAGTAAAACTATCTTTCTTTGCCTGCTGGGAGAGATTGGCTCACCGATTGATATCTGCCGCGCTTTCGTGTTAAAGTAAGGAACTTTAATATTGTAAGGAATATNTATCTTGACTTACAAATTTCAGTCNACTCTCACTAGTAAAGGGCAGATCACCTTGCCGGTGGAGCTTCGCCGACGCTGGGATCTGAAGCCTGGNGATCAGCTTGATTTCTCTCTGCAAGAGGACGGCCGGGTCGTGNTGCGCAAATGGGTCCGCCGCTCAATCTTTGAGGCGCGCGCCGAGCTTCCGGAGTTAAGCCTCGATCGTACTTTTACTGACGACGATATTCAGAAAAGCCAGCCCCCCAAAACCGGTGACAAGCTTTGATTGGGCTTGATACCGGAGTGCTTTTACGGCTGTTCGAGCGAGGTGAGGCCATGCTCTCGGCTACTGCCGAAAGTCTGGTTGAGCGGGAGGGTTTCAGCGGTAATTGCCTGATTCACCCGCTAGTCCTGGTGGAAGTCGCCTGGACGCTGGAGCGAGCTTTCAAACTCGACCGGGTCGCAATTGCAAATTATCTCGATTGCATTGTACGCGCACCCGAATTCACCATTCCCGGTGTCCAGGCAGCGCTAACGGCGGTCGAACGGTTCCGCGAAGGACCGGCGGCCTTCTCCGACTGCCTGCTGGCAGAGCTCAATCGTGAGGCAGGCTGTAATACAACAGCCACATTCGACGTGTGCGCTGCAAAATCCGCAGGGTTTACGCTACTTACGGGTTAAAATCACTCTGTCTTGGTGTGATTGAGGCCCTTCGCTATGTTCCCGCGCCGCCTCGCGGAGATGTGCTTAGGGCACAGTTATTGGAAGCCAGGCCCGTGTTAATTCCAGCGAAGGGTGACGGACTTAAAAGCTGATCGACCGAAACTCCAGCGCATGTGCGGAATTCTATTGAAATTAAAAATGCCAAAAAAACTTACGAAGTTGCTCAANAATTTAGATCGCCANAATCTTGATTTCAGAAAACTTGACCGGCGTTCTGCCGCGATNGGGATCGGCCTNTTGGCGTTCGTTGGCGCACTGGGCTGGTGGCTCGCGGGCGGGATGGGTGGCGCTGTTCANCCGCCGCGCGCGCGGGTCATTGCGGTTGCGGTCGGCANAGCGTCGATTAAGGATTTACCGTATCGCGTCGAAGCTCCGGGTTTGGTACAGCCAGTCGTCAGCGTCGCGATCCGCGCGCGTGTCGATAGCCAAGTCGACAAGGTTTTGTTCGAAGACGGCGCGCAAGTCAAAGTGGGTGATCTTCTTTTCAAGCTCGACTCGCGTGCGATCGATGCGATGGTGGAACAAGCTGAGGCGACGTTAGCCCGCGACCGGGCCTCGCTCATAAAAGCCAATCGTGATGTCGAACGCACTTCCGGGCTCGTCGCCAAGGGCACCACCTCGAAAGTGACGCTCGATGATGCACAAACCAATGTGGATGTGCTGGCTGCGACGGTGAAGCAGGACCAAGCCAGTCTCGACAATCTTCGCGCCCAGCGCAGCTACTATGACATTCTTTCGCCCGCGGATGGGCGCATCGGTATTTCCGGCGTGCGCCCCGGTACGGTCGTGCGCNCCGCTGACAACGGCACGCCTCTCGCGACCGTCAATCAGATGTCGCCCATTTATGTNACTTTCGGCGTGCCCGAGCATTATATTCCCGACCTGCGCGCTGCAGGCGGCAACGCGACGGTCGANGCCACCTTGCACAGNGACATGACGATTTCGGGTGGTCATGTCGCCTTCATTGAGAATTCGGTNGACCCACAGACGGGGACGATTTTGGTGCGCGCGCTCTTCGACAATCGCGATGAGAAGCTCTGGCCTGGGACGTTGGCAAATGTGCGCGTTTCACTGCGCACGGACCAAGGCGTGGTAGCGGTGCCGAATGAAGCCGTTCAAAACGGTCAGCGCGGTAACTTCGTTTTTGTGGTCGAAAACGGTATTGCNAAAGTGCGGGGGGTCACCGTCGCCCGCACGGTAGACGGGGACGCTGTGATCACCAGCGGGCTTTCAGGCAGCGAAACGGTTGTCACGGACGGACAACTGGCACTGCGTGACGGCATGCGAGTGGATATTAAGCGCGAGAGCGGTGCCTGATCATGGGCCTTCCTGAACTCTGTATTCGCCGCCCTGTGATGACCACGCTTCTGATGGTCTCGCTAATCATCGCGGGGATCTTNGGTTACCGACTACTCGCGGTGTCCGCGCTTCCACGCGTTGATTTTCCNACCATTCAAATTTCCGCGCAGCTGCCGGGCGCTAGCCCGGAGACGATGGCGGCTTCTGTCGCAACCCCNATCGAGCGGCAGCTCGCGACCATTGCCGGCATCACTTCGATGGCATCGTCCAGCACAACAGGAACGACTTCGATTGTCATTCAATTCGACCTCGCCCGCAGCATTGATAATGCGGCNCTCGATGTGCAATCGGCGTTATCGGTTGCACAGCGGCAGTTGCCGGTCGAAATGACCGTGCCACCTAGCTTCCGCAAGGTAAATCCGGCTGACGCACCTGTTCTCTTTCTTTCGGTGATGTCCGACACGTTGCCACTCTCAGTGGTCAANGAATACGCAGACACGGTCATTGGCCAACAAATTTCGCAGCTACCTGGCGTCGCGCAGGTCTATATTTTTGGCGGTCAGAAATACGCCGTGCGCATTCGCATTAAGCCCGATGCTATCGCAGCACGCGGAATTTCGTTNCAGGAACTGCAAACGGCCGTTCAGGGGGTTTCTTCCATTACCCCGACAGGAATTATTGGAGGTAAAGAACAAAATCTCACTGTCGATATAGGATTGTCGCCGCGCGATGCTGCTAGATTTAAGGACGTCATCGTAGCCTACCGCAATGGCGCTCCAGTGCGGCTCAGGGATATCGCAACCGTCGAAAATGGCGTCGAGAATGAACGCATCGCTGGCTGGTACAACGATACNCGCTCAATCAATTTAGCCATCTATCGCCAGCCTGATGCCAACACCGTCGAGGTCGTCGACCTTGTGAAGCGGCATTTGCCCGAATATCGCGCACAAGTGCCAGGCGCTGTGAACATTGAAGTGCTCATGGATCGCTCGATCTCAGTTCGCAATGCGGTCGAGGACGTTCAATTCACACTGGGTCTCGCGATCTGCCTTGTCGTTTTCGTGATTTTTCTTTTCTTGCGCGATGCGCGCGCGACGATCATCCCATCTTTGGCGCTGCCGCTCTCCATTGTAGCCACCTTCGCAGCCATGTGGCTGTTTGGGTTCTCAATTAACAACATGACGTTGTTGGCGCTCACGCTGTGTGTCGGTTTTGTGGTTGATGACGCGATCGTGGTGCTAGAAAATATCTACCGTTATGTCGAACGCGGTATGCCGCCTTTTAAGGCTGCGTTGCAGGGCTCGCGCGAGATTGGCTTTACCATTGTATCGATGACGCTATCGCTGGTAGCAGTTTTTATCCCGGTGCTGTTCATGGGCGGAGTGGTAGGCCGCGTATTCCGCGAATTCGCNGTCACGATCTCGGTCGCTATTCTCGTATCCGGATTTGTTTCACTGACGTTAACGCCGATGCTTTGTGCCCGCATTCTGAAACAGGCTGATCACAAAAAGAAACCGATGGCGCTTTTGTTGTGGTCGGAGCGCATGTTTGATAGCNNCCTTGCGGGCTATCGTCGCAGTCTCGATTTCGTTCTTCACCATCGACCAGTCACGCTCGGGATTACAATTGCTACGATATTCGTTTCTATATTTCTCTATGCATGGGTTCCAAAAGGATTCTTTCCCGTCGAGGACACGGGCTTCATCATGGGGACGGTCGAAGCGCGGACTGATATCGGCTTTCCCTCCATGGCGCGGCATCAACGGGAAGTTGCGGCGGCCGTTCGCAAGGATCCCGATGTTGCCTATGTCGTTTATGCAGCGGGCGCTACCGGCATAAGCCCGACCAGCAATACGGGTCGTATTTTCGTAGGGCTGAAGCCGCAATCCCAAAGAAAATTATCTGCGAACGATATTGTTCAGCGCCTGCGTCGTACGGTGGCAGCGGTCCCAGGCGTAAACGTATTTTTCCAACCAGTGCAGAATATCGCCGTAGGGGCCGCGGCTTCGAAAAGCCAATATCAATACACGCTGCAAAGCGCCGATACGGAGGCGCTGTTTCATCTGGCGCCTGAGCTCACCGAAAAGATTTCGCAGCTCGATATTTTGCGCGACGTGACATCCGATTTGCAGATCACCAATCCGCAGCTTTCGATCGATATCGATCGGGATAAGGTTGCCGCGCTAGGCCTGACCGAAGATCAGATTCGCAGCGCCCTATATAGTCAGTTTGGCACGCGCCAGATCGCGACGCTCTATACGCCGACGAACCAGTATCAAATTATTATCGAAAACGAGGCAACCTATCAGAAGGATGAGGCGAACCTGAGCCAGGTGTATCTACGTGCTCCTTCGAACAATCGCTTGATCCCAATCGAATCGGTCGCAACGATCCGTCGCTCGATCGGCCCGTTGCAGATCAATCATCAGCAACAACAACCTTCCGTGACCATTTCATTCAATCTGGCACCGGGTGTGGCGCTGGGGCAGGCGGTCGAGGCGATTCAAGACATCGAGCGGCAATCCAATGTTCCGGTGAGCGTGTCTACAGGCTTCCAGGGAACTGCCGCAGTGTTCAAGGATTCTCTATCGAACCAGCCCCTTTTGATTCTGGCGGCTATTCTCGTCATCTATATCGTGCTCGGCGTGCTCTATGAGAGCTTTGTCCATCCGGTCACGATCTTGTCGGGCCTGCCGTCTGCCGGAATTGGTGCGCTATTGACCTTACTCTTATTCGGCATGGATCTTTCAGTCATCGCTATCATTGGCATCGTGATGTTAGTCGGCATCGTTAAAAAGAACGCAATCATGATGATCGACTTCGCGATCGAACGCCGCCGCCAGGGCATGGCGCCGCAAGAAGCAATCCGCGAAGCGGCACTTCTGCGCTTCCGTCCGATCATGATGACGACATTAGCAGCCATTTTCGGCTCACTTCCGATCGCACTCGGCTCCGGTGCCGGCGCCGAACTGCGGCAACCGTTGGGCGTGGCGGTTGTGGGCGGCTTGTTGTTGTCGCAGTTGCTCACGCTCTACATCACGCCCGTCATCTATCTCTATCTCGACAAATACGACCGCAGGCTTGCAAAAGCAGTCGGCGAGGACGTACCAGACCATCGCCCTAAGGATACCGACCATCGTCCGGTGGCCGCGGAATAAGGGCGTCTCGTATTTTTCCGAGCGAACATCGCGTGACAGCGCTGATGGCGAGTTGATAAACTGCGCGGACCGCCGTTCTGGTTGGCGGAATGTATGTCCTGAAGGAGACCGCCGATGAGCAAAGCGCATGCGACCAAGCCGACTGCGGCCGCAAAGGCGGTTTTCGATTGGACCGATCCGCTGAATTTTGAGAGTCAGCTTTCGGAAGAGGAGCGGGCGGTGCGTGATACCGCGCGCGATTATGCGCAGGAAAAACTGCTTCCGCGTATCGTCGAAATGTATCGCGACGAAAAATTTGAGCGCGCGATCATGAATCAGATGGGTCAGCTTGGCCTTTTGGGCTCTACGATCCCCGAGGAATATGGCGGCGCCGGACTTTCTTATGTGTGCTATGGGCTCGCCGCACGTGAGATTGAGCGCGTCGATTCCGGCATGCGTTCAGCGATGAGTGTGCAATCATCGCTCGTCATGTATCCGATCTATGCATATGGCGACGAGTCACAACGCAAGAAATATCTCCCAAAGCTCGCCTCTGGCGAATGGGTCGGTTGTTTCGGCTTGACCGAGCCCGACCATGGTTCCGATCCAGGCGGCATGAAAACGCGTGCCGAAAAGATTTCTGGTGGTTATCGGTTGTCGGGCTCCAAGCTCTGGATCACCAATGCGCCGATCGCCGACGTGTTCGTGATTTGGGCAAAATCGGCAGCACACGGCAACGAAATTCGTTTCGTTTTGGAAAAGGGCACAAAGGGTCTTTCCGCTAGCAAGATCGAAGGCAAGCTGTCGCTGCGCGCATCCGTTACCGGGGAAATTTCAATGAATGATGTCGAGGTTAAAGAAGAGGCGCTGCTGCCGAATGTCTCAGGCCTCAAGGGTCCGTTTGGCTGCCTGAACCGCGCACGCCTTGGAATTTCCTGGGGTGCGATGGGAGCGGCTGAGGCCTGCTATCAGATCGCGCGCAATTACACGCTGGATCGCAAGCAGTTTAATCGCCCTCTCGCGGCGAACCAGCTTATACAGAAAAAGCTTGCCGATATGGCCACGGAAATTTCGCTTGGTTTGCAGGCGAGCTTGCATGTCACGCGGCTGATGGATGAAGGCAAGTGCCCGCCTGAAATGATCTCGGTCGTGAAGCGGAACAATTGCGGCAAGGCGCTCGACATCGCGCGCACCGCTCGCGATATGCTAGGCGCGAATGGTATCTCGGGCGAATATCACGTCATGCGTCATGTGACGAATTTGGAAACTGTGAACACCTACGAGGGTACTCACGACGTTCACGCGCTCATTTTGGGCCGCGCAATCACGGGCATTCAGGCATTTTTTTAACAGTCGTTTGGGGGGCGAAATACGTGGCCAACATCAAAATCTACAGCCCAGTCGAACTCGCGAAACCCCTTGGCCCCTATAATCATATCGCGATCGCGAGCAACGCCAAGCTAGTTTTCATTGCAGGTCAAGTTTCCGTCGACAAAGTGGGTAAGGTAGTCGGCGAGGGTGATTTCGACGCCCAATGCGTGCAGGTTTTTTCTAACCTCGAAGCCGCGCTCAAGTCTGCTGACGCTTCTTGGGGCAATGTCGTTCAGTCTATGACTTTCATCACTCGAGTTGAGGATATCAAGTCTCTCTACGATTACCGTCTGCGCGAATTTCCGAAATTGTTTCCGGGCGGCGTTTATCCGCCGAACACGCTAGTGGTCGCGAATCGCCTAGTGAACGAAAAATATCTACTCGAAATTCAGGCAATCGCTGCAGTTTGAAGCGATAGCATAATTATAGAAACAGACCGAACAGGAATATTCATGTCTATCGCCCCCGTCGTTGAAGACAAGTTAGTTGCCGATCTTTCCGGTCGTATTCGCCACGACTGGACACGCGCAGAAGTGCGCGTGCTGTTCGGATTGCCATTTATGGATTTGATTTTTGAGGCGCAGCGCATTCATCGCCTTCATTTNGATCAGCACGAGGTACAAATCTCGACCTTGCTGTCGATTAAGACCGGTGGCTGCCCGGAGGATTGTNGCTATTGCGCCCAAAGCGCGTATCATGAAACAGGCGTGAAGGCAGAGAAACTTATGTCCCACGANGCGGTCCTNGCGGAGGCACGTACCGCGAANGCTAATGGAGCGCAGCGCTTCTGTATGGGTGCTGCCTGGCGTTCGCCCAAGGACCGCGANCTCGAGCAGGTTTGCAAAATGGTCGAGGGTGTAAAGGCGCTCGGCATGGAAACTTGTGTCACGCTCGGAATGTTGACGGGTGCNCAGGCCGCGCNGCTTAAGGAGGCGGGGCTCGATTANTACAATCACAACCTCGATACTTCACCCGAATATTACGCGAAGATCGTTACAACTCGAAAATATCAGGATCGCCTCGACACGCTCGATGCCGTGCGCGAAGCGGGNATCCATGTGTGTTGCGGTGGCATCATGGGCATGGGCGAGGAACACGAAGACAGGGTCGGGATGATTTCCGTTCTTGCCAGCCTGCCGCAGCACCCTGAAAGCGTGCCGATCAACCTATTGATGCAGGTCGAAGGAACGCCGGTTTCCCTTGGCCAGAAAACCGATCCTTTTGATATCGTGCGCATGATCGCAGTGGCGCGCATCACCATGCCATCGTCCGTCGTGCGGCTATCTGCCGGTCGCGACTACATGAGCGAGGAAACCCAGGCGCTTTGTTTTCTTGCCGGCGCGAACTCGATTTTCTGTGGACCGAAATTATTGACTACGCCGAACCCAGATCAGGATCGCGATATGCAGCTTCTCGATAAACTCGGCATGCGGCCGATATCGCAATAAGCGAAGAACAAGTCGATGCTCGGCCCGCTTGAAGGCTACAAGGTGCTCGAACTCGCGCGCGTGCTGGCGGGGCCATGGTGCGGCCAGCTTCTCGCGGATTTCGGCGCCGATGTGATCAAAATCGAACGCCCCGGCACCGGCGACGAGACACGCAGCTGGGGGCCGCCTTTCGTGCAGGGCGCAAATGGCGAAAATCTCAGCGCTGCTTACTATCACGCGGTCAACCGCAACAAGCGTTCCATCACGGCCGATTTCACGCTCGAAGAAGATCGTGCGCTGGTTCTCGCACTTGCGCGAGAGGCTGACGTGTTGCTCGAAAATTACAAAGTTGGCGATCTCAAAAAGTTCGGTTTGGATTACGACAGCCTAAAAACAATTAATCCCCATCTCGTCTATTGCTCGATCACCGGCTTCGGTCAGACGGGTCCTTACTCGCATCGCCCTGGCTATGATTTCGTTATTCAAGGCATGGGGGGGATCATGGATATCACTGGCGAAGCCGATGGCGAGCCGCAAAAGCCAGGCGTCGCTTATGCAGACGTTTTCACGGGCGTGTACTCCGCGCTAGCGGTCGAAGCCGCATTGCTCGCACGTCATCGCACTGGTAAAGGCCAATATATCGATATGGCGCTTCTCGACGTGCAGGCAAGTGTCCTTGCGAACCAGGCGCTGTATTACCTCGTATCCGGCGAGCCACCGCGCCGTCTCGGAAATTCGCACGCAACAGTAGTTCCTTATGGCGTCTTTCCCGCGAGCGACGGCCACATCATCATCGCGGTTGGCAATGACGGACAATATCGTTCGCTCTGCAAAATGCTGAGCGTGCAGGAGCTTGCTGACGACTCGCGCTTTCGGACGAACTCGGATCGTGTGAAAAATCGTTCTAAGCTAATCGAATTGCTGCATGCCGAAACTCGCAAGCACAAGCGAAGCGATCTTTACGCGGCGCTTGAAAAGGCAGGCGTGCCAGTCGGACCAATCAATGACATCGCTGATACGTTTGCCGATCCGCAAGTTCGGCATCGTAAAATGCGTATCGATCTAAGAGAAGATGTAGAAGGGGGCGTCACGATCCCTGGCGTTCGCACGCCAATCATGTTGTCGGGAACGCCGCTCCGTTACGATCATCCATCGCCGCGCCTTGGCGCTGATAGTGAAGAAATACGCGACGCCGTGCGCTCTGGCCGTCCCGCCTTCCGAACGATAGACTCGCGAAATGCATAAGCCCTCAAGCAACCGCGTCCGCACCGGCGCACGCATTTTAGTCGATGCGCTCGAAGGGCACGGTCTCACGCATGCTTTTGGAGTTCCGGGAGAGAGTTACCTTGCGGTGCTAGACGCGCTTATGAATACGAAAATCGATTTTATGATCTGTCGCCAGGAAGGTGGCGCCGCGATGATGGCGGAAGCCGTAGGGAAACTCACTGGGAAGCCAGGACTTTGTTTTGTCACGCGCGGACCCGGCATCACCAATGCAAGTGCGGGCCTGCACATCGCCCAGCAGGATTCGACGCCGATGATTTTGCTTGCGGGTATGATCCCGCGCAATTTCCGTCATCGCGAAGCATTTCAGGAAGTCGATGCACGTGCGATGTTTGGCACGATGGTTAAATGGGTGGTCGAAATCGACGATCCCGCTCGCATACCGGAATTCGTCGCACGCGCGGTACGGATTGCGACGCAGGGCCGGCCAGGCCCGGTAATGATTACGCTGCCGGAAGACATGCTCATAGAAGAAGTCTCGGTCGATGATATTGCAGCTTTCGAGCCAATAGAAATTTCGCCATCGCTCGTCGACATGGCGCAGCTGCAGAAAATGTTATGGGCTGCGGAAAAACCAATCGTGATCGTCGGAGGTTCGCATTGGAATGAAGCTGCGATTACTTCGCTAGTGCGTTTTTCCGAGCGTTTCGATATTCCAGTGGCAGCAAGCTTTCGCCGCCAGATGCTTTTTCCGAACCAACACGACTGCTACGCGGGAGATCTCGGCACCGGCCTAAATCCGAAACTAGCTGCGCGTGTTAAAGATTCCGATCTGATTTTGGTGTTTGGCGCTCGATTTTCAGAGTGGGCGAGCCAGGGCTACACTCTACTCAACGCGCCTGATCCCAGAAAGCCGATGGTGCATGTGCATGCAGGGATCGAGGAACTGGGTCGCGTCTTTCAGCCGACGCTTGCGATCAACGCGACGCCAGTCGCTTTCACGGCAGTGCTGGAGACATTGCAGCCGCCGAAAGAGATCCGTTGGCATGCATGGCGGAAAGCGGCACGCGCGGATTATGTCGATTGGTCGGAGGAAATTCCGAAGCATCCCGGCGCTGTTCAGATGGGGCCGATCATACGATGGTTGCGCGAGCGTCTCCCCGCCGATTCAATTGTGTGTAACGGCGCCGGAAATTTTTCGGTCTGGCTGCATCGTTTTTATCGCTATCCAAAATTTAACACACAACTCGCTCCGCTTTCCGGCTCAATGGGTTATGGCGTGCCCGCCGCTGTCGCGGCCGCGCGCCTTTTTCCCGATCGCACGGTAATCTCCTTTTCGGGTGATGGGGATTTTCTGATGTCGGGTCAGGAGCTCGCCACCGCCATGCAATACGGCCTCGCACCGAGGCTTTTCGTCATCGATAATGGCGCTTACGGCACAATCCGTATGCATCAGGAGCGCGAATATCCTGGCCGTGTTTTTGGCTCTGATCTGCGTAATCCGGATTTTTCTGCCTACGCACGTGCCTTCGGCGCCGACGGCTTTACGATCGCCAGCGACAAAGACACGACCCCCGCGCTTGAGGGAGCCTTTGCCTCGAAGAAGGCTGCAGTGATCCACGTGAAGCTCGATCAAGAAGCGATTACGCCCTCAACCACGATATCTGCGATCCGTGCCGCTGCGCTGAAAAAAGGCCTGCGCGGTACTTGAATCGGGGCCTGAACTGGCTTGAATCAAAATCTGAGGCAACGGAACCGGATTCTTAAGATTCTCAGCGACTGTTAAGCGATTGCTTTGATTCACAAATTACGGCGTCCCAAATGACGGTGAATTGAAAATCCGATCTTCAGATGCTATCGCACTTTAACCAGCGGAACCAAATTTTGGGGGATCGTCCAACGGTAGGACTACGGACTCTGACTCCGTCAATCTAGGTTCGAATCCTAGTCCCCCAGCTCGGTTTTTTTCATGGTTCAACAAAGTTAAACACTTAGCGTCCGTTGTTCTTCGTCGGCATGGGTCAAAAGCGAAAGTAACGTCTCTCATTATAATATCTGCATTGCCCCCAAAGGCGGACATTGATCGACGAGCCTTACACGACTGTTTCGTGCTCCGTTTTCACCGTAAAATCAGGTCCTTCTGAGGGTTGTTGCTTAAACGCCACAGCACCGAAAAAATTACAGCTTTATGTGGATTCTGTCCTATTGGTCGCGCCGGCAAAGCTTTATCCTTGCGCACTAAATCGACCTCTTAGATCGATTGTTTTGATTCCGGGGCTTCAAATGAAAAAAATTCTCCTCGCTAGCGTCGCTGTCATTGCAATTTGCAACGTGCCCGCGCTTGCAGCTGATCTGCCAGTCAAGGCACCAGCCTATAAGGCTCCACCACCAGCAGCCTTGTTTAGCTGGACCGGCTGCTACATCGGGGGAAATGCTGGAGGAGGCTGGGGTCACAAAGCTTTTACCGATGAATCGTTGACGCCCGGTTTTATTACTATTCCTGCTAGTTCACCCGCCGCTAACATCAGCGGTTGGCTCGCAGGTGGACAGGTCGGCTGTGATTATCAGTTTGCAACCAACTGGGTCATCGGGATTGAAGGTGCGGGTTCGTGGGCTAATATCAAAGGCTCGTCGGACCCATTCTTTGGAGGCAAGGCGGTCTTCAATGCTCAGACAAAATGGATCGCCGATACTACAGTCCGACTAGGGTACACCCAAGACCACTGGCTGATTTACGCGAAGGGTGGCGCCGCGTGGGCGGGCGACAAGTATCAGGTTCCGGGGAGTTTCTTGGGACAGTCTTTCGATCTTCAGGGTTCAGAGACAAGGTCCGGCTGGATACTCGGTGGCGGGATCGAGTGGATCTTCTCACAGAATTGGTCCGCGAACCTAGAATACGCCTATTATAATTTTGGGACCCACTCGATCACACTCGTTGATTCTACGAATGTATTCTCAGATCCGTCGAGTATAAGTCAGCGGATCCAGACCGTTACGTTCGGAATCAATTATCACTTCGCGACGGGCAAAGCGCCGGTCAGCGCAAAATACTGAAACGTCTGGCAATTCGGATCGGTGCTGGCGATGCGGCGTGAGGGCGCTGACCCGCAGCTAAAGAATATTTTCTGTGTGTTGTGAATTAACCAGCAGCCGCAATCAAAGTCGCACATCACTCTACTGAGAAGAATTTATGCCCTCGGTTAGCACAAAGATTCCAAAAAAAACAGTCCGGATTGAATCGGATGAATATCTAATTCGTACCCTCACTACGGACGACGCTTCGGATCGTTGGGCTGGATGGATGTCAGATCCTGAAGTGATCCATATGTTGAATGCGGCTCCGCTAAAAATGACGCGAAGCGATATTATCAATTATATAAAAAACTTCGATCAACGATCTGATCTGCTTCTCGGGATTTTTGAGAAACGAAAGGGGATGCATATTGGGTTCTTCACCATCAATGCCGACTATAAGTTAAGCCAAGGCGTAGTGAATTTGCTCATTGGCGACCCTGCCTATCGACACCAGGGTGTCTTGTCTGTCGTTCGCAGGCAGTTTGCGGAATATTTCTTCGAGACTATTGGACTGAAGACTATGATGGCGACCGCTCTTAAACGGAACCAGATTATTCTTGATACTTTGCTCAAGGCTGGGTGGATTCTAAACCGAACACTAAACCAACATGTCAAATCGCATTCTGATGGCACAATGCTTGATCTCTGCCTCCTTAGTCTTTCTAGAGACACATGGCGTCAACGGAACAAGGCTGCCAAAAGCAGACCCGGCACATGAGATTTCAGAAACTGATGAATGAAATCTGACAGATAGGTTATTCACTTGCCCCCATCACCCATTTTCGCCTTGGGTCAGCAGCGGATGTGACGCTCTCTTATTATAATGTCTGCTTTACCCCCGAAAGCGGACATTAAAGGCGACGCTCATCTTTGCCTTACGTGGCACGTCAAAGTGGGTAAAAATATATAAAGGTGAAACCCGCCACCCGTTCCACTCAGTCGTGCCGCTCAAGGCTCATATCTAAAAAGGTAAAAAGTATTCCGCGTTCTCCGGTAAAACTCCACCGTCGATGTAACTGTTAGGCTCAACCGTCACACAACTGGGAGGATCGACCAATGCAAGAAAATCGCAAATTAGCTGTCGCACTATTTGTTGGTGCCGCTGTTGGCGCACTAGCTATGCAAGCGCTTCACGCCCAATCAAAGCCGACTGCTTACGTCATTTCAGAGATCGACGTGACAAATCCAGACGCTTTTGCAAAGGAATACCTCCCGCTTGCTCTAAAAGCGAACCGAGAAAGCGGCCAAAAAATACTTGCAGCCGGAGGCAAGACGATAGCTATCGACGGCGCGCCACCAAAATCTCGCGTTGTTTTGTCCACATATGAAAACATTGATAAGGCACAGGCAGCGTATGCTGCTGCCGCATACAGGGAAGCTAGGAATATTGGCGACAAATATGCGAAGTTCCGGATTTTCGCCATCGAAGGCGTATCACAGTAACTAGCACACACTGCGAGGCAATAAGGACTGTTTCAATTGGGAGCGGCTTCTTCGACTCAGTCGTGCCGCGCTGAAAGTCATAAGTAAAAAGGTAAAGCGGTCACACGCTGTCACTCGCCCTCGCACTTTATTTCATGAAAAACTGTTACCTTGATAAATTGAGGGCACCGGCTTGCCGCTTTGGGTCAAAAGCAGACGTGACACTCACTGATCACGATGTCTGCTTTACCCCGAGAGCGGACATCAAATGTCGGCGGAGTGCGCTCACGTTCGCGGAAATTCGCCAGTGTTTTGAGTACGACAACGGCGCAAATTGAC
>Ga0031654_10000153_pt1 | contig 15124 bp, 11 predicted proteins | sample FrelakmetCRP12CR_FD_55268 | JGI IMG/M metagenome (GOLD analysis project Ga0031654, IMG submission 55268) | Freshwater lake sediment microbial communities from the University of Notre Dame, USA, for methane emissions studies - CRP12 CR | ecosystem: Environmental > Aquatic > Freshwater > Lake >...
CCGATAGGAGACGCGGGAGCCAAAGGCTGGGTGGGCGCCGTGATACCGGATGACGGTGGCGGGATCGCCGCTACCGCCGAAGGCGCCGCACCCGGGGTGTCCTGCTGAAGAATGGGAGATCCCGCAGTTCCTTTCGCCGGAGCGGAGGGCGGCACGGCAGGCTCAGCCGCTTGCAGTGTCGCCAGCGGTGCAGCAAGTCCCGTCACGGATCGTGTCACATCTACGCTCAGATCCAATCCACCCAACGACGAGAAGTTTCCGAATCGCCCTGCAAGCTTGGCCGTCTTCGCCACAGCCTGCTCATCCTGGCCACGGAAAAACTTGCGGAAAATGCTCGTCACGTTTTTAAACAGCTTGGTCAGGTCCGCGACCTCTTGTTCGTTCAGGTCGCCTTTCACGGTCAGACCCCGCGTCAGACTGATGAAGGATTCGGCATATTCGCCTTTGATTTCGAGACTCTTATCATCGAACTGAGCCTTGTGTTGGTAGTTCAAGTCGCGAAAGTCAGTTTCCACGTCACGGCGGAAGGTCACCCTATCGCCTTCTGCCGTCACGACGCTCGCCTTCCGTGAAAAATCGGTCGACGATTGAATAGTCCCAACCTGGGCATGGATCGTATGGCCTGCCTGAGGGTCAATCGTAGGTAGCTGCAAGAAGCAGAGGGGTCGAACTGGGTGAGCGACTGAGTTTGCATACCATTCCCCTCTGACGGAACAGGATCTCACCCCCGATAGGCTCATGAGTGGTATCGGTGCGGGTTCACGGAACTTGAGGTGGAATTTCATGCAGTGTATAGGAAGGTGTGCCAGGTTTAGTTGAAAATTGACGAAGCGGCTCCGAGGTGTGGTGTCGCGATCGTGGCTCAGACAATCATTACCCCCACACCAACCGAAAGGAGCCGCTTCAGAAAAAAGTGGTTCAGACTCAGCGACAAGGCAGGGGAGAGACGTGAGTGCATTAACCGCAACCTCCGGATTGCCGGCCGAGGAGATCAAGACGAAGGTAGCGCTGATTCAGACCCTGATTCCGCTAGGGCTGATCGCCATCGGGAGGGCGTTGGAGACCGAGGTGGTGGGCTTGGGCGACGTCCGGTACCGCCGGACGGGTGGACGCCCCGGCGTGGCCCGCTGGGGGCGCCACCGGGCTCGGGTTACCCTCAGCACCTGGAGATCCAGACTGTGTTGCCGTGGTGAAACCTACCGGCCTCTCTATGACTGGGCAGGAGGAGCGGGGGGTAAGGCTGTCGGCGTTGGGGGGAGCAAAGAATGTTGGCTGATCGTTTCGATCTGATGCCGTTGCTCGGCGGAGCGGAGGCGAATCTTGAAGATTACCCGGCGGCTTTTTTCACGGTTCACCATGGCAGTCGATTCATAAATCAAATCTTGTCTGCCGCGACCGGCTGCGGACGTGATTTCTTGAAAGCATTGGTACGCGGCTGGTTCTGCGGATTGAATGACCTCCAGCCCCTTCACCATCACCGCAAGCGACCGTTCCTGGCTCAATTTCAAATTAAACGCATCGCTGCCGTGATCATCGGTGTGTCCTTCGATCGCGAGCGAGTCGATCTTGTCGCGCAACGGGCCGCACAATGCCCCAACATAGAAGGGCAACGCTTCCATGAGAAACTGATCCGCCGTAGGCGACAGCGTGCTTTTCCCAAACTCAAACGTGAGCCGGTTTTCCGGGACCACGATCAAGAGCGCGAGCGGGTCGCGGGGATCCGCATCGAGCGAGAGACCTAAGCGCTCAATGTGGTCGCGTAGAGCCGTCTGCACGTCCTCTTTGTTGTCTTGCAATTCAGACTGTGTCGCAGAGGAAATTTTGGTGANCTGCGACGCGAAGAGCAAGATGAATACGACCGCGAGCGAGGTCATGAGATCGGTGATGCCGATTGTCGTGTGCGAGGCACCGGTGCCCTGTAGCGTTACGAGCTTCATGCGGTAGGCCGTTGCGCGGCCACCGTCGACCGTCTTGGCCAAAGGCGACGTCCCTCAGGGCGTGTGATGCCCGGCGACATTCGCTGCTCAGCGAGACTGTCGGTCGGGCGGCTTATGAGGTCATCCTGCGTCGGTGTTGCGTGCGTCGGACGTATGTGCGCATCCTTCAGAAACGTGGTGAGGTTATGAATCGAGTCATTCAGCGCATTCATCGGAGCCGTGAATTCTTCACGGAGGACTCGTGGCAGTTCGGTCGTCATTCGCCGACCCGCTGACTGCTCGTCCTGCTTCCATTTCGTCAGAGATCGAATCGCCGTGGTTAGCTCGGCAATGGGCGCCGCCAGGCTGTCCGTGTCCATTCCTCCGAGACGCCCCCTGAGTTCCTCGCCGGAGGCCGGTTGGCCTCCGGCGGGCGCGCTGTGCATCGGCGTGAGTTGCTCCAACATCTGCTCCATGGTCTTTCGGGGAAAGAGTTTGTCGATGAGGCCGAGGAACGCGTGGTGCGCGTTCATGAGTCTAAAGACCATCGGCTTTTCGATGAGTGTGAACAGATTGGCGGCAATAAGTCCGACGATGGATGTCAGAAATTTACCGGCCAGCCCGTTGATGAGCCCCTGAATCCCGGCAATTTCATGTCCGTCGGCGTGGAGTTTACTGAGGCCGATGAACAAGGCCAAAAACGTCAGCAGCAACCCGATGCCGGTCACCAGGGATGGCAGTTGGCTGTAGAAGGCCAGATTCACCCGATGGCTCAATAGCGTGTCCTGCGTAAAGATATCTTCCGCGCGGCACGTGCTGAAAATGCGCGGTTCCACGAACCACGGCACATGTTCCAGAATGAGGGTCTTGCGGAATTGTGCCCAGGGCNGGCGAAACATGGGTTCTTTCTGCATAGCCGTTTCGAGAGTGTTCAAGTCGGCGCAGTCAATACGCATGGGTGCGGACGTGGCCTGACCAGCCTGAGGTGCGAATCCCACCAGCACACGACTCGTGAATCGCTCGCGATCGACGTCTCCGCGATCGTTCGCGAGGGCGATCAGCATCGGGCGTACTCGATCGAACGGCCGTTGCGCGCTGAACACTTCCCTGCTCAACCGCAGCACGTGCCATAGAAAGAAGAGCACGATTCCGAAAGACCCGAGCCAGCTCAGCATCGGGCTTTGGGGCCCTCCGAAGAAGGCCACATCACGACTCAAAAATTCCCACAGACTGGACGTACTGATCATCGCATCCTCAGCTCCTGCACGACGGATTCCTTTACGCTTCAACGTCAGGCAAAGCACTCTCAACTTTCGTGCCGCGCACAACATAGGCGGAAGCGCTCAAAAAGCCCATGATCGGTATGTGAGTTGGACGCTAATCAGGAATCGCTCGGCAAAGAATGCCGGTTCAGTCGGCACATTCGGCCTCTCTGAACACAGAGAGGCCCGGCAGGATGCTGGGAAAGTCCGCCAGTGGCGTTCCCAGCTCGCAAGATTCCTCAACGTACCATTGGGGGGTACGTCTCCGGTTCTAGTTCCGTCTGCGGTCTTGTTGGACGGCCTTTTTGACCATTCTGCTGGAGAGCGGATCGCCTATAGCGCGGAGCGTTGAAAACAGGAGCGCGATCGTCCGTCGGCCTCGGCGGACGTCTCAGAAACTTCTGAATGGATGTCCGGTGACTCCTGTCCTGCACAGGGCGTTAGTCTGCGGGGCTCGCGTCTCCTGATTCTGATGTGACCACACGTTCAATGGAGCGTGGGGGGGGGTGGTCCTGGTTGGAGAGATCGACCGTGATCGGATTACGGTAGGGGCTGCCTGTCTCAGCATAGGTTAACGCGACGATTGGTTGATGCAGGGTGGCGGGATTAATCGTGGTGATCATCCCTCGTTCCTTCGTGTTGAGTTCCACGATGCTATAGACGGGGTAGATGCCAACCAGCTTGATGAACAGGGACACGAGACGAAGGTCGAGACGGCCGACTTCTCCCTCTTGGAACAGTTGTTGAATCACCGCGTGGGAAGGTCGCGGTCGGAGGCCCCCGAATCCCGTCAGTAGCTCATCGTATCGATCCGCAATCATCACAATGCGACTCGCCTCCGCCGTGGAGCTTGCCGATGTTTCGGAGGGAAAGCCGTGCCCATCGGGTGTGACATGGTGTTCAGCCGCGATTTGGCGAACGGTCTGGGAGAACTCGCGATGTGCTTCGATCGCAATGGCGCCCAGCCTTGGGTGAGAGTGAAAGGTCGCCAGGTCTTCACCGGAGAGGGGAGTTGATGTGTGGAACAGATGGGGGGGGAGTTGTAGCAGACCGATGTCATGCAGTAACGCACCGGTTGCCAACTCGTGAAGTGTTCTCGGATCATAGCCGAGGGCTTGGCCGATAATCATCGCCAGCGTGCAGACGGCGAGGCTATGGTTGTTGAAAGAGGCGTCGAAATGTGGCCCGTGGCTCATTGCCCTGAACGTGGCGTGGATAGTGAGAATCCGTGTGGCGATGATGATTTCCTGCACGGTTTCGTTGATCAGTCCTGGTGGTGCGACGCGCCTTTGACTGATCTCGTCGAAGACAGATTTAACCGACTGAGCCAGCTTATCGCGCGTCTCTCGAGCCATTGTCAGCTCCTGGTTCAGGGTGCCGAGTGAGCGGGGTGCATCATAGGCTGGGGGTGCTTGGGTAGAGGTGAGTAAGCCAATCGTATGAAGGGTCTCTTCCGCGATCGGAATGGACGTGACGTTGGCCCCTTTTGAGGTGTCGATATCCACGGCGTGGATATCGGATCGCTGCAAGCGCTCGATCTGCTCGATAGTTTGAACCAGAAACCGGTGTCTCAGAAAAGGGGTCCGGAACCACGAACAATCGATTCCTGTCACATACATCCCAACCCGGAGTTGACGCAGAGGGATACGTTTACGCATTACACATCTTTCGATCATGGAGCAGGTATCGGCACGAACCGACAATCTCTTATCGGTTCGCCTGCTCGGGTCTTGAATCCGAGCCGCCCCCATTATGCATGGTGGTCTGTCGCGAAACTGAGGAGTTGTGTGGACCGGTCAAGGACCGGGGTTGCGGGAACGCGATGGTGGCCTGCTAGAACTTCGACGGTCCGCACGTGTGGCACAACAGGAGAACCTCCCGCAGGATGTTAAAAGGCCAGACTTCTCACCCGCCCAAGCCCGGCGTGCCGAGACGCGCCTTGTCACGAGCAAGGCCGCAGCGAGTGTAAGGCCGAGACGTCAGGGTGAGCCGAGAACGATTGAGGTCCGTACCTGAGACGAGAGGGTTTGTCTTCTACTCAGAGCATGGCATGGCGTACAGACGGCATCCCCTCGGTGAAAAGTGAGTGCTGGAGGCTCTGGTGAGCCCGCTTGCCGCTTAGTGTTACGTGCCAGCTATTAGTGATCACGTTGCAGATCTAAAAGGAATTGCTGAAGGACGGCCTGAAACGCTTCCTGTTCTGAAGATGTGAACCAATTGATTCATGCAACGGGACACACCAATAATCCGACAACACCGCCCTGGGTGACGGGATACTGACATTCCTGCGTGAGTCACTCTCCCNGATCTTGNCGAAGATCGCCTGTGGAATTATCTTCTTCTATGCCAGCGTATCCTTCCACTGGTCCAGACGCCCCTTGAAGATCTTCTCTGAGTAGACATCCCCGATTTCAGGCAGCGCCTTGAGTTGATCGCCAGTGACCGTATTGAGGTCGAAGAGGTCAGCTTGATCCACAGTCGTGCACAGCGCAAACCATCGAGAACAGATGTTAACGGCACATCATTCATGCCTGTTGTGTGTTGTTCTGTGCGAATGCTTCACGCTCCTTGGTGCTATACTTTTATTCGTAAAGTGACGAGTGTCTCGCGGTTTGTCGGGAAGACACACGTCGAGTGAAAAAGGCAAACCACCCGAGAGGGTGGGACGCAAAGCCAAGGGAGCTAAGCAGGGACGAAGTTGTTCCAGGTTCAGCCTAGCCGCCACACGATAGGGCGCGATCGCGCGACGGTAACGGCTATCCCTCCTTCACGTCCTCTCTCTCCCTCGACACACGCCTGAGGCTCTGCACGGTGTCAAATCGAGGTGCCCGATGCTATCCGCCATTAACTCTGCCCTTTCCGGACTTGCGGCCTATGCAAAACAACTTGAGGTCACGGCGCATAATGTGGCCAATGTCAACACCGACGGATTCAAGAAGTCTCACACGGAGTTTGTCCCGGTCGAAACCGGGGGCGTGCTCCCTGTTGTTCTAAAAGACAGCTCCGCCGGGCCCATGGTCCTGAACCACACAGGCTATGGTCCAGCCCTGGTGGAACTGTCGAACGTCGATCTCGGCGAAGAAACCGTGAATCAGATTCTCGCGCAGCGGGGATTTGAAGCGAATATCAGTGCCCTGAAGACGGCAGACGATATGGTGGGGACCATTCTGGACATGAAGAGGTAACCGGCCCCTCCCTTTAAAACGAGGGCTAGCCAGCAGAAGGAGTGCCGCGTCGCATTCCTTCAGACAGTATGGNCTGTCGAACCCGTGGCTGGCCCACGCGTTCTCCGGCTCATCCCAGTCCACAACACTTAATCCATAATGCTGTGGTCCCTGCCTTGGTGCGAAGAGATGATGCAAATCTCGTTTGATTGAGCGCCTCGGGGGACACGCTAGGCGTGCCGTGTCAGGCCTGACGCTTGGCGAAGAGGGCAGCGGCTTGTGCGCGTCGTGAGATATGCAGCTACTGGAACATGCTGACGAGATAGTTCTTGACCGTCTTCTCGCTGAGTTGCATCGCGGTCGCAATGTCTTTGTTGGTCAATCCTTCTCCCATCAACGCCAGCACGCGCCCTTTCTGAGGGGAAAGGGCGTACCCCCGCACCAGGCCGGCTTGAGCCGGTCCAGCTTTCAGCCAATCTCGCGCCCGTTGGGTAAGGGCCGGATTGAGAATCGACTGACTGTTGGAGACGGCAGGAATCGATCGAATCAGCGGGCGGGAGTCAATATTCTTGAGGACGTATCCCTGTGCGTCTGCCAGCACGGCCGACAGGGCGGCCTCCTCATCGGCATACGATGTGAGAAAGATGATGCGTGTTGTAAAGTGACGGGCAAGAATAGCACGACAGGCGTCGACCCCGGAGCCATCCGGGAGTCGGACATCCATCAGGACGATGTCCGGGTTGAGTCGCGTGACAGCCCGCACCGCGGCGGTCTTGGTCCCGGCTTCACCAACGACGGTCATCCGTGGTGATTGTGTAAGACGGTTCGCAGGCCGGCGCGGACCACTTCGTGATCGTCGACCACGAACAGACGAATCGGCTTGGTCCTAGCGGGGGGCATCAGAGGCCTCGTGCGGCACATCGAGCACGACGCGTGTGCCTTCATTGATTTTCGAGAAGAGAGTCAACCGTCCTCCGACCTTCTGCGCACGGGAGGCCATATTGCGCAATCCATGCCCGGTCCCCTTGGCGGCCTTTGGGTTGAATCCACGACCGTTGTCGCGAATGCTCAGCCGGACACCTTGCTTCAGCAACTTGAGCGACACCGTGACCTCTTGCGCGCGGCTGTGCTGGATACAATTACTCATCGCTTCTTGGGTGATCTGTAACAGGTGCAGGGCCTGTTCCGTCGATACGGACTGCGCGGCACGATCCTCGACCGCGAGGCGCACACGCATAACCTGGTTCTGCATCAGCGAGTTCAGCATGTGCTGCAGCGCCGTCGGGAAGTCCTTTCCCTCGAGCAGGTCTGAGCCCAGCCCCGCGATGAAGTTCCGGATCTCGCGCATGACACGGTTCAATTGATCAATGGCCTCATTGAGTGAGGCGCCGGATGTCTTGCGACTCCCTGGGGACAGCATCGATTTGGTCGTTTCGAGGGTGAGGCCCACGGCAAAGAGCGACTGCAGAATGCCGTCATGCAGGTCCTGGCTGATCCGTTCACGTTCCTCGATCGCCGCGCGCAACTCAAGCTTTTGTTGCCGTAGGGCTTCTTCCATGCGCTTGCGGTCCGTGATATCGGTAATCGTGCCCACGTAGCCAACGAGGTCGCCGTTCTTGTCGAATTCGGCTCGGGCCTGGCCGACGACCCACGTGACCATCTGGCCTGGGGGTTGGAAGCGATATTCGGACCGGAAGGGTCGGTGATTCTTGAATGCGTGGGTCCATTCCTCGGCCACCCGGTCCCGGTCGTCCGGGTGAAGGGCGGCGTTCCAGCCGAATCCTGCTGCGCTGTCAGCGCTCCTGCCGGCGATCTCGCACCAGCGGTCATTCACATAGACACAGCCGCCGGTGGCATCGGTGCGAAAGATGCCGACCGGTGCCCCCTGGGCCAGAGTGCGGAACAGGCGTTCGCTCTTCGTTAACGCCTGTTCCGTCTGCTTGCGTTCGGTAATATCCTCCGAGATGCCCAGCAGGAATTGCGGTGTGCCGTCGGCGTCGCAGATCGGAATCTTCTTCGTGTGCAAAATCCGTATCCCGTGCTCCTTCGTCTGAATGGGCTCTTCGGGAATATCCAGCAAGCGCCTGTCGCGTAACACCGTCCGGTCCGCAGCCGTGAAAAAGTCGACTTCCTCTTTCGGGAAGAAGTCGTAGCTGCTCTTGCCCAGGAGTTCGTGATGGGAATAGCCGAGCAACGCTTCCCCCGCCTTATTCAAGCGCACGAACCGAAGATTTGCGGCATCTTTCACGAACACCATTAACGGCAGGTTGTCCACCACCGACGTGATAAAGGCTTCCGAGCGCTGCAGTTCTTCCTCTATCAGTTCGTGCGCGGTAATCTCCTGGACCGTCCCCATGGAGCGGAGGGGGTGGCCCTCGGCACTATATTTTGTCTCGCAGCGCTCCTGCACATATTTGATTCGCCCGTCCGCCATGCGCAGCCGATGGATGATCTCATACGGCTTACGCGTTTGGAGAGAAGACGTATAGGCCGTTTTGACCTTGTCCCGATCATCCGGATGGACGGCCTCAGTGAACGCCTCGTACGAGGCTCCAAACGTTGCCTTGTCGATCTCAAAAATCCTGAAGACCTCGTCGGACCAAGTCAGGATGTTGCGTTCCAGGTCGAGCTCCCAGTTTCCCATCTGGGCGATGCGCTGGGCTTCTATCAGGCGTTCCTCGCTGACTCTCAGGGCCGCCTCCGTCTGCTTGCGCTCCGTGATGTCCACTCCGAATCCGATCACGTTGATAATCGCGCCGTCCGCATCCCGGAGCGGTCCGAAGACCGCATCTGCGGTAGACCTCTGGCCGCCCGGGACGCGAAAGACCAGCTCGCCGCGAACCAGCTCGCCTTGAGCCGCGCGGCGCATCCAGTCTTGTACCCGAGACTGCATGTCGGGCAACCCGGACCACCAGGGGGTCTCCCAGAAATACCGATCCATCACGTCTGCTTTCGCTATCCCCCCGAGTGCCAACGGCGCACGATTGATCTCCACGATTCGTCCATCCAGCGTATAGATCGCGACAAATCCGAACACCGAATCGAGAATGTCCTGCAACTGCTTCTTGCTTGCGGCCAGGGATTCCTCCACTTGCTTGCGTTCGGTGGTGTCCACCAGCACTCCAGTCCAGCAGGTGGACCCATCCTGTTCCCGGCGCGGGACGGATTGGCCGCGCAGCCATTTGACTTCTCCAGTTGTGACCCGGATGGGAAATTCATGGAGCCAGGGCGACAGGGTTTCCATGGAATGGCGAATGGACTCGTCCATGGCCGGCAGCGCGTCGAGGGGGATCCGCCGGAACACGACCTCGACGTCGGCCATGGCTTCGTCAGGCGAGATGCCCATCAAGTCAGCGATGCCGTTGCTGATGAAGGGCAGGGAACGATGGCCGGCGGCATCGATGCAGAACTCATAAACCGCGCCGGGCATGGCGAGCAACAAATATCGATAGCGCTCCTCGCTCGCGGGCAACTTGCTCGTGCGCTCGGTCACGAGGCGTTCGAGGTTCTCGTTGAGTGCACGAACGTCCGCCTCGCTCTGCCTGAGATCAGCCGTGCGCTGCCGGACCGCTTCTTCCAGGCGGGCATTGGCGTCCTGCAACGAGCACTCCAGCCGGTGTTTGTAGAGGGCGGCCTGGATCGTGGCATGCAGTTCGCGTGCTTCGAAGGGCTTGATCAGATATCCGAACGGCTCGGCACCGAGAGCCTTCTCGACCAACTGGGCATCGGAGGGGGCGCTGAGAAAGATGACCGGCACGGCCAGGAGTTGGCGCAACCGGGCAACGGTGTCGATGCCGTTTAACTCACCGGCCAGGCAGATGTCCATCAGCACGATGCCGGGGCGGATCCGGGGAATCTCCTCCAACGCCTGCTCGCCGCGCGTCGTCTGGCCACAGACCTCGTAGCCCAGGTGTGTCACGCAATCGCTGATCTCCTGGGCGATCAGCGCCTCGTCCTCTACGATGTAGATACGTGTGGTACTCATACATTTATCGATACACGGTCTGGGGAAATGTCGAGGGCAACGGGTTGGACCCCCGTAGAGCCTCGGGGAGGCCTGGAAATCCGTCCTGTGGTAACGGATAGTGTACCGGCTGCTGCGGCGCGGTCGAGGTCTCCAAGAGCTGCCGCGCGAGGCGAGGCATGTCTTTCGGTCCAAGAGTCCCAGAGGAGGTGTGAAATCCAACGGCAGGATGAATCGTCGGCTGCACTCAGGAATGGGTGATCGCCGGCGTTGTTGGCGTGATGGACGAGCGAATCGAAGTGTGGCAGAACGGAGCGGGTCACACAGGAAGGTCTAACGAAGAGGGGCCCGGACTGCGGGGACAGATCGAGTTGCAACAACTGCATCGCCGCAGGCCCTCGCTGGTGGTTCTGAACAGGGGTGTCAGGAGGCCTGTATTGTTCTACGAAATGCGTCAGATTGTCTAGACATAACCGGAGGGGATCGAAGTCCGACGCGGAAGAACTTCGGAATAGATCGGGAGTTCTTCGGCAGCGGCTATTCAATTTCACGCAAGAGGTGCCGGTGCGAGCGAGCTTGATTTGGTGCCGAAAGCGAGATTCGATTTTGGGAGATTTTCAAGAGCTCAAGGGTATCAGGAAGTTTGGATACGTTAGATCAAAGAATGAGGGAGCAACGCCTCACAATTGGTGTGGAGTTGGCCTTTGGAGTAGGGGCAGGTCTCAGAGGCTAAAGTGGAGGGCTACACTCGCACAGGCTTGGTCATACCGCTCTTGAGGACAATCTCGCAGATGTGGTCGAGGCGCTCGATATGTTCGTAGGCGGCCCATGGATCTGTCGCGACCGCACAGACGCCATGGTTGCCCTGTCCCACGATGTCGAAGGCAAGAGCCCCGTCCTTTCCGATGCCGAAACATTTAGCCGTCACGTCCGCCAATTCACGCGACAAGGCCGGCAACGCGGGCACCGTCGGTCCCACTTTGGTATAGCGCGAGATTTCAGGAAACTCTGCGCTGATGGCCTGCAAGTCGAAGCCTGCATAGATGGCGGCAACGATGTGCGTGGCGTGGACATGCACGACCGTTCTGGTTTTCCTCGNATCGCGTTGCAAGTTCCAGTGCATCCAGAGCTCCCCGGACGGTTGCTGCCCCTCGTGGACATTCGGAATCAGTTCGCCCGTCAGCAGCTCTTTCACAATCTCGATCCGCACGATATGCTCCGGGTGCACAATGGTCTTCCGCCATCCGGAGGGGGTAATGTAGAGATATTTCCCCTCGCGCTTTCGCATGCTAATGTTCCCGTCTCTCGTCGTAATCCAGCCCCGCTCATACACGCGCCGCATTACATCGCCGATTGCTGTCAGCATGCTCGCTCCATAAGTATGCGCCCTCTAAGATACGGTATCGGCGTCCCTCGCCTTGTTCTTGAGTGCTGATGGCGTGTGCTAGGAGAGCAAAGAGCCGATGGCCTCTGGGGAAGGGAGCTGACGGCGTATGGCAGGGCACAGGATCTGATGGCAGGAAGGGGATGAAGAAAAGGGTCGATGGCTGATGGCGGAACAGATGGAGCGTTTCTCGTGAAGCCTGTTGAGTCTCTCGCGAGCGTGTACGATCGACTCCTGACGAACGACGACAAGCGGGAAACGAACGACGAACCAAGAAGGCAGGCCCATCACGCGGCGCGAAAGGGTTTCTGGCACCAGTTGGTTTCTGCTGATGCGTGTGAGGGATTGCAGAAACCAGAAAGGATTACCGGTAGGCGAACACGTCCATCTGAATCGACTTGATAGGATAAGTGTTTCCATGAACCATGGGCCGAACTCGCTCGGTTGCGCCGCGGCTGAACACTTGTTCGCCGCAATGGAGGCAGACCGTCGCGGGAATCTGCTCAACCTGTATGGGCTTGCCCTCGATAGCGAAGACCTCGCTGACCAGTTCTTGACGGCTCTCGGTCTTCCCTCACACATGACAGCGAAACATAGTTACCTCCGTCTGGCGTAATCGAGCCCACTCGACGGGGTTTGGCACTTAGATCGCAGTGATCGTTAGCAGGTCGGCATCGACGTGGGATGCCTGAATGTGCAACGGACGACCGGCTTCTGTGAATTCACGCAGCTCGAATTTCGGGGGAACGACATATTTCCTGAAGCAGGGGGCAACCGCCTGCTGCGCGGCTGGGCGAATCACTCCTGTCTGGGGCCGGTGAGCAAGGCCGACCGAGCGGTGGATGCCCACGCTCGCTATCAGTTCCGCTGGTGGTTGTGTCGTAAGCACAAGGTGCGGGGACGGGCAATCACGTAGTTCTCCGATGAGCACCTGTATCGGACGCTCGGGCTGGTCCGGCTGGCACCCCTCACTCACACCCTCCCATGGGCGAACGCATGAACCCTTGTCCGAGAGCCGGAGGCGAGAAACCCGCCCATCCGGTTCGACGTGCAGGAGGTGGAAACGGGTCTCGCGGCGCCGTTGAGGCCCCGGCAACCGAAAGGGCCGGTTTCCGGAGGGGCTCCGCCTTCGCACCGCGCCATATCTCGATGCTACTTCAAGCCCGAGCGGGCTCAGAAAGATTTAGTCGGCCTCTCCGATCTCAGCGCATGATGCGGCGTGTGAAACACGCGAGCACGGCTGGTTACCCGCACGGAAAGGGCAAGCCCGGGGCCTTAAAATTTTATGCGGCTGTCGAGACCCGACGTATTTGTCGTTGGCCCACGATATCAAGCGCAGCGACGCGATAGGTTTCAGCCAGCGTAGGAAAGTTGAAGATGTTCTCAACAAATGAGTCGACCGTGGCCGCATGTTGAAGTGCCATCTGACCCACATGAATCAGTTCCGTTGCGCCTTCTCCGACAATCTGGACGCCAAGGAGGTATTCGCCTGTCGGGTCTGCCACCATCTTTAGTAGGCCGTTACGAATGCCTGAGATCTGACCGCGGGCGATTTCGTGAAACCTCGCCCGTCCAATCAAGACCTCTCGATATCGTTTCCGAGCCGTCATTTCGTCTAGTCCGATACTGGACATCTCGGGGATTGTGTAAATCCCAACCGGAATGGTGTCGACTGAATGTCCCTCCGGGAGGCCCAAGGCATGGCACACGGCACGTCGGCCTTGTTCCATGGCAGAGGAGGCCAGAGCAGGGGGGCCGATGAGATCGCCAACGCCGTAAATGTGGGGAATAACCGTCTGGCAATGTTCGTTGACGGCTAGCGTTCCCTTTTCGGTGACAGTCAAGCCGGTGGCGCTGAGGTTGAGATCCTCCAGATTTGCCTGTCGCCCCATGGCCACGAGCATCTTATCGCTGGTAATCACCTGCCCGTCATGGAGCGTCGTCACCACCTGAGAGATTCCATCCCATCGGACTTCTTTAGGCGCCTGTGCCCCGCAATAGCGACCGCCTTCTTGCTCAAAGCTTTGCACAAACATGTGCACGAGCTCCGCATCAAAAAACTGAAGGGGCCGATCAGCCCGATCGACCATGGTGACCTGCACGCCAAGCGCGGCAAAGATCGATGCATATTCCGATGCAATGATGCCTCCGCCCAATACGGTCAGGGAGCGTGGTAAGTAGATCATGGAGAGAATCGAATCACTGTCGAGAATATGTTCATGGTCGATTGGAATTTCAACCGGCGCACGAGGNCGGGATCCTGTGGCGATAACNATCGTGTCGGCGGTGAGCGTTTGTTTCATGCCGTCGACCGTAAGCANTTCGATCAGGCTGTCAGAGAGAAAATGGGCTCGGCCGTGGAACAATGTGACGCCATTGNGCGTCAACTGATTCATCATATAGTCGCCATGTGATGCGATGACCTCGTCCAAGCGACGCATCAGCGTGGAGACCATGATGTTCGGAGGGACTCTCATGTCCAGCGTAGTCGAGGACCGTTTCATTCGGTCCATCTGGAGCGCACTCTCGCGGAGCGTTTTGCTCGGAATCGTTCCCCGGTACACGCAGGCGCCTCCGATGCCCTGCTCGCGTTCGATCACCGCCACGTGTTTGCCTGCTTTGGCGCCCTGGATGGCAGCCTTTTGACCGGCTGGGCCGCTCCCGATCACCACAATGTCATAGCGAATCACTGTACTCATTGTGCCATCGCGTCCACGAGAGTGAGTACGTTCTCTTTGAGACTGATCAATGCGTCAATATCATTAGGGTAGAGATTGAGATCGGCAAAGACACTGTGGTCACGAAGAGTGCTGTCATCAAAGGAATCCGGAACGAGTATGTAGGTCGCCAGCCGGTCTGCCAGGCAGGTCATCATCGCTTCCTGCCGATGTGAGGGTGCCTGCTCATAGATCAAATAATAGGTGATGGCCTCAGCCACCTGTGGGGGCAAGGACCATTCCGCTGCGATCAAGTTACCCACGCGGGAATGATAGCCGTCGAGGAAGGAGGTTACCGTGCCGGGCTCGAGCGGGATATGTATTTCTGCGGCAATAGTCGCGACGGTTTTAAGCACGACCGGTTTTCCAACCGCATGCAGGAGCCCGCACATGTAGGCGCTTTCTACATTGACGCGGCGCATGCGCGCGATCTCTTTGGCGTAGGCCCCGCTGGCCAGCGCGTGCCGCCAGAGCTGCTGTATGTCCGCTTCGTGTCCCGGAATCTTAACGGTCGCACTCTTCAGAGAAACCGTGACGGCAATTTCAGACAGCTGATTCACGCCGAGCATGGCGACGGCATGCTGGAGCGACACGATCGGAGTTCGAGGCATATAGGCGGGCGAGTTGGCGATTTTCAGAACATGGGCGGCCAATGCTTGGTCCTGGTGAATGAGGGCTGACAAACGAGCTGCATCTGCCGATGGATCATTCACCAGG
>Ga0031654_10000154_pt1 | contig 15122 bp, 6 predicted proteins | sample FrelakmetCRP12CR_FD_55268 | JGI IMG/M metagenome (GOLD analysis project Ga0031654, IMG submission 55268) | Freshwater lake sediment microbial communities from the University of Notre Dame, USA, for methane emissions studies - CRP12 CR | ecosystem: Environmental > Aquatic > Freshwater > Lake >...
TATCGGCGGGCCCGGCGAGGCGCATCAGCTCTTCTCGATGATCGCGCATCTCGTCAAGGCTCCTCGGGCTGCGAACGGCGCAACTGACCTGCAAGCACCCGGAAGCCGCCAATGAGAAAGCCTTCGATACCAGCCGGGACGCAGAGTGGTCTCTGGATCGCGGGAGTGCTCATCGCTTGTCAGTTCGCTGCGATATCACCGGCATGGGCCAAGGCGCCGGATCTTGAATTCCACGCACCCCAAGCCGTGAACGACGCGAAGACGCCCGCGGTCATGCGCGATTTGGCTGAGCGGCTCCTTCCCGTCTATCAGGACGCCGATCCCGATCGCTATCTCGCGAATTTATCGGCGCTTCAACTGGTCGCCGGCAGCTATTCGGCCGCGGATGTCTCGCGGCAAGCGCTGCGCATTCGGCGGCGGCCTGCGCGTGTCGGCCAGCCTGTGGGCCGTTCGGTGGTCTACGACATTTACGCGTACGCGAAGGCGATCGAAGCGGAAAACCGGGTTTCATTCGCGGAAAGCTTCACGAGGTCGTTCGGCGAGGTGGTGCCGCGGCTCAACGATGCGGATGCGTACGCGGTCACGCGTTGGCTCGAGACGTCCCCGCAAGTGTTTCAGTCGGCTCTGCAGAGGGCGCTTGACCAGCAGCGAGCCAAAGACAGCATCGACCAATCGGACGCGGTGAAGCTGATCTGGACCTACCTCGCGTTTGATGCCTATCGGAGCTTTGGTCCTCTGGTCGAGGCGCTCGTCGCGGCGGACGATGATCGACGCTATACGGTCGACGACGAGGTCCTGATCAAAGCGTCGGATGGGGCGAACATCGCTGTGGTGGTGGCTCGCCCGAAGAGCCGCTCCGAACCGCTGCCGACGCTCCTCGAGGTCACGATCGAGGAGTCGCAAAACTCCGCCAAGGAGTGTGCGGCACACGGCTACGTGGGGGTGGTGGCTCACATCCGCGGAACGCGAACGAGTCCCCGCCGTGTCGTTCCCTATGAGCACGACGGCGAGGACGCGCGCGCGGTCATCGATTGGATTGCCAAGCAATCGTGGAGTGACGGACGCGTGGGAATGTATGGCGAGGGCTATAGCGCCTTTACCTCCTGGGCCGCAGCAACGCGATTGCCGCCCGCGCTCAAGGCCATTGCCACCTCGGGCTCGACCGCGCCCGGTATCGATGTCCCCATGACGGGCAACATTTTTCAGAACTCCGCATACCGATGGTCTTTGACCGTCACCACCAACGATGCGGCGGTCGAAAAGGACCTCAACGACGATGAGCTGTGGCGCGCACTCGATCAGAAGTGGTACCGGAGCGGGCGTCGATATCGAGATTTTGGCCGGCTGCACGGACAGCCCAATCCGCTCTTCATCCGCTGGTTGAACCACCCGAGCTATGACGGGTTCTGGCAAAGGATGATCCCTTACCGCGAGCAATTCGCCAAAATCAATATTCCGGTGCTGACCACCACCGGCTACTTCGCCGCCAGCGCGCCCGGCGCCCTGTATTACTTCACGCAGCACACTCGATACAACCCGCACGCCGACCACACGCTCATCATCGGTCCTTACGAGGACGGCGTGATGCAGCGACGGCCGTTGGCCGTGCTGCATGGGTACGAAGTCGATTCAGCCGCGCTCGTCGATGTTCATGAGCAGCAATATCAGTGGTTCGACCACGTTCTCAAAAGCGCAGCAACACCGCCTTTATTGAAGGACCGCATTAACTACCAGGTCATGGGAGCCAACGAGTGGCGGCATGCTGCGTCGCTCGAAGCCATGGCGGGGAGTAGTTTGAGATTTTATCTGGATGCGACCGCGTCCGGTGAGCGCCGCCGACTGACGCGGCATAAGAGTTCGAAGGCGGCGTTCGTCTTGCAGTGGGTAGACTTCGCCGATCGCAGCGATGCCGGCTGGATGCCGCCGACGGCTCTCGTCACCAAGAGTCCGATCACCCATAACGACACCATGTTCGTGAGCGAACCGCTGGCGAAGCCAACGGAGTTCAACGGCCTGTTCTCGGGCCGGCTCGATTTTACGGTGAATAAGATGGACATGGACTTGAACATCACGCTGTACGAGCGTCTAGCCAGCGGCGACTTCATTCGCCTGTTCAATCCCGCTTATGAATTCCGCGCAAGTTACGCGCGGGACCGCGCTCATCGGCACCTGCTCAAGTCGGGAGAGCGCCAGGAGTTGACGTTCAAGAGCGAGCGGATGACGAGCCGGCAGCTTGAGGCAGGTAGTCGGCTGGTGATGGTTCTCGGCATCAACAAGCGGCCCGATCGCCAGATCAACTACGGCACAGGCAATGACGTGAGTGAGGAATCCATCGCCGACGGCAAGATTCCCCTGAAGATCCGCTGGTACAACGACAGCTATATCGACATACCGGTGCGCAAGTAGGAGCCCGGCTTTTAGCCCACCCGCTTCAACATAATGTCAGTCGGTCACAGCATTCTGTGAGCAAACGCACGGCCAAAATCACCGGTGCGGGACGACCATTACTCCATGAGGATAGCAATTGCGGCAGCGGTCGGGATCATCGCGGGAATCGCCGGAACCGTAGCTCTCGAGCGGCTTTCGTCCGACAAGCAAGCATTGTCCGAACCGCCACTCGCGGAAGCAGCGGGTCAGCAACAGCATCCATTTGCGCTCTCGTCCTCGACATCATTTGCGACCGCGCGTGCCTCGCATCGGACGCGAAGGACGATCAACGGCAATCACGACGATCCGATGTAGCACGTCGGCTTTGGGTTGGACGATTCGCGAGGCGGAACTACCGCGGGCGGATCTGCCCGATGCGCCCCTGGATACCAGTCATTCGGCGTTGCGAATTGTCTGGCCACAACGCCTCGATCTTGGCCCTCCGGGGCCGGACCGCCCGGTGTAGTTGATGGGCTAGCCAGCGGCGCGTGCTCGTGGCCCTTTTCGGCCGCGGCCGCGCGCTCCGCGGCTGAGCCTGCCAAATCTGCAGCGCCTGATGCCGGCGCACGCGTTCGCGCGTGCGCCGGCGCTTGTCTCACGGGCCCATCAACAGCGGCCCTAGGTTCGCGGCCCTACGGTAGCGGCAATAGGGTCGGTAGCGGCCCTAGGGTCTGCTGCTGCAGAATGAGGGTGTTGGTCACATAAAATAGGTGCTGAAGGCGCCCGATGATGGCACCGTACGCATTCGGGTAATTGGTCGACGAGCCATAATTGCCCGGGTGATTGTAGACGAGCGCATGGCATGTTTTGAACTGGGTGGCTGCAGCGGTGAATTGCGCGGGTTTCAGCAACCCGGCATTCAAGGTGGCCGTGGCCTGGAGCAGACAGGCGCCGAGCTGCTTTTGGGCTTGGGCCCCTGTGATTCCCGTTATCGGGTCCGTGATGAACGGCGCTCCATAGACCAATACTCCCAGGTAGGCGAGCCTCCCGTCAGCGTAGCCTACCAATTCCACATTATTCGATGAGGCGTCCGCGCTCAAGTAACCGCCGACCAGAGTCATTGTAAAGCCCGCCCTTGAACCTCCGCCTCCATCGCAGTAGCCGGTGCCGGGCACGAAGGTATGTTTCACGTCATGGGCGACATCCATTACATTATTGATGAACGTGTCTTCGGGCTGTATTCCCTCGTTCGAGTTCATGCGGGTCGCATTGCCCAACTCCTGTAGCGTTCCCTTGGGTCCGCCCACGGGTCCCCCCGGGTATGGTGTGCATTCAAAGGCTCCGGTCGGAAACGTTATGGCCGGAAACAGCGCGCTCGGATTCTCCGTAACGTTAACGATAATATTCGGCTGGTTGTCGACACCAGACGCGATGCCTTCGATAAGCCCAAGCTGACGTTGCTGAGGTTGCCCAGGCGGCTGATTGTTCGTTAGGGGCGATGCGCAGATCGAGGCCGGAACCGTGTAGATCTCGTTCGCCGCGAGGTTCAAGTTCGGGCATGTCGACGCGTTTACCGTGAGAGTGCCTATGCAGGCGCCGTACTTATCTAACGGGCGGGTATCGGTGAATGTGCACGTCTGTTCGATGATGTTGCCGCTCACGCCGGTCCCACCGGAATTGACTCCATTGCCCGTGATTTGTCCCGCCAGAGCACCCGTCCCGTTGCACGTGCCGCCGCCGATACACGAGGAAGCGGAAACCACCACCGTACCCGCCGGCCCCAGCGCCAGGCCCTCGGGGCTACCCGTGGTTGAAGTCGTCGGAGGGGTCGCCGAGCTCGTCGGGACCGGCGCGTTCGCCGACAAATATAAGCCCGATGCCGGGGGCACTGGGGCTGGCGACTGCGAGGCAAATTCCAGTATGTTGCCGCTGCTCGTCCCCGTCGATTCGGTCACGAAGGCGTAATCGTACGTCTGAGCCGGTGTGCCGGTTACCTGCGAGCCGGTTCTCAGCTTGAAGAACTGGCAGGACTCGCAGGAAACAGTGGCAAACGTCGTGGAGGCGGCGGCGGTGTCCGCCCCGTAGTCGGTCCCGCCCGGCACCGGGGCCGGCAGGGGATATTGGAGGATGGTGGCGCCACTCGTGGAAATCAGCAGGCTGCCGTCGACCGGCCAGAGGTCCATGCCCCTAGGTACAGCGCCCGAGGGGTACGGGAACTGCGTGTCATGCAGAAGGATCGACCGCGTCGGCTTAGTAGCACAGGTGGCCACCGGCCCGGTAGCGCCAACTTCGCACGCATTGATGACCGCCTGAAGCCCCGAATAACGATAGACGAGCGCCAGTTCCGACGCGTCGGGTGCGCAAGCGTCGCCATTACAAAAGTCGCTATTGTCGACCAGCACCAGCAGGTCGCCCTTTAGGAGGCCTGTGGCTGCCGGAATGGTCGCGGGCACCACCACCGACTCGACGAGGGAGTCGACTTCATCGCCGGTGGAGGGATTAAAACTGTCGAGCCGGATCGGCCACCCGTAGCCTGCCGGCGTGCCTGACGGCTGCGGCGTGCTCGGCGTGAGCGCCGCGAGCGCCGGGAAAACCCAGACCTCCGCATGACCAAGCACGGCCGAAGATACGACGTACAGGTTGCCCGAGGAATCCACCGAGAGGCCGTCGGGCTGCTGCGGGCCGCCACTCGCGGCGAAGCTCCAAAAGACCGCCGAGGACACCAACGGCGTTCCGGTCGGGTTGGAGTAGCGGACGATGTTGCCGTTCACGGTGTCGGCGACCAGCAAATCGGTGCCGCCGGACGCGCCCCGCACGTACACCAGCGATTGATAGTCACGAGACTTATTTTGGTCCCCGTTCAGCAACGTGGTTTGCACGGAGCTGAACAACACGTCATAGACGGAGTTGTCCAAGGAGGAGTTCGAGGCCGTTACCCGCAAAGTGGCAGGCGGCAAAGGGGGAGGGGATGCTGCTTCTGCGAAAACGCTGCCCGCGGTGAACAAGGCCGTCACAGCCAGTGCGAGAGGCACGATGATTTTACGGATTCCAAATGCGCGTGTGGTCACGATTTATCCCCTATTTTCCTGCGTTTGGTCGGTTTCACCGGTGTAACGGGCCTGCGGACCGATGAGCCGGTGAATCTCGGTGTTTCTTTAATCTGTGAACCAATCCATTGACAAGAGTCTTATAGGCTCGATTAGGGGAGACACTAGCACGCCTTTGGCAACGCGCGCCACCGCGAATACGAACTATTGGCATTATGTAATCCCCGGCCCGATCGCAGTTCAGTTGTGCGGCGCGGCAGCGATGGTCTGGCCCGGCACGGCGCGGCGTTCGAGCGGCGCGGAGCGCCCCGGGTTATGCGCGCGGCGCTGCAGCCGGTGCAGTGTGTCCAGGTAGCTTCGCGTGAGTTGACGGTAGGCTGCCGGCGCGAATAAGGCCTCGCTCAGGATCCTGTCGGCGTGCAGCAGCAGTTTCTCCGCCTCGGGGTAGTTGCCGAGGCCCGTGAGCGCGGCGCCTTCGGCGCTCTCGGCGATCGCGGTTTTCCAGTGAGACGCGGACAGGGCCGAGGTAAAAATGTCGGCGGCCGAGCGGGCTGAGACCAGCGCGTCCGAATATTGGTGGGTCGCTACTTGCAGGATCGCCAAATTTCCCAGGCTGGAAGCGACGTTCGGATGGGTGTCGCCAAACAGCCGGCGCCGCATCGCGAGTCCTTCCCGGATATGCCGATCGGCATCGGCATAATCGCCCGCCAACGTCAGCCAGAAGCCGATCTTGTTGGTCGTTTCCGCAACGTCCGGATTATCCCCGGGGAAGAGCTTGCCATACACGGCGAGCGCTTCGCGCATCGTCGCCAGCGCACCCTTCTTATCGCCGCGATTGTACTGTACGTACGAAAGATTGTTGAGCGTCCTCGCGACGTCCGGATGAAGCTCGCCAAGCATATCGCGCTCCATCGCGAGCGCTTGACGGAAGGTCGATTCGGAGTTCGCGAGGTCACCCTTCTCCTGCAGCACGCCCGCAAGATTGTTCAGGCCATCTGCGATCTTATTATGTTTGTCGCCATATAGCCGGCGGTACATGCCGATCGATTCAGCGTACAAGCCATCCGCTTGATCGTAGTCGCCATTCTCTTCTAATAGCAATCCGAGGTCGTTGACGGCGTCGGCGAGGTCGGGGTGCGGGGCGGCGCCGAGCAGTTCGCGCTGCATGGCCACAGCCTGGCGCATCAGCGCGATGGCGCCCTTCAAGTCACCTTCGTCGTCGAGCGCTTGCGCCAGGTCCTTGAGCGTGCGCGCAATGTCGCTATGCCTCTCGCCATAGATCTGGTGCTGCAGGGCCAGCGCGTCGCGGTAGCTGCGCTCGGCGTCCTTGTAGCGGCCCTGGCGATCCAGCACGATGCCGAGGCCATACAGGCAGTTCGCCAGGTTGATCTGACTGCGCTGGTTCTGGGGGTTCGCCGCCCGTAGCTTTGCCGCTTCGCGGTAAGCCTTCTCCGCGGCTGTGTAATCTGCCTGCTCGCTTTGCACGTCGGCGAGGTGAACCAAGGACTCGGAAATCTCCTCCGGATCGGCGTCTCGTAGGCGATGGCGGGTCGTGAGGGCCCGCTCCAGCAGGGGTCGCGCTTGCCGATACAGGCCGAGTCCCACATAGACCGTGCCGACGGTGTCCAGCAGCGTCGCTTGGATGGCGGGTTGTTTGACCAATTCCACATCGATGCGCGCCGCGCCTTTGTCGAGCATCTCGCGCGCGGTCACGCTGTTGCCGCGTGCCTCGCTCGGATCGGAAATTCGGAACAGATCGATCAGAAAGTTCGTGGTCTGGGTGGCGGTCTCGGCCTCGGCCTCGGCGCGCAGGGTCTGGCGCTGCGCCGCGGCGCGCTCGATGAGCGCATAGGCAGCGAGACCGCTGGTCAGCACCATGCCGGCCATCGCCGCACAGGAGAATGCGAACAGGCGGCGGTTGCGCCGCTGCTGCTCGCGCCGCTTCAAGGTATCGAAGCCGACGCCCAAGAGCCCGGAGATGATTTTGAGCTTGGCGTTGTTCTTGCCGTCCTTGCCCGGGCGCGCGTCCGCCGCGATCGGCTCGGTGCGCGCCGTGCCAAGCTCGCCGTCCGCTCCCAAGCGAAAGCGCAGCGCCGGCGGAAAGCACTCTTCGTCTTNCCGCCCGGGCATGTCGGTGGCATTCGGTTCCCCGCCGACGATCAGGCAGAAGATGCGGTCCTCGCGCCCCAGGCGCTTGAAGGCGAGAATTTCCTCATTCACCCACTTCGATTTCGCGGCCTGCGGCGAGCAGATCACGATCTGGCACGCGGAGCCTGAAAGGGCCGCATTGATCAGCGACCCCAAATCCGTGGCGCTCGGCAGTTCATCGCGGTCTTTGAAAATCGGTGCGATGCGCTTGGGCACCTCGCCGCGTTCGGTGACCGTGCCGATCAGCGGTTTCGGGGGACGGTATCGCTCGAGCGAGCCGTGCAGCCAGGACGCCCAGTGCGAATCACGGTGGCTGTAACTGATGAAGGCGCGGTATTTAGGCGAGTCCATGCCGTGTGCTTCCGACTACCCCTGGACCTTTATCCGTACGTGACTAGGCGTGGCGGCGATCGCCGGGCGTAGTCTAACAAGTTTCTTCCTTACCGCAGGAACTGGAGCAGCAGGCAAGGAAAAGGGTCACCGCCTGCCTGGTCACACTTCCAACCGATCTGCGGGCCGGGCCACCAGGACGTAGAGCGCCGGCATCAGATAAACGCTGATCAAGAGCCGGGTGAACAGACCGCTGACGATGACCAGGGCGAACGGCCGTTGCGTATCGGTGCCGACGCCGGTCGCGAGCGCCACCGGCAATAGGCCCAATGCGGCCACCAGCGCGGTCATCATGATCGGACGCAAGCGCAGGATCGCACCTTGGCGAATGGCCTCGGCGAGGCCGGTGCCGCCCTGGCGCAGTTCGTTGACATAGGAAATATAGACAATCGCGGTTTGCACCGAGACGCCGAACAAGGCCAGGAAGCCGATGCCGGAAGAGACCGAGAACGGGGTGCCGGTGATCCACAGGGCGATGATCCCGCCCACCGGCGCCGACAGCAGGACGCCGAGCACCGTGATGAACGGGAATTTGAAATTCCCGTAGAGCGCGAACAGCATGAGGAAGATGAGGAACAAGGTCAGGGGGAGAATGATGCGGAGCTGCTCACGCGATGCCGTATATTCCGTGTATTCCCCGCCCCAATCCAACCGGTAGCCCTGCGGCAGGGAAACCTTGGCGTTGACCTGCTGCATGGCATCGCCCACCGCGCCGGCCAGATCGCGTCCCTCGACCGAGAACTGCACCCCGATGTAGCGCGAATTGTCCTGGCGATAAATGAACGAGGCGCCGTTGGTGACCTCGATGTCCGCGAATTCCTTGAGTGGAATTTGTTGTCCGGCGGGCGTGGCCACCAGGATATTGCCGATTTCCTGCGGGTTGTCCCGATATTGGCGTTCGAGGCGCACGATGAGATCAAACTGCTTTTCTTGCTGGACCACCTGGGTGGCGACATCCCCGCCGATGGCGGTCTGAATCAAGGCATTGATATCCGCGACGTTCAAGCCGTAACGGGCAATTCGGGCACGATCGATTTTGATGGTGAGACTCGGTTGCCCGAGCTCCTGCACCAAGGTTGCATTACGGATTCCGCGCACCCGCTCCAAGACCTGTTTGATGGCCTTGCCCTTTTTTTGAAGCGTATCCAAATCGGNGCCGAACACCTTGACCGCGAGCGCGCTTTTCAAGCCCGTTTCCGCCTCATCCACCGCATCTTCCGCCGGCTGGGTGTAATTAAAGGTAATCCCCGGAAATGCCCCGAGCTTCTCGTCGATGGCCTCGATCAGCCCCGCCTTGGTGCGATACGGGCCGCTCCATTGCGCGTAGGGCTTGAGATCGACGTAGAACTCGACGTTGAAAAAGCCGGTCGGATCGGTGCCGTCGTCGGGCCGGCCCAGTTCCGAGGCGACCGTGGTGACTTCGGGAAAGGAACGCAAGATGTCCCGCACCTTGGGCGCGATCTTCGCCGATTCGTCGAACGAAATGCTGTANGGCATCGTGGCGCGCACCCACAGCGCGCCCTCATCCAGATGCGGCATGAACTCGGCGCCGATGCGCGGAATGAGCAGGAGCGATCCGGCCAGCAGAANGNCCGATGCGAGCGTGGTTTCCCAGGGACGGGCNAGNCAAANATCGAGACCCTTGATGTAAGCCGATTTGNTGGCCTCAAAGCCGCGGTTGCGTCGCTCGCGCACCCCGTGGCGCATGAACCACGCACACAGCACCGGCAGCAACGTCAGCGTGACGATCAGGGCGCCGATCAACGCGAAAACCATGGTGTCCGCCATCGGTTTGAACAGCGTTCCGGAAGGTCCGGACAGAACATAGATCGGCAGGAAGCTCGCCACGATGACCGCAACCGAGTAGACGAGGGGGCGATCCACCTCCGCCGCCGCCTCTTCGATGATTTCCCTGACGTTGAGCGGTGTTCCTTTGCGCGCCCCGATCTGACGGAAGATGTTTTCCACCATGACCACGGCGCCATCCACCAGGATCCCGAAATCCACGGCACCGATCGACAGCAAATTGGCCGAGGCATTCTGAAGATCCAGACAAATGAAGGCGAACAGCAGCGCGAGCGGGATGCAGGTGGCGACGATCAGTCCCCCGCGAACGTCGTACAGGAAAAATATGAGAATCACCACGACCAGCAACATGCCTCGCAGCAGGTTTCGTTCCACCACCTGCGTCGTGAGGGCGACCAGGTTGCTTCGGTCGTAGAAAGGAAGGACCTTGACATCCTTGGGCAGGATCTCGGCGTTGAGCTGCGCGGTCTTCGCCTGGACGCGCTTCAGAACGTCTTGAGTTTTTTCGCCCGTGCGCAGCAAGATCACCCCTTCCACCGCGTCATCCTGATTCTGGAAGCCGAATTCACCGAGGCGCGGGGCGATACCGATCTCCACGCGGCCGACGTCCTTGACCAGCACCGGCGTGCCGTTGTGCACGGCCACCACCACGTTGCCGATGTCCTCCAGNGTNTTCACGCGCCCGATACCGCGCACGTAGTAGAACTGACCGCCTTGCGAATAGAACCCGCCGCCCGAGTTGTCGTTGTTGGCCGTCAGCGCGCTCTNNACCTGCGGCACCGACAGGCCCACCGAGGCCACCTTGGCCGGATCCAGCAATACCTGGTACTGCATGGTGCCGCCGCCAAAGCCGGAATCATCNGCCACGCCGGGAACGGACTTGTATTGGGGTTCGACGATCCAGTCCTCGAAGGTCTTCAGCTCCATGGGCGAGCGGTCGGGACTTTGCAGCACGTAGCGATAGATCAAACCCGAAGGCGCGGACATGGGCGCGACCGAGGGAGTCACGCCGCTCGGCAAACTGAGATCGCCCATCCGATTGAAAACCTGCTGGCGGGCGAAGTAATTGTCGGTGCCGATTTGAAAGGTGAGGATGACGACGGACAACCCATAGAGCGAGATTGATCTGATCTCGGTCATCCTCGCGATGCCGTTCATTTCTTTTTCGACGGGCACCGTGATCAGCCGTTCCACTTCCTCGGCGGCGCGTCCGGGCCATTGGGTGATGACCTCGACCATCGGCGGCGACAGGTCGGGATAGGCGTCCACCGGAAGCCGATCGAGCGACCGTGTGCCCGCGCCGATGAGCAGCAGGGTCATGAGGACGACGAGAAAGGGCTGGCGCAGCGAGGAGGCCACGATTCGATTCATGATCGAGGGCTTGCGCGGCGGAGCTGCGGCCGGGGGCAGGGGCTCGCTCATTGATTTTGCATGAACTGAATAAAGATGCCGCCATCGACGACGATTTGGTCGCCGGGCTTAAGACCTGAGGAAATATCGTAGTCNTCGCCGGCGCGAGACCGTAAGTTCACGCGCTGCCGCGCGAAGCTGCCATCGGGCTGGACCAGATACACAAACGGCAGATTCTCGTCGTCACGCAAAATCCCGGAAACCGGGACCAGCAATCCGGCGCTTTCCTGGCGGGCCTTAATCAGCACGCGCACATACATCTGTTTCTTGAGAGCATTCCCCGGATTGTCGGCTACGACGCGCACGGCGACCGAGCGGGTGTCGGGATCCACCAGGGACGAGATATTGTCCACTCTTGCGGNCATGCCTTTCGAATCGGCATCGATCCGCACTTCGGCAGAATCGCCGAGNTTGACCGACGCGAGATCCGAACCAAAGACTTGCGCCATGACCCAGACGCGCGACAGGTTGGCAACGGTAAAGCACGGCGTGGTTCCCGCCTCCAGAAGTTCTCCGGGAGTGATCCGCCTTTCCACGACGGTTCCCGCGACCGGGGAGCGGATAATGCCGGCGGCGCGCGCGATCGGCCGGCCTTCCTGAATATCCTTGATGGTCTGCGGATTCACGTTCAGCGAGACGAGCGCTTGCAAGGCGGCGTCGCGGTCCGCTTCGGCATTGACGGCATCCGTTTCCGCCTGATCCGCTTCGCGCTGCGCAATGCCGTGATGCTCGAGGAGATCCTTATCCAGGNCGGCGAGCCGGCGGTTGGTCTTGGCGGTGGCGAGGGCNTTGCGATAGGCGCCGATGGCCGTTGCAAAGTCGGGTGAATCCACCTCCGCCAACGCGTCCCCTTTCTTCACCTGATCGCCCACGGAAACCAGCAGCCGCGAGACCGGCCCCGAAAAGGGCGCCAACACACTGGTGGCCTGATCATTGTCGAAATCGACGATGCCGGTCGTCTCAATCGTTCGGTGAAATTGGGACGCCGCCACGGTGTACAGGCGCAGTTTCTGCCGCTGGGCTGCCGTCAGCGTCACATTGCCGGCCGGCGCGAACGATGCCGCCGGGGCGTTGTCGCTTTTGGGTGAGCATCCGATACAGGCCATGACTGCGGCCATGACCATGACCGCAACTGCGGGCGCAGGCGGTTTCGTGGGCATCGACTTATCGTTCATGTTGATCCTGGAGATCCGCCCGGTGCCACCAGCCGCCGCCGAGCGCCTGATACAACGCTGCCGTATCGGCGTAACGATTGGCCTGCGCTTGCGCCAAGTTGATCCGAGCTTGCTGATAGGTTTGTTCGGCGTTCAGCAGCGCAAGGAAGCCCGCGTAGCCGTCCTCGAGTTGGCGTTGCGCCAAATCGAGCGTGACCTTGGCGGCATCGGCGGCGGCCGCAGCCGTCTTCACGGCGTCGGCATCCTGTTCGAGCGCCGCCAGGGTGTCGGCCACGTTCTGAAAAGCGGTCAGCACCGTGCTTCGATATTGTTCGGCGGCTTGAACGTAGGCCGCTTTCGCGGCGCGCTCTTGATGCAGCAGCGTCCCGCCCTGGAAAAGCGGTGCTGTCGCCGCCACGCCCAACCCCCAGAAGCCCGTGCCCGATGTGAACAACTGATCCATGGCCGCCGCCGAGCTGCCGGCATTGGCGGTCAGGACAAAATTTGGCAGCCGGTTCGCGATCGAAATACCGATCTTCGCGCTGGCATCGTGGAGGTTGGCCTCTGCCTGCAGCACATCCGGACGCTGTGCCACGAGTGCCGAGGGAAGGCTCACCGGCAGATCTTGCGGCAATTGCAAGCTCGACAGCTCAAATTTTTGATCCGGGGCTTGGCTCGGGAACCGGCCGGCCAGAATGGCCAGAAGGTTTTGCAGCTGGGCCGACTGCTTGAGCAGCGGCGGCAGCGTCGCGGCGACTTGCGCGAGCTGCGATTCCTGCGCGGCGAGATCAAGCCGGCTGGCATAACCTTTCTCGAACTGGTATCGGAGAATTTGAACCATGTGGGAGTTGATCTCGATGAGTTCGCGGGTCGCGTCGATCTGCATCTGCAGCGAGGCTTCCTGAATCGCGGTCACCACCACATTGGAGGTCAACGTGGTATAGGTCGCGATCATTTGGAAACGGACTTCCTGTTCCTGCGCCTCCAGCGACTCCACGGTGCGGCGGTTCAGGCCGAATACATCGGGCACATACGAAACGCTGACCTGCGGGGTGAAAAGATCGTACAGGAAGGCGTTTGAGCTGAGCGCGGGCGCGATTTGCCCTGATTGCCTCTGACGGCTGGCCGAGAAGCCAGCCGCGACGCTCGGATAGTAAGCGCCCCGTTGAGCCAGGACATTTTCCCTGGCCACCAACAACGCCGCTTGCGCGGCTTTGAGGTCGTGGTTGCTCGCGAGGGAATGCTCAATGAGCTCGTTGAGCGGCTTGGAATGAAACAAGGTCCACCAGTCCGCGGAAATGTCGCTTCCTGTGGTAAAGCGTTGCTCCTCCCCGCCGGGGAGGTTCGTGCCGGTGACGGCTGTCGCAAGCGGATGGGCCGTATAATCGCTGACATCCGGAGCAGCCGGCCGTTTGAAGTCGGGACCCACCGCGCAGCCGCCAATAGGCAATACGGTCAGGGCGACCAAAGGCAGCACGCGCGATCGACAAATCAGGCTCATACGTCTCATTTTGGGAACGGTCGCCCGTCGGCGCGCGGTCGTGAACGGAGGATTGTGTGCGAAAGCCCCCGCGGCCGCCAGGGGACCGGTATTGTTGGGCATCCTCGGCACCAGCGAGTACATTCCGGGTTAAGCCCCGGCGGCGAGACTAAGGAAGGTCGCAGGATTTTAAAATTCGGACGCGAATCACATACTTGGCCAATATCGGCAAGCACGCGGTCTCAAAATGTCGGCGGATGACCTCCGTCACGCCGCGCCGCCGGCGGTCATGACCACAATGGCGCATTCGCAATGCTGCACTGCAGGTTAGACGTCACGGGATATGCGGCGATTTAGGAAAAGCGCACTGCTCTGGGTCATGGGGTGGGTTGCCGCCTCGGCGGTTGCCGCGGCCGAGCAAACCCTCGTCGATCGGATCGAAATGCTCGATTGGTCCGACCCGCAGCGCGCCGAAAAACTCATCGACTCGGTGCCGACGCTGGCGGAAAGCCGGGCGTCCGACGTGGAGATGCTCGAGGTGCGCGCCATGGTGTATGTCGACATGCGCCGGGATCCGGACGTCGAGGCCATCATCGCGCGGCTGAAGACCATCGCCCAGCACGGTGCGCAATCCGCCGTGCTGGCGCAGCACTATGTCCGGGGCTATTCGCTCTATCAGCACGACCAATACGCCGCGGCCAGCGAGGAGCTCAANCGCATCGACATGGAATCGCTGACGACGGATACCGAGCGCTATCGCGTGTCGATCCTGCGCGGCAACACCTTGCGGACCCTGGGCCAGGCGGAGGCTGCATTGCCCTTTCTGGAGAGGGGCTTGGATCTCGCGCACGACATGCGCGACGATGTGCGAAGTCTGCACGCGATGCTCTGGTTGGCACATATCTACAGCAATACCGGCAACTTCGATCGCGCCGCCGAACAGCTTGAGAGCGCCCGGCGCCTCGCGACCTCGCTCGGCGACGAGGCGGCGCTGACCGAGGTCGACAGCTGCCTGTCAGGCATCGAGGACGAGCGCGGCGATCGCGTCGCGGAGCGGCGCGCCAGTCTGTCCGCACTCGAGCATGCGAAGCGCTCGGGCAGCGCCAAATGGCTGGCGCATGCGCTCGTCAATCTCGGCGATTCGTATCTGAAAACCGGTGATTTCGCCGAATCGCTCAAGTATTCGAAGCAGGCGCTGCCGCTCGTGCTGAAGGTGCGCGGCAACGGCGACGAGGAGCCGATCGTATTGTTCAACGAAGGGCTCGCCAACATCGGCCTCGGCAACATCAAGGTGGGGGAAAAATTGGCCGAGGGCGCGAT
>Ga0031654_10000156_pt1 | contig 15092 bp, 15 predicted proteins | sample FrelakmetCRP12CR_FD_55268 | JGI IMG/M metagenome (GOLD analysis project Ga0031654, IMG submission 55268) | Freshwater lake sediment microbial communities from the University of Notre Dame, USA, for methane emissions studies - CRP12 CR | ecosystem: Environmental > Aquatic > Freshwater > Lake >...
TTATCTATTCCGTAAGAGTCTGCATAAGGCTGGCTGCTCTCATTCAGCTTCCAGTAGTGATTCATATCCGAAGGGCAGCCGTTTGGCAGTGCCTGAGCTGATGAGGTTATACTTAGAAGGCTGACCAAGACGCTCAATAAAATTACCATCTGTAAAATAACTTTCCGCATTTCCTTGCCCTCCTATAGATTGTCATTCAGAATTTTCTAAAATTTTCATAATCACTTTTTTATACTCTTCTGCAAATCTCTCTCTTGTGTGATTTGCTCTTGCATATTCCCAGGCTTTATGGGACATCTTCTTCAGTTTTTCAGCGGGAAAGCTGGAAATCATTTTTATGGTGTTCTTTATTGTATCGATAGAACAGTCTTTTAAAATAATACCGAAATCTCCGTCCACATCCACGCCAGATTCATAACTTATGATGGGTATAAGGCCGGCATGCATACATTGTATTACACTTCCAGCCCCCCCTTCTGAACATGAAGGATATATAAGTGCTAAACATTTCCCGGTGATTTCAAGGAATTCGGGACCATTTACATCGACCCAGCCTATTGTATGTATATTGGTAGTCTCGTAAAGTTCCCTGTAGTAAACTTTTTCAAAATCCTTTTCCTTTTGTATTGGACCACAAATGTATAAATGATGATCCGGCATTTCTGTGAAAGCATCCAGGACTAAATCCAGTCCTTTATGAACAAAGCCTCCACTACCAAACCATAAAAAATATTTCCTACAAACTTCATAATTTTTGTCCTCTATATAGGGATATACAACAAGTTGTAATTGAGGAATTTTATAGATAGGTTTGTTTGCATATCTAAAAGTACTTATCGTGAATTCGTTGCCATGTGTGATTGCGAAGTCGGCATTCTCAATTGCTAAATTAGGTATCTCAAATCTTCGAGGGTGCAAAGTAACTCCTTTCCTCTGCTGTATGTTAAAAAGACGTTGGCATTCAGCAGCATTATGGAAGAGAATATGAGCTGCGTCTATATACATGATTTTAATGCAATTTTGGGTAAGCATCGGAGCTAACCTTTCAAGATTATGTCGTACATCGATAAAAAAAGCATATTCCTTTTCAGGAATGAATGTCTTATTCCGATAGTCTATAACGTCTACACAAAAACCGATTTTCAAAAAGGTCTCTGCCATTCTTAAAGACCTCCAGTAATTGGTGTGTTTATTAAGTAAAGATTCATCAGCATTTTTCAAGAATGGCTCTAATCTGTAGGAAATAAGCGCATTCCCTTGAGAATTATTCTCTGGTTTCAGCGATACAACCTGTTCGAACAGATTTGATGTATTCACAGAATCTGGATTATATCTTGTGATCTCGATACCAAATTTTCTAAAGATTGATTTAATTAATGTTTTCATTGAGAATTCAATATATTCTTGATACCCATTCTGAGATCAACACGAGGTTGCCAATTCATCAATGTTTTTGCTTTCGTTATATCGGCGCTTATTTCGTCGATTTCATTTGCCCTTCTTTCATGAGTGAATTCTACCTCGATGTCATTACCAAATAGTTCAACCACAGTATGTACAACCTCTTCAACAGAATAACTCTCCCCCATCCCTATATTAAAAATCTCAAAATCTGACCTTGTATATTTACAAATATTCAAATATGCTTCAATAACGTCATCTATATATAAATAGTCTCTTTTTGGCAAAGGATCTCTGAGAGTTATTTTGCCCTTCTTCGCTTGTTTGATAATTGTAGAGATTAGAGAATCTGAGGTCTGGTATGGCCCGTAAATATTGAATGGCCGAACAATTATCGTCCTCAATCCAAAACTCTGATAATACCCCTTACATAATTCTTCTCCCACAATCTTGCTTATTGCATAAGGATTTGTGCCATTGATAGGATGTATTTCGTCAACAGGCAAATAAGAGGGAACACCATAAACGAGTGAGGAACTGGCATAGATCATTTTTGCATTGCATTTTCTGCATAGTTCCAGCATATTAAGTGTCCCGTTAATATTCGTATGGAGAAACTCCTTCGGGTTCATAAATGAATCTGGCACAGAAGTTCTTGCAGCAAGATGTATCAAAATATCTATCCCGCTGATATTTTCGACAAGCTGCCAATTTGTTATGTCAATTCCGTATTTTAAATCTAATTCTATTATCCTTACATTTTCTGCCCTGAGCTTTTTCATTAGGCTGGTTCCGACAAATCCTGCGCTTCCCGTTATGGCAACAATTTTATCTTCTAACATTTGATTTTCTTATCCTCATAATCAAGACATGCCTTTTCATAATCTGCCGGTCTGCCTATATCCAGCCAGTATCCACTATGTATATAACCAAAAACTGCATAATTTTCATTTTGGAGTCGTTGAATAAAATCCGGGACATTGAAAAAACCTGCGCGAGGAAGAACTTTGAGTGTTTCCGGCTCGAATAAATAGATCCCCGTGCTAATCAAATATTCAAATGAAGGCTTTTCGGTCCAAGCTTTAAAATAGTTATGGTCATCTATATCTATAACTCCGAATTCTATGGGGAATGTTCTTTTAGATAAAGAAATTGTTGCCTTAGCCTTATGTGCTCTGTGAAATGATATTAATTTTGCAAAATCAAGATCTGTTAGCACATCCCCGTTCATCACTATAAAAGTATCATCCAATTTATCTCTCACCAGATTCAGAGGACCTGCAGTGCCAAGTGGTTCTTCCTCTTTAGAATAAGTGATATTTACGCCGATCTTTGAACCATCATTAAAAAATGCCCTGATCAGCTCTGCTAAATGTCCGGTTGAAATGATGATATCGGTTATTCCGAAATCCTTCAGCCTCCGAATAACGATTTCCAAGATAGGCCTTTCACCGATGGGCATCAGCGGCTTTGGAAAATTCGTTGTATATGGCCTTAGCCTTATTGCTTTGCCGCCTGCAAGAATGACAGCTTTCATACGTTTCTATATGTTATAAATATCGGATTTATACATTTTATGGTTTTCTCTAAACCAATTTATGGTATCCGATAATCCCTTTCTTAAATCATACTTCGGCCGCCAATTTGTTTTTTCTAATATCCTTGAATTATCGCAGAGCAGCCTTTCAACTTCGCTCAGTGACGGCCTTATTCTTTGCTGATCTGTCTCAATTACAAGGTTGACGTCCATCAGCTTCGCTATCATCATTGCCAAATCACCAATTGTAATTTCCTGATTCATTCCAACATTTATTGCCCAGCCAAAAAGATCTGATTTCGCAATTTCGATAAAGGCTTCCACGGTATCCTTCACAAAGGTTAAATCTCGTGTTGGCTGTAGATTTCCAAGAACTATTCTATTCTTTCCGTTGAGCAACTGAGTAATAATTGTGGGTATGATTGCTCTTGCTGACTGGCGTGGACCATATGTGTTAAATGGCCGAACTATTTTAACAGGAAGATTAAATGAACGATAAAAGCTTATCGCTAACTGATCCGCTGCAATTTTGGTTGCTGAATAAGGAGATTGCCCAACGAAGGGATGTTTCTCATCAATGGGTATATATTGTGCAGTGCCATATGTTTCACTCGTAGATGTTATCAAGATATTATCAATTTCTAATTCTCTTGAGGCCTGTAAAACATTATAGGATCCTTCTACATTTGTTCTAATGTAGGCTAATGGAGAAACATACGAATACGGAATACCGATTAAAGCCGCAAGATGAAAAACCGTATCACACCCTTTAATAGCTCCATAAACTGAATCGTAATCACGAATATCACCTGGGATAAATTCAATTTCATCTTTATATTCGGACCATTCAAGCCAACCACGACTGCCTTTAGAGTTATAATGAATAAACGCTCTCACTCTAAAGCCGAGTTCAATACATCTTTCACAGAGCGCAGACCCAATAAATCCACCGGCGCCTGTTATTAACACTATCTTATCTTCTTTCAAATTATACTCCGTCACTAATAAGAATTACGTTTATGACCACTACTCTTTTTATCAAAGTCTTCGAAATTATCAGAAACTCTTACGCGTCTCATTACAATAATTTTGAATGGCACAATCACCCGCTCCGCAACTGCCCCTTTTTCCCGGGATGATAAGGCTTACAAGGGTTATTGATTCTCCCCTGAAACTGTCCCACAAGATCACCTGTCTGTCGAGCAACTTGTTGCAGCCAAATAGTTCTTATATGTTCGTTTTTCAATAATGCAGGCAACCCTCGCAGAATGCTTAGCCATGAGGCTAAGGATTCTCTCAATAGAGGAGGTGACTGCATACCGAGATGACAATATTTTTTGTAACTCCAATAGTTGGCAGTTGCTCTGTTTCGAGATCTGCGATATAAATATGGCAGAGAAGGGTTGACCCGTCCCACACGCACCTCGACTACAGCCTCTGGAATATAATGAAGCTCAAATCCTTCCAACTGAAGCCGCCAATAGTAATCAGCATCTTCGTTCCATGGGAGGCGCTCATCAAATCCGCCAATAGCTTCATGGACCCGTCGGTTAATGCCAAGGTTTCCCGTCCCTCCTCCAGGTAAAAAATTTTTCTTGATTAGCCCAGCTTTCCAGAACTGGGCCATATCTTCTGCCTGCCGGGGTTCGTTGAATTTATCAAATCGAAATTTGCCATATACCACATCGTACCTGTTTAATGCCTCTCCCATCGCAGCTATCCACCCTGAAGCGACTTCATCGTCAGCATCACAAAATGCCAATCTGCCTGAAAGCGCAGCCTTTACCCCAACATTTCTTGCAAAAGCAGGACCCCTTCGAGCAGAGGCATCAATGATCCGAAAACCAGAAAAGTAATTCTTATATTTGTTCGCAATCTCCAGTGTCTTATCAGTGGAGCCACCATCAGCAATAATGAGTTCCCATGGTTCTGACCACTGCTGTGCAGCTAACGCTTCAAGCTGGAAAGCTAATGTATCCCCGCCGTTAAGACAGGGTATTATGACACTAAGCTTCAATCTCTTATAACCTGTACTTTGTAATTGTTACTATAAACATCTAATCCTTTATAAATTGTGCGCATATTCATTGTGCTCAGGGCCTGCCTCTTTTCAACACCCATTTTGACATCTTCCGAGCAATCGACTCAATGCGTTTCCGCTGGTGCGGCTGCTTCCTGAATTGTGGCGGCATTTGAGGCATGAGAATGAGATTTAAGGGGACAATACTTACATTTTTTATATCGGGTGATGCGCAATTCCCTTGTCTGAAAAATGTCTCATGAACTGGCCAGTGCCAGTTTTTATGCCATGTCCAACATGCATTCTTTTCATAATATGTCATGAGCTCTCTGGCTAAACTAATGTCAGCGGGTAACGTTGCTTCTTCTGCAACACATATACATTGTATGAGCAGGTTGACAGTTCTGGTACTGCAATAGCTTGAATACCAAAGGTCAAATCCTATTTCTTTTTGCAGATCACTTACAACCCGATACACCTGTATATGTTCCTCGTGCCCATACTCACCCCAAGGATTATGTGTAATAACATTCTGATACTCCCTAAGCACATTAGAAAGCTTCTCTCGAAGTTCGTAGTAATTCTCCTCGTATTTTTTCGTATGTACTGAATGTGTAACATCTTCTCCTGCAATTTCGATTCCATACTTATTAAGTCTTGGCGATATAAAGCATTGAGGTTTCCATGCCCCGAATGAGGCAAGCTCTAATGAAAAGACATTTTTCAAAGGATGGTGTAATACAGCCTTTTTCCTTCGCTCTCCAAAGTCAGGGTCAGCTATCTCGTCCAGAAAACAGAACAAAATGTTGTCAACTCTTGTCAAAAGCGAGCTAAACCATAAAATTTCATCATCCGGATGTGCTGAAACTATTACTGATTTTTTTAACATTTTCATTATTGGTATCTTTATATTAAATTTGTTTCAAAAACTGTATATTCTATTGGTTGCTCTCTATCGAGGCCAGTTACTGACCGGGCGGCCGACTTTTAGAAGTTCAGGTACTGTTACAAAATGCATCTTTTGCTTAAGAACAGAAAGAGCTTTTTCGAGGCCATCGAGCATCGGTTCACGGGCCCGCATTGTCTCTTGTAAATGGCTTCGGTAGATTGCATCATGCAGGAGAAAGATACTTCCTGGAAGAATACGTTCTATCATTTTTTGTTCGATCTCCTGCGATTTCTGGGGTATCCAGTCCTGGGCTGAGGCAGACCACATTATGACTTTATATCCAAAAAACAGGGCATCGATCCTGATATGATCATTGATCCCTCCATACGGTGGTCTAAATAATCTTTTGCAATAGGGAGCTGTCGCCCGCGCACATGTCCACATCTGTTTTAATCTATGTAGTCGTGATCGAATTTCTGTCAGGTTGAAGTGGTTCCACGCATGATTGCCTATTACATGTCCTGCTTTCGCGACCATTCTCACAATCTCCGGGTATTTCCGTGCTGCTTCTCCTACCATGAAGAAAGTCGCCTTTGCTCCGTGTCTTTCCAGGATACTGAGAACACGTTGCGTGTAAACAGGATGAGGGCCATCGTCAAAGGTCAGAGCAGCAACAGGAGAAAGAGTTTCAACGTTCGTTATGAGTCCGGGAAAAATCATTATTTTCAATCACCAAAAGCTTCTTCAAAGGCCAAAGAAAGCCTTACAATAGCGCGCCTTGCATCCTCATCGGTAATAGGACTCGGTGGCCCTGAAGGGGCATTATTTGCGTCAACAATATAGATTCTTCCATCGTCTCTATCTCTGAGCACATCAAGCTCCCCATAGTCCATGCCGATCCTTTCACAAAAGCGGTAGATATTGGTCAGCTCGTTTTCCGACAGAACATCTGAGACTTCAACAATCGTTGCTTTTGTATTTGTATGCTCTCTGTCAATGAAGCGGTCTTTGACAGACCTGTATTTGAGGTAGACAAATGGCGTCTTATTTCCGAATATGGGTACTCTCATGTCCTCCACGAACCCATCTCCTGTTTCGTTCTGGATTAACTTTTGATATACGAAATCACCCTCTCGCAGTTCAGTCGGACACTCTATAATCTGTCCTTTATGTAACGCGTTCCAATTCAATTTCATGACACATTTCCCAGTATGTTTGCGCGGATCAACAGATATCGGGTACCCAAATATTTCTTCAAAAATAGAATTGACATGAATTTTACTGATATCATTGCATCGAATATTGAGCAATCCGTCTCCATTTTTATTGTTTCCAATTATTTGAGGAAAAGATTTATCCGGTGAGAATGGATTACCATCAAAGCCATGCCAGTATTTAATCGCTAAATCGCAATCCTTTTGAGGGTCTGTTGTAACACGATAGCCCAAGAACATTAGGATCTTATATATTACACAGTGTGGCATAGGTCCCTCCGGATAAAACAAGATCGTTTTCCTATCTATGAAGGTTCTCCTGAAGCTCTGGAGCAGTAACAGAAGTTTTTTCGTTGGGCTCTTAGCATTGGTTAAATTGACTCGATATCTAAAAGTTTGCAATGTATAGGGACACGCCTGTTCCATAACCCTCACTATACAAAATTTCAAGAATGCCTTCATCTGTATTCTGGACATCGTTTATCCTCCAATGGATCTGGTTTGACACAAAAATAACTTATCCGGAAAAGATAGCATATCTAATACTTGCGTGAATTTACGTTAGAGACAAGAATTATTGTTTAATAAATTTTAATAGTACTTTTTAGGCATTCCTAATACGACAAACTGACTTATCAAATTTTCAACTTCCGGTGTTCGTTTACCATTCTCTATATCAGTCAACGTGTCTGAATGTACTTTTATTTTCTCAGGCAGATAATCTTTACATTCTGAATGCTCTTTTGCATAAATCTTATCTAAAGGAATTTGACGACGTAATGTTATTCTTCCAAATTTATCTCTCTCCTCCTCAATGTAGAGCGGGTTAAGTTTCAATTGACCCTGAGCATGAGGCCATTCATCAAAAAGACCATAATCCACGAATATCTCTTGCCTATGTGATGCTACTATCGATAATAAAGGTTCCTGGTTCAAGTACTTAACATCGGCTGAATGAGCAAGGGGAGGTCCTTGCTTTTGTAAATATCGTTCTAAAATATCACTATCAGCAAGTAGACGATGTGGCATATCATTCATCAGCATTTGATATCCATCAATTGGCAATGGCAATCCATCATATGGACGTCTAAAAAGAACATTGTGTAATCGGGTTAAGATAATAACTCCTTTATCTCCTATTAGACGTTTTAATTCCCGAATACTCGTCGCCTTGTTAACAAAATAATAAAAAGCGTCTGAGCAGAACACTATTGAAAAGGCATCATCCTGAAATGGTAGCGATATATCGGCATCGCAGCACACATATTTTGCTTCAGGAGCAATCAAGTGTTTAGCAATATAGAGCATAATGAAAGAATGATCAATTCCAATAACTTCTTGGTCTTTTGCTTGATGCACCAAAGTGCGAGTAATATGCCCACAACCACAAGCTAAATCCAGAATTGGTTTTGTCGGTTTTTTAAAAAGGCTGAGAAAGGACAAGGCAACAAAATATCTGGGCTGACTAAACCGATAAAAGAAATAGTCATTCCCATATTTAATGAAAAAATAAATAAGATCACGAGCCGTAATCTGATCCAATTGATCTATTAATAAAGATGATGCGCGTTTTTGCCAGTTTCGAACAGCTCTTTTATATGCCAGACTTCTGATTTTGGGTAAGGATCGTATCCACAATGGCAACGTTAAGAAAAGATCATCAGGGGGCGTTATAAGAGTAAGCAATGCTTTGTGGTATTGACCAGTATCAATGAGAGTAATAACTTTATCAATGATGTGAGCTTTTTTTAGAATGGGAATACCAGCTACAACTGGATAACGATCACAGAAGCAACTTAAAACAGCATATTTTATTTCTTCTGCATTCTTTTCGGTATTTACTACAGTAAACTTTCCACCACAAAAGGGACAATGAAGCCACTGTAAAAAAGAAATATTCATCTCAATTAGCCAAGATATTTATTATTACAGTCATATCAATTTTCTTTTAGACAGATGTTCCAGTGTTCTTTGGACCGAGGTTTCGATATCACTTTCTTCAGTATCAATAATAAGGTCAGGATTTTCAGGCTCTTCATAAGGTGATGAGATACCAGTAAATTCTTTTATCTCTCCAGCTTTTGCCTTTTTATATATTCCTTTTGTGTCACGTCGTTCACATTCTGAAAGAGAGCATTTAAGGAATATCTCAATGAATTCATCTCCTTTCAAAAGATTTCTGATGTTATTTCGGTCTTCGCTATAAGGAGATATAAAAGCAGTTATAACTATTAATCCAGCATCTACAAATAGTTTTGCAACTTCTCCAATTCTTCGGATATTTTCTTTTCTATCTTCTGGTTTAAATCCAAGGTCTTTATTAAGTCCATGGCGTATATTATCACCATCTAATACATAACTCTTAATACCCATTGTGTGAAATTTTTTACATATAGCATTTGCTAATGTAGATTTACCGGATGCAGATAATCCGGTAAACCAAAGAACACAACTCTTGTAACGATTACTTTCCCAGCGATCTTCTACCATTACAGAATGTTTATGCCAATAAATATTCTTTTTGTCTTGATCCATATTTATATTACCTTTTAGAGATAACCAACTTTTTCCATTGTCTCTGAAAACTCATTTTTTATTCTTTCGGATATTTCATATGGCAGTTCATCTTTCCATCCATCTATTTTACCTCGACGAACAAAATAACCTCTTCCTCCTTTGGTGCCGTAAGCCTCTGCTCCAAATGTTTTCTCATCTTTCCTCATACTTTCAAAACTGCCTCTCTCTACAGCCATATCAATATCTTTTTCACTACACGTAATGCCAGCGAATTCTGCTACTTCTTTTAAAACCTTACGGCTGTCTTTTTTCAAGTCCTCATATTTTACTATCTTTACAGGTTGCCTCTTCATAATATCATGCCATTGTAAAACTTGCCGATCCCACCGAACTATAAATGGCTCAAATTTCCTAATACACCCGTAGGTGAGCAACTCATCAACAAATTCTTCTATAGAGTGATTTCCATAGCAATGCACATAATGATGAAAATAAGACACATATACTGCTCGTGGATCCCTCATAATATAGATAGTCTTTGGGTATAACTCTGGGTATATAGGACCTTCATTTCTAAAAATTCTCGGATTAGGGAAATCGACATAGAGAGCTATTTTATTATCCTGTGAATGAACAGTGGGAATAAAATCCGACATGTTTGCCATGGTAATATTTTTGGAAAAATTATTTTGTATAAGTACTCCTAACATATAGGTAAGCCAGGTGTTACCTGATTTTGGATAACCAACAAGAAACACATCAGATGGACGAAGTAAACGTTTAAATTGATTTCTTTCCTTTTGTTTATAATAAAAACTCTTTAACGGACGGAAAGGTCTGCGAATTATTTTAATTATTGATATTTTCCCCATTATGTATAACCTCCCACTTGAACAATGGAGTAATAATACCAACTCGGCCGGGATTCAAACAATAGTTGGCAGGGGAAACTTCAAACGAAAGTATATTTTCATGATAAGTAAGTATATGTCTATTAATTGCTACTCCAACAGATAAAAGGTAACGGCCAGGCCTTAGTAAGCATCCAGGAAATGTACAGATTGATGTATACTGATCAGGTTCTCTAACTCGATCCTCCCAATCTGTAGTGTCTGTATCCCATGAAGTACATATGATATTGCCATACAAATCTGTTATTCGACTTAAAATAAATACTCCCATAAGTGGCTCAAATACTTCATACCCTATTTTTATTTTGAATGAATTTTGAAAGTCAACAATAGCAGTTGGTTCGTTATTTTCCGATACTATGCGAATAAATTTTATTTGAAACTTGTTATTCACATGTGTTGATGGAAACCTAATCTCGCTCATACACCCTTGCATTTGAGATAACATATATTGCTGAATAACATTATTAGTTAAACTATCAAGCCTTAGTTGTCCAGAATCAATCCAAATAGTGCGGCTGCAGAGTCGATTTATTGTACTTATATCGTGACTCACAAAGAGTACGGTTCTCCCTTCCTCCGCTACATTTTGTATCTTTCCTAAACATTTTTTCTGGAACTCCGTATCCCCTACTGCCAATACTTCATCAACAAGTAATATCTCAGTCTCTAAATGTGCTGCTACTGCAAAAGCTAACCTCAAGTACATGCCACTTGAGTAATGTTTGACAGGTGTATCAATAAACTTCTCTACTTCAGCAAATGCAACAATGTCATCAAATTTTTTATCAATTTCGACCCTTTTCATGCCAAGTATGGCACCATTCAATACAATATTATCCCTCCCTGTTAACTCAGGATGAAAACCGATACCTACCTCTAACAGAGAACTAACTCGACCATGAATTGTTATGAATCCACTTGTAGGCTCAGAAATGCGTGATAATATCTTAAGCAATGTACTTTTTCCTGCACCATTTCGTCCTATTATGCCAACAACTTCTCCCCTCTTAATCTCAAAGGATACATCCTTCAATGCCCATATTGTTTCATTTAGTTCTGAAGCTCCACTAGCGTGACCATGCAAAAGTTTCATCGCACGGCGGAAGGGTGAAGCAAGTGCATTAGCCAATGAATCTTGAAGAGTTTTATATTTCTCTTGTCTCTTCCCGATATGATATTGTTTACTAATTCTCTCAACATGAATAACATTGTCATTCATAACATTCACCTAAACCACATCTGCAAAGTTTTTTTCCATTCTTCGGAAATATAGAGCACCGCTTATTAACAATGATAGTGATACCAATGAGGCAATAATAATAATATGACCTGGAGCTGTATTGGTTCCCAACAAAGCCCAACGGAATCCTTCAACCACTCCAACCATGGGATTAATTCCATATAACGTTCTCCATGGTTCCGGTAAGAGGCTGCTTGGATAAACAATAGGTGTAGCGAAGAGCCAGATTTGTGTCAAAAACGGGACGATAATTCCCACATCGCGAAATTGTACATTCATGGCAGAAAGCCATAGCGATACTCCAAGAGATGTGGCAAGAGCAAGCAACAACAGCAGAGGGAGACATATAACATTCACAGTAGGCATAATTCTGAAATAGAACATCATTCCTATCAGTATAATAAACGCGAGTATGAAATCTACTATTCCAGATAATACTGAGGAAATCGGAATGCATAATCGAGGAAAATATACTTTCTTGATAAGATTAGAGTTACTGACGAGGCTATTTGAAGCTCTGCCTAAACCACTGGCAAAGAAAGTCCATGGAACCAGTGCAGCATAGCTAAAAATGGGATATGGAATTCCGTCAGACGGCATCTTAGCTATTTTCCCGAAAATGACGCTGAAGACTACCATTGTGACAACTGGTTGAATAATAGCCCATGCTGCTCCCAGGACAGTTTGCTTGTAACGTACTTTAAGATCACGCCATATGAAAAAATAAAGCAATTCCCGATACTCCCATAATTCTTTAAGCTTAAGAGAAACCCATCCTTTCGTAGGTTCAATGCGAATCACCGGTTTATCATTCAATACACCGGATGCTTCTAAATTTCTATTAGTCTCATTTCCCATAATATAACGATTTCTATATATATTTATTCAAATTTGGTCATCGGCCTTATATTAAGATCGGTGACTTCTGCACTCCGGGGCAGAACGAGTGCATTTATTACCACTTCTGCAACATCCTCCGGCTGCATAAACTTCTCAGGCTGATATGCCTTACCTTCCATCTCATGAACTGTAGCCTGCATAGGGGTAGCAGTTCTGCCAGGATATATTGAGAGAACACGAATTCCATCTGCATTTACCTCATCTCTCAGGCTGTCAGCCAGTGCCTTGAGAGCATGCTTCGTCGCTGCATACTGACTGACTTTTGCCCTTGCGTTTATCCCTGCACTTGAATTGATAAAAACAATCTGCCCCCTGCTTGACTTTATGGCAGGCAACAGACATTGGGTCAGGAGATAAGGAGCACGCACATTGATTCTAAACTGTCTGTCGAAATCTTCGACCGGTGAATCCGCAACTTCACCCATCGAGAAGTCCCCGGCACTGTGAATAAGCATGTGGACGTGCTTGAAATCTTTTTCAATATTTTCAACTAATCGATAAATCTCCTGATCTGATGCAAGGTCAGCACGATATGTTTTTGTTATGGATGTTGACCTTAGCGTCTGTTCAGCAACATTATGCAGCTTCTCTGTATTTCTTCCTATCAGGCAGAGGGAAACATTGTGCGCAGCCAGTCCTAAGGCGATTGCCCTGCCTATGCCGCTGCCTGCACCCGTTATTACTGCAACCTGATTTTTGAGATTGACCGTCATATAGCGTTATACAGAAAAATTTTTTAACAGATGATGTTCGGATAAAGTATCAGCTGCTTTTTTTATCAGATCAAAATCAAGAGATGACCTTTCAGCAATATCTAACAGAGAGTTTCTGCCATCAGACAGGTTCAATACCCAGAGCATGGAAAGTTCTCTTAGCTTCTTGTCCTGGTGACCACCTATTGACTCATATAAGCCTCTTTTGCCCAGCTGAGGCTCACCTTTCGGATTCTGATTCAGGTATTTCCTGTTGTTCTCAAGAACATTCATAACAGACAAGTACAGGGAGAATGAATCAGCAAGACATTCAGGACGAACGAAATCAAGGTTGTCTGCTAATGTATGATATTCAGGATATCTGCCATGGGGAGTTCTCATGAGACAGCCGACCGGGAGGTTGAACCCGGGTGAGCAGTATTGTCGCTCATCATAGCCGTACGGAGTGAAGTCGAATATTTCATAATCATGGCCAGTGTCCCTTAATACATTGATAACCGCCCTGTCTATTTCGGCATTTCCCTGTCTGCTTTTCTTGTAAGTGAATTTCCCCGGGTCTCCCAGGCACGCTGCAACCAAGCCATGTTTTATCTTTACAACCTTGTTTTCATTGAGACAAAGCCATGTTATTGAGCCGATGGTTCCGGGAATAAAGAGAAATCTATAGGAGTATCTTAAAGGCTTCCGGGTCAGGTGTTTTGCAAGCAATGCGGTGATGGCAATCCCCGACAGATTATCATTGCAAAGGGAAGGGTGGCAGATATGGCACGATACAAGAATTTCGTCCGCTTCTTCCCCCTTTATGAAATATTCACCGTAGGTTAAGTGACCATTTTCAAGGGATGTGTCGATGAATACTTCATACTCGGTATCATCGAGTCTCACGAACTGATTATGGCTTATGCAGAATCCCCAATTTTCCTTATAGTATGAAGTTCGGTAGGGGATCCAGTCAGGATAATCCGGTAACGTGAAAAGGTGATCCTTGAGTTCCTGCAAAGACACTTTTTTCTTAACAGGGACGCTGTAATTGAGAATATGCAGGTTGCTTTTGTTGAAATCGATTATCTTCTCACCCTTTGAATTTCTGACATATGCGTCCTTTATATTCCATTCCTTCGGCACAGTCCAGTCAAAGACTTGCGTGCCTGACGGAACTTCATGAACTGTCAGAGGAATATGGTTCTTCAGAATGCGCAATGTCTCTCTGACCCCGTTTCCGGTAATACTGCGGCAGAGGGGGTATAATTCCTCAATCAGCCGGTACATTTCTTTGCCGGTTTCCTTGTAATTCATTGTTGAGATGATATTCGATATATCCGGCTTATTTTGCTTATCAGGTTTCATAAAATGAAATCAGGTAACGTTTTATCTTTTTCCGAAATGACAGCCACATCTATAGGCCACGAGATGTTAAAGGCCGGATCATTCCATCGTATGCCTCTGGCATATTCTGGCATATAAAATTCTGACATCTGATAAAAAACCTCGGCATCATCTGATAAAGTGAGAAATCCATGGGCAAACCCCTCTGGGATGTAAAGTAGTTTATTGGACGATGGGTGGATGAGTGGATGAGTATAAAAATTAAATCCGTAAAGAGTAATCGCAACCCACTGACAATATGTGGGAGAATCCGGCCGCAGATCTATAATTACATCATATATTGCTCCACGTATACAGCTCACCAGTTTAGCCTCTTCATAAGGGGCAATTTGATAATGCATCCCGCGAAGTGTACCCTTAT
>Ga0031654_10000157_pt1 | contig 15042 bp, 29 predicted proteins | sample FrelakmetCRP12CR_FD_55268 | JGI IMG/M metagenome (GOLD analysis project Ga0031654, IMG submission 55268) | Freshwater lake sediment microbial communities from the University of Notre Dame, USA, for methane emissions studies - CRP12 CR | ecosystem: Environmental > Aquatic > Freshwater > Lake >...
GGCAGGACGGTAGGCGCCGGTGTTGTTACCGAGGTAATACAATAATAAAGCTGAAATGCAAAATTAACATTGCAAAATGCAAAAATAAGGAATTATTGAGGACAAGGTGAATCAGAAGATACGAATCAAATTAAGGGCTTACGACCACAGGATACTTGACAGGTCTGTAAAAGAGATTGTAGATACGGTGCAAAGAACAGGCGCAAGAATAGCAGGTCCCGTTCCTTTGCCTACCAGAATCAGCAGGGTTACGGTTCTCAGGTCTCCTCATGTTGACAAGAAATCAAGAGAACAATTTGAGATCAGAACCCACAAGAGGCTGTTGGATATCGTTGATCCTACTCCCCAGACTGTTGACGCATTGATGAAACTGGAATTGGCGGCAGGGGTGGATGTAGAGATCAAATTATGAGAGAAGCCCTTTTTAATAGAAAATAGACAATTTAAGGATAGTTGGAGATATATTAATGATCGGCATATTAGGTAAAAAGCTTGGTATGACTCAAATATTTGCAGATGACGGCAAGGCATATCCCGTAACGGTTATTGAGGCGGGACCGTGCTGTGTAGTTCAGGTAAAGACTGCGAAAAAAGATGGATATGAGGCTGTTAAGGTCGGTTATATCGAGACCAAGGACAGAAAAATAAACAAGCCCGGTTTGGGGGTTTTTAAAAAAGCGGGAACGAAGCCTTACAGGATATTGAAAGAATTCCCTATTGCAGGACTGAAAGTGGGAGAATTTATTACAGTCGAAAGATTTGCAAAAGGCGACATGGTTTCCGTTTCCGGCGTCTCCAAGGGTAAGGGATTTCAGGGTGTTATGAAGAGGCACAATTTTTCCGGCGGACCGGGTTCCCATGGCTCGATGTTCAACAGGGCCCCCGGATCTATTGGCGCAAGCTCATACCCCTCAAGAGTATGGAAGAATCAGAAGATGCCCGGTCATATGGGTTCGGAGAGGGTGACTGTAAAGAACCTTGAAGTAATCGACGTCAGACCCGACCAAAACCTGGTGCTCATTAAAGGAGCAATACCGGGATCCAAGGGCGTCTTTGTTGAAATAAAGAAGGAATATTAGCATGTCGGAAATTGAAATAAAAGATAAGAATAATAATATCGTTGGNAAAATGAANCTGAATGACGAAGTCTTTTCCGTAAAGGCNAAAGCAGGCGTTGTCCACAGTTCGGTAGTTAATTATCTTGCAAACCAGAGGCAAGGCACTCATGCGACAAAGACAAAGGGTCTTGTAAGCGGCGGCGGCAGGAAGCCCTGGAAACAAAAAAGTACGGGAAGGGCAAGGGCCGGCAGCATACGCTCTCCGTTATGGAGAGGAGGCGGAGCGGTTTTTGGACCGCAGCCAAGAGATTATTCGTATAAACTGCCGAAACAGGTAAAGCGGCTTGCTTTTATGAAGGCCTTTCAGGAAAAGCTTTCAGGCGGAGAAGTTGTTATAATAGAAGACCTGAATTTCGACAAGCCTAAGACAAAAGATATGGTTGCCATTCTGGGTACTCTTGGTTTTAAAAATAAGAGTGTTTTGATAGTAACTCCCGAGAAAAATGACGCCATTGTACTGTCGGCCAGAAATATTCCAGGAGTTGCCGTGACAAAAGCCGCTGATATGAATACTTATGATGTCTGCGCTTATAACATGCTTCTTATAACAAAAGATGCGTTATCAAAAATAGAGGAAATCAAGGGATCATGAAAGATATTTACTCGGTCATAAAAAAACCGCTATTCACCGAAAAAGGCGGGAGTCTCAAGGAATCTGAAAACAAGATACTTATTGAAGTTGCAAAAGACGCAAATAAGATAGAGATCAAGAAATCGATTGAAGAGAACTTCAAGGTGAAAGTTGAGAAGGTTGCAACAATCAAGATGTACGGTAAATGGAAAAAATATGGGAAGTCGGTCGGTAAAAGGCCTGACAGAAAAAAGGCAATAATTACCCTCAAAAAGGGTGAAAAACTCGATTTTATTGAAGGTGCATAATGGGTCTGAAAAAGTTTAATCCTACATCTCCCGGCAGGAGATTCCAGACGGTCTCCGATTTTGCCGATATCACAACAACCGAACCGTGTAAGGCTTTGTTGACATCTCTCCACAAAGCAGGAGGCCGGAATAATACAGGTCGGGTCACTGCCTGGCATAGAGGCTGCGGCAACAGAAGGGCTTACAGACTTGTAGATTTCAAAAGGGACAAGGCAGGCATACCGGCCAAGGTTGCAACTCTGGAATATGATCCTAACAGGTCGGCGAGGATAGCCCTGCTCCATTATAAAGACGGCGAGAAAAGATATATCATTGCTCCGTCAGGACTTCATGTCGGAGAAGAGATTGTCTCCGGTAAGGGGTCTGAAATAAAGATCGGTAATGCTTTACCCCTCGGCGAAATGCCCCTGGGAACATTTATTCATAATATAGAATTGAGGCCCGGAGAGGGCGCCAAACTGGTCAGAAGCGCAGGTGCCACTGCCCAATTGATAGCGAAAGAAGATAGCAATGTCCAGGTCAAGCTGTCATCGGGGGAAGTGAGACGGATACCCTCTATCTGCATGGCTACCGTAGGTCAGGTCAGCAACTTCGAGCACGAAAATATTTCATACGGCAAAGCCGGCAGGAAAAGATGGTTAGGAAAGAGACCGCATGTCAGAGGTGTTGCCATGAACCCGGTAGATCATCCCCTCGGAGGCGGAGAAGGAAAGGCTTCCGGCGGAAGACCGGCATGCACCCCGTGGGGTAAACCTGAGGGCGTGAAAACAAGACAAAACAAGAGAACCGATAGATCTATAATTAAGAGGAGGAAGTAACTTGTCGAGATCTCTGAAAAAAGGCCCATTCGTAGATGAAAAGCTTATGAAAAAGGTAAATACCATGATAGAAAGCGGCGATAAAAAGCTTATTAAAACATGGTCAAGGCGTTCAACGATAGTACCGGAATTTATCGGTTATACCTTTGCGGTACATAACGGAAGGAAGTTTATTCCCGTGTATGTCACAGAGCATATGGTTGGACACAAGCTCGGTGAATTTTCGCCGACAAGGACATTCAGAAGCCATGCAGGCTCGGATAAGTCTGCATCGCCTGCAAAAGGGTAAAAGAGAATAGTATGGAATCAAAAGCAATATTAAAATATGCGAGGATTACACCCAGAAAAGCACGAAGGGTGGTTGATCTTATAAGGGACAAGAGTGCAGGAGATGCTTTGGTCTTTCTTAGATTTATGCCTTACAGGGCGGCAAAATACGTTGAAAAGTTGCTGAAGTCGGCAATGGCAAATGCGGAGCAGAAGAAGGCGGTTAACCCCGAAGAAATGAAGATTGCCAAGGCCTGTGTTGATCAGGGGCCTGTCATGAAGCGGGTTCTGCCGAGGGCGATGGGAAGGGCTAATGTGATNAGAAAAAGAACTTCCCATATAACATTGGTTCTTTCCGAGGAATAACAATGAATGTTAAGAATGAAAAGGTTGGGAGGTAGGTTTTGGGCCAGAAGACGCATCCTATAGGGATCAGACTCGGTATAATAAAAACNTGGGATTCAAGGTGGTACGCAAATAAGGGTTACAGAGATCAACTTATTGAAGATATAACTATGAGAAGGGCATTGAAAGAAAAACTCTATCATGCCGGTGTGCCTAAAATTGAAATAGAAAGGGCCGGTCAGAATTTGAGGGTCATAATTCACACGGCCAGACCCGGCATCATTATAGGCAAAAAGGGCTCNGAGGTCGAAAAGCTCAGAAAAGAACTCAAGGAAATGACCGGGAAAGAAGTTTCTATAGATATAAAAGAGATCAGAAAACCTGAAGTGGATGCCCAGCTTGTTGCTGAAAATATAGCCCTTCAACTTGAAAAGAGAGTGGCTTTCAGAAGGGCCATGAAAAAGTCGGTTGCATCGGCCCTGCGTTTCGGCACACAGGGTGTTAAGGTGTCCTGCTCCGGAAGGCTTGCAGGTGCCGAGATAGCGCGTTCGGAATGGTACAGGGAAGGAAGAGTACCGCTTCATACCTTCAGGGCTGATATAGACTATGGATTTGCNAAGGCAAAGACGACATATGGAATTATCGGAGTAAAAGTCTGGATGTATCGGGGAGATATTTTACCTGAAAGCAGAGTTAAGGAAGTATAGGTGACGATATGCTGATGCCAAAAAAAGTTAAATTTAGAAAAATGCAAAAAGGAAATATGAACGGGAAGGCCTATAGCGGAGCCGAGGTGTCNTTCGGCGAGTTCGGCCTGAAAGCGACCGAGCCCGGATGGGTTTCGAGCCAGCAGATTGAGTCGGCGAGGATAGCCATTACAAGNCACGCAAAAAGAGGCTGCAAGGTATGGATCAGGATTTTCCCGGACAAACCTATAACAAAGAAACCCGCTGAAACAAGAATGGGTAAAGGAAAAGGCGCTCCCGAATACTGGGTTGCGGTTGTCAAGCCNGGAAGGGTCCTCTATGAGATGTCGGGCGTGAACGAGGTGACTGCAAAAGAGGCCATGCGTCTTGCATCCCATAAATTGCCTGTTGCAACAAGGTTTGTGAAGAGGGATGAGGAGGTACTGTGAAGCCGGCGGAGCTGAGAGCAATGACAGCAGACGAATTAATAACGAAAGAAACGGACCTGAGAAAGGAGCTCTTCAATCTGAGATTCCAGCAGGCCACGGGTGAAATCGAGAATCCNATGCGGATACGCGCGGTAAGAAAGAACATAGCAAAGGTTTTGACAATAAGAACGGAGAAATCAAAGAGCGGTAAGTAACAAACGTTATACGGTTTCCCGGGTTTACCAGGTTTCCTGAGTTTCAACTCAAGAACTCAATAAACCCAGGAAGCGCGATAAACCTGAGGTGTAGGAGTAAGAATGTCAAAGAAAATTTATACGGGTAAAGTAACCAGCAATAAGATGGACAAGACGGTAGTCGTTGCCGTAACCAGGCTTTTCCAGCACCCNGTTTACAAAAAAACGGTTAAACGGGTGACTAAATTTAAGGNNCATGACGAACAGAACAAATGTAATATCGGTGATACCGTAAAGATCATAGAAATAAGACCTCTCAGTAAAGAGAAAAGATGGGCTGTAATAGATTAGGTTTTGATTGGAGTGATTTAAGATGATTCAATTACGGAGTATGCTCGAAGTAGCAGACAATTCAGGCGCTAAAAAAGTGCAATGCATAAAAGTGATGGGCGGTTTCCACAGAAGATATGCAAGACTTGGCGATATTGTGGTCGTCAGTGTTAAAGAAGCCTTGCCTGACAGCAGCATTAAGAAGGGGTCAGTTGCAAAGGCCGTTGTCGTAAGGACAAAGAAAGAGCATAGGAGACCCGATGGTACTTACATCAGGTTTGATCAGAATGCGGTAGTTCTTATAAACCCGCAGGGCGAACCTGTCGGAACAAGAATTTTCGGCCCTGTGGCAAGGGAGCTGAGGTGGAAAGAGTTTACAAAAATAATCTCCNTGGCCCCGGAAGTTTTATAGGTGGAATATGGGTTTNAGTATTAAGAAAAACGATACAATTTTAGTAATTGCAGGCAAGGAAAAAGGGAAAAGCGGCAGGGTCATCGCCGTCTATCCGATGAAAGACAGCCTCCTTGTGGAGAAAGTCAATCTCATAAAAAAGCATATGAAACCAACCCGGCAATATACGCAGGGCGGCATTATTGAGAAAGAAGCGCCGCTTCATATCTCAAACATTATGCTCCTCTGCCCAAAATGCAATAAACCTACAAGAATCGGAAATGCCATATTGCAGAATGGCAAGAAGCTGCGTACTTGTAAGAAATGCAGGGAGGTTATAGATCAGTAATGGCACCGAGATTTAAAGAAAAGTATCTAAAAGAAGTCGTAGTTAATATGATGAAAGAATTCGCTTATGAAAATATCATGGAGGTGCCAAAAGTCCAAAAGGTCGTCCTGAATGTCGGCCTCGGAGAGGCTATTCAGAACATAAAATTACTTGACGCCGCCCAAAAAGAGCTATCCATGATAACCGGGCAGAAGGCGGTTGTTACAAAGGCCAAGAAGTCAATTGCCGCCTTCAAATTGAGGCAAGGCGTGCCTATCGGCTGCAAAGTGACTCTCAGGGGAAACAATATGTACGAGTTCCTTGACAGGCTGATCAGTGTTGCATTGCCGAGGATAAGGGATTTCAAGGGAGTGCCGGGTAAGTCCTTTGACGGGAGAGGCAACTATTCTCTCGGACTAAAAGAGCAGTTTATATTCCCCGAGATAGAATATGATAAGGTCGAAATGGTTCACGGGCTTGATGTCATCTTTTGTACTTCGGCAAAGACGGACAAAGAGAGCAAGGCCCTGTTACGTTTTATGGGAATGCCGTTCAGGAATTAAGAGTCAATGGTCATTAGTCAATCGTCAGCCAATAGCTTAACAGTGACTAATGACTAATGATTATTGACTGAGCAAAGGAGCGTTTGATGGCAAAGTTGTGTATGATCGTAAAAAGTAAGAAGCCGCCGAAATTCGGGGTAAGGGCTTATAACAGGTGCAAGTTATGCGGAAGGCCCAGAGCATATCTGAGAAAATTTGGAATGTGCAGAATCTGCTTTAGAACGCTTGCACTTGAGGGCCAGATACCCGGCGTTATTAAGGCAAGTTGGTAAACTATGGACCCGTGTGTGGAGGTAATGAATGCTGACTGATCCAATTGCAGATATGCTGACAAGAGTACGAAATGCCGTACATATCAAGGCTGAAAAGGTTGATATACCTATTTCAAAAATGAAGCTTGAAATAGCCAAGATATTAAAGGAAGAAGGTTTTATCAGGGCGTATAAGATTTTAAAAGACAGGCGGCAGGGTATTCTGCGTGTCATTCCTAAATATGTTGATAATGCGAGCGTTATCTCAGGCTTGAAAAGAATCAGCAAACCGGGAAGACGAGTATATGTAGGCAATGACGAAATACCGAAAGTTATGGGCGGCCTTGGCGTCGCAATTTTGACGACTTCAAAAGGCGTCATGAGTGATAAAAGCTGCCGGCGCGATAGCGTCGGAGGAGAAGTAATCTGCCATGTGTGGTAACACGGTTTTAAAGAGAGATTTTTCATCAAAGATCAGGGAGTTTAAGGCCGGGAGAATCGTAGTCCAATGCTCATGGCTTTACGCCCCGGGCTTTTTAGGAGAATAGTGTGTCAAGAATAGGCAAAAAACCGATACAAATACCTGACAATGTTAAGGTGGACATCAAAGACAGAACGGTAAAGGTCAGCGGTCCGAAAGGNGAACTAAGCTGGCTCCATCCTGACAGGCTAAAGGTTTCTATGAACGAAGGAATCCTGGCAGTCGAGAGGTCAAGCGATTTAAAAACGGACAGAGCCTTGCACGGACTGGCAAGAAGTCTTCTGTCAAATATGGTTACCGGCGTTTCCCAGGGCTACCAGAGAGTTCTTGATATTGTCGGCGTCGGCTACAGAGCACAGGCGCCCGGTGACAGGCTCGTTTTTACCCTTGGTTATTCCCATGCCATTGAGTTTATACTGCCGGAAGGCGTTAAGGCGTCTGTCGANGGTAAGCAGGTGCAGATAACCCTGACGTCTATGGATAAACAGCAGATCGGTCAGGTGGCTGCAAGCCTGAAGGCCCTGAGGTTCCCGGACGCCTATAAAGGCAAAGGCATAAGATATGCCGGTGAAAGAATCAAACTGAAGGTTGGTAAAGCAGGCAAGAAGTAGCATCATTAGTGACCATTGATTTATCTAATAGGAGGTTGCTTTGGCTGAAAGCAGAAAAGAAGGAATATTACGGAGGCATAAACGGATCAGGAAAACGGTTACAGGAACGCCTGAAAGGTTAAGATTATCCGTTTTTCGCAGCCTCAATCATATCTATGCCCAGATAGTAGATGATTTGAAAGGGCACACTTTAGTGAACGCATCAAGTCTTGATAAGCAATTTCAGGACATAAAATCACATAAAGGGAATATGAAAACAGCTCAGTTGGTCGGTGAACTGTTGGCGAAGAGGGCTTTAGAAAAGGGTATTAAAAAGGTTGTTTTCGACAGAAGCGGGTATCCTTATCATGGAAGCGTTAAGGCTTTGGCTGAATCATCAAGAGCAGCAGGATTAGAGTTTTAGGGAGGATATGTGGAGAAGATAGATCCGGATGGACTTAATTTAAAGGATAAGGTCATATATATTAACAGAGTNGCAAAAGTAGTAAAGGGCGGCAGGCGGTTTTCTTTTACCGCTCTTGTGGTTGTCGGGGACGGAGAAGGAACCGTCGGCATCGGAAAGGGAAAGGCGGCAGAGGTCCCTGAAGCAATAAGAAAGGCTGTCGAACAGGCCAAAAAATCCCTTCTCAGATTCCCTCTGAAAGANGGTACGATACCTCACAGGATTATAGGAAAGTTTGGTTCCGGCACGGTNGTTATTAACCCTGCCGTAAAAGGCACGGGTATTATTGCCGGAGGNGCTGTAAGGGCTATTCTGGAAGTGGCAGGCGTTCAGAATATAGTTGCAAAATCTCTTCGCAGTCATAATCCTTTTAACTCGGTAAAGGCGGCATTAAACGGGCTAACGAACCTTAAGGACCCGGATGTTGTTATGAGACTGAGAGGAAAAGCTGAAGAAGATCCCCAGGAGGCGGCATGAGGATTGAGGATTTAAAACCTGCTCCGGGAAGCACAAAAAAAACTAAGAGAGTCGGCAGGGGCATAGGCTCCGGCCACGGGAAAACCTCTTGCAAAGGCCATAAAGGCCAGAAAGCCCGTTCCGGAGGTCCGAAGGGGCCTGCGTTTGAAGGCGGTCAGATGCCCCTCCAGAGGAGACTTCCCAAAAGAGGGTTTAAGAACCGCTTCACTATAGAATATGCGATTGTTAACCTTAAGGACATAAGCAAAATGGAAGGCACGGATATTATAACCGCAGAGACGCTTATCGAACAGGGTATCATCAAGGATTTGAAGAACGGCCTCAAGATCCTCGGTGAAGGAGAGATAAAAAGGCCGCTTACCATAAAGGCGCACGCCTTTAGCGCTTCTGCAATAGCCAAGATAGCTGCAGCAGGTGGTAAGGCTGAGGTAGCATAAACAGTTGAGCATTATTTCAAGCTTCCAGAATATCTTTAAAATCCCGGAACTCAAGAGCAGGGTCCTGTTCAGTCTTGCCCTCCTCGCCGTGTACAGAATCGGAGCTCATATCCCTACTCCCGGCATTAACGGTGAGGCGTTAAGCAGGTTCCTCACTGAAAAAGGCGGGGCACTCATGGGATTTTTCGACATGTTTTCAGGCGGGGCTTTATCGAGAGTTACTATTTTTGCTCTCGGTATAATGCCGTATATCAGCGCATCGATTATTTTGCAGCTCCTGACGGTTGTTATTCCCGCTATAGGAAAGCTTGCCAAAGAAGGAGAGTCGGGAAGGAAGAAGATAGTAAAATATACAAGATACGGCACCGTTGTTATCGCAGCTGTTCAGTCTTTCGGTATAGCCGCCGGTCTTGAGGGAATGCAGGGTGGTATCTTCGTGCAGAACCCGGGCTGGAGTTTCAAACTTATGACTATGATTACCCTGACGTCAGGCACGGCCTTTATTATGTGGCTTGGAGAACAAATAACCGAACGGGGGATAGGAAACGGAATATCCCTTATCATATTTGCCGGTATTGTGGCGCGGTTCCCCAATGCCATAATAAGCACGGTACGGCTCATACAGGCAGGCGAGCTTTCAATATTCTTTGTAATTTTCCTTGTGGCGATGATGGTTGCGGTTATCGGCGCAATTATATATATGGAAAGAGGGCAGAGAAAGATACCCGTCCAATATGCCAAGAGAGTTGTCGGACGTAAAGTTTACGGAGGACAGGCTACGCACCTGCCGCTGAAGGTCAATACCTCCGGCGTCATACCGCCGATCTTTGCCTCTTCGATACTAATTTTTCCGGCAACTGTTGCCGGTTTCATCGCAATACCCTGGGTGCAGTCTGTTGCAAGACAGCTTTCGCCGGGCACAATTTTTTATACGATACTCTATATAGGGATGATATTTTTCTTCGCCTATTTTTATACCGCTATTATTTTCAATCCTATTGATATTGCCGACAACCTTAAGAAGTACGGCGGGTATATCCCAGGGATCAGGCCGGGACAGAAGACCTCGGAATACATATATAAGGTACTTTCACGCCTGACCTTTGTGGGCGCTTTATATCTCGGTGTTGTCTGTATAATACCTGAGATATTGATTTCGCGCTTCCATGTTCCTTTCTATTTCGGCGGGACATCGCTCCTTATTTGTGTCGGTGTTGCTTTAGACACGGTTTCGCAGATTGAGTCGCACCTTGTTACCCGTTCGTACGAGGGTTTCCTTAAAAAGGGCAGGATANGGGGCAGAAAATAAAGCAATACCGAAAATGCAAAATGCTAAAATACACAATGATAGATGATTATATTAAAGTCTCAGGNAGAAATAGAAAAGATTACCAGAGCGTGCCGGATCGTCGGCGGCACTCTCGCTTTTCTGAAAGATAAGATAAAACCCGGTCTCACGACGATACAGATAGACCGATTTGCCGATGACTATATCAGGGACAACGATGCAATGCCAGCATTTAAAGGGTATAGAGGGTATCCTGCAAATATATGCGCATCGGTAAATAATGAGGTCATTCATGGCATCCCTTCTGACAGGGTCCTGGATGAAGGAGACATCCTGGGGGTAGACCTTGGCGTATTCAAAGACGGTTTTTACGGCGACGCAGCTTACACATTTCCTGTAGGTGAAATTAACGGCGAGGCGGAACGACTGCTAAAAGTGACAGAAGAGTCTCTTTATAAAGGCATAAAGAAAGCAAGATTGGGCAACAGGGTATCGGATATCTCATATTCCATACAGAAGCATGTCGAGGCGAACGGATATACGTGGTCAGGGCATTTGTAGGGCATGGAATAGGCAGGGATTTGCATGAGGACCCGCAGATCCCGAACTTCGGACCGCCAAACCGCGGCCCGCGTTTAAAGTCCGGTATGACTCTGGCAATAGAGCCTATGGTGAATATAGGCGGGCACGAGGTCGTAATTCTGGATGACGGGTGGACGGCGGTAACAATGGACGGCAAGCTCTCGGCACATTTTGAGCACACTATCCTTGTTACGGCGGATGAACCAAAAATCTTGACTCTGTTAAACTAATAATAGTATAATAACCAGCTAATGCCAAAAGAAGATAATATAGAAGTTGAAGGCAGGATCATCGAGACTCTGCCGAATGCGATGTTCAAGGTTGAGCTTGAAAACAGCCAGGTAATTCTTGCTTATGTTTCGGGAAAAATGCGTATGCATTTCATAAAGATTCTGCCCGGTGACAGGGTTACGGTAGAGCTTTCGCCCTATGACTTGACNAAGGGAAGAATTACATACAGGTTCAAATAAATAAAGTTATTAAATACAAGGGGTTATCATGAAAGTTCGTTCTTCGGTAAAACCGATATGTGCAAAATGCAAGATTGTAAAGAGAAAGGGTGTCGTAAGAATACTCTGCGAGAACCCGAGACATAAACAAAGGCAGGGATAATTTAGTCGATAGGCATTAACGCAAAACAAACTAATGACTATGATTAATGACCGCTGACTCAAATGAGGAGAACAAATGGCGAGAATTGCTGGAGTTGATTTACCCAAAAATGAACGTGTCGAGATAGGCCTGACCAGGATTTTCGGTATAGGCAGATCTCTTTCACGGAAACTATTAACCGAGACAGGCGTCAATATGAACATAAGGGTCAAAGACCTTACGAATGACGATCTCCTGAAGATAAGAGCAGTGATAGAGAGGGATTTCAGGGTTGAAGGTGATCTCAGGCGCGACATTTCCATGGCTGTCAAAAGGCTTACGGATATCGGCTGCTACAGGGGCATGCGGCATCGCTCGGGACTTCCTTTAAGAGGACAGAGGACAAGAACAAATGCACGAACCCGTAAAGGTCCAAGAAAAGCTGTTATGGGTAGGAAGAAAGAGGCGTAGAGAAAATGGCTCAGAGGAAAAAAGGCGTAAAAAAAGATAAAAAGCATATAGTATATGGCGCGGCTCATATACAGGCTACTTTCAACAATACCATAGTAACAATCACCGACCCCAACGGAGATGTAATTACCTGGGCAAGCGCAGGCAATCTGGGGTTTAAAGGATCAAGGAAGGGGACTCCATATGCCGCACAGATGGCGGCTGCAGCCGCAGCCAAAAAGGCCGTGGATTCCGGCATGAAGCAGATTGACATTTATGTTAAAGGTCCGGGCGCCGGCAGAGAGTCTGCAATCCGCGCGCTTCAGGCAACGGGTCTGGAAATAAATCTTATCAAAGATGTAACTCCGGTGCCTCATAATGGGTGCAGACCTCCAAAGAGGAGGAGGGTCTAACATGGCGAGATATATAGGAGCATTATGCAGAATTTGCCGCAGGGAAGGGGAAAAGCTTTTTCTTAAAGGAGACAGATGTCATACGGAAAAATGCGCTATTGAGAGGAGAAAATATCCTCCCGGACAACATGGCCAGGGCTTTAAGAAATTGTCCGATTACGGCGTGCAGTTGAGAGAAAAGCAGAAGGTCAGAAAGATGTACGGACTTCTTGAACGGCAATTCAGAAAGTATTTTCATGAAGCCGAAAGAAAGAAAGGAATTACCGGAGAAGTGCTTCTCCAACTCATAGAATGCCGTCTCGACACCATGGTATTTCGCATGGGCTTTGCTCCCAACAGGCGCAAGGCAAGACAATTTGTCAGGCACGGTCATATTATGGTCAACGGAAGAGAAGTCAATCTGCCTTCATTTGGCGCGAAGGGCGGAGATGTGATAGAAGTGCGGGAAGCCAGCAGGGGCATCCCTGATATAGCGGACAATCTATCAAAGAGCGAGCATAGGGGAATGCCTGCATGGGTTGAAGTCGATGCGGCAAACTTCAAGGGTAAGGTTTTACATATTCCTTCCCGCGAAGAAATGCAGATACCCGTTCAGGAACAACTCATAGTTGAACTTTATTCCAAATAACGGAATTAATACGGGAAGTAAGAAACCGCGGAACGTAATAAATTCTTGTTTCCTATTTCCTATTTTAAACGCTTAGAAGTATAGGAGGCCTTATGGACCTTAGAAAAATAGGCTTTCAGCTGCCTGAAACCATTAAGTTTGATGAAGAGACTCTGAACGATACTTATGGTAAATTAGTGGCTGAGCCGTTAGAACGCGGTTTCGGGACTACTCTTGGAAATGCACTCAGAAGGATTTTGCTTTCTTCTATCGAAGGCGCAGGGGTGACGGCAGTAAAGATACCGAGCGCCCTCCATGAGTTTTCAACGATAAAGGGCGTCAAAGAGGATGTTGTTGATGTCATATTAAATATTAAAAGACTCAGGTTTAAGCTCTACACAAGCGGGAAAAAGATTGCGGCGGTAAAGATAAAAGGCCCCAAAATTATAACAGGCGCCGACATTCAAAGTGATTCATCTTTTGAAGTGCTTAATCCCGAACAGCTTATTGCAACGCTTGATAAGGATTCTACCTTTGAGGCAGAGATGTATATCAAGAAAGGCAAGGGATATGTCGCCGCCGAATTGAATAAGGAAGAGGACCTCCCTATAAATATGATCGCCGTTGATTCGGTTTTTACGCCTATTCGAAAGGTCAATTTTATAGTTGAGAAAGCAAGGGTGGGCAGGGCCACGGATTATGACAGGCTTGTTATGGAGATATGGACTGACGGCAGCATAACTCCGGAAAAGGCGATTTCGCAGGCTGCGTCTATCCTTATCGAACTTCTGACCTTCTTTATTCTGGAGGAAGAAGACCTTGAAGAAGAAAATATTTCCATGGAAAAAGGCAGTCTTGTCAATGTATCCGGCGAAGACCCGATATTTAATGCCAATCTCCTTAAAAGTGTCGATGAACTGGAGCTTTCCGTAAGGTCATATAACTGTCTGAAGAATGCAAACATAAAGGCCATTGCCGATCTTGTCCAGAAGACCGAACAGGAAATGCTGAGAACAAAAAATTTTGGCCGCAAGTCCCTGAATGAAATAAAGGAGATACTCCACACTATGGGACTTCGCCTTGGCATGAGAGTCGACCTTGAAGCCCTTAACAAAGAAGCGGTTATGCAAAGCGGAGGTGTAGAAAAAGATGCGACACAAAGTTGATGGTAGATTATTCGGCAGGCCGGCCAATCAAAGAAAAGCTCTGTTAAGAGGTCTTGTTTCCTCGTTGCTGGAACATGAGCGTATAGAGACTACGGTTGCAAAGGCAAAGGAAGTAAGGAAGATCGCCGAGAAGGTTATAACCCTTGGGATTAAGGGGGATCTTGCCGCAAAGAGACTTGCCCTGTCTTATGTGCCAAACAGGACCGTAGTGGCAAGGCTGTTCAAGGAAATAGCCCCGAGGTTTTCGGGCAGAAACGGCGGTTATCTTAGGATTATCCATTCCAGGCAAAGAGTTAACGACTCGGCGCCCCTTGCGGTGATAGAATTTATTGACTACGAGGAGCTAAAGAAGTCGCGGGATAAAGAAAAAGCGGCAAAGGCCGAGAAAAAAGAGTCATAGAAAAAAGTTAAACACGATATTATAAAATGCAATAATGAGAAGTGAATAGCAAAAACTTATTCCTTCTCATTTTTTGTTTTTAACCCAAAAACTGCGGATGTCCAAAATAAATTTATTTAACTCGATAATTTTATATAAAAAGATAGTTCATGGTAATTGCATAAAAATATTTTGCTAACACATCTATATAAGTACACTATGGTATCGAAAAATAAATTTATTTTGGACATCCGCAGTTTCTACGACAGTTTAATAGCATTTTTCGGGTTAAAAACATCCCCTTTGTTTAAATAGAACCATAATTGAGCTATTCTATTAAGGTTGTCATTGAGAGGAAGGGTTAATTTATGAAAGTACTTGTCACAGGCGGAGCGGGGTATATCGGGAGCCATATCGTCAAGGCGCTCGGCGGGAAAGGGCATGACGTACTTGTATACGATAACCTTTCCTTCGGCCATGATTGGGCGGTGCTTTTCGGAAGGCTCATAAAAGGCGACCT
>Ga0031654_10000159_pt1 | contig 14981 bp, 11 predicted proteins | sample FrelakmetCRP12CR_FD_55268 | JGI IMG/M metagenome (GOLD analysis project Ga0031654, IMG submission 55268) | Freshwater lake sediment microbial communities from the University of Notre Dame, USA, for methane emissions studies - CRP12 CR | ecosystem: Environmental > Aquatic > Freshwater > Lake >...
GGAAAGAACACTTCTACCTTGAGGTGCAGGCGAACGGATTAGACCACCAGCGAGTCGCAAATAGCGGCCTGCTCGAGATAGCCAAGAAAATGGACATCCCGCTGGCCGGCACGAACGATTGCCATTATCTCAAGAAAGAGGACTTCCGCCCGCATGAACTGATGCTCTGCCTGCAAACCGGCAAGACGATCAGCGACCCGAATCGCATGAAGTTCGATACGGATCAGCTCTATGTGAAATCGACGGAAGAAGTCTCGGCTGCCTTTATCGAGTTCCCCAATGCCGTCGCCAATACCTGCCGGATTGCGGACAACTGCGACCTTCATCGCGCGAGCACAGAAGATCTTCAGGCTCCATCCCCTCCGCCCCATCGCGCGTTTGACTTCGCCTTCCCTGCCCTCCTAGAATCCCGCCATGGCTTCGTCCTTCGTACATCTCCACCTCCATACCCAATTCAGCCTCCTCGATGGCGCAAATCAAATCGAGCCGCTCATCCAGCAGATCAAATCGTTTAATCAACCAGCTGTGGCCATGACCGACCATGGCAACATGTTCGGGGCGATCGAGTTTTATCGCAAAGCTAACGATGCGGGCATCAAACCCATCATCGGGTGCGAAGCCTACATGGCGCCCGGCAGCCGCCTCGCTGCCAAAGACAGCGGCCTCGCCAACAACGACTACTATCACCTGATCCTCCTGGCAAGAAATCTGACCGGCTATCAGAATCTGATCAAGCTCGTCAGTAAAGCCTATCTTGAAGGATTCTACTATAAGCCTCGGATGGATAAGGAAATTCTGAAAGAGCACCATGAGGGACTGATTGCCCTCTCAGGCTGCTTGAGCGGCGAAATCCCGTACCTCATTGGCCAGAAAGATATGGCCGGCGCCATGGCTGTGGCTGGAGAATTTCAGGAAATTTTCGGGAAAGAACACTTCTACCTTGAGGTGCAGGCGAACGGATTAGACCACCAGCGCGTCGCAAATAGCGGCCTGCTCGAGATAGCCAAGAAAATGGACATCCCGCTGGCCGGCACGAACGATTGCCACTACCTCAAGAAAGAAGACTTCCGCCCGCATGAACTGATGCTCTGCCTGCAAACCGGCAAGACGATCAGCGACCCGAATCGCATGAAGTTCGATACGGATCAGCTCTATGTAAAATCGACGGAGGAAGTCTCGGCTGCCTTTATCGAGTTCCCCAATGCCGTCGCCAATACCTGCCGGATTGCGGACAACTGCGACCTGCACCTGGCGCTGAACAAGACGCATCTTCCCCAATACAAAGTTCCCGACGGATTCACACGGGAAACCTATCTGGAGCGCTTGGCGCTGGAGGGATTGGCGGCCAGGCTAAAAGAACGGCCCAGCCAGATCCTGCCGGCCACCTATGAACTGCGCGTGCGTGAAGAACTGACGATCATCTGCTCGATGGGGTTCGCCGGCTATTTCCTCATCGTGTGGGACATCATCAAGTTTGCCCGTTCGCGGAACATTCCGGTCGGACCGGGCCGAGGCTCCGCCGCCGGGAGTCTCGTCGCCTATGTCCTGCGCATCACCGACCTCGACCCCCTCGTCTATACGCTCTTGTTCGAACGGTTTCTGAATCCCGAGCGCGTCTCCCTCCCCGATATCGACATGGACTTCTGCATGGAACGCCGAGGCGAGGTCATCAACTACGTGGTCGACAAGTATGGCAAGGACCACGTGGCCCAGATCATTACCTTCGGGACGCTCGGAGCCAAAGCCGCGATCCGGGACGTGGGCCGCGTGCTGGAGATTCCCTATGCCGAAGTCGATCGCGTGGCCAAGCTCGTCCCGAATCAACTCAACATCACGCTCCAACAAGCCCTCGATCAAGAACCGAAACTGCGCGATCTCGTCGAGACCGATACGCGGGTGAAAGAGCTGATGGGCATCGCCCGCTCCCTCGAAGGACTGGCCCGGCATGCCTCGACCCACGCAGCCGGCGTGGTCATTTCAGAAGGTCCGCTCACGGACCACGTGCCGCTCTACAAGGGAGCCAACGACGAAATCGTCACCCAATATTCGATGGGAGACGTCGAAAAGATCGGGCTCGTCAAATTCGATTTCCTGGGCCTCAAGACCCTCACGATGATCAAACGCGCCGAAAACCTGATCAATGAGCGGCACCCTGGCAATCCCCCGCTGGTCATGGAACAGGTGCCGTTTGACGACCCCAAGACCTTTGCCCTCCTCTCCTCAGGAAAGACGATCGGGCTCTTTCAGTTGGAAAGCTCCGGAATGCGCGATCTCCTGACCGGCCTGAAACCGGACCGTTTCGAAGACATTATCGCCATCATCGCGCTCTACCGCCCCGGCCCGATGGATCTGATTCCCGACTTCATCAAACGCAAGCAGGGCAAGATTCCGATCACGTACGAAGTGCCGGATCTCGAACCGATCCTGAAGGACACCTACGGGGTCATCGTCTATCAGGAACAGGTGATGGCGATTGCCAACAAGGTGGCGGGCTTCTCACTCGGCCAAGCCGACATTCTCCGGCGCGCGATGGGCAAGAAGAAGCCGGAGGAGATGGAGAAGCTGCGCGCGCAGTTCCTGGCCGGTGCCAAGACGAACAAGATTCCCGACAAGAAAGCGGAGAAGCTCTACGAACTGATCCAGAAGTTTGCCGGCTACGGGTTCAACAAGTCGCACGCGGCGGCCTATGCCGTCGTCTGCTACCAGACCGGCTATTTGAAGACGCACTATCCGACTGAATTCATGGCCGCCCTCATGACCACCGACATGGGCAACGCCGACAAGATCGTCGGCTACTTCACTGAATGTCGCGACCTCAACATCAAGGTCTTGCCCCCCGACGTCAACGAAAGCCATAAGAACTTCACCGTGGTAGACCACGCCATCCGGTTCGGCCTGGCCGCCATCAAGAACGTCGGCGAAGGAGCCGTCGAATCGATCATTGAGATCCGGAATAACACCGGCCCCTTCAAATCCTTCTTTGAGTTTTGCCGCCGCGTCGATCTCCACAAGGTCAATAAGCGCATGCTCGAAGGGCTGATCAAAACCGGCGCGTTCGACTCGACCGGCGCGAAACGCTCTCAATTGGCCGCAGTCCTGGATCAAGCCGTTGAGGACGGAGCAGCCGCGCAGCGTGAGCGGGATCTGGGGCAGACCAATATTTTTGGCGACGAACTGAACGGAGAGGGCTCTGAAGAACATCTGGCCGCGCCGCCGCTGCCCAACATTCCGGAATGGGACCAAAGCGAGCGATTGAAACATGAACGGGAACTGACCGGCTTCTATATTTCCTCCCACCCGCTGGCACGCTATGAGGCCACCATCCAGGCGCTTGCCACGGCCTCGACTGTGAGCTTGCCCGAATTGTCGGACGGCCGGGAGGTGAAACTCTGCGGAATTATCACGACCGTCAAAAACATGCTCACCAAGAAGGGCGACCGGATGGCCTATCTCACGCTGGAGGACCTCCAAGGCGTGGTGGAGATCATCGTTTTTCCTGATCTCTACAAACAGGCCGCCGACTTGATGGTACCGGAACGCCTCGTGCGCATCACAGGCACAGTGGACCGGGGAGATAAGGGCACAAAGATTCGAGGGAGCAAGATCGAGCCGCTCGCCGAGGTGCAAGCGCAGACGATCAAACGAGTCCACATTCGACTGCCGGATCGCCCCGGTATGACGGAACAATTACCACGCCTCCGTGAGGTCTTTCTGCGCTACCCAGGAGCTACGACCATCTCGCTCACGTTGCGCATGGATTCAGCGCTGGAAGCCGAGACGGCCCCCCTCCCCCACCTGACTGTCACCCCCAGCGAACGCTTCGTGGCCGATATTGAAGAAGTGCTAGGCAAAGGGGCCATTTTTCTGTTATCGTAGGTTCTACTGCTGGGAAGGGTATCTATAGTCCCTCCCCCCATCTATCGATATCCGTAGATGCCTATGCGCGATTACCTTGAGTTTGAAAAACCGATCCGCGAGATCGAAGAAAAGATCGAAAAGCTCGCGGCCGTTCCTGCCGAGAAGTCGGCCCCTCAGGACGAGATCCGCAAGCTGCGGATGAAGCTGGCCCAGGTCGAAGGTACGCTGTACAGCAAGCTCACGCCCTGGCAGCGTACACAACTCGCCCGACATCCCCAACGGCCCAGCACCCTCGATTACATCAGTTATCTCTTCAGGGACTTTTTTGAATTCCATGGCGATCGCTCNTTCGGCGACGATCGCGCCATCGTCGGAGGCTTTGCTCGATTCAACGACCGGTCGATCATGGTCATCGGCCATCAAAAAGGGAAAACCCTCAAAGAGCGGATGCAACGGAACTTTGGTATGCCGAACCCCGAAGGCTATCGAAAAGCGCTGCGTCTCATGAGGATGGCCGAGAAGTTTGGACGCCCGATCGTCACCTTTATCGACACACCGGGCGCCTACCCCGGTATCGGCGCCGAAGAGCGCGGCCAAGCTGAAGCCATCGCCCGCAATCTGTTTGTCATGTCCCGGCTCGCCGTCCCGATTATTTCCATCGTCATCGGTGAAGGCGGCAGCGGCGGGGCACTTGCCTTAGGCGTCTCCGATCGCGTCCTCATGCTGGAGCATGGGGTCTATTCGGTGATTTCTCCGGAAGGCTGCGCCGCTATCCTGTGGGACGATCCGGCTAAAGTTCCCGATGCCGCCGCCGCCCTGAAAATGACGGCGAAAGATCTGGTCGACCTTCATATTGTGGACGAAGTGATTCCCGAACCGCTCGGCGGCGCCCATCGGGATCTCAATGCCATCACCAATCGAGTCGCCAAATCCCTCAGTAACCAACTCTCCCAGCTCACCGAGCTCTCTCTCCCTCAATTGCTGGCTCAACGCGATCAGAAATACCGCTCCATCGGAGCCTTCGACGGACTGGTTGCTGCTCTCCAATAGTTGGGGGCGGGCCTCCTTCTCTTTGATGCCTATCGCCGTCTGAACACGTCTCTTGTCTGCTGAAAAGAGCCTATGGTGAAGAAATGTACCCGAATGCCCACGCCACCGGTGCGGGTCCCATCACGGCGACGGCGGCACTGCTAGGTAGAATTCTCTTGTCAGGGAAGTGGTCCTGGTATAGGAAAGGGATGGCGCCACCGGTTGCGCGACGCCCTGAACCTGGCTAAACCGTACCCTCGACCCCAGCCTGTTTTGCGAAAGGCATGTGATGGCCAAGAGAGCAGAGAAATCCACGAAGGTCACCGGGCTCCGCAAGCCGACGGAAGAGTTGCTGCGGATGACCAAACGCGACGGCGCGGCCATGCCGGTCGAGGACCTACAACAGCTCGTGCACGAATTGCAGGTCCGTCAGATCGAGCTTGACTTGCAGAATGAGGAGCTGCGCCGGAGTCAGGTGGAACTCGAAGCAGCACGCGAGCGTTATGCGGATCTCTACGATTTCTCCCCAGTCGGCTATCTCACCCTGGATACGCAGGGAAAGATTGTGGAGGCCAATCGAGGAGCAGGAACGCTGCTAGGCATCAACCGGGGAAAGCTGATCGGACAAACACTCTTCCGTTTCGTCGAATCGAGTAATCAGGAGACCCTCCATCGGCATTGTCAGGACGTCTTGAAGACAGGAGCGCGAGAAAGCTGCGAGGTATGGCTCCGGGAAGAGGCCGGCGCTTGCGCGTGCGTCCAGCTCGAAAGCGTAGCTGTTCACGATGCGCTGGGGCACATCACCCACTGGCGGACGACGCTGCTGGATATCAGCGATCGCAAAGTGGCGGAGGATGGCTTACGGCTTACAAAATTCTCAGTGGACCGGGCCGCTGACGCCATCTACTGGATCGATCCGCAGGCCAAGATCCTGAATGCGAACGAAGCGGCCAGCCGCATGTTGGGCTATTCGAAAGACGAGCTGTGCGCCATGACCCTCCACGATCTGAGTCCCGATTTCCAGGCGGACAGGTGGCCAGGGTTTTGGGCAGAAACCCAGCGGCGCGGGACCATGGTGGTGGAGACAGCCCATCGGGCCAAGAATGGCCGGCTGATCTTCGTTGAGGTGAGCATCAACTATCTGTTCCACGAAGGAAAGGAATACCACTGTGCGTTCGCGCACGACATCACCCAGCGCAAGCAACTGGAAACAGAGATGCAGGTGCACCGGGACCGGCTGGCCTTCCTTTTGTCCAACACGCCGACCGTCATCTATTCCGCCCAGACAACCAGCGAGTATGGGGCAACATTCGTTTCGGCCAATGCCATGCAGGTCCTGGGTTATCGGCCAGACGAGTTTACGAGCGATGCGAGGTTCTGGGCCAACCGCATCCATCCGGACGACCAGGCACGCGTGTTTGCCAATCTCCAGCAGCTACTTGCGTGCGGAACGCACACGCATGAATATCGATTCCGCCACCAGGACGGAACCTACCGGTGGATGCGGGATGACATCCAGCTGGTGCGCAATGCAGCGGGAGATCCGATCGAGATGGTCGGCTCGTGGATCGACATCACCGAACGGAAACAGGCCGAGGAAGAACTACGGCGATCTGAGGCGTTCATTACCTCTATGCTGGAGAATCTGCCCAACATGATTTTCGTGAAGGAGGCACAGGATCTGAAGTTTGTCCGCTTCAACAAAGCCGCGGAAGATCTGCTGGGTTATTCCCGCGAAGCCTTGATCGGCAAAAATGACTATGATTTCTTCTCCAAAGCAGAAGCGGACTTTTTTACGGAAAATGATCGTCAGGTTCTGAAGTCCGGTCGCCTGATGGATATACCCGAAGAGTCCATCCAGACCAGAAGCAAGGGCGAGCGGATTCTGCACACTAAGAAGATCCCGATTGTCGATGCCGCCGGCACACCGCAGTATCTGCTGGGGATTTCTGAAGATATCACCGAGCACAAGCGGCTGGAGGCGCAATTCCGNCAGGCGCAAAAGATGGAGGCTGTCGGCCGTCTCGCGGGCGGGGTGGCGCACGACTTTAACAATCTGCTCACCGTCATGAATGGGTACAGCGCCCTGCTCCTCGACCAGCTGTCTCCGGAGGATCCCCGGTATGAGATGGCGGCAGAGACATTAAAGGCGGGCGAACGAGCCGGCGAACTAACCAAACAACTGCTCGCCTTCAGCCGCAAGCAAATCCTCAGGCCGCAGCCGCTGGATCTCAACGATTCGCTAGGGTCGATCAGCTCGCTGTTCCGCAGGCTGCTGGGCGATAACATCGCATTGACATTGGCGCTTGAGCCGAATCTCTGGACGATCAACGGCGACAAAGGACAACTCGACCAGGTCACAATGAATCTGGCCATCAATGCTCGTGACGCGATGCCGAATGGGGGAACCTTGACGATCACCACGCGCAATCTCTCGGTGACGCCGGAGCGGCCGGATCGTCACCGGATCATGCCGCCGGGTGACTATGTGCATCTGAGCGTTCGCGACAGCGGCCACGGGATGAACCCTGAGACACTCTCTCATCTGTTCGAACCGTTTTTTACGACCAAAGAGGTGGGCAAAGGAACGGGCCTAGGGCTGGCGACGATCTACGGGATTGTCAAGCAAAGCGAGGGCTATATCTTTGCCGACAGCGTGCTCGAACAAGGAACTACGTTCCATCTCTATTACCCGCGCGTGCTGGCAAGTCCGGCGGTGGCCGCGCCGCCGTCAGCGCGTCGCACTGCGGGAATGGAAACGGTGCTCGTGGTCGAGGACCAGGACTTGGTTCGAGGCTTCATCGTCCAGGCGCTGAACTGGGCGGGGTATCGAGTCAGCGCGGCAGCCAACGGCAAGGAGGCCTTGCAGCTGGCGGGTGCCTTGCCTGAACCGGTCAAAATCCTCATAACCGACGTCATAATGCCGCACATGGCGGGGCCAGAACTTGCGAAGCAACTGCGGTGCCTCTGGCCCGGCCTTCGAGTGCTCTTCATGTCGGGCTATAGCGACCAGATAAAGCCGGCCCTTCTCGATGAACCGGGAACTGCCTTTATCCAAAAGCCGTTCTTGCCCGACGCTCTGGCCGAACATCTGCGCGACCTCTTGGACCAATCGATCTGAAATTGATTCGTGATTCATCGGACGATCGATTCAATGGTCCAACGAATCAATCGTCTTGCGCGAGACGTTTCACGTCTCACGTCTTGCTCTCTCTCTAAGCCATGCCGCTGCCCCGGCGCCAGCCGCGTGACCGGTGGCGAAACAAGCCGTGAGAAGATAGCCTCCCGTCGGCGCCTCCCAATCCAACATCTCACCGGCACAGAACACACCTGGGAGACTGCTGACCATCAATCGTACGTCGAGCGCCTCGAAGGGAACTCCACCAGCCGTACTGATGGCCTCCTCCAGCGGGCGTGGCGCGATAAGTCGCAGCGGCAACGATTTGATCGCGGCGGCCAGGCGAACCGGGTCCGTGAAATCCTCTTTCGACACCACTTCACGAAGCAGCCCCGCCTTCACACCTTCGATATGGGCCTGTCGCTGAAGATGCGTTGCCATCGTGCGTTTGCCGCGCGGCCGCGATAAGTCATGAGTCAGGCGCGGCCCGTCGCGATCAGGCGCCAAGTCGAGACGCAAGGTCGCCGCTCCCTTCGTCAGGATCTCCTCACGAAGAGAGGCGGATACCGAATAGATTACGCCACCTTCAACACCGGTCTCCGTGATCACAAATTCCCCCGGATGCCAGGATTCAGCGCCGGCAGCATTCCGCACAATGATCGCCACCGACTTGACCGGGTGCCCGGCAAACTTCGTCCGAAAATGCTCGCTCCAGCCCACGTCGAAGCCACAGTTCGCGGGCTGCAACGGCACAATGTGAATCCCGCGTCCTGCCAGCAACGGCACCCACGACGCATCGGAACCGAGCTTGGGCCAACTGCCGCCGCCGAGCGCCAGCACGACCGCCTCGGCCTGGACAGAATGAATCCCCTGCGGCGTGGCAAAAGACAATGCCCCCTGCTCGTCCCAGCCAATCCACCGATGTCTGACATGGAAATGGACGCCGGCCTTGCGTATCCGTCTCAGCCACGCGCGCAGCAACGGCGCAGCCTTGAGATCGGTGGGGAACACGCGCCCGGAAGAACCCACAAATGTGTCGATGCCGAGTCCACGCGCCCAGGATCGGAGCTTGTCAGGCCCAATCGACGCGAGCAGCGGCGCAATCTGCGCGCGACGGGTTCCATAGCGCGAGAGAAACTTCTCGGACGGTTCCGAGTGCGTGAGGTTTAATCCGCCCTTCCCGGCCAACAGAAACTTGCGGCCGACCGATGCCATGGCGTCATAAAGAGCGACCTGTGCGCCGGCGGCACAGGCCGCCTCCGCGGCCATGAGCCCCGCCGGTCCTCCGCCGATAATGACAATGTTCATCTGTCTCCTAGTGAATGTGGGCTCGACAGGCGAGCCGGGCGAGAAATGCGTGCCTAGAAGCAATCGCCGGTTCGACACATCTTGCTTTTCTCGCTCGTCCCGCCAGTCCTGCGCGCCGGCCGCTACCTCGTGGGACCCTACACGCAGAAGCAGAGCGGGTCAAGCAGACCATTTCTCGTCGGTATGGGCTCTCTTGTTCGTCTGGTTTGTCTGGCCTATCTGGGTAGTCTCATGCAACCGAATAGACCAGACAGNCCGAAGAGACCAACTGAACAAGACCGGTTGACAGATTTTTGGGCATCCTGCTGGGGTATTACCACCCTAAACAGGCTATACTCTCCTGCAACGATGGATGAGCAAAACCCCCTACAGGTAGTCGAACTTCGGATCAGCTACCGCTATGCCACCGCGCACCCTTGGGTGGTCCAGGCCATCGGAGGATTCTTGTCGGCGTATTTCATGGAGTATCCAGGGTTTCGCGTGCAACGATACATGGACGAACTGGAGTCTGGCACGCACGTGTGGATATGTGAAACTCCAGCCGGCATGAAGGTCCTCCGGCTCCTGAAACGACTGCAGGAAGATATCCCTCCCTGCCACGCCCAACAGATCGCGGCCGATCCACCTGCCCGCCCACGCTATCTCATCGATTGCCCGACTGAGCCAGAAGGATAATCGCGCGAGACCGGCGAGAAACGCGGGATCGGTGGGTGGTCCGAAGGCTCAAGACTGAGGTGTTCAGGACTGCGAACCCAGAGCGTCGAACTTCGTGTCGCGCCTTTTCCGCCGGTCTGGCGCTTCACCGGTTATGGGACACATTCATATGCCGTGGGAACGAATTCTCGGAACGATTGTCATCCCGCTGGCGCTTGGCGCATGCGTCTACGCTGCAGCTCCGGCATCGGCGCCAGGCGGCAGCGCGCCGCCCCTCCCCAGACCCGATCACATCGTGATCGTGATTGTAGAAAATCATTCCTATAGCCAGATTATCGACTCGCCCGAGGCGCCGTACATCAATAGATTAGCTGCCCAGGGCGCCCTCTTCACACAGTCCTTCGGCATCACCCACCCCAGCCAACCAAACTATCTCGCGTTGTTTTCAGGATCGACACAAAACGTCACCGATAACTCATGTCCGCACACCTTCACGACACCCAATCTTGGGCACGCGTTGCTGGCAGCAGGTCTGACCTTCGCCGGATACTCGGAAGACCTTCCTTCGGACGGCTCTCTCATCTGCAGCGTAGGGCTGTATGCCCGCAAGCATAATCCCTGGGTGAATTGGCAGAACAGTGCAGCCAATGGACTTCCCTCGACGGCCAATGTACCGATGACGAGTTTTCCCACCGAATATAACAAGCTCCCTACCGTCAGCGTGATTGTGCCGAACCATGCGAACGACATGCACAACGGAAAGGGGCCGGAGGCGATTCAAGCCGGCGACAGCTGGCTCCAGCAACATCTGGATACCTATGTCCAGTGGGCACAACAGCACAACAGTCTGCTGATCGTGACCTGGGATGAGGACAATACGAAAGAGAATAACCGGATAGCGACGCTCTTCGTCGGGCCCATGGTGCAGGCCGGTCGCTACGAGCAGCGGATCACCCACTACAATGTCTTGCGCACGATTGAAGACCTCTATGGCCTTTCCCACGCCGGTGCAAGCGCCGACGCGGTACCGATCATCCAGATTTGGAACCCCACCCCTCGTCCCTGACGAGCCCCTCTCCCTGCTACGCACCTGAATTACCGCCGGGGCGCACGCGCAGGATGGAGGGGAATCAGCCCCTCTGCCAGCGCCAGGCATCGGCGCACATCGCGCCAATCCCACGCTCCGCCCGCCAGCCCAATAATTCAAACGCCTGTTGCGGATCAGCATAGCAAGAGGCAATGTCGCCGGGACGCCTGGGCGCAATCTTGTACGGCACTGACCGCCCGCTAGCCCGCTCAAATGCCTGCACAATCTCCAACACGCTGTACCCTGTGCCCGTGCCTAGATTCACGGTCAGACATTCGGCCCTCTCTTGTAATCGCTCCAATGCTTTGAGGTGCCCCAACGCCAAATCCACGACATGGATATAATCCCGCACTCCCGTTCCATCCGGAGTGGGATAATCGTTACCCCACACATTGAGACAGGCTCTTCGCCCAACGGCCACCTGGGCCACGATGGGCAGCAAATTATTCGGGAGGCCCTGAGGATCTTCCCCGATCAAACCGCTGGCATGAGCACCCGCCGGGTTGAAATAACGCAGAATGCCGAGCTTCCAGGAGGCATCGCTGCGGTGCAGATCGCGCAAGATCTCCTCAATCATCAGCTTCGTGCGGCCATAGGGATTGGTGGCGGAGAGCGGGTGGTCTTCAGTCAGCGGCAGCCGGGTCGGATCGCCATACACGGTGGCGGAGGAGCTGAATACCAGGGTTTTCACCCCGCACTCCCCCATCGCCTCGAGCAAGCGCAGGGTGCCGACCACGTTGTTGTCGTAGTAGGCCAGCGGCTGTGTCACCGACTCTCCCACGGCCTTGAGGCCGGCGAAGTGAATCACTGCGCTGGCCCCGCTCTCGCGCAGGGCTGCCACCAAGGCTGCACGGTCACGGATGTCGCCTCGCACCACCCGCAGCTTTTTTTTCGTGATGCGCTCTACCCGCGACACCGCCTCGGGGTGGCTATTCGAGAAGTTGTCGAACACCGTGACAGGACTGCCCGCGTCGAGCAGCTCCACGCAGGTATGCGAACCGATATAGCCAGCACCACCAGTAACAAAAATCATACGCACCTACCTCATTGCGTGATGACAGCAGCGTATCCAGGCGATACGTCGAGGTCAAGAAATGACCGACATCCTGCCAAAGACCTGGGGCCCGAAGCCCTCGCGACATGGGAAGGCACTGAATCGCACAGCACCACCTCACCCCTCCTCGCCCAAACCTTCAACGCGTGGCGTGGCTCGCGGGTGCCGGTCCGGCTCTGGCAAGAGATGCCGGGGGAGAAACACGCCCCCTCCGATCACCGTCGGCATCACCGCCCTTACGCTGACCGCTGCCACCGAAAGGATATACTGCTTTTCAATCACGCTGCCATGCGAGAGGCCGAAAAAAGGGACGAGATCCTACCAGCGGTGTCTTGGGTACAGATGATTTGTCCTCACGGTAAAACGGACCTCGACCTTTTCCACCGTCGCCAGCAGGCCCGAGTGAATGTGCTGCTCGACTAACGAGAGGAAGGCCGCGATTTTTGTCAGCGGCAACCACCAGTTCACTGAAGACCGGGAGGTCTTCCGCCAGTCGTTCAATCTTGGCGGTATGAATGACACGAGTATTGGTGCCGAATCCCATCAGGCTACGGAGGACCAGAGCTCCTGCCAGTCCCGTTGCTTTGGCTTGGGTGATGAGCCATTCATAGAGCGGCGGCTTCTCATATCTCTCGCTCTCGCCAATGTAAATCCGTAGTCGAGAACCGTCTGCAGAAAGCACGGAGCACCTCCAACTCACATAGGCCCGTGTCTAGCTGACCCAGACCGCTCCAAGACCCAGCAACACTTGGACGCCGACATTCATCTGTGCGAGAGCCGCTTCTCCTTCTCGGATCAGATTCATCGTTTCATTGCCGAAGGCCGAGAAAGTCGTACACCCGCCGAGAATGCCGACAACCAGAAAGGCTCGCGTCTCAGTGCCGATGAGCGCTGAGAAGAGTCCGATGCAGAAACAGCCAAGGATATTCACAGCCAGCGTGCCATCGGGAAACGCGATGCGCGGGCTGTGGGCTTGCACTAACCCACTGACTACCTAGCGAAGGACAGAGCCATGAACCCACCGGCCCCGAGTAAGAAGAGTTTGGTCATCGTGTGACGGTACAACCCAGGGCCACTGTAGCCGAACTGTACCCCAACCTTGTACGAATCGCACCTCTCACAGAAAGCCGGCCTGGACTCTCGCCCCACATTATGAAGTCAGGTCCGACAGGCACGCCTGCTGATCGTCGGCAGAGGAGAGCGTAACTCCGGAACATGTCAACGATTTGGCCCGCCCGATAAGGGCTCGCAGCAAGTACCATGCGCAGGATCTCTGTTGCGTGTCCTTCAGGCCTGAGGCTTCTCTGTAGCCGATGATATTGAATCGCCCGAGAATTTCTTATGGAGAAGCTTTCGGCCGAGGATCGTAATCCCCACTGCGAGACCGAGCGAGAGCGGAACGAACACTGCGGAGGCGATATTCGCGTTGCGGAGCCATCCCATCTCCTCAAGACCCTTGAAGATATAGGCCATGAGCCCACTGAGATAGTAGGCAATCACAATAACCGACAAACCTTCGACCGTGTACTGGAGGATGGCCTGGCTCTTCGTCGTCCTGTCGACGCTGGCCAGGAGCTTCAAATTCTGGGATTGGAGCATGAGATCGACGCGGGCACGAATGATGGAAATCACCCCTTCAAAACCGCTGCGGAGTGTGTCTATCCGCTTCAATAGTTGTTGATAGCCCTCCGACACTCCGGTGATCCCGCTGAGGACATAATCGGACATCGGACGGTACATGGGAAGTGTCCGTTCGTTGAGGGATGCCAGCGTGCGGTGCACGATCTTGTCGTAGGGAACGGAGGCAGACAGCTCGAAATGCAACCTTCCGGCCAGCCGAGTGGTTTTCAACAAGTCTTGCGTCAGCCCATTGAGCCAGCGCTGGAGCGTCAGGGCGTCGGCATGGCCGATATGTTCGCTGATGATTTCACGCTGCTTCATGTGCACCTGTTCGAACTTGTAGGCCTGATCGACCGCAGCTGAAAACAACGGCTTCTGCATCAGCAGCAAGTGGTAGTAAGTTTCGATCCGGACAATGGCATCGACGATGTCTTTCAGGTGAGACCTGCTGGACCTGCCGGATCCCACACTGACCCAATAGCGCTCGCGCCCTTGCTCATCCGGGGTAAAGCTGGTGACCAGCGCGGTCTCCTCATCGAAAATCCGGCTGCCATATATGATCGGCCCGGGAAACTGTGGACGCAACGCCTCATTGTCTGGCAACGGCTCAACCATCAGCACGATATCCAGATGGCATACTTCTGCACCGAGCGGCGTGACTGGAAACCGATAGTCAGGGAAGGTCATCGGGCCAAAGGTCACCCCCCCGGCGCGCTCAGNGGGAATATGCCAAATTTGATAACTGTAGTACTCCGTATGCGCCTGCCAGATCACGATCAGCCGATCGCCGGTCGCCGCCGTCTTNATGCCATAGCCAAACGCCTCTTGAATGACCATCGCGTCCGCGGAGACCTTGAATGTCTCCAGGAGAGACCTGAACTCATTACGACTTGCCGGCCGCTGCACCGGNGGATCGCTCATGCGAAACGTTTTGAAGTGCACGTGTGCCGGGGCTTGCACCCACTCGGCCCAGAGCATCTGTGGCCGCTCATGCAACTTTCGGATAAGCTCGCCGGCATCCGGCTTGGTAATCTCAGGCTCAGGCATGCGACAACCCTACACGGTGGTAAGAGGGACGGAAAACGGTGCCAGGCTACTGGCTTGTCAGCAAAGCTGTCAACTGCTCGTCAATCGAATACGCAAGGAGAGCGGGGATGCGCGACGTGACACTCGCGTGCCTGGCGAACCATGGCCGCAGAGCCTATCCTGCGTGCAGTCCACAGTGACGCACTGGGCTGGCCCGGAAAGGAAAC
>Ga0031654_10000161_pt1 | contig 14885 bp, 10 predicted proteins | sample FrelakmetCRP12CR_FD_55268 | JGI IMG/M metagenome (GOLD analysis project Ga0031654, IMG submission 55268) | Freshwater lake sediment microbial communities from the University of Notre Dame, USA, for methane emissions studies - CRP12 CR | ecosystem: Environmental > Aquatic > Freshwater > Lake >...
GCGGCAGGCGGAGCTTGCCCATGGCGAAGAGGAATTCCGCGAGATTCAGCAGAAACTCGCACGTTCCTATCTTGCGCTTGCCGAGACCGAAGATCAGCTTGACGATACAAGCACCAACAAAGGTCCTGTGCCTGTAGCGGAAGATCGCCACGTCGAGGCCGCCTAGAAACCTTCCGCCTTCGCGCCACGCGAACGCGGATCGGCGACGCCCTGAAAATTTTTCTTCATGATCAGGATCGAATTCGCCGCGCCCCACGGGGGGCTTTGCACGATCTTGTTGCCGCGCCGCTGCAGGAGCCACGCCATGTCAGGCGGGACGTCCGGCTCGGCGCGCACTTCATCAGGCAGCCACTGGTGATGAAGGCGGGGTGCTGAGACCGCGTCGGCAAGACTCATTTTGTAGTCGAGCAAATTAATGATCACATTAGCAACGGTCGTAATGATGCGGCTTCCTCCCGGTGAGCCGGTGACCAGCACGAGTTGCCCACCTTTCATCACGAAGGTCGGAGTCATCGAAGATAGCGGTCGCTTTCCCGGGCCCGGCGCATTCGCATCCGCACCAACAAGTCCAAAAGCATTCGGTGCACCGCGTTTCGCCGCAAAATCATCGAGCTCATTGTTAAGTAGAACGCCCGTGCCGTCAGCGACAAGCCCGATGCCGAAGCGGAGATTGAGCGTATACGTGTTCGCGACCGCATTGCCATCTTTGTCAATGATAGAATAATGCGTCGTGTGGTCGCCCTCATACAGCATCGGCTTGCCGGGCTTTATATCGCCTGCGGCTTTCGCGTGGTCAGGATCAATCTGCTTCCTCAATTCGCCCGCATATTCCTTGGAAATCAATCCAGCGACCGGGATTTTCACGTAATCGGGATCACCGAGGTATTCCGCGCGGTCGGCGTAAGCGAGCTTCATCGCTTCGATGCGGATATGTGCCGCCTGTCCGGAAGCCGCGCCAAGCGGCGCGAGATCGAAGCCATCGAGAATATTTAGGATCTGAATTAGATGGACGCCGCCCGAGGATGGCGGCGGCATAGAGAATATCTCGTAGTCATGATAGCTGCCACGCACGGACTTCCGCTCAACAGCTTCATATTGTGCGAGGTCTTCCGTGGTCATGATTCCGCCTGCCGCCCGCACACTGCCCGCAAGCGCCTCCGCGATCGGGCCCTGATAAAACGCTTTCGGNCCCTGCTGCGCGATCGCTTCGAGCGTCTCAGCAAGGTCGCGCTGCACAAGTAACTCGTCTTTCTGAGGAACGGAACCATCGGCTCGCAAGAATATCTGCGACGAGGATGGCCAGCGCGCCAAAACATCCTTCGATTTCGCGATTGAATCGGCGAGTTCCGAGTCCACAATAAGCCCCTCGCGCGCAAGCTTGATCGCAGGGCTAATCAATTCCGCAAGGGTGAATTTGCCCGAGCCGTATTTCTGATGCGCGAGTGCAAGTCCCGCGACTGTTCCCGGCACGCCGACGGCTAGACCCTCATCACGCGATTTCTTTGGGTCCGCTGCGCCGACCTCATTGAGAAACATTTCTTTGGTCGCAGCGAAAGGGGCCGTTTCGCGGTAATCGATGGCAATAATTCGATTGTCTTGTGCGAGCCGCAACAACATGAAACCGCCGCCGCCGATATTGCCAGCGCTCGGAAAAGTCACGGCAAGCGCAAAACCGACTGCGACGGCGGCGTCGATGGCATTACCGCCCTTTTTAAGAATTTCGACGCCAATGCTCGTTGCGCGCGCTTCTTCCGTCACGACCATCCCGCTGGTCCCAAAGACGGTCTGACCTTTTAACGGCTGCTGGGCAGATATCTTGGTCGCGGCGTTCTGCGCAGCGGCAGGCACCGCAAGCAAAAGTGAACAAGCAAGCGCAAGCGTGCGGGTCACATCGCCGCCTTTCCCCATTGAATGCAATGCTTTCAGAATGAAACTCTCCCTTAACCCCGGAACGATTCGGCCCTTTTTTCGCCGCGTCCCGAAGCCTATATTCTATCCGTTGGCGCAAGCCAGCTATGGCAATAAACGCACGCTGTAATAAACCATTCGGACCCGGGGGCAGTACCCGGCGCCTCCACCAAATCCCGCTTTACCGATCCGGGACTTGGCGGGGGCGATATAGGATCGACGAGGGTGTAAAGGGCGCGGCTTTTGCTCGGGATGGTTCCGTCGTTATCGGGCCATGCATAGTTGCAAACGACAACTACGCTCCGGTTGCTCAAGCCGCGTAAGCGGTTTGAAATACCGAAACTAAGCCCTGAAGGTTAGCACTTTCAGGCGGGGTCCGGGGGCACCTGGCAACAGAAGCCCCCACTTCCTTGTCCACACCCAATTTCAACTTGGCGAAGGCGCTCGGAATCGGCTTCACTATGCCCATGGCTGATTTGATCCGTTACGATTTGCTGGCCCAGGACGCGCTGCGCGGCGTCGTCAAAAAAGTATTGTCCGATGTCGCGAAGAACGGATTACCGGGCGAACATCATTTTTTCATTGCCTTCAACACAAAGGCTGACGGCGTTAAGATTTCGAATCGTCTCAAATCGAAATATCCCGAAGAAATAACGATTGTGCTACAACATCAGTTCTGGGATCTGATCGTCAGCGATCGGAATTTCGAAGTGGGGCTTTCATTCAACGGCATTCCCGAAAAACTTGTCGTGCCTTTTGAGGCGATCAAGGGCTTCTTCGATCCTTCAGTTCAATTCGGCCTACAATTCGAAACGATTACCGAAGCGCAAGCACTACCCGGCGCGGCCGCGAATGAGGCGGAAGCGAGCAAGCTCGCCGAGGCAGGCTCGGCGCCTCGTCCCACGCCCCGGGGTGCCGCGTCCGAGCCGGAAGAGACGCCAAAAGAAACGACGTCAGTTCCTTCAACTCGCGCAAAAAAGAAAGCTGGCCCGCAAGCAAGCGACAAGGCCGCCGAAAAATCCGCGAAAGTGGCCGAAAAATCCACCGGCGCCAAAGTCGTCAGCCTCGATAAGTTTCGCAAAAAGTGAGCGCTTCCCCTCGTCTCGTGCTTTTCGCCGCAGTTGCCGAGAATGGCGTGATCGGCCGCAACGGCCAGCTGCCATGGAAAATTCCAGGCGATTTGAAACGATTCAAGGAACTTACAATGGGCAAACCCGTCGTGATGGGCCGACGCACGTACGAATCAATGGGAGGACCGCTAAAGGGCCGCGCCAATATCGTGATCACGCGCGACCGGAATTATAAGGCCGGTGGTGCCGCTGTTGTGACAGACCTCGAAACTGCGCTCGCCCTAGCAACGAACGAGGCTGTGAAAGGAAAGACCGACCAGATTGCGATCATTGGAGGCAATTTCGTTTTCGAACAGACATTGCCTCGCGCCTTCCGGCTAGAGATCACAGAAGTTCACGCTTCGCCTGAAGGAGATGCCTATTTCCCCAAATTCAACAAAGCCGAATGGAAGGAAGTTCTACGCGACGGCCCGCATCAGGGCAAAAACGATTCCCTACCCTATACGTTTGTCACTTATGAACGACGTTAGGCGCTCGCATATTACTGAAAAGACTGATTGAAGCGCATTGCGGCGGGCGTGGGTCCGATATCCAGCGGCGGCATAGAATCAACCGGACGGCGTCTTGGCAGAGGCACAACGGATGCGGTGTTCTGCACCGGCATTAGCGAAGATTCGATTACAGAAGACGTAGCCGCACTAGCAGGCGGCCCGTCGCGCCCATCAAGCTTGCTCATTTCACCATCCATCGCCCGAAGCGCAAGAACGGTCACGAGTGGGCTAACATCAAGACTTCGCTCGAGTTTGGCTAACGGTCCGTGCCAACGGACGGTCGCCGCCGGACGGGCGCTCATTCCCGGAGGGGCGGCGCTCTCGAATTCGAAAGCCATATCGGACTCGAGTTTTGAAAGATCGACGATCGCTTCAGAAACGACTTGCGTTGCCCCGATCGCCGTTCTCAGTTTACCAGTACGCGCGATACCATTAGCGACAACAATCTGCCCGGAAATTTTTTCGATCTCCAACGAGCCCTGTCCCATGGCCTTGTTCAGAAGCAAACTCGTTCCCACGTCATCCGGCGGTGGCGTTTTCGATGTAGATGCGAGGACCTTGCCGAGCGCTTCCGGGGCCAACTTGTCGACCTCAAACGCATCAAGCAAAAACTTTCCCTGTCCGGCAAGATTTGCAGCAAGCGACGTGGGCGTCATGCCCTGCCCTGCGAGATCAATAGCAAGCGTTATTTTTCCCCGCGCGCTGGAACGCCAGGTGCCCGGAGCGATAAGCCGCGCCAAATCTGCGGAAACAAGTGAGACATTCCCATCGAGCGATAGCGCATCCCCGCGCGCTATCCGCGCCTGGCCCGAAAGCTTGCCACCCGCAAGATCGCCGGAAAAAGTTTCGATCATGGTTTGATTGGGGTTGAATTTGACCTTGACCTTGGCGCCATTAGCGACAAGCGATCCGGTCAGGCCAAGCGTCGCGCTTTCCAGCTCAAGAGTACCGCTCAAATTCTCGAAAGGCCGTTGCCCAAGCGCCCGATCCGACCAAGGCGTCCCGTCGCTCGCTTGACCAAGCGCAAGTGCGAGCAAAGTAGGAAGATTCGCACTATTGAAGGACATTTCGACAGATATGTTTGGGCTATCCATGCCGTTCAACACCAGGCGCCCTTTCCCGCGGATATCACCGAGATTGAGCGCAATATCCTCAAACGCAATGCCCTCCTTGGTGCGCACCAGACGCGCGACGCCAAACGCCGGAACGATGGCATTCGAAACACGCGCCGCGGCAATCGACAGCGCGCGAAGATCCGTCGACTGAAGTTTTAAGTTTATGCGCGGCTCGATGTGTCCATCCTTGGCAAAACGTATATCGCCTCCGCCTGTCAAGTTGACGCCAGGAAATACGAGACTCGCAGCGAGGGGAGAAACGCCGTCTTTCCGGGTCCCGAGTGTCGCCTCCAGTCGGCCCTGACCGGCCTGAGGTTCGGGTGGAGGCAAGCCGAGCAGCGTAACTAACCGGGACGCATCGCCCGCATCCACTACGAGACGCGCCTCGACGATCGACTTTGTATGCGTCTCAATAGCTGCGTTAATTTTAACCTGTGTCTCATTCGCAACGCCCGTTGCTTCGATCGTCATAACGGGCGCGGAACCATCGCCACTGACTGTTCCGGCCAGACGAAGCGGAAGGCCGGCAGCCACAATTCGCCGCATGTAGGCTGCACCATCACCGGAGCCGCCAACAATTTCAATTAGCGCATCCAATCCTTCCGGGCGAACCGCTTCGGCCTTAAAATTGATCTTTCCAGCGGGACGGCCGGGATATGAAATGACATGCCCATCGGCGTGCACCGAGAGCCCGGCAAGACCTTCCAACGAAAGCCTATCGAGAGAAAAATCGCCCGCAATAATGGAAAACGCAATATNGAAGTGATGTGCCCTTTGGCCCAGCACGCGCAGCGCTGAACCATTTAACGATATCATGACGTCAGTACCGAGCTTGCCCGACAAAAATTTCCGCGAGGCAGGGGCGAATAATGCAAGATCGGGGGCATCAGCGTTGAGCTTCGCGGCAACTCGACCACGCCTGTTACCATCGGGGAAAGTATAAGCGGAAGCGCCGCTAAGTTTCGTTCCGGCATATATTAGATTGAATGGTTCCAGCGCGATCTGCTTCGCGGAAGCCTCCATATGGCCCTCGAGCGTTACAGGGCCTTCGCGGTCTATCGAAAAGCCTGCGTCCGCAAGCCCAAGCCAACTCGATAGTGCCGGCGCATCTTCCGCGAACAACCTTAGCGCACCGCTGAAAGCCCCACCATTCGCAGTTCCATTGATATTGATCGTNCCGCGTCCGGGCAACCGTGCTTCAAACCTTTCCGGCGCGACAAATCCGTTGCGCAGCGACAACTGAGCACGGAGATCGCGTACGGTTCCACCGTTTGCAACGATCTGGCCAATCGAAACTCCGACTTTAGCTGCGAACGGCAAGGCCGCGACAAGATTCAACGCATCGTCTAGCGGCGCGAGCGCTGCAGCAAGTTCGTGAGGCGTTTGCGCCTTTTTACCCAAATGATCGAGATCGATGCGCGGCGCGGAAAGTTTTACTTCGAGACCTCCTCCNTTGCGCGGTTCAAAATTCGCGTCGCCCGAGAGCTCAATCGGATGCTCGTCGCCTAACGAAATTTCTAGATGATCAAGGGCAACAGACTGGAGACTCGCTTTCGCATTGGCTGCAAGCTTCCAAGCCAGACCCATTTTGCTCCGTCCAGTGGCTGCAAGCTTCCCGTCGAAACTCGGCGATGCTTCCAAAAGTGCGAGGATTCCTTCGACCTCGAGCGAGGGATCGTCATCAGAACCAACAATCGCCAGACGAATTCTTCCGGTGCCGTCCACCCCGAATTGACCGGACGATGCGCGCAAGCTTAACACCTGCCCATTCAGCTTGGCCTTCGCGTCCAATTTCAAAGGGCCATTTCGCGATTGAAGTTCGCCCGTAGCGGAAAGACTTTCGTATCTCGTCTCGCCAAGACCGGCCCGATTGATCAATAGCGAACCGGACTCCACGATGATCCGTGAAACGGAAAAAACATCGGGCCCTGCTTCAGCTTTCGGTCTAGATTGAATCTTACCATGATCATCGAGAAAAATTCGAATTTCGGTATTTGCTAGAACTATTTCCTCTACCTCAATCGAACCGCGCATCAGCGCACTAAGCGAAAGATTTCCGCGAATTTGCCCACCCTTTAATCCCGTGCCCTGTTCGATTCCACCGATCACGACATCGCGTAACTTGAAGGCAGGGATCGGCAGGATTGTCGCTTCGATCGACCCCCTGATGACAACCGGTACGCCGACGAGCGAACTTGCGCGCTGCTCGAACGCAGGACGCCATGCATTCCAATCCACGATCAAGGGCGCCGCAAACGCGGCGACAATCATCAAGATCAACGCGAGGCCGATGCCAAGCAATGTATTCTGCATCACCAGCTCAGATTCGTTCTTATCCGGCAAAAGCAAATGAGTCCGAGCGTTTCGGGTAACGAAAAGTTGGAGCGTTTCTGAGGCCTGCCGCTGCTGATTGCGGCAGCAAAATGTCAGAGTGCGACTATCTTGCCCGGATTCATGATGTTATCGGGATCTAGAGCGCGTTTGATCTTGCGCATGATCTCGAGTCCAACCTTGCCGTGCTCGGCCTCGATATATTTTATCTTGCCCTGCCCCACGCCGTGCTCGCCTGTACATGTGCCATCCATAGATAGCGAACGCTCGACCAGTCGCTCGTGAAATTTGCGCGCTCGCGCAACTTCGTCGGAATCCGACATATCCATGAGAACAGACACATGAAAATTACCATCTCCGACATGTCCGACAATCGGCGCGATCAGATTCAGTTCCCTAATATCGCGTTGCGTGGCGATAACACATTCTGCCAACCGCGAGATCGGTACACACACGTCGGTTGCGAACCCGCGTGCACCCGGCCGCATTCCCATCACCGCCCAGTAGGCGTCATGCCGCGCCTGCCAGAGCCGCGTACGGTCCTCAGCCTTGGTCGCCCAATCGAAGGGACCGCCGCCGAATTCGGCCGCGAGTTCGCCAAAGCGTTCCGCTTGTTCGGCAACACCGGCATCCGAACCATGAAATTCGAGAAACAGCGTCGGTGTTTCTTTGAGTCCGAGTTTTGAATAAGCGTTGCAAGCCTTCACCTGCAATTCATCGAGCAATTCGATCCTCGCCACCGCGATGCCGGATTGAATTGTCGCGATCGTCGCATTGCATGCCGCCTCNACCGAGGGAAAGGGGCAGATGCCGGCTGAGATCGCTTCAGGAATCCCNGCGAGCTTCAACGTGATTTCGGTAATGACTCCAAGCGTTCCTTCCGAGCCCACGAAAAGGCGCGTAAGGTCGTACCCCGCTGAAGATTTTTTTGCGCGCCGCGCCGTGGTAAGGAGCTCGCCATTGGCAAGAACGGCTTTGAGCGAGAGGACATTGTCTTTCATCGTGCCGTAGCGCACGGCATTGGTACCTGAGGCGCGAGTTGATGTCATGCCGCCTAGCGAGGCATCTGCGCCGGGATCGATCGGAAAGAATAGCCCCTGATCGCGCAGATGTTCATTCAGTTTCTTGCGCGTGACGCCAGGCTCAACTACGCAATCCAAATCCTCGGCATGAACGGTAAGCACGCGGCTCATCTCCAGAAGATCGATCGAAACCCCGCCAAATGGCGCGTTGACATGGCCTTCGAGCGAAGTACCGGTCCCAAATGGAATTACAGGCACTTTATGTTTGGCACAGATCGCGACGGTCGCCTGCACGTCTTCGGTCGAAGCGACATAGATCACGGCATCCGGCGGCTCGTTTGGAAGCCACGTGGTATTGTTAGCGTGCTGCTGGCGTACGACGTCCGATGTCACGAGCTTGTTACCGAATCGTGCTGCCAACTCGACTTTAACGCGGTCGATGACAGCCGGTCGGGGCCGGCCAAGGGCTGCTTCAGCCATGTGGCGTCCTCCTTGAAGCGCCACGACCCTAGCAGAGCCGCGAGGAAACCGTCAGCAGCAACTAATCTCAAGTTCCCAAGTTATTTCATGGAGCAACCTCGATGCCGGTCAAACTCAATGGCTCATGCCGCTGCGGTTCTGTCACCTTCTCAGTCGAATCGCACACGCCATATCCCTATCAGCTTTGTTATTGCTCGATCTGCAGGAAGACCGCGGGTGGAGGCGGTTTTGCGATCAACCTGATGGGTACGGCCGAGAGTCTTTCGGTGAAGAACAACAAGACGATTCGGATCTATAGCGCCGAATTCTCCGACCATGGCGTCCTCAAACAGGGTACCGGCCGACGGCACTTCTGCAGCCAATGCGGAAGCGCGCTCTGGCTGTTCGATCCGGAATGGCCAGATCTCGTCCATCCCTTTGCTTCCGCCATTGACACGAACCTAGCGGTACCACCGTCGCGCGTTCACCTGATGCTTCAGTATAAGGCGAGCTGGGTTCAGCCGGTCATTGGCACGCAGGATGAATGCTTCGATGAGTATCCGAAGGAATCGATTGAAGACTGGCACCGAAAACGCGGACTCTGGATTGACTGAACTGCAGGTTGTCCCGTTGCTTAGTTTCGTCGCCCAATGCATTATTGCGCGCGAACGAAACGGAAAACGCTAGCGTTAATGACTGACCGGATCGATTTCGAGCCTGTATTTTTCGCACCATTCGTATCCTCGGTGATGACCGTCGACTCTTCCTGGATCGACTATAATGGCCACCTAAACATGGCCTATTACAACGTGCTGATCGATCGTGCAGTAGACGAGGCATTTCTGCTTGTTGGCTTCGGGCCGGATTATGTACGCGACTGCAGCGCGTCTTTTTTCACCGCCGAAGCGCATGTCTGCTATCTTCGCGAGCTGAAAGCCGAAGAGCCAGTTCGCGTTAGCCTTCGACTGATCGATTACGACGATAAACGTTTACACCTCTATGCCGAGCTTCACCACGCGACCGAAGGTTGGCTTTCGGCAACGTCGGAACAGCTGGCGCTGCATGTTGATATGATAGCCAAGAAAGTCGCCCCCTTCCCCGATGACGTGCAGGAGCGGCTGGCTTCGATGAAATCTGCGCATGGACCGTTGCCGACGCCTTCCGCAATCGGCCGCGGAATTGGAATGCGCCCGCGTAGCTAAGTCACTGGCTTTTCCAGCCTTGTCTTCTAAGCGTAAGCGTCGTCCAGCCTTCAATCGTTTCACGGTGAAGTAGGGTCAACCCGTGCGCTTGCCAGACGGCGAACGCAGCATTGACCTGTGACTTCAGTAGCCCAGACAGAATGACAATCGCACCCGGGGAGAGCAATAAGCTGACCGGATGAGCGAGCCGTTTCAATGTCGGCAACAGGATATTTGCGATAACAAGATCATAGGGCGCACCCGCACGGATCACCGGCGAGTTCACGCCCCCGGCGTGCGAAACTCGCACAAAATTTCCGGCGTGATTGAACTGCACGTTCGCCCGTGAGGTAGCGATGGAAATCGGATCGACATCCCCGGCAATTACCGTGCACCGCATCAGGCGCGCGGCCGCAATAGCAAGCACGCCCGTTCCGGTTCCCAAATCAAGAATATTTTTCGGACGGCACCGGCACGCTACACGCTCAATCGCCGCAAGGCATCCTTTTGTCGTACCGTGATGCCCCGTGCCAAAAGCAAGCGCCGCCTCAATTTCAATACCGATCTGATTTGCGCAAACCTTCGCGCGATCGTGCGCGCCATGAACGACAAACCGCTTGATGTGAACGGGCTTTAGCCCGGCGAGACTCGCTAATACCCAGTCCTTTTGNGCAACCGTTTCGAAAACGGCGGCGGCTACGGCGTCAGCTGAAATCGCGCGCAACAAATCTCGGACAGCTACGCGATCTGGATTATTCACAAAATGAACTTCGACGCTCCAACCGTTTTCGCTTTCGAAAGCGGAAGCTGCCACGGTCTCCGGGTCGTACGTTTCGGCGAAGAGATGGGCAATCCGTTTCGCGGAGANCTCATCCGCCGAAAGCCGCATGACATNGGTTGGGCGGCGAAAAGCCCGATCACTCATGAAATTCAGGCGGCCTGCACGAAGCTGTTGACGACCCGCTTCTCGCCCGCCTTGTCGAACTGCACCGTCAGCTTGTTGCCATCGATTGCAGTTATTTCGCCGTAACCGAATTTCTGGTGGAAGACGCGTTGGCCCAGCACGAAGCTGCCACCGTCCGCCGATTTCATTACGATTTTACCGTCGATGGTCACTGGGCCGCCCTTGAATTTGCGCTGTTGTTGGTTCGTCACGCCTTTTCCGCCGGCACCATTTTCACGCCGCTGCGCACGACCGCGCTGCCAGCCCGGTGTTCCATAGGTCGAGGAGAACGGCTCGACGCGATCAAAACGACTGGCCGGCTGACCCCAACCGCCTTTGGCTTCGGAAACTTCCACACTTTTTTCAGGCAACTCGTCAAGAAAACGGCTCGGCACTGTCGTGTTCCACATGCCGTGAATGCGCCGGTGCGAGGCGAAATAAATCTTTGCGCGTTTCCGCGCGCGCGTGAGCCCTACATGGGCAAGCCGTCGCTCCTCTTCGAGACCGGCGCGGCCCTGCTCGTCGAGCGAACGTTGGTGAGGAAGCAAACCCTCTTCCCAACCCGGCAGGAATACCGTGTCGAATTCCAAACCCTTCGCTGAGTGCAGCGTCATCAAATTCACAGCGTCGCTGCCCGCCCCGCTCTCCGCATCCATTACGAGCGAAATATGCTCGAGAAATCCGGCAAGATTTTCGAATTGCTCCATGGAGCGCACGAGCTCCTTCAAGTTTTCCAGGCGCCCAGCGGCTTCCGCCGAGTGTTCCTTCTGCCACATGTCAGTGTAACCGGATTCTTCCAGTACGACTTCTGCAAGGTCCGTATGCGGCATCGATTCGAGATGCCCGCGCCAACGGTCGAATGAAACAATCAGGTCGCGCAACGAAGTGCGTGGCTTCGGTTTCAATTCTTCGGTCAAGACAATCGCACGCGCTGACTCCATCAGTGGAATGCCGTTCTCTCGCGCATAATCGTGCAACGTCTGCAACGTGGAATCGCCGAGGCCACGTTTCGGTACATTCACGATACGCTCGAAAGCGAGATCGTCGGCCGGCTGAACAATACAGCGAAAATAGGCCAGCGCATCTCGGATTTCCGCGCGCTCGTAAAATCGCGGGCCGCCGATTACGCGATAGGGCAAGCCGAGCGTGACGAAGCGATCCTCAAACTCGCGCATCTGGAACGATGCGCGGACAAGAATAGAGATTTCTGAGAATTTGTGGCCCTTGCGATGCAGGCTCTCGATTTGGTCACCGATATCGCGCGCTTCTTCCTCAGAATCCCAGGCGCCTGTAACGGACACCTGCTCGCCGTCCTCGTCTTCCGTATGCAACGTCTTGCCAAGGCGGCTTTCGTTATGCGCAATCAAATGTGACGCAGCGGCGAGAATATGACCCGTCGAACGATAATTGCGTTCGAGGCGGATTACTTTAGCGCCAGAAAAATCGCTTTCGAAACGCAGAATGTTATCGACCTCAGCGCCACGCCATCCGTAGATCGACTGATCGTCGTCGCCGACACAGCATAAATTCCGCGTGCCCTGCGCGAGCAGACGCAACCACAGATACTGCGCGACATTCGTGTCTTGATATTCGTCGACCAGCATATAGCGGAAACGCGATTGATATTGCGCCAGTATATCCGGCTGTATTCCGAATAGTCGCAGATTTTCCAAAAGCAGATCACCAAAATCGACCGCATTCAAAGTTTTCAAACGATCCTGATAGGCCGCATAAAGCTGTTGTCCACGACCGTTTGCGAATGACATTGTCTCGCCCACTGGAACCTTGTCTGGCAGTAGTCCGCGATTTTTCCAGCTGTCGATCATCGCGGCCAAAAGCCGCGCCGGCCATCGCTTGTCGTCAATATCGGCGGCACCAAGAATTTGTTTCAGAAGCCGGATTTGATCGTCGGTATCGAGAATGGTGAAATTGGATTTGAGCCCGACCAGTTCCGCATGCCGCCGCAGAATTTTAGCACCGATGGAATGAAAGGTCCCAAGCCACGGCATACCTTCGACCGCTTCGCCGACCATCGCCCCGACGCGGTCCTTCATCTCCCGCGCGGCGCGGTTAGTAAAGGTAACCGAGAGAATTTCGAATGGCCGTGCGCGTCCGGTCGCGAGCAAATGTGCAACGCGCGTCGTGAGCACTCGCGTCTTGCCGGTACCGGCACCCGCAAGTACCAAGACCGGCCCATCAAGTAACTTGACCGCCTCGAGCTGTTGCGGATTTAGCCCATCGAGATACGCAGCATTGCGGCCTGCAGCCGCGTGTGCGCGCGCGGCAATCCCGCCCGGCCTCGGCGTGGGCGGNTCGAAATCCCGGTTTTCTTTCAAGAGGTCAACCAAAACGAATCCTTTGAGAACAAAATGGCACTGCAAATCGCGTTTGGCGAGGGTGCGGCCGGCTTTTCCGGACCATGGACGGCCTCGCACGGTGGATCTAGAACGCCTTTATGTTCGAGGCGAAATTCCAGTCATTCGACCAGAAAACCGATCCCTCGAAGGGAAAGGAGCGGATTGCAACGCTCCGCGCCGAACTCGCCCGGCGCAAGCTTGACGGTTTCATCGTGTCGAGCGCCGACCAACACCAGAATGAATATGTGCCTGCGAGCGAGAAACGGCTAGCCTGGCTCACAGGTTTTTCTGGTTCGGCGGGCATCGCTGTTGTGCTCGCCGACAAGGCCGCGTTATTTGTTGACGGGCGCTATACGCTGGAAGCGCGCGCGCAGGTCGACATCTCCGTACTGTCGATCGAGCATCTCGTGGAACGACCGCCGGAAGAATGGATCGCGAACAACCTGAACTCGGGTGCGAACTTCGGCTACGATCCATTTCGGACGACCATAGACGTCGTGGAAAAGCTCTCGAAAGCCTGCGAGCGGGCTCGAGGAAAACTCGTTGCTACTGAAACAAATCCCGTCGATGCAATCTGGAAAGACCGCCCTGAACCGCCGTTAGCCAAAGTCGTATTGCATGACCGTATTTTTGCAGGTGAAGATGCCGAAGAAAAAATAAAACGCATTTGCACCGAGCTGAGGAACTCGCAGCTCAATGCGTTGGTTCTGTCGGATCCCGCGTCCGTTGCCTGGACTTTTAATATTCGCGGGACGGATCTCGCACACACGCCGCTACCAATTTCCTGGGCAATTGTGCCGCGTGAGGGAACTCCTTTTCTGTTTATCGATGCGCGAAAATTATCCAATCGAACGCGCGATACCTTATCGAAGCGGGCCGCGGTGCAAGAACCAGAGGACTTCGACGTAATACTTACTAAACTTGCGCGCGACAGCAAAATAATCCGGCTGGATCGGGCGACTGCCTCGCGCCATCTTGCTGACGTGATCGAAAAATCTGGTGGGATTGTTTCAAACGGCACCGATCCAGTCACGCGCATGAAGGCGATAAAGAATGCCGTCGAAATCGATGGCGCACGCGCTGCTCATAAGCGCGACGGCGCGGCGCTCACCAAGTTTCTTGCGTGGCTCGACCGCGAGGCGCCAAAGGGAAAGCTCGCCGAAATTGATGCCGTCGCCGCACTCGAAACTTTCCGCCGCGAAACGGGGAGGTTAAAGGACATATCCTTTCCCACCATCGCGGCGTCGGGCCCGAACGGCGCGATCGTGCATTACCGCGTAAATTTGAAAAGCAACCGGAAGCTCCGACTGAATGAACTCTTTCTGATCGATTCCGGCGCCCAATATGAAGACGGCACCACGGACGTGACGCGCACGATCGCGATCGGGGAACCGAGCCACGAAATGCGCCGACGTTTCACGCTAGTGCTAAAAGGCCACATCGCGATCGCACGCAGTATATTTCCCGAGACGACAAGCGGCGCACAAATCGACGGTTTCGCTCGTGCGCCATTATGGGCCGCCGGCCTCGATTACGACCATGGCACCGGTCACGGCGTCGGTAGTTATCTCTCGGTGCATGAAGGACCGGCACGTATCTCAAAACTTGGCACCGCGAAACTGGAAGCCGGAATGATTCTTTCGAACGAGCCCGGCTACTATAAGAGTGGTGCTTACGGCATCCGCACGGAAAATCTTCTGCTGATAGTACCTGGGCCGATGCCGGCTGGCGGTGAAAAAAAATTACTCGAATTCGAAACTTTGACACTTGCACCCATCGACCGAAGACTAATTCTACCGAATGATTTGACGCTTGAGGAAATTGCCTGGATCGACAAGTACCACTGGCGGGTGCGGTCCGAGATCGGCCCGCTGCTTGACGCAAAATCGCGCGAGTGGCTCGACGCGGCGGCGGCTCCGCTTATTCAATTAGCTTGAACCATTCGTCT
>Ga0031654_10000164_pt1 | contig 14744 bp, 15 predicted proteins | sample FrelakmetCRP12CR_FD_55268 | JGI IMG/M metagenome (GOLD analysis project Ga0031654, IMG submission 55268) | Freshwater lake sediment microbial communities from the University of Notre Dame, USA, for methane emissions studies - CRP12 CR | ecosystem: Environmental > Aquatic > Freshwater > Lake >...
TTCGATGGGCGCCCGGTGGAGGGTTTGTACACCGCCTGGATCATCCTCGACAACCCGACTCAATTCAATTCCTACACCACCGACATGATCAAGGCGACGATTCTCGCTTTCCGTGCCGCGAGCAGCGCGCGCGACGTGGTCGCGGTCGTGTTTACCGGTAGCGGCGAGAAGGCCTTCTGCACCGGCGGCAACACCAAGGAATACGCGGAGTACTACGCCGGCAATCCCCAGGAATACCGCGGCTACATGCGACTGTTCAACGACATGGTGAGCAGCATCCTCGCCTGCGACAAGCCGGTCATATGCCGCGTCAACGGCATGCGCATCGGCGGCGGGCAGGAGATTGGAATGGCCTGCGACTTCAGCATCGCGCAGGATCTCGCCCGCTTTGGCCAGGCAGGGCCCAAGCACGGCTCAGCGCCCATTGGCGGCGCGACCGATTTCCTCCCGGTCATCGTCGGTCTCGAACGCGCGATGGCCGCATGCGTGCTGTGCGAGCCCTTCTCGGCCCACGAAGCTCTTTTCATGGGCATGATCACGGACCTCGTGCCGGCGCTCAAAGTTGACGGCCGCCATGTCCCGAACCCGCTCGTCGAGACGACACGCATGGTCGATGAACTAGGCCGGCCTGCGCTCGGCAAGCCGCTCAAGGGGGATGCACTGAAGGCGGGACAGGAACTCATGCAGCGCGGCACGGTAGATCTGACGGCGCTCGACGAAAAAGTCGAGACGCTGTGCACGAAACTCCTTTACATGTTCCCCGACTGCACCAGCAAGACGCTCGAGGAACTGCGCAAGCCGAAGCTCGACGCCTGGAATCGGAACAAGGAAAACTCGCGCGCCTGGCTCGCGCTCAACATGATGACCGAGGCGCGCGCCGGATTTCGCGCCTTCAACGAGGGCACCAAGCAAACCGGCCGGGAGATCGACTTCATCGGTCTGCGGCGCGCGTTGGCGGCCAATACTCCGTGGTCCGATGCGCTGACGGCCCACATACTGCCGGGAGCCGCACGCACGTGACCAGTCCCATCAAGGTCTGGCTCGAAGCCGGCGGGCGCCTGCTCCGCCTGCGCCTTGCACGGCCCAAGGCCAATCTGATCGATGCGGCGATGATCGCAGCCCTCGACGCCGCTCTCGTACAGCATCTGCCCGAGCCCACCCTCTCGGGTGTGTTGCTGGATGCCGAGGGAACGAACTTCAGTTTCGGTGCGAGCGTCGAGGAGCATCTGCCCCGCCAGTGCGCGACGATGCTCTCGAGCTTGCACCGACTGATCGGCCGGATGCTGGAATCGCCCGTACCGCTCCTCGTCGCCGTGCACGGCCGCTGCCTCGGCGGCGGCCTCGAGGTCGCCCTCGCCGGACATTTACTGTTCGTGTCCCCGAGCGCCGAACTTGGCCAACCGGAGATGAAACTCGGCGTGTTCGCGCCGGCCGCCTCCTGTCTGCTGCCCGCCCTCGTCGGGCCGCAGCACGCGCTCGACTTGCTCATTTCGGGCCGGAGCATTTCCGGCAGCGAGGCCGTGTCGCTGGGCATTGCCGCGGCCGCAGCAGATGCGCCGGAGAACGCGGCACTTTCGTACTTCAATGAGCACCTGCTACCGAAGAGCGCACGCTCGCTGCGTTACGCAGTGCAATCCGCGCGCTTCGACTACGTGGACCGCGTCCGGACCAAACTTGCGACCCTCGAGCGCCTCTATCTCGAGGAGCTGATGCAGACCCACGATGCCGTCGAAGGTCTGACGGCATTCATCGAAAAAAGGCCGGCCCTTTGGGAGCACCGATGAGCCTGACTACGACCGCTGCGATCATCGATCGCGCCACCCAGATCTTCGACGATTTGAGCTTCAGCGCCGCCCGGGAGTGGAAAGCCGCGCAGCCCGGCCGCAAGGTCGTCGGTTTTCTGCCGATTTACGTGCCCCGCGAGATCATTCACGCTGCCGGCATGCTGCCGCTCGGCATCGTGGGCGGCGGCGATCACCTCGAGGTGATCCATGGCGATGCCTACTACCAGAGCTACATTTGCCGCATACCCCGCTCCACCGTCGAGCTTGGCCTCTCGGGACGGCTCGACTTCGTGGATGGAATGCTCTTTCCATCCATTTGCGATGTGATCCGCAATCTATCCGGCATGTGGAAGCTCATGTTCCCTCACGTGTACTCGCGCTATTTCGACGTGCCGCAGAACTATGTCGATGAAATCGGCGGCAACTATTACATCAATGAGCTCACCGAGCTGCGCGACGATCTCGCCAAAATGCGGGGCGCTCCCATCACGGACGACGAATTGCACCACTCGATCGTGGTCTACAACGAAAACCGGCGTCTGGTGCGCGGATTGTATGCGTACCGGGCCGAAAAGCCGTGGCAAGTACCGGCCGCCGAAGCTCACCTGCTGATGCGTGCGGGACTCGTGCTCCCAGTCGAGCAGCACTCGGCCATGCTGCGTGACTATCTCGAGGCCGCGCGCGCCGAGCAGCGTCCGCGCCGCGACAACTGCCGAGTGGTGCTGACCGGGGTGTTCTGCGAGCAGCCGCCGCTGAACCTCATCAAATCGCTCGAGCTAGCCGGTTGCTACGTGGTCGACGATGATCTGCTGCTCGTGAACCGATGGCTCACGGGCGACGTGCCGCTGGAAGGGGACCCGCTGCGGAACCTCGCGGGAGCATTCCTGCACCACTCCGAGTCGACCGCCGCGAAGTTCGAGCCGAACGAGCGGGAGAAGGGTCAGCATCTGGTCCGCGCCGTCAATCGTACAAGAGCCGAGGGCGTTATCTTCGCCTGTCCGAGTTTCTGCGATCCGGCGTTGCTCGACCGGCCGATTCTGCAGCACGTCCTCACCAAGGCCGGAATTCCTTATATCGCCTTCAAGTACTCGGAGAACTCCGGGCAAATGCAGCCGATCCGCGAACAAGCCGGCACCTTTGCCGATTCGATCAAGCTCTGGAGTGGACAATGAACAGCAACGCACCGACCGCCAAAGCACGCGTCAAAGAAGTCGAAAAAGACGCCTCCATGCAGAAGCAGAAGGAAATGATGGCCGGCCATTACGAGCGCCTCACCTCCGCGGCGGAAACCGGCGCGAAAGTCTGCAGCACCTTCGTGCCCGGCAATTTGAATGAACTGATTGGCTGCTTCGACCTATTGAACAATCTGCCCGAGGTGAATGCGATTCAAAACGGCCTGCGGCGCACCTCCGGCCAATTCGTGCTCGAGGCCGAGAAAATAGGCCACTCCGAGGATGTGTGCACCTACGTCAAGTCCGACATCGGCATGATGGCCAAGGGCAACCTCGCACCGAACGGCAAGAAATTTCCGAACCCGGACGTACTGCTCCTCTCCTATACCGGCTGCTTCACGTTCATGAAATGGTTCGAGCTGCTGCGCGAGCAATTCAAGTGCGAAACCATCATGCTGCACACCCCGTATCTCGCCGACGGCAAGATCACGCGCAACATGATCGAGTACATGGTCAAACAGCTGCGCGACGAAGTCATCCCGAAGTTGGAGCGGGTATCCGGCGTCAAGTTCGATATCGACCGGCTGCGGGAGCGGCTCGGAAAATCCGCGCAGGCGGAAGAAGACCTGGTGCACGTACTGCAATCCGCCAAGCACACCCCCTCGCCCATCGACGCGTACTTCGGCGGCATCTATTACATCGGTCCGATATTCGGCGCTTTCCGCGGCACCGACCAAGCCATCGATTACTACAGGTTCCTGCGCGCCGAGATCGACGAGAGACTTGCCCAAGGAAAGGGACCCGTCACCCCGGAAGGCGAGCTCGGCCGGGAACGGTACCGCCTGGTCGTCGAGGGGCCGCCCAACTATACGAACTTCCGCCAATTCTGGAAGATGTTCTACGACGAAGGGGCCGTGGTCGTCGCCTCGAGCTACACCAAGGTCGGCGGAGTATACGATTTCGGCTTCCGCCATGACGCGAGCCGGCCGCTCGAGTCGCTCGCCGAATATTGCCTGGGCGTGTACACGAACCGCAGCCTGCCGATGCGCATCGACATGTTGACCAACTACCTCGAGGAGTACCAGGCAGACGGCCTGCTGATCAANTCCATCAAGAGCTGCAACAGCTTCTCCGCCGGACANNTGCTGATGATGCGGGAGGTGGAGCGGCGCACCGGAAAGCCCGCGGCATTCATCGAGTCGGACCTCGTGGATCCGCGCTACTTTTCCGCCGCCAACATCAAGAACCGCCTGGAGAGCTACTTCCAGATGATCGAACAGCGCCGCGCCAGCGTTCGGCCGGCGGCATGACGGGGCATATATGAGAACTTACGTCGGCATCGACCTCGGCTCCACCACCACGAAGGCGGTCGTCATCGACCAGAACTGCCAGGTGCTCGGCCGCGGCATCACCAACTCACGGTCCAACTACGCCACGGCCGCCAGGGTCGCCGGCGAGGAAGCGCGTATCGATGGGCGCCTCACGCTGTTTCGCCGAGCCCTTGAGCAAAACGGCGAGCTCGGCAGCCTGTTCATCGACTTCCTATCGGTTCTCGAGCGCTCATTCCGGCTCGAGCAATACCTCGAGCAACTCGCCGACCTCGAACAGACTTGCTACGGGCAATTCCGCGGCGGGCAGTTTGCCAATCTCGAAGCCCAAGTCCGCAGCGCGCTCCACGAGGTATTTGCGCGCGTCCGCGCGGAAGCCGCCGCGATGTTCGCCCCCGGCGCGAAGCGCAAGTCGGATTTCTTCCGGGACATTGCCGGCGCGCGCTTTTACGAGCATGCCGAGGCAGTCGCGAAGGAGGTTTCATTCCCCTATGAGGTCCTGCTCAACTTCTATGACAAGTCTATCATCGAGGTCGAGAACCGGCCGCCCTCGGGGGGCNTGAGCGATAAATTCCGCCGCGCGCTCGGCCGTGCGCTCGCCGCCGACNGCATCATTGGCAANGAGGCCGCTCGGCTGCAGAGCATCATCGAAGATTCCCTGAACATCGAACTCGAGGAAGACTATCTCGTCGGCACCGGTTATGGACGCGTGACGTTGCCATTTTCCAAAGAACACATCCGCTCCGAGATCCTCTGCCACGGGCTCGGTGCCCACATGATGTACCCGAAGACACGCACCGTGCTCGACATCGGCGGTCAAGACACGAAGGGAATACAGATCGACGATCACGGTATCGTCACCAATTTCCAGATGAACGACCGCTGTGCTGCCGGCTGCGGCCGCTACTTGGGCTACATCGCCGACGAGATGAGCATCGGCCTGCACGAACTCGGCCCGATGGCGATGAAGTCGGACCGCCCGGCGAAGATCAACTCCACTTGCACGGTCTTTGCCGGTGCGGAACTGCGCGACCGGCTGTCGCTGGGTGAGAAACGGGAGGACATCGTGGCCGGTTTGCACCGCGCNATCATTCTGCGGGCGATCTCCATCATCTCGCGGGCCGGCGGCGTTACCGATGAGTTCACGTTCACNGGTGGAGTCGCCAAGAACGAGGCGGCGGTGCGTGAACTGCGGCTCCTCATCCGCGAGAACTACGGTGATGTGACCATCAACATAAATCCGGACTCCATCTATACCGGGGCACTGGGCGCCGCGGAGTTCGCCCGCCGGTCCTACGAAGGCGGCGCCCGTACGGAGGCTCACGCATGACCATCACAGCCGGAATCGACGTCGGTACGGGAGCGGTGAAGGCCGCTCTGATGCGGGTGGAGAACGGCAGGACGGATTGGCTCGCGCGTGCGACACTGCGCATCCGCCAGCGCGATCCGATCGAGCTCGCGCGAATATCGTTCAACCAGGTCTTGGAAGAGGCCAAGCTCGGCGAAAAGGAGGTCGACTACATCGCCACCACCGGTGAGGGCGAGGGCGTGCCGTTCCACACCGGGCATTTCTACTCGATGACGACCCATGCCCGCGGAGCCATCTATCTCGANGAGTCGGCGCGTTCGGTGCTCGACGTCGGCGCACTGCACGGCCGNGCGATCGCCATCGACGAGCGCGGCAAAGTGCTNCGGTACAAGATGACGAGCCAGTGCGCATCCGGCTCGGGCCAGTTCCTGGAGAATATCGGGCGTTATCTCGGCATTGCGCAGAACGANATCGGCACCCTGTCCTGCCAGGCGGACAACCCGGAAGTGGTCTCCTCGATCTGCGCGGTGCTCGCCGANACCGACGTCATCAACATGGTCTCGCGAGGCATCACGACGGCCAACATCCTCAANGGCATCCATNTGTCCATGGCGGGGCGACTGTCCAAACTNCTGAAGTCGATCGGCAGCATGAGCGGGGTCGTGATGGTCACCGGCGGACTTGCACTCGACAGCGGCCTCATCGCCGCACTCAAGGAGGACATTGCCGGAATGAAAGACATGAAACTCGCCGTGCGAAGTCATGCCGACTCGGCCTATGCCGGAGCCCTCGGGGCCGCCCTTTGGGGCGCNTANCGATTCGATAAGCTGGTCGCACGCGGCGAGATTAACCGGGCNGCGTAGAGNAAGGAGGACAACACCATGGCACTGATGATCAACGAGGCCTGCACCGCGTGCGATGCTTGTGAGCCGGTTTGTCCGAACAAGGCAATCACCGCGGGAAACCCGATTTACATGATCGACGCGTTGAAGTGCACCGAATGCGTCGGCGCCGAGGACGAGCCGCAGTGCCGGCTGGTGTGCCCGCAGGATTGCATCGTCCAGAATCAGGATTTCGTCGAAACCAAGGAAGAGCTGCTTCAAAAATATCAGTCGCTGCACGAGTGAACGCCGGCAGAGCGTTTGCCGCAACCAGACGAATCAGGTAATATGGTGCCGGAATGCTGAATACCTTCGCGAAGCGCGCCGCGGTAATTCGCCGGTCATGAAGAAAGCGGCCGGCAAGAGAACGAAGCTTCTGCGCTCGCGCGCCGTTGAACGCCGCGACGCCGCGAGCGCCCCTAAAACCGGCGACAAATTCGTTATTCGTCCGGCGGAGTCTCACGATATCGGGGCGATTTCCGCTCTGGACGCACGCATCACGTCCCTCTCCAAAAAGCAGCACTGGCAGGATCTGCTCGCGCGCAGCAAGTCGCTTGATTTTGCCCAGTTCTTTCTGGTCGCGGACGCGCCCGCCTCTTCCAAGTCATTGCTCGGATTCATAGTCGGAGAGATTCGNGCTTGGGAATTCGGGTCGGCACCTTCTGGCTGGGTATATGCCCTGTCGGTCGAGCCTNGCGTACGTGAACACGGCGTCGGCGAGGCGCTCCTTGCGGCCATCGAGGCCGAATTCAAACGCCGCAAAATCACCAAAATGCGCACGATGGTCGCAAAAGACAGTCCGCTCCCGATGCTCTTCTTCCGTGCCGAGGGAATGATGGCCGGGCCATACATTCAGCTAGAGAAGGATTTGACTTGAAGCTGCAGATTTCCACTCAGCTGGCCATATTCGCGCTGGTCGAACTGGTCGTGAACCCCGACCACCAGCTCACCGTCGCCGAGATTGGGGCGAAATACGGCGTATCCAGTCATCATTTGGCGAAAGTCATGCAAGTGTTGGCTCGAGCGCGGCTCGTACGCTCCATCCGCGGCGCGGGCGGCGGATATCAGTTCTGCGGGAACGCTCGGCGCACCACGCTGCTTGATGTCATCGAGCTGTTCGAGCCGCTTGGCTCGGGCGGTCAGGATGCGAGCGCACCCGGTGAGCGCACGGGCGAAGGCCGGGCGCTGCGCGTGGTCATGGACGAAATTGACAACACGGTGCGCGCGACGCTCAGCTCGATCACCCTCGCCACGCTGTGCGGTCTCGTCGATCGCCACCGGCCGGAACCCGCCGGCGAAGTGAAAGCCCGGGTCGCCATGGCGAGGCAGTAAAGGAGGTAACCACCGCAGCGCCAACCTGGCCAAAAGGTAATTCTCATTTCTTGACTGCCCAATAGCTGACGATCGCGATGCGCGGCAACGGGTCGACAAGCGACGCTTACCGGTAGACGTTCGCAGCCGGCAAAACTTAACGTCCCATAAGCTTGTTGGCCGTCGCGGTCGACAGCGGGGGCTGGGTTGTTCGCCGCATAATTCGGTCGCTGCGCAGCGAATTCGTAAACCGGTCGGCACCAACAAGGAGATGCCAACCCGAAATACCCGCCCAGCGTTTCCGACCGTGTTCCTGAAGTCGTAGTCCACTTCGGCATTGGGACGCCACTTCTGGCCGGCAATACCGATGACCTGCCCATAGTTCACGCCGCCCATCAGCGATATCCAGCGGCCGTTTTGCACGTCATACACTAAGGCCAGAGGCGCCAAACACACCGCCGATACGCAAATCCGGGGAATCTCCGCCAACGAGTGGCCAATTCTGTAAACGGACTCGCAATATTGATCACTTTTTGCAGCCTGCTGACGCTGTGATTCAATGCGTTGCAGCGCCGACCGGCTTCCAACACAGGCGCCTTACAGCTCAAGAGCCCGATGCCAAACTCCCCCTGCAAACCCGCACCGTTGCCCTCGGCCTTAAGCCGACGTTTGATCGAATCGCAGATGTGGGTGGCCACATATTTGAAGTCAGGAAGTCCGCCCGCATCGCGCGGCACCCCGTCACCATCAGCCTTGATGGCCAGGTAATGCGCGTTGCGCTCGTTGCCGCGGGTGATCGTGATCACTTTTGCATGCGCATCGATGCTCCTATCGACGAATTCAGCAATCGCATTCAAGGGATTGCTCTGTGAGAGCGCGATGATTCGGATCGCGTTCCAATCGTCGCCAATGCGCAGTTTGCCGCTGCCTTTGGTATTGGATTTCATTCAAGCCTGGCGCAGCAGGGATCAATCACAACGAGTGCGCGGATACAATTACATTAGCTTTTCTCCAACATCCATTCGTATGCGGGCAACACGCTGAACGATGTGCCTGTCAGCGCCACAGACTGTTCCTGCGTAAGAACCAGGAGCGCAGCCGGAATCTTCGGAACCTCTTTCGCTGCTGATGACAGCGCGCGCAGCTCGCGCTCGCGTGTTTGTTCAGACGCAGGATCGGCACACACCTGCAGCAACTCGCGCCCGCCGTCGCGTTCACGAACATAGAAATCCACTTCGAGACCCTCGGTCGTCTTGACGTATTCGACTTGTGCACCACGCCGCTGCAGCTCATTGAAGACCGCGGTTTCGAGCGCGTGCCCGAGATTCGTCCGCCCGGTCACATCAAACGCGTGAATCAGGCCGAGATCGGCCGGATAGATTTTGCGTGGATTGGAATTGCGTTGCCGCTCGGATGCCGTATAGAGCGATACAGTGGACAGCAGGTAGGAATCGATCAAGTGGGCGAGTAACGAGTGCACGGAATCCTTACTGACTGCATGACCCTGCGCTTTCAGGTCCTGGAACAGCCGGTGTACGCTCATGCTCGAGGCGGGATTGCGCAGGCAGTGGCGCACGACCCAGCGTAAAGCGCTCACCTGCGAAACTGCGTAGCGCTCCACGACGTCGCGGAACAGAACGGTATCGACGTAACTTTGCAGCAATTCGATCCGCAGTGCGGGAGCGAGACCCTGTGCTTCGGGGAATCCCCCCTCCACCAAATACTCACCAAAGCGCTTTTCAATGCGAGAACGCAAATCCGCCGTCCAGCGTTGCGGTTCTGTCGTCGGTTCTTCGCCGCGATGGCGCAAAAACTCGCGGAAACTGAAGGGCCGGATCACCGTCTCGACACCACGGCCGCGCAAAGATGTGTGAACCTCGCGCGACAACATGCGCGCGGAAGATCCCGACACCACGATCTCGACGCGCTCCGTGTCCAGCACGCGCCGGATGAATCGTTCCCATCGGGGCACGAGCTGGATCTCATCCAAAAACCATGACACCGTCTGGCGGCGCCGCAGGTCCGGAAACCGGCGGTAGTAGGCTTCGAGCAGCGCATTCAGCTGATCAACCTTGATGTCGGCCAACCTATCATCGTCGAAACTGACGTACACGGCCCGTTCTGGCGAGGCGACGGACTGTCGCTCAGCGACGAGCTGCCGAAGGAAGGTCGTCTTGCCGGCGCGACGCATGCCAGTCACGGCATGAGCCTTGTTGGGGAGGTCCGGCAGCACGGCGTCACGGCGAGTCAGCCTGGCGAGCATGGCGGGTGCCAGGGCGGTGTTAAGCTTTTCCTCCAGCACTGGGTGCAGCGTCATCGCCTTGTGGTCCGAATTGTGTCCTTTTAATAAGGACACTATATCAATTATCCGTACTGCTCACAAGGACACGATAGAAGGCAGTAATTGAACCTTCGGGACGTAGGAATCGCAGGTTCAAATTCTGTCACCCCCGCGCAGCGCAAGCTCGACGTCGACCTTATGAGACTCAAGCGACTACTGGAGCAACTCTAGCTTCCCAGGAGTGGACTCAATGGTGTGAACAGGCATCGAAGTTTGACTACTGGTCAATTCGCGACGCCGGTTCACACTTACGCGTAATCAGTGAGCTGCAGAACGCGCATCCCGGAAATTCTGGGTATGCGACGGTCGTTCGTCACAAAGGCACTGCAGCCGGATGCTATAGCTGCAGCGAGCTGCAGCGCGTCGGGAGTTTTGACTCCGGTCGCGGCGCGTAGTTGGGCAGCATATCGCAACTGATTACGCGATAGATCGAAAACCCGCATACCCCGGCTGCGCGTGAGAAGCTGCTCGTACCGATCCGCCAGCGAGCGATCGCCGGCGCGGTATGGAACCACCAAGACCTCCAGCAGCGTTAGCGCGGACGTTACCAACTCACGCGCCCCTGCATCGGCCTCTACGAATAGCGGCTCAATCAGGGGCAGGAAACGTCGATCCTCCTCCATGAAATAGATGAAAAGCGAGGTATCGATAGCAGTCCGCCCACTGCCGATATCCGCGATCAATCCCACGCGGCGCGTTCCTTTTCGACGTGCTTCGCTGCATCGATGTCGCGCCAATGCTCCTTGCCGAGACCCTTGAGATCGAGGATCGACAGCCGCTTCGGAGAGTCGAGCGCTCCGGTCAGCAGTCGCGTAACCTCCTGGGCAACCGAGCGCCGCTCGCGCTTGGCTTGCACCTGCAATTTCTTATACAAGGCATCCGGGAAGTTCTTAACGTTGAGCGTGGCCATTCAATGATCCTCCATAATGCCTCCATTATGGAGGTGCTCCCAGTCATTATCAAGTGCGTGCTACCGGCCCCGGGCAGGAATCTGAAATCTACTCTAAGCGACTGCGCACGCGAACAAAACGAAATTTCGCTGGACGCAGTTGCCCACAGAATGGACTCCGCCAATTTGATACGCTCGGGACGTAGGAGTCGCAGGTTCCAATTCTGTCACCCCGACCACTAATTTTGCGAGATATTTTTCCTTCTCTCAGTCGTTAGATGTCAGTAGAGCCCGTTGGCGCTGAAGCGTTTTCCTGCACGGAACTCACAGAGCTATCTTGATAGTGGTCACGTCGTCGGTTTACGAAAATTACCTAAGGACAAACTCCTCTCCGTCCAGGGCAGGTCAATGTCAATTTGTTAAGCAGCACATTATCCGACATGGGTGATTTTGGAGGCCGTAAATTCGACCGGCGTGAGCACCGTGCCACTTGCGACTAGGCGTCATTTAGCCAAAATTGCGTCAGGGGAATGTCCGCTTACCCGCTGACCATTCAGCAAGAGTTACTTCGGCACTTGGCCGACTGGGGACCGACCGAACCGAAGGGCCGTCGAATTCACCCGCTCGACCCGAGCCCCATAACAACCGAAATCACCGACACCGATATTGTCGACATGAAAGTACAGAATATTGGGTCTTTTCGACTGTTCCTGTGCCATCTTTTCGCTCCTAGAAACGGACGCGAAAGCGGATCCCGGCAATGGTGGCCGTGTCCACGTTCATGAGGCCGAGTCCGGATGAGTTGAGGGTCTTCTTGAGCCCCGGATCGATGACCTGCAGGTCCGCCGTCACGCTGAGCCAGCCGGTGAGCGCGAGGTTGTAATACATCTCGACTGCGTCCTCGTGATCGAGCCCGAGGCCGAGGCGCTGACGCAGGAAGGGAATAAACGCGCTGCTGACCTGCGTCCGCGCAAAGCCCACACCGTAGCTGTCATCGGTGCGGCCCGGCACGCCTTTGCCGCCAACGCCCGCGAGGAAGGCGTATTTGATCGGATTCGGATTTCCGTCAGACGCGCCTGCCGAGAAGAACACGCCGATGCCATGCTTGGGATCGCCCGGCGGCTGCCACAGATACTGGTCGAAAGCATAGCTCACGGACCAGGTGCTGCTTTCTTTGTTGGCTGGTGCGGCGGGGACGAGCAGACCGGGGAAAAATCGCGCGAGGATCTGCTCGAGGATCGGGCCCGGATCCCCGAGCCGAGGAAAGCGATCCTGCAAGAGTAAGATCGCGATGTTCGTCGGATCCTGCTCGAGCGACAAGCGCTCCTTGTTGCTCCAAGAAAACCCAAGGTTCTGGTGGCCGACGAGGCCGGATGGCTTGATGGTCAGCTGACCGCCGCCCACGACCATCGCACCGCTATTGAAAACGTCGCTAAAGCCATTGCTCGCGGGGGTTCCATTGGGATCCAACGCGATGGCCGACAAGACGATGCTTTCGGTGGGCAAAGCGATGATGCCGCCGCCGTAGGCCGAGAGTGGAACCTGTTGGAGCGTCAAGGGAAAGACGAACGCGGTGTTCAGGAACTGAGTGTAGTAGTCCCCGTAGAATTCCCGTTTGCTCGAATCCAAGGTATTGAACTTGCCGATCACGAGACCGAACTTCTCGCTCAAGAATTGCATGAAGGTCGCGTTCGTGAGCACGGTGGTGTGATCGTTGGGCCCGGGGATTAAAGTGGCGGTGTTGACCGGCACGAGGGCGCCCGAATTGGCGAACAAATTGGTGCCGAAGCCGGTATTGGCCGACACCATGAAAAAACCGCCCGGCCATAAGCCAAGTTTGTCCGTGTCGACGTTGAGCGTGTAGTCGAGATTGCCCCAAGCTTCGCCGCCCGTGCTGCGGCCGCCGCTCAAGACATCCATGGGCGTTACCGCCAAATCGACGTCTAACACGACACCTTTCTTGCCAAGCTCATCGCGCAAGCCGCCCCAGTCACCCGTGAACCGCGGGCGCGACACAATGTCGCCGCCCCAGGTGGGCGGCACAGCGTACGGTTGTGCGTGAACGGGGCCTGGAGCGGCAATGAAAGCAAGTCCTAGTAACACCATTGCGATGAACGCAGTTCCCATGGAGACTCTCATGTCCTCTTTCATTTCCATCTTGGACTCTTCGACAAAACGGCGGCCCCTACGTACACATTTCGATCGATATACCAGACTGCCACGGCAGGACCGTAAAAGTGAGAAAGCATCCGCTCGCACTAACTGCTGCGGTGCATGCGCGCCAGCTTGAGCAAAGTACCTACCCTGAACGGATGGCATAATTGGGCCATAGTCCAAGTATGCATCAAATCAGTCGACTGCGAACAAGCGCCGAACATTGACCATCTTTGTGAGGCGTCGCGCGCAGATATTCAACAGCTTGCGACGCCGACAGGCGTCCAAACCAGGGGCTTGTTCACAACTCGGAAACACGAACGCATGGTTCGGTCTCTGCGTGTAGGGCTGCAGTTCTCGCAGTACGTCGACTGCCTGCTTCGACAGCGGGACGATGTGCAGCGCCTTCATCTTCATTTTCGCGGCTGGGATCCGCCATTCGGCTTTCTCGAGGTCAACCTCGGACCACTCCGCCTTGCGCAATTCCCCCGGACGAACGAACACCAAGGGCGCCAATCGAAGGGCGCACCGCGCCACGAGGCTGCCGGAGTATCCATCGATGTCATTCAGCAGCTTGCCGAAGGGCTGCGGATCCGTGATGGATGCATGGTGAGAGGAGACCACCGGTGCCAGCGCGCCGGTCAAATCCCGGGACGGGTCGCGATCGGCACGCCCGGTCGCCACCGCATACCGAAAAACGCGCCCACAGTTCTGCAACGCCCGATGCGTCGTTTCGTTCGCGTTGCGCCCCTCGATGCGCCGACATACCCGCAATAGCTCCTGCGCTTGAATGGCGTTGACATTCGCATCGCCGATCCAGGGAAAGATATCGCGCTCGAACAACCGCGTGATCTTGTAGGTGTTGGCGGTCGACCACTTGTTCGCATTGAGACGAATCCACTCCTCGGCAATCGCCTTGAACGAGTTCTCTTTGTTTTCGACGAGGGCGATCGCTTCGGCCTTGCATTGCGCGCCCGGATCGATGTTCGCTTGCAGCTTCTTGCAGGCGTCGTCTCGCCGCTCTCGCACCTCCTTGATTCCTATCTCGGGATAGATGCCAAGCGAGATTCGCTTTTCCTTGCCCGCGAATCGATATTTGAAACGCCACCAGCGGCCGCCCGCTGGTGCGATCTCGAGATACAGTCCGCGGCCGTCGAAAATGCGCTGCCGCTTCGAGGATGGCTTGACCGATTCGATCTTGATTCGAGTCAGCATAGGGTTGGGGGCAATTATGTACAAAGTTGCCCCCGGACGACCGCTGCTGTCAAGTCCTTTCCTTTCCGACAAATTTTACCGTCGCCGGGATTTTTGCCTATCTTCATAGGCTTTTGGGAGTACTCCAGCGCACTGGAGAGCGCTCGGGCAAAGTCGGGAGGGGAAGGCAAAAGTGCCCCGGGCAGGAATCGAACCTGCGACCTAGCGCTTAGGAGGCACTCGCTCTATCCACTGAGCTACCGAGGCTTAAAGCAAAGATAAAGGCCGGAGCCAACCGACATCCGGCCTTGGGATTGGTGGAGGAGAAGGGGATCGAACCCTCGACCTTCGCATTGCGAACGCGACGCTCTCCCAACTGAG
>Ga0031654_10000165_pt1 | contig 14722 bp, 8 predicted proteins | sample FrelakmetCRP12CR_FD_55268 | JGI IMG/M metagenome (GOLD analysis project Ga0031654, IMG submission 55268) | Freshwater lake sediment microbial communities from the University of Notre Dame, USA, for methane emissions studies - CRP12 CR | ecosystem: Environmental > Aquatic > Freshwater > Lake >...
CCGTCAGCGTGACGGTGGGCGCGATACCGGTGCCGCTGAGCGCCACGGTCTGCGTGCCGGCACCGTTGCCGGCATTGACGCTCAGCGTCGCCGCGGCCGATCCCACGGAGGCCGGATTGAACACCACGCTGATCGTGCATTTCGCTGCGACCGCGACCGATGTGCCGCAGGTATTGGTCTGCGAGAACGGCTGGGAGCCGGTGCTCGAGAAACTGATGCTGGTGATCGGCAGGGCCACAGTGCCGGTGTTTGTCACCGTGATGGACTTGGGCGCACTTGCCACGTTCGTCGCCTGATTGCCAAACGCCACCGAAGTCGGCGACGCCGTATAGGTCGGCGCGATACCGGTTCCGCTGAGTGCCACGCTCTGCGTCCCGGCATCATTACCGGCATTGACGCTCAGCGTCGCTGCGGTCGATCCCACGGAGGCCGGAATGAACACCACACTGATCGTGCATTTCCCTGCGACCGCGACCGATGTGCCGCAGGTATTGGTCTGCCGGAACTGGAGTGGATTCGCACCCGAAATTGTAATGCTGGTGATCGGCAGCGCCACCGCGCCGGTGTTCGTCACCGTGACGGACTTGGGCGCACTTGCCAAGTTCGTCGCCTGATTGCCAAACGCCAAAGAGGTCGGCGACACCGCGTAGGTCGACAGTTGTCCGTAGACCACTACCTGATTGGACGCCGTCGCCATATACACCTTGCCATTTGCGGCCAGCGGCGGCACGTAGCGCGCAAAGCCTCCATATCCGTCACGCGCTGCGTTCATCGTGGAGTTCCACAGTTCCTGCGTGATATTTTCGGCATTGAAGGCGTGTAGCGCGGGCGGCACCGGCGGACTTGCCCCTGGGTTCCCTCCGGTATTGGCCCAGAGCACGCCGCTGCCCTGTTTATTGCCGTTCGCAGACAGTGCGAGAATTCCTCCGGGCATTACCGCGGTGTACGTGACCTGCGCGCTGGGGCTGGTCGCGAAGGTGCTGCCGTTGAACGCATAGGCCTTGAGCACATCGCCTGCGCCCCAGTTATAGAGCAAGGGACCGCCGGTGGCTGCAGACCCCTCCCAGTACACGGGACCGCCATGCATCTCTCCTCCCGCGGTGATGTTTTCTTTTTGCACCACCTGGCTGTCGTTGGCGTTCCAGTGGCCGAGACTCGCCGTATCAAGCACGTAAAGATCACCCGTCTTACCGCCGCCGGTGAGGAGGCTCGTGCCCGGGATCAGCAGCGGTCCGGAACTGGAGAGATCGAGATCATTGTCGTCGAGGGTTTGCCAGTTTCCGGGCGTGAACCAGTCGACCAAAGTGAGGCCCTGTGTGGGATCGAGCTTCAACACACTTTCGCTGAAGTCGGTCACACCGTTCCAGCCGCCCGTGGCCGTATTGCCCGTGAAGACGTAGACGTAGCCCGAGCTGTCGACGGCCGGCGGCCGGCCGGACTGCCAAACCCCGCCCTGCAAGTTGCCGGTGATCACCGAAGCGAAGACGCCGCTTTGCTGCAGGGTCTGCTTGTCGTAGGCCATCACCCAGCCGACGTAGTTGAGAGGGTGCTCGGTCTGCATCGCAGAAAAGCCAAAGACGACCTGATTCCCTGAAAGCACCAGCGACATGCGTTGCACCAGATAGGGTGTGCCCAGCATGATGCCGCCATGGCTGCCGGTGATCAGCACGCCGGGGCCGTAGGGTTCCGAGCCGGTGGCGATGTCGATAGCATGCAGCCGGTACGCCATCGTGGAGTTCTCCAGCGTGCAGGCGACGATGTACATGATATTCGTGCTCGGATCGATGACCGGGGTGCTCAAGATGCCGAGGTGACCGGGAGGTTTATTAGGGGGGGGCGCGAAGTTCGCCCATATCGGTGCCGTTGTACCAAACAAGCTGGCGAGATTCACCGACCATAACGGCGCGCCGCCCGCGGCGGCGTCGAAAGCGTACAGCGTGTCGTTCATGGTCGCGACGTACAGGACGTTGTGCCTCCCTAAGTTTGGGATAGCCACATCGGGCACGTAGAGCGGCTGCGCATAAATTCTTTCATCGACGGGCAGCTTGAACAGCAGACCGAACGTGCTGGGGCCGACATTGGATGTGTTGAGCGTGGTCTCGGTCAGATTTGCCCCGGAAACGTTCGCGTCGTATCCGCGCTGAAGCACCGGCTGCACGGCGGATTGCGCTTGCACCGCCGTCGGCGCGGCTAGCGCCAGCGCCACCGCCCACCTTGAGATTCTGTCCATTGCTTGCCGCTACCTTGGTTCTCGTTGCCTCACCGATTGAGTGACGCTTGGTGGCATTGCGCACCTGAACACAGTGGCAGTCAATAACCCCAATGCGCGTCAAGTGATGCGCCTGCCGGAGGCAAATCGCCATTTGCCATAACGCCGACNCATGAGCTCGTTGATAGCCAGCGATCCTTGCCAGACCGACCTGCTCTTACCTTCGGTTCAGCCGGGATGGACCAGGAGCACCCGCTGATAGTGTGTGAGTGCGGACAACGTCGTGATATCGCGGATGCGATCTTTTGCTTAAGCGCGATGGTGCGTCAAGCTATAATGCGTTGGTCCTTGGCATTGCAAGGTGACGCTATGAGAGCTGTCACACCGACGGCCAGTTTTCGATGAAGAACTTGAGCACTCATGCTCCGCGTGAGCGTTGAAACCGTGATTGGTAAAACGACCGCACCGGCAAAGCGCCGGCCGGCACCGAAGCTGCAACCGCAGAAGGAGGCGAACCCATGGAACACATGATCCAGTTGCACATCGAGAAGCTCCCCGAGGGCGTTTACTTGGCAACCAGCGATGAGGTCCAGGGTTTGGTCGCCCAGGGGCGCACCATTCAGGAGACCATCGAGATCGCGCGCGACGTGGCCAAGAAGCTGATCGAGGCGCAGACCGGCACCTCTTTGCCCTCGGTTGCCGAGTCCTTCGACTACCCGGTGATTATCGCCACCTGATGGGACGGCTCGCCGGCTTTCGCTACCGCGACATCACCCGGCGACTAAAAGCGCTGGGCCTTCAATTCCATCGCCAGGCGGCTGGCAGCCATGAGATCTGGCACCACCCGGCCACCAACCGCTATACCACCATCCCCAACCATCCCGGCGATATGCCGGAAGGCACGCTGCGCGCCATCTTGAAGCAGGCCGGCATCGAGCCGGAGGTGTTCCTGCAAAAGAAGTGATTGTCCGATAAAAAGCAGCCGGCTCAGCGTTTACTTATCGCACCTCTTGGTTGGGCGATAAAACCAAGGTCCATGCGGGGGGCTACATGACATAGCCCAACCATTGCTGACCCCATGAATAAGATTCAACTCGATCATGAATAATATGAGTTGGAATAAAGAATGCATTCCTCGCATCCTAACCGTGTTGGGTCAGCATCAAGCGGGCGCGAGGACACCGATGTCAGCCAATTCAGTTTCCGTATCCTTCGAATTCTTTCCGCCAAACGATGAGGCGATGGCGGATCAGCTGTGGGAGGCGATTCAGCGTCTGGCACCGCTTGAACCGAGGTTCGTATCGGTGACCTACGGTGCGGACGGTTCGACGCGTGCGCGCACGCATCAATGCGTCATGCGGATATTGCGCGAGACAAACCTGTTGGTCGCGCCGCACCTGACCTGCATGGGCGCCACCCGCGCGGAGATTTCAAGCATTGCACGCGACTATTGGGACCAGGGCGTACGGCAACTCGTTGCGCTGCGCGGCGATCCGCCGCCCGGCGGCAACGGTTCCTCGAGCGCTTATGTGCCCTCTCCCAGCGGTTTTGGCTATGCATCGGACCTGGTTCGCGGACTGCGGGGCGTCGCCGATTTCGACATCTCGGTTGCCGCCTATCCGGAAGGACATCCCGAAACGCCGGGCGTCGATGCCGACATCAAGAACTTGAAGCGCAAGATGGATGCGGGCGCCAACCGCGCCATCACGCAATTTTTCTTCGATACGGACTGCTTCTTGCGCTACCGGGATCGCTGCGCCGCCGCCGGCATCCATGCCAGCATCGTTCCCGGAATCCTGCCGATCACCCGATTCCCGCAATTGACGCGCTTTGCCGAGCGCTGCGGCGCTTCGATTCCCAATTGGCTGCACCAGCGATTCGAGGGCCTGGATGGGGATCCGGATACGCGGCGATTGATCGCCGCCCACGTCGCGATCGAACAGGTGCAGCGCCTGCAGCGGCATGGGGTCGAGGAATTCCATTTNTATACGNTGAACAGGGCTGAGCTGACCTATGCCATTTGTCATGCATTGGCGATACGGCCAAAGTCGAGCGAGGCGAAAGTCGCGTGAGTCAACCATTGCCCCGCCCGCCGCGATCGNAATCCTTGATCGATCTGTTCAGGCGGCGCATCGTCATTCTCGACGGCGCCATGGGNACCATGATCCAGCGTCATCGATTCACCGAGTCGGACTTTCGCGGCGAGCGCTTTGCATCCTGGCCTTCTGACCTGCGCGGCAATAACGATCTATTGGTGCTGACCAAGCCCGATGTGATCGCGCAGATTCATCGCGACTACCTGTTGGCGGGTGCCGATGTGATTGCGACCAACACGTTCAACTCGAACGCCGCCTCGCAGGGCGATTACAAACTGGAGTCGCTGGTGGCTGAGTTGAATGTCTCGGCCGCGAAGCTCGCCCGCCAGGTCGCCGACGACATCACCGCGCAGACCGGGCGGCAGCGTTTCGTCGCGGGCGCCATGGGCCCGACGAATCGAACCGCATCGCTGTCGCCCGACGTGAACGATCCGGCATTCCGCAACGTCAGTTTCGACGACCTTCTCGCCAGCTACTCCGAAGCCGCCTCGGCATTGATCGACGGCGGCGTCGATGCGCTCTTGATTGAGACGATTTTCGATACCCTGAACGCGAAGGCGGCGCTGTTTGCGGTTCGAAACACCCTCGACGCGAAAGGGGTCGATATTCCCATCTTTGTCTCGGGCACGATCACCGACGCGTCGGGCCGGACCTTGTCCGGACAAACCACCGAGGCGTTTTGGAATTCCGTCCGGCATGCCCGCCCGGCGGTGGTCGGCCTGAATTGCGCGCTGGGCGGGGAACAGTTGCGCCCCTACATTCAAGAGCTTTCGCGAATCGCCGATACCCATGTGTGCGCCTACCCCAACGCCGGGCTGCCCAACGCCTTTGGGGAATACGACGAATCGGCCTGCGAGACCGCGAAGACTCTGACCGAGTTCGCCACCAGCGGTTTCGTGAATCTGGTCGGAGGCTGCTGCGGCACGACGCCCGAGCATATCGCCGCGGTGGCTCGCGCCGTCACCGGCATCGCCCCGCGAGCTATCCCCGAGATCGAACCGGTGTGCCGCCTCAGCGGCCTGGAACCNTTGACGATTCGCGATTCGAGCCTGTTCGTGAACGTCGGCGAGCGCACCAATGTCACCGGATCGGCGAAGTTTCGCAAACTGATCGAGGCCGGCGATTACGCGGCCGCCGTCGATATCGCCCGCCAACAGGTTGCCAACGGCGCGCAGATCATCGATGTGAACATGGATGAGGGCATGCTGGATTCGCAGGCTGCGATGACGAGGTTCTTGAACCTGATCGCGGCAGAACCGGATATCGCACGCGTGCCCGTCATGATCGACTCCTCGAAATGGTCGGTCATCGAGGCCGGACTCAAGTGCGTGCAAGGCAAGTCCATTGTGAACTCGATCAGTCTCAAGGAAGGCGAAGCGAGCTTCCTCGCGCAGGCTCGCGCGGTCATGAACTACGGCGCCGCCGTGGTCGTGATGGCCTTCGACGAGAAGGGCCAGGCGGATACCGTCGAGCGAAAGATAGCGATTTGCGAGCGGGCCCACCGTTTGCTGACCAACGAGATCGGCTTTCCTCCCGAAGACATTATTTTCGATCCCAATATTTTCGCGGTTGCCACCGGAATCGAGGAACACAACCGCTACAGCCTGGACTTCATCGAGGCGACCGCCGAAATCAAGCGGCGCATGCCGCGCTGCAAGGTGAGCGGCGGCGTCAGCAACGTGTCGTTTTCATTCCGCGGCAACGAGGCGGTGCGCGAGGCAATGCATTCGGTATTCCTCTACCACGCGATCAAGGCCGGATTGTCGATGGGCATTGTCAATGCCGGCCAACTGGCGCTCTACGAGCAGATACCACCCGACTTGCGCGAGCGCGTGGAGGATGTGATTCTCGCGCGCCGTCACGATGCGACCGAGCGGCTTCTGGAAGCCGCCAACCGCTTCAAGGGCGATGGCAGCGCCAAGCGCGGCGATGATCTGGAATGGCGCAAACTCCCCGTCGAGGAACGTCTTTCGCATGCCCTGGTCAAGGGACTTGACGAATTCGTCGCCGAGGATACCGAAGAGGCGCGGCGCAACGCCGTACGCCCGCTGGATGTCATCGAAGGGCCCTTAATGCGCGGCATGAACATCGTCGGCGACCTGTTCGGTTCGGGGAAGATGTTCCTTCCGCAGGTGGTCAAGTCGGCGCGAGTCATGAAAAAGGCGGTGGCGATACTCGTGCCGTATATCGAGAAGGGGCAATCCGGGGCCCGACGCTCGAACGGAACCATCGTCATGGCCACGGTCAAGGGCGACGTCCATGACATCGGCAAGAACATTGTCGGCGTCGTCTTGCAGTGCAATAACTTCGAAGTGCTCGATCTGGGAGTGATGGTTTCCTGCGAGAGAATTCTGGAGGCCGCCAAGCGTGAAGGCGCCAGTTTGATCGGCTTATCCGGATTGATCACGCCGTCGCTCGACGAGATGACGCATGTGGCGAAGGAAATGCAGCGCCTGGGCTTCACGATACCGTTGTTGATCGGCGGCGCGACCACCTCGCCCGCGCACACGGCGGTCAAGATCGATCCGCAGTATCAAGGAGCCGTTGTCTATGTGAAAGATGCATCGCGATCGGTCGGCGTTTGCCAGCAGCTGATCACGCCCGACACCAAGACCGCCTATGTGGCCCAGATCAAGACCGACAATGAGAGGCGCCGAGAACAGCACAGGCACAAGAGTGCCCAGGGGCCGCAAGTGTCGTTGTCAGAGGCCCGCGCCGACAAGATCAAGATTGATTGGGCTGCCTATGCGCCGCCGCGTCCGAGTTTCTTCGGCGAGAGGGTATTCGAAGACTATCCGCTCGCCGAGCTCGCCCCGTACATCGATTGGATGCCGTTCTTCCATGCCTGGGAGTTTGCGGGCAAATTCCCGGATATTCTGGCCGATGCGGTGATCGGAGAGGCGGCGAGCGCCTTGTACGCCGACGCCAGGAAAATGCTCGATCGAATCGTCAACGAGAAGTGGCTCGAGGCGCGCGCCGTGATCGGGTTTTACCCGGCGAACACGGTCGATGACGACGACATCGCCGTTTATGCGGACGATGCGCGCAGCGCCACGCGCCTGAGCTTGCATCATCTGCGGCAGCAGAAGCCCAAGCCCGAAGGGCGCGGCCAATGCTGCCTCGCGGATTTCATTGCCCCGGCCGCAAGCGGGCGNGTNGACACTATCGGCGGNTTCGCNGTCACGGCCGGGATCGGCATAGACGAGCATGTTGCGCGTTTCGAAGCCGCCCACGATGACTACAGCAGCATCATGCTCAAGGCTTTGGCGGATCGTCTGGCGGAGGCGTTTGCCGAACGCATGCACGAGCGGGTGCGCCGTGAATTTTGGGGCTATGCCCCNGGCGAGCAACTCGACGCTCGGGCGCTGATCAACGAAGCCTATCGCGGCATCCGGCCCGCTCCCGGCTACCCTGCGTGCCCGGATCATACGGAGAAGGCCAGTCTCTGGGCACTGATGGATGTCGAACGCAACACCGGCATTCGATTGACCGAGTCGTTCGCGATGTTTCCGACCGCCGCTGTCAGCGGGTTTTATTTTTCACACCCCGATGCCCGTTACTTCGCGCTCGGAAAGGTCGGTCGAGATCAAGTGGCAAGCTACGCGAAGCGCAAGGGACTGTCGCTGCGCGAAGCCGAGCGCTGGCTTGCGCCTAATTTGGGCTATGACCCGGACGCCGTGTTTGCAAAAGCCGATTCGGTGGATTCGGCGGCGGCTTAAGGGCTGCCCAAGATCCGGTTGAGCGCGATGAGTCTTAACGAGGCGCAAGGTAGCGATCGGCGCCGTTCATTACAAGAGGCGGGGATCTAGCCTATCTATTCCCCGCCGCGATATGCTCGTTGACAGCTCGCCGGCCGCCTTTGCCTCTAATTTCATTGGTANGCAGGCAGGCGTATTGACCTTGGAGTCGATTTCCCATGAATGCAGACGGCGCGCAATGGCCTCCCTTTCGCCACGCGGGGTCGCGCACCCCGCCCGTAGCCACCCGCGATATCGCTCCGACCTCACTGTCCTTGAAAGCGGCGGTCGGATTCGTAGCCGCCTATACCGTCCTTCTGATCGCGGGGTACACACTGCAGTTCGGCCCGACCACGGTGACCACCGTTTGGCCCTCGGACGGCGTGCTGCTCGCGACCCTGCTGCTCCTGCGCAGGCGCGATTGGCCGTGGATTCTTTTGATGGCCACTGCGCTCGATGTCCTCGCCAATTGGCTGACACCGGGCGCATTCCATCTCGACTCGGCCGTCTGGTACGCCGTCACCCATGGGCTTGACGGTGCAGTCGGCGCGGCACTGACACAGCATTGGATTCGCGGCCAGTCCTTCCAGGGTCNGGCCGTAGGGTTCTATTTCGGCGCCGCTGTCTCGTGCACNCTCAGCACCGTACTGGCGCTGCTCCTGTATTTATCGAGGCATCCGCAAGCCAACCCGTCTGGCGAGTGGTGGACCTGGTGGTCCGGCACGTTCCTCGGCATCGTCACGTTCACGCCGCTGTGGTACCTGTGGAACACGCGCGCACGCCGCCCGGAACGCACGCGCCCCGTGCGGTGGTGGAGGCAGCTCGCGATATTGGCCGTTTTGCTGGTTGCCTCGACCGTGGGGATCTTCGGTGCGGTGCCGGCCATCTCGGTATTTGGCTCGAACCTCTCCTTCGCCATCTTCCCCATCCTGGTGCTGCTCGCCTTGCACGGCCCTCCGCGCTGGGCAATGCTCGGCGCCGCCGCCGTGGTCGCATTGGCAGCCGTCCTGACGAATCTCGGCGCCGGGCCTTTCGCGAGTCCCGCGACTCCCTTCAGCGGCGTGCTGTCTCTACAGCTGTTTTTGGCGCTCGCCGCAGTCATGACGCTGATGATTTCCATGGCGGCTGAGGAGAACCGTACCCTCCTCGTGGCCCTCTCTCACAGCAACCGCCGGCAGCGGCGCGAGACGCGCTTGCTGCGCGACGAAATCGAGCGTAACCGCATTCTCGAACAGCAACGCGTCACCGCCGAACGCCGCAACGCACAGCTGGCGGCCCTGGTGCGTCACAGTCAGGAGTTCATCGGCATCGCAGCGCTCGATGGCCGGGGGGATTTCATCAACGATATCGGGCGCCAACTGCTCGGTATGGGGGCCGAGGAAAGCGCGAGTCGGTACGCGATATTCGATTTTATTCACCCTCGGGAGCATGAACGGCTCGCCCACGAAGTCATACCGGCAGTGATTGCGAGCGGCCGCTGGTCCGGGGAGCTGGACTTTCGGCGCCTCGACGACGGCGCGGCCATCCCGATGTTGGTCACGGCATTCCGCATCGACGACGCCGACGGCAAGCCGCTGTGGATTGGCAACGTGAGCCGCGACATCACCGAACGCAGAATGCTCGAGACCAAACTGATGGCCGAAGCGACGCGCAATCGGCTGTTCCTTCGAACCGCCAGCGACGGCGTGCACATCCTGAATTGGTCCGGCGACATCGTCGATGTCAGCGAATCTTTCTGCAAGATGCTCGGCTACGAACGCGATGAAGTGATCGGCATGTACCCGACCCAATGGGATGCGCAATTGGCGGACGATGAAATACGCGCGGCCATATTCGCCCTGAAGAGCGGTGAGCTCAAGCGGTTCAATACGCTTCATCGACGCAAGGATGGAAGCGCTTTTCCAGTTGAAATTCACGCGGAACGATTCGACGTCGAGGGGGAGCGTTTCCTTTACTGTTCTTCTCGCGACATGACCGATCAGCGGCGCCTGGAACGCGCCTTGCTGGAGGCCACCAGCAACGAGCAGCATAAGCTGGGACGGGACGTGCATGACGGCCTCGGTCAGGAGCTCGCCGGAATTTCAATGCTGGCCACGGCGATCGCGACGTCCTTGAAGAAGGCGGGGCGTCCGGAAGCGGCCGACATGGCGGATCTTGCGAATTTTGCGCGCCAGGCGGTGGTCAACTGCCGCGCTATCGCGCACGGACTCTCGCCGGTGGCTTTCGCCGACGGCGGGCTCATTGAGGTCCTGCAGGAAATGATCGCTCTGCAGCGAAGGTCGTTCGACATGGATGCCCAGTGTGAAGTCATTCAGGCGGCGCCCCTTCGGCTGGCGCCGGAAGCGGTGGAAAACCTCTACCGAATTGCCCAGGAGGCGGTCACGAATTCCCGGCGCCACGGACGAGCCCACTCGATTCGAGTGAAACTGGACATTCAGCCCACGGTGGTGCGGCTGGAAGTTCTGGACGACGGCGTTGGCCTCGCCTCCTCATCGCCGGCGAAATTCACCGGCATGGGACTCAAGATCATGCGAGTGCGTGCCGCCATTATTGGCGGGCGTCTGTCGATCGGACCCGGGAAACACGCGGGCACACTCATGACCTGCGAGTGCCCTCAACCGGCAGGGAATCCCTGATCCTCCGGCAACACCCGATCCCACCGGCGCCCAGGCTCTGAAGGATTAGGAGATTTGCGCGATCACGGGAGCCGCGACCGCGCCGGCGAGCCGCCCTAGTGTTTGAATTTTGTCGTCATATCTTCGAAGGCCGTCTTGACCTCTGCGCCGGCCTTATCCATGTGAACCTTGAATTCCGTCCAAGCGCCCTCGGTCGCTTCCTTCAGCTTGTGGAAGTTCTCCCACGCATCCGATTGCGTAGAGCGCAGCTTCTCCAGATATTTATCATACTGGGCCTTGTTTTCAGCCACGATCTGGTGCGCACCCGCTTTGAAGCGTTCGGTCTGCGCCTTCCACTCGTTCAGCTGCTTTTCCATTTGAATCTGATAAGTCTCCCGAGGTTCCATGATCTTTTCTCCTGCCGCATTGGGTTAATCGTTCATCGTCGCAAGCCCGGCTGCCCGCCAGGGCGGGCCCACCCGTCTGGTACCGATTCATGACCCGGCGGCCCGGCCAATAAGTCAGTTGACGGGTGATTCGCGCAGGAGCGGCAACAGAATCCGGCCAGATGCAACCGAATAGATCCGCCGCTTATTCTGAAGAGACGGTGATCTCTTATGAAGGAGTTTGAATCCGGTGTCGGTGCGTTACCGCACCGACACCCGAAACTGCAGAGAGCTATCGGCCGTCCTATGTTCGGGGGTAAAGGCGGGGGAAAAGATCTTCGAGCGCGTCGGCGGGAAAACGCAGCGAGACCGCGCCTTTTGGAGTCTCGGACGCGAGCAGGCCCTCATTCAGAATGTCATTCAGCACTCTCCGGGCCGTCCGCTCCGCAAGTCCGGTAATTCGACTGACCGCGCCCCGCTCGAATTCGCCGCGAACCAGAGCCTCCTCCAATAGCGCCGCTCCCTCTGGCTTCAAGTTCGGGCTGCGGAGCACATGCGCCTTCAATCGTTCGGCGAGCCCTCCATAAACTAGGGCTCGACATTCGCGACGCCCGCCGCCGCCTGCCTGCGAGCGTTGTGGCCGAACGGGCCTTTACCAGCCGGCCGACGCTGCGGCGAATTGAGGCAGGGAATCCTGGAGTCAGCATCGGCATATACGCCGCAGTACTGCACGCGTTGGGACTACTCGAAGGCGTGAGTCAGCTCGCCGATCCCACCCGCGATACCACAGGCCTCGCTCTCGACTCCGAAAGATTGCCCGAACGAATTCGATTTCGAGCTAAGCGCGACTCTGCCGGTGGCCAATGACGTCGAGGTCCACATCATCACCTATGTGGGCGATGGCTTCCTTCCCGGCAAGCGGTATTCGAATGCCGATTCGCACAAAACTGTAATACGCCGGCAATAGCAGCGACCGATACTCTTTTTCGAACCTGGGGCCAATTTCCCTCAGGTCGCGGTTTGCGCCGCCCCCAAAATCTTTCCAGGAGATCTTCATTTGAAGAATGAACACGTCATTAAGCCCTTAGCGCTTGCTGTCTCGCTACTGTGCACAGGTTTAGCTCACTCAAATGGCCAGGATGACAAGATCCGGCACGTGTTGATGGTGAGCGTTGACGGCATGCACCAACAAGACCTCGATCGCTGCGTGGCGCACGGTACCTGCCCGAACATCGCCGCGCTAGCCGATCATGGCGTCATCTACACCAAGGCCTTTACTCCTGGCTTGTCGGACTCCGTCCCTGGCTTGGCTGCCCTGGTAACCGGTGGCTCACCTCTTTCCACGGGTTTGTTTTACGACGACGTGTACGACCGCACCCTGTACCCAGGCACCGATCCGACTTGCAAAACTACTCCGGGCGTAGAAGTCTTCTTGCAAGAACTCGTTGGCGTCGACAACTTGAACAGCGGCGCGCTATTGCACCTGGATGGAGGTGGCAGCTTCAACCCGCAACAGATTCCGCGCCGCAAGGTTGGCACTGATTGCGTTCCCGTATATCCCCACAATTTCATCAAGACAAACACGATCTTTGAAGTCGTCAAGCAGAATCTTCCGGGATCGCACACGGCTTGGTCCGACAAGCATGCCTGGGGGACCGACTGGATCAACGGACCGTCGGGTTTGGGCGTGGATGACATTGCCCGCACCGAGATCAATTCCATCGATCCGGCATCCCCGGCNAATAGCGACTATACCCAATCATTCAGTGGCAACACCGCCAGCGATCCGTCCTATCTTCACACCGAGACTTTTGACAACATCCATGTGGAAAACGTTCTCAACCAGATCAATGGCTTGGACTCCACCGGTACGAATTGGGCTCCCGTACCCACCATCTTCGGTACCAACTTCCAGACGCTGAGTGTCGCCCAGAAGGCCCTCAACTCTGAGGGTGGCGGATATGCGGATGCAGCCTTCACGCCGAATAAACANGTCGCGGCGGCAATCACCTACATCGACAATGCAATCGGACAGATGACGCAGGCATTGGACGCAAAGCACCTGACTCAATCGACACTCTTCATCTTGACGGCCAAACACGGGCAGTCGCCGGTCGATTATTCCAAACTGAAGAAGATTGGTAACACTGTATCGGGCGTTCTTGGCGCTCTCGTTGCCGGCGGCACGGATCCGATCACTGGCAACAACACAGGCAGCTCGGTGACTACCGATGACGTCGCCTTCGTCTGGCTGAAGGACCCAAGCACGCGGGCCGCTGCGGTTGCCTTGCTCAATGCCAACAGTTCATGCCCCGCTGTCGACCCCATTACAAAAGTAATCACCAGTGGCTCTGGCATCTGCACTGATAACGGCGGCAGCGTGTTCGATTTGAGCCTGACACCGAACAAGTTCGGTGATCCGGCAAAAGGACGCGCGCCTGACATCATGGTGCAGCCAAACGTCGGGGTCATCTACTCCAAGAGCACAGCGAAGGACATGGAGCATGGCGGTTTTGCTCCCAATGACGGCAACGTCGCACTCCTNGTCTCGCACCCGGGCTTGTACAAGAAGACCGTCGGCANCCAAGTTGTTACCACTCAAGTAGCTCCCACCATTATCAAAGCGCTTGGACTCAACCCCTCGCTGTTGAATGCCGTTAAGAAGGAAGGCACAAGTGTACTTCCCGGGCTGGNTTTGAATCAGTGATCGGTTAAATCCTCTCGACCGCTGAGTCGCTTTTGGGCGGATGCAATGGACGCATAGCGGGTCTCTTCGGAGACCCGCTTGCGTACTCCGACTGCCACCTAGACTCAACGGCGGAAGATCATGAGGATTGCTTCAAATTGCGAGACACGCGGATTTTCAGTCTCGGTTCCAAATCGCGCTAAGCTTCTGAACCATCAAAATAAACGCGGTATCCAGTGTCCAATATTTCCACGAAATGCAGGCACATACCCTNGTGAATGGCCGAGAACCGGCTAGATAATATTGNACACTCAAGGGTAAGCCGCACGAGTACGCCGCACCACGCGCGGCGGACCGTACCGACACTAAATCCTCGTCGCGAAGGTTGCGAACGTCGCTGGTTTTCAACGTCACCAGCGCCTGAGTCCTTCCGGATGCCCTGACGAACTCAAGGTCGAGCCCGTCCGCCTCATAGAGCTCGACGATCGCGCCAAGGTCGCCCTTGGGAAGTCCGCGCTCAGGAATGTCGCGCTCCGGAACCACTGTTTCAAATTGCGGCAGGAATGAGAGGTAGAATGTGCATTGGCCGGCGGCGCGCGAACGGTCCGGCGCTGCGGGGAATCGGGATTAAGAANGTGCAAGTATTGATTATAGGAGCGAGCCAGGGTATCGGGCTGGAGACGGCACAGCAGGCGGTCGCGGCCGGGTATCACGTGCGCGCGTTCGCGCGCTCGGCCCGCGGGATCAAGTTTACGCATGCAAACCTCGAAAAGTTCCCCGGCGATGCGCTGCAACGCCAAGACGTGGACGCTGCGCTCGGCGGAGTGAGCGTCGTGATACAGACGTTGGGGATCGGTTTCGATGCCATGTTCCGACCGGTGCGGCTATTCTCGGAGGCCACGGCGGTGCTGGTTGCGGCCATGAACGCTCGCGGCATCGTGCGGCTAATTTGCGTGACCGGTTTTGGGGCTGGCGACAGCCGTGCGAGCGTCG
>Ga0031654_10000170_pt1 | contig 14625 bp, 12 predicted proteins | sample FrelakmetCRP12CR_FD_55268 | JGI IMG/M metagenome (GOLD analysis project Ga0031654, IMG submission 55268) | Freshwater lake sediment microbial communities from the University of Notre Dame, USA, for methane emissions studies - CRP12 CR | ecosystem: Environmental > Aquatic > Freshwater > Lake >...
TTCTCTTCTTTCTGTTTGGTCAAGCGCGGAATCAAGGTGTTGATCTTGATGTAAAGTTCGGTGCTCTCCTCGGCAGGGCCGGAAATGATCAGAGGCGTGCGCGCCTCATCGATCAAAATCGAATCGACTTCGTCGACGATGGCGAACGATAGCTTGCGCTGCACGCGGTCCTCGAGACGAAATGCGAGGTTGTCGCGCAGGTAGTCGAAGCCGAATTCGTTGTTGGTGCCGTAGGTGATGTCGAGCGCGTAGGCGGCGCGCTTCTCGTCCTGGGATTGAGCGTTCTTGATGACGCCCACCTCCATTCCGAGAAAGCGAAACACCGGGCCCATCCAATCCGAGTCGCGCTGNGCCANGTATTCGTTGACCGTGACCACNTGCACGCCATCGCCGGTGAGAGCGTTCAGATACGCNGGGAGCGTCGCCATCAGGGTCTTGCCTTCGCCGGTGCGCATCTCGGCGATCTTGCCGGCGTGCAGCGCCAAACCGCCGATGAGCTGCACGTCGAAATGCCGCAGGCCAAGCTTGCGGCGCGACGCTTCGCGCACCAGCGCAAACGCCTCGGGGACCAGGGTCTCGAGCGGCGTGCCCGCCGTAAAGCGCGCCTTCAGCTCTCGCGTCTTTTCTGGAAACTGCTCATCGGCCAACGCCTGCACGCTCGACTCGAGGGCGTTAACGGCCGCAACCGTGCGGCTCAATTCCTTAATCAGGCGCTGATTGCGGCTGCCGAATATTTGCGTCAGAAGCTTCCACACGCGGGGGAATCCTTGAAAAACTGGGTATTGTACGGATAGACCGCAAAAGCGGGAAATCGTTTTGCGTTGGGCGTCCAAGGCGCGCTCGAACGCCCAGGCCGTCAATCAAGGATCCTCGTAGATCAAGGATCCTGGCGGCTCAGGAAATCGGCTAATCGCGATCCAGGAGGTCTTTAGCGATCCTCGCCGATGAATCGCAAAGGATCCACCTGCGCGCCGTTCTTGAGCACTTCAAAATGCAGATGCGGGCCGGTCGAATGGCCGGTCGAGCCGATCAATGCCACGTCCTGGCCCTTGCGCACCATGTCACCCTGCTTCACCAGCAGCTTCTCGCTGTGGCAATAACGGGTCGCCAAGCCATTGCCGTGGTTGATTTCCACCATTTGTCCGTAGCCCGCGCGCTCGCCGGCGAAAGTCACCAACCCGGCCGCCACCGCGGACACCTTGGAGCCTTCCTGACCTGCGAAATCAACGCCCTTGTGGACCGCCGCATAGCCCGTGAAAGGGTCGGATCGCTCCCCGAAATAAGAGGATATAAAGCCGTCCTGGACCGGCCGGCCTTCCGGGTAGACCTGCTTGTTCAATTCGCGGGTAAGAATCAGGTTCTCGAGCACGCCCAACTGCTGCTCGCGGCTCGACAGCTGATTCTGCAGCTGGTCCACCATGGCGGTGAGACTCGGTATCTGGGCCGGCTGGCCGTCAGCGCCCTCGGCGCCGCCCATGGCCGGCGGGTGGCCGAAATCGAACTCACCGTCGTTCAGATTCGCCATGCGCGTCAAGCGCTTGCCGAGCGCGTCCAGGCGAATCACGTTGGCATTCATCTGTCCGACGCGCATCGCCAAGGCGTTGACCTTTTCCTGAAGCACGCGGCGCAGATCCTCGATCTGCGCCTGCTCGCGCAACAATCCAGCGGACCAGCCCCCCAGCTGATCGACGGGATTCGTGCTGCGGTGCCGCGAACCCAGGCTCATGCCAATGGAAAATGCGCCGCCCACGATGGTGATTACCAGCGCAAAGGCAGCCGCCAGCACCAACGGATGGCGCAGATCCAGTTGTTTGACATGGCCGGTTTCGCGGCCAACAAATATGACATTCATGGGGAATTGGGTTCCAAAACTGTCATCGTGCTACAGCTCCGGTAGGCTAATTTAGGGAAGGGGGTAGACTATGCAGAATAAGGTGACCCAAAACAAGGAAATTAAGCACGCTTTAACCACCGATTTTCGGGTTTCCTGGCTGTGCTGCAGTGCAGAAGTATAAACATATCAAGGAGTTACTGACGGGAGAGGGAAAGCGACTCAGCGCCCTCAAACGCCAAGCTCGCGACCGCTCCGTGGTGGTCGAGCATGTCCGCTCCGCTCTTCCCAAGGAACTGGCCCAGGCGATCGCCAGCGCCGGTATTGTGCATGGAACCCTGACCATCGGGGTTCTAAACGCCGCCTTTGCGTCACGGCTGCGTTACGTCACCGAGGAACTGCGGAAAAAGGTCAGCGAATCCCGCGAGGTCGACATTCAGTCCGTCCGCATCAGGGTGGTGCCACCCCGCTCTTGAAGCTCGCCGCGCGGCTAAGGACTCAGGCCTGGGCAGCCGCCGCCGCGACATAGGAGATCGGCGCTTCCGCCAAGCTCTCGAAAGTCACCTCTTGCCAAGCGCTCTGGGTATTGATGAGCGCCCGTAGCAGTTTATTGTTAAGTGCATGACCTGACTTGTAGCCGCTGAATTCGCCGATCAGGCTGTGTCCGAGCAGGTACAAGTCGCCGATCGCGTCGAGAATCTTGTGTTTGACGAATTCGTCTTCGTAGCGCAATCCGTCTTCATTCAACACGCGGTAATCGTCGAGCACGATGGCGTTGTCCATGTTGCCGCCGAGGGCCAGATTCCGGGCCCGCAGTCCCTCGAGATCGCGCATGAAGCCGAAGGTGCGCGCACGGCTCACCTCGCGCAAAAATGACGTGGTCGAGAAATCCATCGAAGCGACCTGCGAATGCTTCTTGAAGGTCGGGTGATCGAATTCGATCTCGAAATTCACCTTGAAACCGTCATACGGATCGAACCGCGCCCACTTATCGCCGTCATCGACCTTCAGGCTCTCGAGAATGCGAATGAACCGCTTCGGCGCCCGTTGCTCCTCGATGCCCGCCGATTGCAGTAAGAACACGAAGGGGCCTGCGCTGCCGTCCATGATAGGCACTTCCGCAGCACTGACTTCCACCAGCGCGTTGTCCACCCCCAACCCCGCCAATGCGGACAGCAGGTGCTCGACGGTCGATATCTTGGCCTCGCCGCTGCGCAACGTCGTACCCATCGTGGTGTCGCTGACGTTTTGGGCGTGAGCCTTGATGTCGACCGGNTGTTTCAAGTCCGTGCGTCGGAACACGATCCCCGTGTCGGGCGGCGCCGGACGCAGGGTCATCAGAACCTTCTTGCCCGTGTGCAGGCCCACCCCGGTGGCGCGAATCGAATTCTTCAATGTGCGTTGATTCAACATNTATAGGGAACCGGACTCTTGCGAGACTATGTCAATTGGCGCAAAGGTACCACAGGCGGTGCAAAAGCTTAAAGCCGCAAAAATAGTCATGCCGCACAAAACTCCCGCGGTAAATGCAGGCATCAATGCGCCGCCCTTCAATACGGCGCCTCGAGAACCCATGGACTCCCCCGGGCGCCAATATTTGAATCGACGGCAGGTACTAATCGGCCTGCCGGCGCAAGAATGCCGGAATATCGAGCAAATCCTCAGAATCGACCTCCGCACGCAAGCCATCGCCCACCGCACGCTGCCGCTGGACGGTCGGTTTGTCCAGCATCGCGTAATCGGTCGGTGCCATCGCTGACTTTTGTCGCACTACACGCATGGTGGGCGGCGGCGCAATCGACGCGGCTGCCGGCTGAGGAGCGATTCGCGCGGCCGGCTTACCGAGACCGGTCGCAACCACCGTGACCCGGATTTGACTGGCCATTTCCGGATCGATGACGGTGCCGACGACCACGGTCGCGTCGTCCGAAGCGAACTGCTTGATGACGTTGCCGACTTCCTGGAATTCGCCGATGGACAAGTCCATGCCCGCGGTGACGTTGACCAAGATGCCTTGAGCGCCGGCGAGATTGATGTCCTCGAGCAAGGGGCTGGAAATCGCCGCCTCGGCCGCTTCGCGCGCTCGGTCGTCGCCCGACGCGGCGCCCGAACCCATCATCGCCATGCCGGTTTCGGACATGACGGTGCGNACGTCCGCAAAGTCGACATTGATCAATCCCGGCCGAGTGATCAGCTCCGCGATGCCCTGAACGGCGCCCTGCAACACCGTGTTCGCCGCCTTGAACGCATCCAGAAGCGTGGTGTTGCTGCCGAGCACNGTCAGCAGTTTTTGGTTCGGAATCGTGATCAACGAATCCACGTATTTGGAAAGCTCCAGCATCCCTTGGTCGGCGACGCGCGAACGTTTGTTGCCTTCCATCTCGAACGGCCTGGTGACCACCGCCACCGTCAGGATGCCGAGTTCCTTGGCGACCTGCGCGACCACCGGAGCCGCGCCGGTGCCGGTGCCGCCGCCCATGCCTGCGGTGATGAACAGCATGTCGCACCCTTCGATGAGCTCGATGATGCGGTCGCGATCCTCCATCGCGGCCTGACGGCCGACTTCCGGATCCGCGCCTGCACCCAGNCCCTTGGTGATATTGCAGCCGATCTGCAGCGAGGTGCGCACCTTNGAGTGCTTCAGNGCCTGCGCGTCGGTGTTGATGCAGATGAAATCCACGCCCTCGAGACCTGCTTGCACCATGTGCGAGACCGCATTACCCCCGCCGCCGCCTACGCCCAGCACCTTGATGACGGCGCTTTGACTGAAAGAGTCCATTAGTTCAAACATTCAAGTTCTCCTATCTGTTGCAATCAAAAATTCCCCTGAAACCACGACTTCATTCGCTCAATAATCGACTTCANGCCGCCCGCGAGCAGCGGTCCTTCCGTGCGCTGCATGTCCAAATGGCTTTTCGCATACAGCAACAATCCGACGCCGGTGGCATGAATCGGGTTGCTCACCACGTCCACCAAGCCGCACACGTACTGGGGCACGCCGAGCCTCACCGGCATGTGAAACACTTCCTCCGCAAGCTCTATCGCGCCTTCCATCTTGGCGCTGCCGCCGGTGAGCACGATGCCGGTCGCCACCGACTCCTCCAAACCGGCTCGGCGTAACTCATCGCGCACCAAAGCGAACAATTCCTCGTAGCGCGGCTCGACGATCTCGGCGAGCGTCTGGCGCGCGAGGCGCCGCGGCGGCCGATCGCCGACGCTCGGCACCTCGATGGTCTCGTCGGGATTCGCCAACTGCGACAGTGCGCAGGCGTATTTGATCTTGATGTCCTCGGCATATTGGGTCGGCGTGCGCATGGAAACCGCAATGTCGTTCGTGACCTGATCGCCGGCGATCGGAATCACCGCGGTGTGGCGAATCGCGCCGCCGCCGAACACCGCGATATCCGTGGTTCCGCCGCCGATGTCGACCACACAGACGCCCAGATCCTTTTCATCTTCGGTGAGCACGGCGTAGCTCGACGCCAGCTGCTCGAGCACGATGTCATCCACCGCGAGCCCGCAGCGTTGGACGCACTTGACGATGTTCTGCGCCGCGCTGTCCGCGCCGGTGACGATGTGCACCTTCGCCTCGAGNCGCACGCCGGACATGCCGATGGGATCGCGGATTCCCTCCTGCGAGTCGATGATGTATTCCTGCGGCAGCACGTGCAGGATTTTCTGGTCGGCCGGGATCGCCACCGCCTTCGCCGCATCGATCACGCGCTCGACATCGCCCTGTACAACCTCTTTGTCCTTGATGGCGACGATGCCGTGGGAGTTGATGCTGCGCACGTGGCTGCCCGCGATGCCCGCATACACCGAATGAATTTCGCACCCCGCCATCAACTCCGCTTCCTCCACAGCGCGCTGGATGGATTGCACGGTGGATTCGATGTTCACCACGACCCCCTTTTTCAGGCCGCGCGATGGATGACTGCCGATGCCGATGATTTCCAGCGCACCGTCGGTCTTGATCTCGCCGACGATGGCGACGACCTTGCTCGTACCGATGTCGAGGCCCACTAGCAAATTGCGGTCAGAACGCTTAGCCATGTCGATTAAAAGGTTCCTTCAAGCATCGGTGTCGTCGGGGCGTTTGGCCGGTGTCGGCGCCGGCGCCGCCGGGCTGCGCCAGCCGATGGCGAAGCCGTTCGAGTAGCGCATGTCCACATAGGCGATATCGTTCAAGCGGTGGGCGATCACTTGCGAGGCGGTTCGGATGAACCGGGCGATTCGCTCATCCACGTCGCGCCGGCCGAGGCGTACGGTCACGCCGCTGTCCAGATCCATTTCCCACGCGCCGCGCTCATCCAGGCGCAGCGCCGCAATGCGCATGCCGGCTTCCAGCATGCGGCCCTGCACCGACATATAGCGCTGCGCGACCTGGGATTCGGTGCCCTCGGGGCCGCTCAAGCGTGGCAGCTCCGCCGGAACATGGGCGGCCGCCTTGATGAACAATTCTCCGCGGGTGTTGAGCAGGCCCGATTCGCCCCAGCGCGCGGCAGCGGTTTGTTCGATCACCGTGACGTGCAGGCTGTTCGGCCAGCGGCGCTGGATTCGCGCATGCATGACCCACGGCAGCGCCTCCACGGATCGCTGGATGCGATCGAGATCCGCCGACATGAAGCCGGTGTGGGCATAGGGCACGAGCGCCTGTTCGATCTGCCCGGGCGAGACCCGCTGAAAGCTGCCGTCCATCGAGATGACCTGCACCGGCCGGTCGAGCGCCCAGCCAAGCGCGGCCAGAGCGCCGCTGGTCAACGCAATGAGCGCCGCACGCCGCGCGTACCTGCGCCACTCGGTGACGAATGCCGGCCATTGCCACTCGCGCTTTTCGGTCTTCGCACGATTCTTGAACCGATTACGGCGGATGAGCCAATTGAGGTTCATATGCGCTCCCTTGAAAAGCTCGTTTCGAGCACGCGCCACACCAGTTCCTCGAAATCGATTCCGGCGCGCCGCGCCGCCATGGGCACGAGGCTCCGGTCGGTCATGCCGGGCGTCGTGTTGATTTCGATGAAATAGAATTTGCCGGTCGCCGCCTCGCGCATGAAGTCGACGCGCCCCCAACCGCGGCAGTCGGTTAAGCGAAAGCATTCGAGGGCCATCGCTTGCAGCTCGGCTTCGCGGCGCTGGTCGAGCCCGCTCGGACAGTGATACTGAGTGTCCTTGCGGCGATATTTCGCCTCGTAGTCGTAGATCTCGTTTGCGGGCTCGATGCGAATCGAGGGCAGAGCTCGGTCGTTGAGCACGCTCACCGTGAATTCGCCGCCCGCGATGAACTGCTCGGCGAATACCACGGGGTCGACACTTTTGGCTGCCTCGAACGCGTGACCGAGCTCGGCGGATGTTTTCACTTTCGTGATGCCGACGCTCGAGCCCTGCGAAGCCGGCTTGACGATCATCGGCAGCCCGATGGCAGCGAGCGCCCGCGGAAAATCGGCGGGGCCCTCAAGCACCGCGTACGCCGGGGTGGCCACGCCCGCGCCCATCACCACGCGTTTGGTCTTGAGCTTGTCCATGGTGAGCGCGCTAGCGAGCACTCCGCTCCCCGTGTAGGGGATTCCCAGCCACTCGAGAGCCCCCTGCATCACGCCATCCTCGCCCCCCGGCCCGTGCAGCGCGATCCACGCGCGATCGAATCCCTCGCTCACCAGATCCTGAACCGGGCGCTCGCCCGGATCGAAAGAATGCGCATTCACGCCGCGCCGCTTGAGCGCCGCCAGCACCGCATTGCCGCTCAACAGCGATATCTCCCGCTCGGTCGAGTCGCCGCCCAAAAGCACGGCGACCCTGCCGAAGTCCTCGGCGCGGTGCGCGCGGCGCGGCTCCGACCAGGCTTTGAGCCGCGTCATGACGGATCTCCCACGATGCGAACTTCGGTGGCGAGCTCGATTCCGTGAACCGCGGCTACCGTGCGCTGCACCTGCAGGATCAGCGCCTCGATATCGGCGGCCCGTGCGGCGCCGTGATTGATGATGAAATTGGCGTGCTTTTCGGACACCGATGCACCGCCAATCCGCAATCCCTTCAAGCCCGCGCTTTCGATCAGCCGCGCGGCGTGCTCGCCCGGCGGATTGACGAATACCGAGCCGCAGCTCCATTCGCCGATCGGCTGGGTCTGCTTGCGGCGCTCCAATAGCTCGCGTATGGCGGCNTCGTTGACCCCCGGCNTGCGGTCGAACTCCAGCCGCGCGGCGATGAACCATTCATCGGCGGGTCCCAGCACGCGGCGGTATCCAATCTCGTAGTCCGCGGGCTTGCGCGTGCGGCGCATACCGCGCCGATCCATCNCCTCGACCTCGATCACGTGGGTCCAGGTCTCGCTGCCCCAGGCGCCCGCGTTCATCGCGAGCGCGCCTCCGAGGGTCCCGGGGATGCCGGCGAGGAATTCCGCGGGCCCCAATCCCCATTTCACGCATTGCCGCGCAATGCGCGCACAGGGGACCCCGGCGCCGGCATGAATGCGCGTCGCACTGCTGCGCTCGAGCGTGCCGAGCGCGCCGTGAGTGGATATCACGGCGCCACGCACGCCGCCGTCGCGAACCAACAGATTGCTGCCGAGACCGATCCACAGTAGCGGCAAATCAGGCGGCAGCCGGCGGATGAACGCCGCGAGATCGGCAGTGTCGCGCGGAGTGAAGAAAAGATCCGCCGGACCGCCCGCATGCCATGAGGTGTGCTTGGACATGGGCACGTCGCGCAAAACGCGCGCGGCAAATTCGGGCGGAATGTCCTGCATGCGCGAAAAGTTGTTGGCGCCGCCGCTCACGCCGCCGCTCCCGCCGAGAAGCGGCTCTTCAAATCCTGCGCTATCGCGCCGATGTTGCCGGCGCCCATGGTCAGCACCAGNTCGCCGTCACGCAGCATGCCGCGCAACGACTCCCCGAGATTGTCGACGCGCTCCACAAATACCGGCTCGATGAGTCCGCGGGTGCGCACGGCGCGGCAGATGGCGCGTCCGTCGGCGCCGGCGATCGGCGCCTCGCCGGCGGCATAGACCTCGGTGACCAGCAGCGCATCGCACTCGCTGAGCACCCTGCCGAAATCGTCCACCAGGTCGCGCGTGCGCGTGTAGCGGTGCGGCTGAAACGCCACCACCAGACGGCGCGACGGCCATGCCTGGCGCACCGCATCGAGCGTGGCGGCCACTTCGGTCGGATGATGCGCATAGTCGTCCACCAGCAGAGCGGACCCGCCCGGCCAATGAATCTCGCCAAGCTGCTGCAGCCGCCGATCAATGCCTTGAAAATTGGCCAGCGCCTTCTGAATGGCGCCATCGGCGACGTCGAGTTCGGTGGCCACCGCGACCGCCGCGAGCGAGTTCAGCACNTTGTGCCGCCCCGGCAAATTGATGGTCAGATCGAGCGGCGGACGTCCCTCGCGAATCGCCTGGAAGCGCGATTGCAGNCCGCTCCTCTGCATGCCGACCGCGCGCACATCGGCGGTCGCGGCGAATCCATAGGTGACNAACGGTCGCGCCACGGACCCCTGAATACTCTGTACGTGGCTGTCGTCGGCGCACAGTACCGCGAGCCCGTAGAAAGGCAGGTTGTGCAGAAAATCCACGAAGCTCTGTTTGAGCCGCGCAAAATCGCCGTCGTGAGTCCCCAGATGATCGGTGTCGATGTTGGTGACGACCGCTATCATCGGCTGCAAATGCATGAAGGAGGCATCGCTCTCGTCCGCTTCGGCGACCAAGTAGCGCCCCGCACCGAGCCGCGCATTGCTGTCGGCGCTCTTGAGGCGTCCGCCGATGACGAAGGTCGGGTCGAGGCCGCCTTCCGCGAGCACGCTCGCCACCAAACTCGTGGTGGTGGTCTTGCCGTGAGTGCCCGCGACCGCGATGGAGTACCGAAAACGCATCAATTCGCCCAGCATTTCCGCACGCGGCACCACCGGCACGCGCCTCGCGATCGCGGCCGCAACCTCCGGATTGGCGCGGCTGACGGCGCTGGAGACCACCACCACGTCCGCCTGCCCCAAATGCTCGGCGGCATGACCCAGGAAAATTTTCGCGCCCAATCTCTCGAGGCGCCGGGTCACGGCATTTGACTTCAGATCCGAGCCCTGCACCTCGTAGCCCAGGTTGAGCAACACCTCGGCAATCCCTCCCATGCCGCTGCCGCCGATGCCGACCAGATGTATGCGATGGATGCGGCGCATGCGATCGTTCATGCCCGGACGCTCCCCGCCGCCATGCATAGATCCGCCAGCCGCGCCACCGCATCGACGTTGCGCGCCGACCGCGCCGCGACCGCCATCTTGAGCATTTGCGCTCTGTCCGCCGTGAGTTCGCCGATCGACGCGCTCAAGGTCTCCGGGGTCAAATCCCGCTCCGGCAGCAAGCGCGCCGCGCCGATCCGCACCATCGCATCGGCATTCCTGGTTTGATGGTCGTCGGTGGCCTGCGGCAGCGGCACGAGCAGCGCGCCCAAGCCGGCGGCCTGCAGCTCGGCAATGGTCATGGCGCCGGCGCGGCACAGCGCCAAATCCGCCCACGCGTACGCCGCGGCCATGTCCTCGATGAAGGGAAGAACCTCCGCCTCGACTTCAAGCGCGAGATAGGCGGCGCGCGCCGCCTCGATTCCGCGCGCGCCGGCCTGATGGCGGACCCGCGGGCGGCGCGCGGGATCGAGACGGGATAGCGCCTGCGGCACCACGGCGTTCAGGCGCTGCGCGCCCTGGCTGCCGCCGAACACCAGCAAACGCGCTTGGGGTTCGCGGCCGGCAAAGCGCGCCGCCGGCTCCGGAATGGCCGCGATGTCGGCGCGCACTGGATTGCCGATGGCGCTGGCGTGGGCGCCCGGGCGAAAGCTGCCGGGAAATGCNTCGAGCACTTGGGCTGCAAAATGCGATAGCCAGCGATTGGTCAAGCCCGCGATCGCGTTCTGTTCGTGAATCAGCAGCGGAATGCGCAGCAACCATGCGGCGATGCCGCCCGGTCCGCTCACATAGCCGCCCGCGCCGAGCACCACGCTGGGACGCACGCGGCGCAAAATTCTTACCGACTGCAGCACCGCGCCGATCGCACGCAGCGGCGCCAACATCCACGCCCATAGGCCCTTGCCGCGAATTCCCACGATCCGCACCCACTCGATCGGGAAGCCGTTCGCCGGCACCAAGCGCGACTCCATGCTCGCCGGCACGCCGAGCCACACCACGCCGACCCCCCTTTTGCGCAATTCGTTGGCTACGGCGAGCGCGGGGAATACGTGCCCTCCGGTGCCGCCCGCCATGATCAGCACCGGGCCGCCAATTGCGGGGCCGCCGATCATCGCGCCGCTCCCGGCACGCGCATCACGGCGGAGCGCGAGCTGCATCTGACTTCGTGATAGATGCGAAGCAGCACGCCCAGCCAGGCCAGGCTCACCAGCAAACTGCTGCGGCCGTAGCTGAGCAGCGGCAGTGTCAGACCCTTGGTCGGCAGCACGCCCATGTTGACGCCAATGTTCACGCTCGCCTGAAGACCGAGCCACACGCCGAAAGCGAGTGCNACATAGGCCTGAAATTGCATGCCCGCCTGCGCGGCCATGCGGGAAATTTGAAAGGCGCGCCACACCAACGCGACAAACAGGGCGAGCACGCCAAGCACGCCCGCCAATCCCAGCTCCTCGGCGAGCACCGCGAATACGAAATCCGTGTGCGCCTCGGGCAAATAGAACAACTTCTGTACGCTGCTGCCGAGTCCGACGCCCAACCATGAGCCGCGGCCGATCGCGATCAGCGACTGGGTCAATTGAAAGCCACCGTTGAACGGATCGTCCCAGGGGTGCAGAAAGCCGGTGAGCCGCTTCAATCGATACGCCGATGTCAGCGCAAGCACCGCGAACGCCAGTGCGGCCGCGCAGACCAGCAATGCGACGTAGCGCAGGCGCGCGCCCGCGACGAACAGCACCGCGAAGCCGGTGGCGAACAAGACGGTGGCGGCGCCGAAGTCCGGTTCCATCAGCAGCAGCAGTGCGGCGACGGTCAACAATCCCACCGGTTTACCGAGACCCGCGAAGGTTTGCTCGAGTTCGCTACGCTTGCGCACGCAGTAGCTGCACACCCAGGTCAACACCAGCACCTTGGCGAGTTCGGACACTTGGAAATTCATGGGGCCGATGCGCATCCAACGGCGCGCGCCGTTGACCGTGGCGCCGAGACCCGGAATCAGCACCAAAAGCAGCAGCAGCAGCCCGAACAGACATAGCGCGAGGCTGTATTTGTCCCACAGCCGCACCGGCACGCGCGTCAGCACCCAGGCGCACAGCACTCCGATCAGGCCGAAGACGAACTGGCGCTCCAGAAAGTAAAACGGGTCGCCGAGATCCTTGGCGGCAATCGACATCGAGGCGGACGTCACCATGACCAGACCGACCAGCAACAGCGCGGCGACCAGGCCGAGGGTAACGGTGTCCCACGCGAAGGGCATTCGCTCCCGCGCTCGCATGCCGTAGGACATGGTGATGGCGTTCATGGCGGCGGCCCTGCGAGCGCGCGTACCGCCGCGGCGAATACCTCGCCGCGATGAGCGTAGTCGCGAAACATGTCGAGACTCGAGCAGGCGGGCGACAACAGCACCGTCTCGCCCGGACGTGCGGCGGCGGCGGCGGCGCTTACCGCCGCGTCGAGCGTCGCCGCCCGCTCAATCGTGCAGTGGCCTTGCAGCGCGGCCGCGACGGCCGGTGCATCCTTGCCGATCAGCACGGCGTGCCTGACCTTGCCGCCGAATACGGGCGCGAGCGGCGCGAAATCCTGGCCCTTGCCCTCCCCGCCGACGATCACGACCAACGGTCCGCGCAAGCCCGAAACCGCCGCGATGGCCGCACCCACGTTCGTGCCCTTCGAATCATCGATGAAGCGCACGCCCGCGACATCGGCGATCCACTCCGAACGATGCTTCAGGCCCGGAAAGGATTCGAGCGCGGCGAGCATCGAGGGAAGCTCCAATCCCGCGGCCTCTCCGAGCGCAAGCGCCGCCAAAGCGTTGGCGGCATTGTGCAGTCCGCTGATCTTCATGCGCGAGGTATCGAGCAAGNGCTCGCCGCGGCGCGCCAACACGGTCCGCTCCCCGTTTCGCAGCAGCGCGAAGTCGACGTCNGTGCGCTGNGTGGAGAANGTCACGACGTGCGCCCCGTCGCGGCGCATCGCCGCCACCAGNGGGTCGTCGGCGTTCANCACCATCGTCGACGCCTTGGCGAATATCCGCGCCTTGGCGCGCGCATAGGCTTCAATCGACGCATAGCGATCCATGTGATCCGCGGTGACGTTGAGAACCACGGCGGCCTTGAGCGTGAGCGAGGAAGTGGTTTCCAGCTGAAAACTCGACAGCTCCAGCACATACAAGTCGGGAGTCGGCTGCTCCAACAGATCCAAAGCGGGAACACCCAAATTGCCGCCGGCGAGCACCCGCCGTCCGGCGGCTGCGGCCATCGATGCGACCATGCTTGTGACCGTGCTCTTGCCGTTGGTGCCGGTGATGCCGATGACCGGCGCGCGAACTGCACGGGCGAACAGCTCGATATCTCCCAACACCTCGATGCCCCGGGCCCGCGCCTGCGATGCAATCGGCTCCTCGAGGGATACGCCGGGCGACATCAACACCTGCGATGCGCCGTCGAGCAACGACAGATCGAAGCCTCCCAAGCGGATGTCGAGCGTCTTGGCGAGCCCGCCGAGTTCGGTGAGCCCCGGAGGGGCTGCGCGCGTATCGGTGGCCGACACGGCTATTCCGCGCTTCGCCAGAAAGCGTAAGCACGAAGCCCCTGTCTTGCCGAGACCGACCACGACGCTTGCCATCAGCGGATCTTCAAGGTGGCAAGGCCGGCCAACACCAGCACGAAACTGATGATCCANAAGCGCACNATGANCTTGGGCTCCGACCATCCCTTGAGCTCGAAGTGATGATGCAGCGGCGCCATGCGAAAGATGCGTTTGCCGGTGAGCTTGAACGAGGCCACCTGCAGCATCACCGAGACCGTCTCGAGCACGAACACGCCGCCCATCACGAACAGCACGAGNTCCTGCCGAACGATCACCGCGACAGTGCCGAGCGCGGCGCCGATGGCCAATGCGCCGACGTCGCCCATGAAGACTTCCGCCGGATAGGAGTTGAACCAGAGGAATCCGAGGCCGGAACCGACCGTGGTGGCGCAGAAAATCAGCACTTCGCCGACGCCGGTGATGTACGGGATCTGCAGGTAGGTGGCGAATTTGACATTCCCGGTGGCGTAGGCAAACACCCCTAGCGCCGCGGCGACCATCACCGCGGGCATGATCGCCAGACCGTCGAGGCCATCGGTGAGATTCACGGCATTGCTGGTGCCGACGATGACGAAATAGGCGAACGCGAGGAATCCCGCCGTGGACATCGGAACCGCCACGGTCTTGAAGAACGGAACGTACAACGAGGTCTCGGCCGCCGACTGATGCAGGGCGTGCAGGCAGAATGCCGCGCACAGAGCGGCCATCGACTGCGCCAGATACTTGTAGCGCGCCGGCAGGCCCTTGGCGTTGCCCACCACTAATTTCAGATAATCATCGTAAAAACCGATGCCGCCGAAAGCGGACGTCACTCCGACGAGCACCCAGATGAAACGGCTGGACAAATCCGCCCACAGCAGCGTGCCGAACACCATCGACACCAGGATGAGCCCGCCGCCCATGGTGGGCGTTCCCGATTTTTGCAGGTGCGACTGCGGGCCATCGGTGCGCACTTGCTGGCCGATCCGGTAGCGGTTCAAGGCGGCAATCATTCGCGGACCGATGAACATCGCCATGGCGAGCGCGGTCATCGCGGCAAGAATCCC